>JADMIO011456598.1_pt1 | contig 12056 bp, 5 predicted proteins | sample 8958161 | NCBI WGS metagenome assembly JADMIO01 (sample SAMN16585339, study PRJNA669376) | soil metagenome | isolation source: Crop rotation soil | place: USA: Cullars Rotation, Alabama | collected 2011
GAGTCGTCCATGTCTGGCAGATTCTGTGTCTTTCCTTCGTGTCGGGGCTTGCGCAGGCATTCGGCGGGCCCGCCTATCAGGCATTGATCCCCACTCTGGTGGATCGCGATGACATGCCAAACGCGATTGCTCTGAACTCGATCCAATTCAACCTCGCGGTGACCGTTGGCCCTGCGCTCGCTGGGATTACGCTCGCCAAGTTCGGAGAGAAGTGGTGCTTCGGACTGAACGCGTTGTCTTTTCTCGCGCCGATCATTTCTTTGTCCATTATCTCGGCACGATTCCTTCCTGCTAAATCGACTGAGTCGATGTTCAGCAGCTTGAAACAAGGGATACTCTTCATCCGCCGGCAGGGCGCTATGGTTGCGTTGATCGTCCTCGCATTTCTCATGACGTTTCTCAGCATGCCGATGCGCACGTATATCCCTGTTTTCGTCAAAGATATCTTCCACCGCGGACCGGAAACGTACGGCAACTTGCTGTCTTTGATGGGGGTCGGCTCAATCTGCGGTTCCCTGATGGTGGCCGGGCTGGGCAACATCTCGCATAAGGGCCGCTTTGCTCTCTCGACGCTGATCTTTATGGGCGCGGGTATTTCGGGATTCTCATTATCGAAGCTCTTGCCGGTTTCTTACGCAATGCTGGTGCTGGTGGGTGCATCGATGATGGCTGTGTTCGCGACCGTGACATCGCTCGTGCAGTTGATCGTCACCAACGAGATGCGAGGGCGGGTCATGAGCGTTTACAACTGCGCCTTTCGCGGCGGCATGCCAATGGGCAACCTGGTTTCAGGGTGGCTGGTTCCGGCGTTCACGGCTCCCATCGTTCTCGGTGTGAACGGTTTCTTGCTTGTGCTTGTGGCGGTCTATTTCCTCGTCGTGCAACGAAGGGTAGCCACTCTTTAGCCAAAACGTGAGCTCCTGGATTCAGATAATCTCTAAGGGCGGCCTAAGGACGGCCTGAAGTTGTTCACGATCCGACATGACGGCAAGCTCGAGCGTCGAATTCCTCATCTGGTTGCTTATCGCAGCTTCGATCATCGCGATCGTGGCAGATCGGCTGCGGTTACCGTACACGGCGGCCCTGGTCGCCGGCGGTCTGGTTCTCGGCCTGCTTCCATTCGGGCGGATTTCTCCTCTTGATCCTGCGAATCGCCCGCATTGGCTGACTCCAAATGTCATTCTGATCGTCTTCCTTCCGGCCCTGGTGTTTGAAGGAAGCGTGAAATTGGATGTCCACGATCTTCTGCGCGATTGGGCGCCGCTGCTGATCCTCGCTAATCTCGGCGTCCTGCTTGCAAGCATGGTGACGGGGTGTCTTGTCTACTGGTGGGATGGTTTGCCGCTCATGGCGGCGTTTCTATTTGGGGCAATTATTTCGGCGACCGACCCGGTCTCAGTGCTTGCCCTTTTTAAGAACTGGAAGATAGACAAGCGGCTCTCGGTGATTATTGAGGGCGAGAGTCTGCTCAACGATGGAACCGCGGCTGTGCTTTTTCAAGTCATTCTTGCTGGGATTATGGTCGGGCATTTCGACCTGATGCGCGGCTTTGGAGAGTTCGTGCTCGCAGTTTTCGGCGGGGCTGCTCTTGGAACCTTTCTCGGGTACCTGGCAAGCAGAATCACAGCAAGGCTGGATGATCCCCAGCTTGAGATTACCCTGACTACCCTCGTTGCCTATGGGAGCTATCTTCTTGCCTACAACCTGCACCTGTCAGGAATTATCGCGACTGCATCAGCTGGATTGGTAGTCGGCAATTTGGGACAGCGCGGCATGGGCACAGAGACAAGAACAGCGATGCACGCATTTTGGGAGTATCTCGCGTTTGTGATGAACTCCATCATTTTCCTATTGATTGGCCTCGAGGTCCATGTTGGCTCTCTAATCCACTCCTACCGTCTCATTCTGTTCGCGGTGCTCGCGGTTCTGATCGGCAGGGCGATATCGGTCTATTTGCTGGTCCCGGCTGCGAATACGATTGCTGAGAATATTCCGTTTCGGTGGCAGCATGTTCTCTTTTGGGGAGGTCTACGCGGCGCTCTTGCGCTGGCACTCGCCCTTAGTCTGGACAGCGCCTTTCCACAAAGGTCCCGGTTACTCGATCTCACATTCGGAGTTGTTGTTTTCTCCATCCTCGTGCAAGCACTCACGATTAAACCTCTGGTGAAACTCCTCCGTTTGTCGCAAGAATCTTAACTGGGCCTGGCGAGTCGTAGGCCTTCTCAACAGAATCGCGATACTTACAAGATTGTGAAGCTTCTTAGTTGATGAATAGCATCGGGATCATCCGAATGTTCTGGCATTCTGGCAAACGTTATTAGTTCTTGGCGTGACCGCGAGAAAAGTGGAGATGGTGAAATGAGGGCCGGAGATATGCTCCGGCCCTATGCTGCGTTAGCTTGTATGAGAGCTATTTACTCGCAGGCACCATGAAACCGCGTCCCAAATAGTGTGAGTAAGCACATGTGGTCGCGGCGCTTCGTTCAGCCTAAATTGGAAATAGTCACCCTTTTCTGGAGGCAACGGTTCACGGACGTTGCGGTGACATCGTCCCCTTAAGGCCAAGATTTTTGTAATTCAAGTAATGGAGCAGGTCAAGTGATAGGCCTCACACAGACGAGTGTCGCCAGTCACCACTTAGTAAACCTAATCTTCTCAATGCGTCGCTGACGAAGCAACAAGGTGTAGTGATTTGAATCACACCAAAACGACGCTCATCACCGTTAGAAAATCGATTTTCTTCTTGACAGTGAAGAACGCCAAGATTTCTGATCACTGCAGATGTATCGGCATTTCCAACGAGCGCCGAGATGCGCTCGCTAATTCTGGAGGTGGCAATGAAGTTAGCCCCGCTGTATGCCGAACGTCGCACGCAACAACTCAAAAGGTGTGACTTTCGACTCGGTTTCTTGGTGCTCCTTTTCATAACAGTCTTTACTTCACTATCTGTTGCTCAGGAAGCAACGATCGTCGGCACAGTGATGGATCAAACTGGGGCGGCGGTTCCAAATGCGTCGATCACGATAACTAATACTGATACGGGAATTACTCGTACGATTACGACTGGTACGGCTGGGGAATATGTAGTTCCTGATCTTCACATTGGGCACTATCTGGTTAGGGCATCCGCCTCCGGATTCAAGTCGGGCGAACGGAAGGACCTCGTATTGCAGATTGGGGACCGCACGCGCATCGACTTCAGCCTGCAGATAGGTAACGCGCAAGAAACGATTACTGTAGAAGCAAATCAGATTGCTGTTCAAACCGAGTCCGGTGAAGTGAGCAGCATGGTGACTTCCAAACAGGTTAGCGATCTCCCGACTAATGGGCGAACGCTCTACAACCTGTACTCCCTGACCGCAGGCGCAGTGAGCCTGCAAGGCGACAACATCAGTCCTACCGCCGTGAGCGGTGACAATAACGTCAGCATCAACGGTCAGCGCATTGGGCACAACCTGTTGCTGATTGATGGTGGTGAGAACGCCGACCGCGGAGGCAGCCAGGCCAGTGTGGCGCCATCGCTCGAATCCATCGGCGAGTTCCGCCTGAATACTTCGAACTACGGTGCCGAGTACGGAATGGCCGGCGCCGCAACCATCACGCAGGTCGTAAAGTCCGGAACGAAGGACTATCACGCTAGCGCCTGGTGGTTTGGGCGCAATGACGCATTTGGCGCCCGCAACTACTTCAATCCAGCTCCCGCCAAGGTTGCCGAACTCCGCTATAACTTATTTGGATTTAACGGCGGCGGTCCGGTTGATTTCTGGAACAAAGAGCACAAGACGTTCTTCTTCTACAACATGGAATGGCGCCGTCTGATTCAGGGGCAGCTTCTCAACCAGACGGTTCCACCGGCAAGCGCTTATCCGAATTCAGCAGGAGACGCCTTGCTGCCAGACACCTACAATGGCAAGACCCTGGAGATTGTGGTTCCCACGGGAATCGCCAATTTCGGAGCTAACTGCTCTGCGGCAACCTTGGCGACTCTCACGCCCGGGCAGCCTTTCCTCAACAACACCATCCCGGCATGCCTCATCGATCCGAACGCTGCTACCTTGTTGACCGCGGGTGGCAAGTACGGCGGCATCTTCCCAACTCCGACAAATGGAGCCAATTTTGTGGGCGGCAACAACGTGCCCACGATGGTTCGCGAAGAGATTGTTCGCGTGGATCACACCTTTAACAGCAAGTTCTCGCTGTTTGGGCACTGGATTCAGGACCACATCGCGCAGCAATACGGCACCACGATGTGGGGCGCTGATAACGTTCCGTCCATTGGCAACACCTTTGGGAATCCGGCGTACAGTGCTGTGATTCATGCCACACACGCGATTAGCCCCACATTGCTGAATGAGGTTGCATTCAACTACAACGGCAATCGCATTCATATTCTGCCTCTGGGATTAGTCTCGGCACCGTCCGACTTCCAATTCAACCGTCTGTTCACTGGACCGAATGCCAGCGACCGCATCCCGTCGATCAACCTCAATGCCGTCACGGGAGCAAACTTCACGGCGAACTGGACTCCGTGGAACAACGCTGCGAATAGTTACCAGATTCGCGACGACGTTTCCTGGACCAAAGGCGCGCACCAGTTAAAGTTCGGGTTCAGCTGGATGCTTTACAAAAAAGCCCAATCGTACTTCACCACGACGCAAGGCAACTTCGTGTTCGACGGATCGTTTACGAATCCTGCCGGATGCGTCAAGTCTGACACGGTGAGTTGCGGTTACGACTTCGCTGATTTCCTGCTGGGTTATTCTCAGCAATATACGGAGAATGCCATTCAGGGCACCGGGCAGTGGAACAACGTCAACTGGGGCGTATACGCGCAGGACACCTGGCGCGCTACGAACCGCCTCACGTTGAACTACGGCCTGCGCTGGGACGGACTGCCGCATACTTATGAAGCAAATCAGCAGTCCGCGAACTTCTACCCCAATCTTTACAACCCGTCCCTTGCACCAACCTGGGATTCGGCCGGCAATATCTGTAGCGGACCGACTGATCCGGGTTGCACGGCTGCCAGCCCCGGCTTAGGCACCAGCCCGAACCCGATTCTGGCGGGAATTCCGTTCTACACCAACGGCCTTGGCATTGGTGGAGTCAATGGAATCCCGAAGGGCCTCGTGAACAATACGTGGAAGAACTTCGGTCCCCGCATTGGGCTTGCTTATGACTTGACTGGTCAGGGCAAGACCGTTATCCGCGGCGGATTCGGCATCATGTTCGACCGCGTGCAGGGTAACGATATGTATAACGGCGCCGGCAACCCGCCGATGAATGCCAGCCCGACGCTAAATAACGTGTCATTGTCGAATCCCGGATATTTCGTCAAGACGGGCGACATAATGACAGCTGCGAACCTGCCGATTCTTCCCCTTGGCATCACGGGAATCTTATCGGATAACTACAAGCTGCCCACCACGTATCAATACAGCGCTGGCGTGCAGCAATCGCTCGGTAAGAAGACGGTTCTATCTCTTTCGTACGTAGGGACCCAGAGCCGCCATATGAGCTACGCTCAGGAAGTCAATCTGCCACCGCTCTCGTCTCTGGCAGGTGCGACAGGCCTGATCGCGTCCGGTGGAACCGGAATCAACCAGCTTTACAACTACGGCGGGCTCGGCGCAATCCGCTTGTACACCAACGGCGCAAACGGCCACTACAACGCATTCCAGACCGATGTGCATGGAAACCTGACACGCGATCTATATCTACAGGTGGCGTACACGTATTCCAAGGCAATCGATCCTAACGTGGGTGGAACCGGCAATGGCGGCGATCTGAACAACGTCACGAATCCATATGTGGGATGGCGCTATGACATTGGGCCTTCCTCGTATGACCGCAGCAATGTCGCATTCGTGAACTTCGTTTACGACTTGCCTCTGTTCCGGAACACAAACGACAAGATGTTGAAGGCGTTCCTGGGCGGGTGGAGATTGTCGGGAATCGTCAACTTCATGACTGGAGCACCGCTGAACCTCGGTGTCAGCGGGACCAACGTAGCCAGCGTAATCCAGAATTCGGGTAACCGCCCGAACGTCAACGGAGCCATTACGTACCCGAAGACGGTCAGCCAGTGGTTCAACCCGGCCGTGTTCTCAGCTCCTGACTATCTGGCCGGCGAAACCTACGGCAATCTTGGATTCAACGCCCTGCGGGGTCCGGGACGCCAAAACTGGAACCTCTCTTTGTTCAAGAGCTTCCTGATCAGCGAATCGCGCGGCAGCAAAATCGAACTGCGCGCCGATGCGTTCAATGCCTGGAACCACACTCAGTTTTCCGGCGACGTGAATACCGGCGGGATCAGTTTGAACGCCGGAGCCGGGAACTTTGGCGCGGTTACGGGAGCTTTCGCGGCAAGGCAGTTCCAACTCGGCGCGAAGCTAGTTTTCTAGTCTTTAACCTTGTGTCTTTCGTCCGCTCGCAGCGAACCTGCTGCGAGCGGCTTTTTTTCTGCCTACCCGGACCTCAGCCTGACCTTCACGACGCGTCTGTTTACTGAATTGGCTCGAAGCGCCCGCTACGCGCCAGTTTCCGAGGCGACTTTTGTGGAGCTGAGGTATACTACTGACCCCATGTCGGCAAGCCAGGCTGCCACCGATGTAGTAACTGCTAGAGAGCTAACGCTGGACGTTGCATCCTTCCAGAAATTGTTGATGGCTGCCTGGGTGATCCAATGCGAGCGGGACCGATTGCGCGATCTGCCCGATCCGGCCGAGAGTTCTTTCCCTCCGGACCTGTTTCCGAAACAAGCGCACTTAGAGATAGACGAGAGTGATTTGGCTGCACAGCCGGTAATTGCAAGGGGTGCTGGTGATGATGCGGTCGGGGGCATCGACCCCTCGGCGAAGCTTCCGCCGGCTCGGGCCGAGCGGATGTGCTCAGACGAGATTTCCGGGGCCCTAGCGTTAGCACCGGACTGTGACGCTCTCATGCCGACGGGTGCCGGACTGTATTCGGTCCCTCAGGTCGCCAGGAACGCCGCGCCGAAGAAGGCAGGCCCGGAAGTTCCGCCCAGATCGGCTCTGATTGTTGTACCGTTTCCTGCCCGAAAGGCTCAGTCCGAGAGCGCTGCGGCGCGTTTCCTGCGTTCGATCCCCGCCTCCGTCTTCATCTGCAGTATCGTCGTCTGTTTTGCCCTGATCGCTTTCGTGACCTTCCGAATCCAGCGCCATCTCAAGCGGCCCCCCACGGCCAGCGCAGTTTCTGCGAAGGCAGACGAACACGCCACTGTTGCCGGGAATCCAACGGCGAACTTGCCGGTCCTGCAATCGAGTCATTTGCGCGTTACTGATTCCGAAATCTCCGCCGATCTCGCTGAGCTAAGCCGATTCGAGATGCGGAGCATCCGGCGCCAGGCCGAATTCGGAGACGATGAGGCCGCCCTGATTCTAGGGATGGCAGAGGAAGTCGGGCAGGGTGTACCTCAGAATTGCGCGCACGCTGCGCACTCGATTGAAATCGCGGCGAAGAACGGCAATGCCGCCGCTCAATATAATCTGGCGCTCCGCTACTTTTATGGAGATGGCGTTCTCGCCGACCACAACGAGTCTCTGCATTGGTTGCAGGCAGCTGCACGCCACGGTTACGGGGACGCACAGGCTGCCCTGGCACATTTCAGTTTTTCCCGTTAGCCGTTCTCCCGCTCTTCATCGCTGGGCGACGTCAATCCGCTTTTCCGCCAAACGGGCGTAATAGCCTTTTCTCACGTGAACCTTGAAACGCTTGCCATCTCTCGCTGCGCTTACGCGAACATTGCGGTACTTACCGTCGGGCGCAAAGTCAGCGGGCCTGTATGCGACGAGATAACGACTGCGTATCACTTCAGGTAGTTTCGAAAGATACTTGTCGAGCGCGTGGAGGTTTCCAGGAAACACGCATTCCCCGCCGCTTCGATCCGCAAGCACCCGCAAGATGTTATTAGCGTCTGTTTCAGAGAAACCAGTGTCCGTCGTGCTTACGGTGTAAATCGTCACGCCGGCGCTCGCGGTCTCTTCAATCGCCTGCTGAAGGCTTCTGTGGCTCGAATTATCTTCCCCGTCGGTGAGCACGACGAGCACTCTGGCCACCCGTCCTTGCTCAGGATATGCTGCCAGCTTCCACGATGCGTAATACACGGCATCGAAGATCGAAGTTTCGCCACCTTTTTGGATCCTCTCGATTCCCTTCGTGAGTGAATCTGTATCCCCCGTGAAATCTTGCGTGACCTGCACCTGTTCATTGAATCCGGCAACAAAGGCCAAGTCCGAACTACTGTTGACCACTTTCCTCACGAAGTTTTCGGCTGCGCGTTTTTCGAAGGCGAATCGGCTCGACACTGAATCGCTCGTATCGATCAGCAGGCCCAGGCGCAACGGAAGCTTCGATTGCGGAATGAACTGGAGAATTTTGTCGGGAGGCTTGTTGCCATCGAGAATCTTGATATCCGATAGGGAAAGATCGTTGACCGTGTGCCCGTGATTGCTGACGGCAAAAAAGAGAGCCGTTTCGTCCACGGTCTGGTGGATGGTGAAGACCCTGTTCCAGCTAACAAAGGACGATGCGTACGGTGAAGCCTTGGCAGAACTGGCTGGCGCTTCCGGCGGAGCTTCGCACGCATCGCACGTGTCCGTATCCGGTTGGTTGGCGACTGCCTTCAGTTGAGCCGCCAGGCGTTCGCTGTCCGGGAACGTCTGGGTCATCTTTATCGGGAGGGCCAGTCGTGGCTTTCCTGCGCTGCCACTCCTGGTCAGAGCGGCCAGTCGTTGCTGTGCTACCGGAGCCAGCGGGTTTGCCGGATCTTCTTTCAGGAATGTGTTCAGCTCGCCTTCCGCTCTGGCGCGGTCATTCAAGGACATCGCGGCTGCCGCAGCGATGTAGTGAATGCGGGCCAATCCTTCGTGATGCATAGCATGCACCCGTTCCGCGGTGTGCAGACTTTGCGCAAACCGGTGATTGCCATTTTCGGCGTACGCAAGGGCCGTAAGAATCTTCGGATCTTTGAGACTCAATGATGCGGCCTTGGCGAGGTTTGACTCTGCGCCGGCAAAGTCGTTGGCGGAAAGGGCCAGAATGCCCAAATTCAGAAATGGTCCGGGAAAGGCATCGTCGAGCTTTGCCGCCGTTTCGAATTCCTGCTTCGCGTGTTGAGTATCCTTCTGGTCCGAATAGGCTAGCCCCATGGCAATGTGAGCCGAAACGAACTGTGGATAGATCTCAACTGCTTTTTGCAGGTGGCGAATTGCTTCGTTCGACTGTTGCGCTTTCAAGAGATTCAAGGCGCGGTTGAACTGGTAAACGGCCTTTCCCGGCGCAGCAATATCCAAAGCCGAGACGGTTCCCGAATTACTTAAGCCCTGATCCCTGATCTTTCCGGACGCGCTGGTGGAAGCCTGCCAGACTTCCTGGCTCAGATAGAGCTCGGCGAAGTCGAGTTGCGCAAATGCGGAGTCGTGACTGCCGTCGAGATACGGTAGTTGCCTTTGGGCGAACGCCGGAATACTGAGGCAGATCGTAATGCATGACGAAATGACCGCATAAAATGCGAATGCGACGCGGAATCGAGCAAGAAGGAGGGAAACGCAGGCCAACAACATACCACCTCTGGACCAGTGACGAGGACTGCAGGCAGCAAGACCTCGCACGAACTTTTCTTTCTGAGAACTAGTCCAGCGGAGATCCCTTTGCGGGGGGCTAGCACTTGCAGAAACTCAAACTTGGATGACGATTGCGAGCGAAAGGGAGGGAAGGAATCGCGGAACAAATCTATAACTGCAAGGTTACGTCGCAAACGGTTCGTGCATGTGTCGGTCGTTCACGTCAGTCCCTGTAGCGCCTCTCACGGAGCTCATAAAGTAACAAAGTCCGGCGGACACGCTGCGCGTGGTTGGCATGCTAATGCTGACGGAGATGGAAACTATTCACTGGGATTGGAAGTCGACGGAATAAACGTCCTGCGACCCCGTGTCATGCAGAAGCAATGGAGAATCATCCGGAGTCAGAGCCAGCCAGCCTCCATACCGCCCGACTGTTACGAAGTCCTTAAGGTCTACGACTTCTTCGGCTTTGCGGTCACTGACCCGGATGCGTACCACAGCGTCCTTCCCGCGGAAATCCAGCACGTAAACGTAACGGCTGTCATGTGACCAGTTCAGCCAACTGAGAGACCCACTGGCCAACTCTGTCCATTTCTTCGTTTCGAAGTTGAACAGCATCAGCGCTTTGGAATCCGCTGAGAATGCCGAAACAAAGCGTCCGTCCGGCGACCAGCGCGGTGAATACAGTGCCTCGGACGCCGGCAGGGTCGAGAGCTGATGGGTTGCTAGATCAAGAATCCGAATCGCCGATGTCGGATCATTGGATTCCCCCGCGAAGATAATCTTGCTTCCATCGGGTGAAAAGTTCGGGTCCATCTGCTGGCTGTGATCGTTGGGCAGCAACTGCTGCGGCGCACCGCCGTCTGCCGATATCTGGTATATGCGGGCAGGTTGTTCTGCGCTGACCGCGAACTGAAAAAATACAATCTTTTTTCCGTCCGGCGACCACCGTGGCAGGACAGGATACAGCGGCGGATAGGTCAGTTGCATGCGTTCGCTGCCATCCACTTTGCTTCGCCACAGCGCACCATCACGATACGAAACGTATGTTACCCATTGAGCGTCCTTCGAGAACGCCACATATTCGGCCGAGATACCGTTCAGGAAATCCACAAATTGTTTCGACCGGGTGTCGTAACGCATGAGCTCGCCGCGGAAAGCTTGGCCGATGGCGAAGATTTTCTTTCCGTCTCGGCTGGGCAGCGGCGAGGATAGCGAAAGGGGACTGTTCGTCAACAGAATGGGCTGGGGGTGAGAACGAAAAAGGCTTTTTTCCGGTAAGGCCCAGATCTGACCGTTCGATTCGAAGATGAAGTATCGCCCGTCGTTGGTCCATTTCCCGCAGCACTCATCGGGCGGGTTGTGCCATCCTTGCATCAACCGATGCAAGTCATTGCCGTCCACTGAAACTTCCCATTCGAGCTGCTGTCCCACGCTGCCGGCAGTTTCTGAGGAATCGAACCGCAAGCGCCCGCTATCAGGCGACCACGCGATATTGAGAATGTCACCTTTAACGCTCGTCAGCTTCCGGGCCCCGGTTCCGTCTGCATTGGCCAGAAAAAGGTTTCCCAGGTTCGTGTAGGCCATGCTCTTGCCATCCGGGGACCATGCCGCGGTTTCGGCGATGATGTCTGCCATTCTTCGCGGTGCACCGCCGAGAACCGGGATGCTCCACAAGGGACCTTTCGGAGGCGCACCTTGCCCATCGATTGCGAGAAGCTCCGACGCATCCGGCGATAGATCGAGAGGTACCATGTCGACAGACATGGGAACCGGCATTTTCCGCAATTCGCCGCCCGATACCGAAAGTTCACCAAATCCGTGACTTGCGAAGCTTCCGGCCCGGACCTCGCCCAGGTTCACATAGAGCCTCGCTCCATCGGTTCCAATCAGCGATTTTTGCTGTCCGTCATGGGTGAGCTGAACGTAGTTTGCCACGCTAAGTGCGGGCGGCTTTTGAGCGTAGTAGTAGGCAAGGCCTAGCAGAATGACGATAGCTGCCACGGCAGTGGCAACCCAGCGGAAACGCGATCCGCTCGGCTCTTCTCGGCGAACTGGATAAGCACCGCTCGCCGAAAGCGCCGGATCGCCCAGTGCCTCCAGCGCGAACGCCAGATCCGAAGCCGATTGAAAACGCTGCGCCGGGTCTTTCTCCACGCAGCGCCGGATCACGCGTTCAAGCCCGGTGGGTATCTCGGGTGAAAGTTGCGCCATCGACGGCAATTCGTCATTCAGAATCGCGCTCATCGTGTCGGCAGATGTGGGCCGCTGGAAGGTTCGTCTGCCCGTCACCATCTCAAAGAGGATGGCGCCCAGAGCAAAGATGTCGGCACGTTGATCGGCGTCCAATCCCCGTACTTGCTCGGGAGACATATAGCCAACCGTGCCCAGCGCCATACCGGGCAGTGTGATCGTGGCCGCCTTTCCAGCACAGTGGGATCCGAAGCTTGGAATTCACGTGACTTGAAGTCG
>JADMIO011054817.1_pt1 | contig 12054 bp, 11 predicted proteins | sample 8958161 | NCBI WGS metagenome assembly JADMIO01 (sample SAMN16585339, study PRJNA669376) | soil metagenome | isolation source: Crop rotation soil | place: USA: Cullars Rotation, Alabama | collected 2011
GGGCGATTGGCAACCCCAAACAGAAAGCCCGGAAAATATTCCTCAAGCACACTCAGGTCACCCCGGCAAAGGGCTACATATAAGCGAATGGCCTTTACCACATGCTGTGTTGCTTGGCGCTTCAATTTCCAATTACTGACTTGAAGGGCAGCTTCGTGAGATTGCTCGGAATCCGTCAATTGAACCTTGATCCATGCCCGCTGTATGCGTTTATCTGTCATGATTGCTGCCCCCCACAGGTAATACCATATGGGTACTACCCACACGGTAATACCCAATTGTTTTTGCTGCTTATCGAGACCGTCGCAGCATCTCTTGCTGCAATACCGTAAAGCCGCCAAAGGTATTTGCCATGTCTGCATCGGGCGCTATTTCAATCGGAAAGTTCGGTAGATGTTGCTGCAAGGCTACGCACAAGTGATACGCCCCGCCACCCGCCAAAAGAATTCGGCTTATGGAGTCAGGAAACCGTGTCAGCACTTCTTGTGCAATACGCGCCGCCAGCGTTTCAATTTCCTGATCATAAATCACAGTTACATCTACACGCACACCGGGCGAGGGTTGGATGACCTTTGTTGTACCCGGCGCACGGCCTGCTAGTTTTTGTAGGGCACGATCTATTCGACTTATATCAGTTTCTCTAACCACAGTTCCGGCATAATCTTGTACTGCTCTGGCAACGACTCCCATGCCCGCTCGTCGGATGCTCTCTGCCCTATCTCGGCGAAACCGCAGATTTTCAAAGAGTGATAGGTCAGTCGTTTCGTAGCCGATGTCAATTACGAGAGTTGTTCCACTAGTTCGGATATTGGTACGCTTCTGTAGTGTTGCCGGATCATAGGCATGGTGCATCAGTGCCCCATAGCTTTCGGGAATGATAAGCAACCGCTGTGGATCGATATGGATGCGCAATATTTGCCCCGACCCATCGACGACTTCGTGCGTACCGCAGAGCCTATCCTTAATTACGTCAACAACTTTTGTATTGTTATAGATAACGATAGGGACTGAGATCGTGCCCACTGGTACAATCGGCTCTGTATTGCCTCGAATTGCTGGAAAGGCATGCAAAAATAACACACTCAGGAGCCGAAAAAAGTCCTGACTGGTGTAGCGTTCTTGACTATTCAGCCGTCGAACTGCGGATTGTTTACCATATTCCACCACATCTTGAATGCCAAAGACAAGCGTGTTGGTATCCTCGCGTAGACTATAGGTGGGACCTTTATCAGCACCAATTAGGCCGCGTCGATTGGTGAGCGGCGCAATCGTTGGCTCGAACTGAATTGGCTTTCGACATTCACTCGATATGCCCTTGCACGATCCATTTCCTGCATCGAACGCATAGAGCAAAGGCTTATTCATAGGATTTTGGTTATTCATTCAAAGCCTCTTTCTTGGAAGTAGGCGTGATCTGTCGCCGACTTCGTATTCAATTACTTGCCGTTTCAAAAACTGCTATGGCGTAGCGCGACTGGTTTCGACGTTACTTTCTGAAAACAGCCTAGTCTAAGTCCAGTAATTACTACTTATTGCGTTTCGGTAGTACCTGCATCATTTTCTACTGCTGACCAGCCTGCATCAGTTAGCCGATAAGCCTGCTTATTTGTAGCATTTTGCTCTAGGTAGCCTTTGCGATGTAACTCATAAAGCAGATTCTGCTCGTCCAGTGCTTGATCAGGGAAAACCTTTTGTACAGACATAAACTCGTCAGGTTTATCTCGGATGAACGCTGCATATTTTTGGAGCAAGTCATGTTCAGCCAGATTAATGTTCGGTCTAGCACCATTTCTCTGTGCTGTTTGATGATCCGCCTCAAAATTACTTGTATCCGCAGTAGACTTAATTGGTTCACTTTCAGCTACATCTGAGATTGGCGATTCATTGATGTTTTCCAATGAGCAATCGTCAGCAATCTCTGTGATCGCATCAACACAAACGACATTTAGAGCGTCGATGGTCTGATTGCTCACTTCATCTGACCTATCATCCATAGCGACTAGCTCTGCCGTGTTCTGTGCTGCTTTAGGGTGAACGTTGGTTGTTGCAGCAGCTAGCCTGTCTTCCTCAACCTGTGCGGCAAAGGCAGCTTTTCCAGCTTCTGAGATATAATATGGTTCACCCCATTTGGATAGCGTGATATATTCCAATTCATATAGCCTATTTAGGGCGTTATAGATGTCTTTTTCTGGCATCTCTGACATTTGCGAGATTGCTCTCATTTTCGCACCAACTGCGAGAGGGATCGCTCTTCCTAAGACTTCAAGCACTGCCATCTGAGACTTGGAGAGTTTTCGTGGATCAGGTTGTGGAGCATTTTCTGATGGTATCCATACGAGTGCCGTTTCATTTGCGCCAATGTCAACACGTATGGGGCTAAAGGATCGGCTGATAAATTTTGCCGAGAGTCTCGACCTGTCGCATGACATAATCAGCTTGTCATCATCCAGAGTGACTTTAAGTATCATATCGGCATTATTTGGCAGCGGTGATCCACCACGCATCCACCTGCCATCCTTCGTGGGATGGTGAACAATCAGAATTGCCGCCCCTGTTTCGCTTTGGATTCTCCGACAATTGGCGACGATGCGATTCATATCAGGCGTGCTATTTTCATCGGCATCTCCTGAACAAGAAGCCAGTGTGTCGAAGATAACCAACTTGGGGTTCAAAGGTCTGATGTCTCGTATTATTTGATCAATAGCAGCGTTATCGAATAAGTCGATCCGCTTTGATGACGAGGCGAACGCCAATTTCCCGGCATCTACTTGGTGATAAGTGCAAATTGCCACTTTTTTATCCCGCATTCCACGGTCTAGACCTTCTCCCGCGAAGTAGACCACCCCGCCGCCCGTAGATTTGTTTTCGGAAACTTGTACTGCCATCTGTAAGACGAGATGGCTTTTGCCTATGTCACTAGCTCCATAGAGTACGGTTACCGCATTGGCAGGCAAAATGTCCTCCACGAGCCATTTTGTGGATGGTAGGTGCTCTAGGTCATCAGCTGTCAAATAAGCCACTTCTCTTACCTTAGTCTTAAATTCCAGTACATCACTAGGCGTGTCGAAAGAGCCTTCGTAGGCTGTAGAGTCGATAGGGTAATCCATGGAAACATCTCTTTGCGTAAGAGCAACGGACAGACCGCATGTATGAATGCGATCTTCACCATCACCGATGGCAAAAGTACAGTATTATGTGGGCTTTTGCATTTCAGTCACGATGCCGATGCAACGAATGTTGACGATGGCCTCGACCAAGCCAATAAAGAGTCGCCGGGTTTGTGGAGTCCTGAGTTCCCGACCAGTTATACGTAATTAAACGCTTCTGGACGTTTACGTAGGTAAACCCTAACATGAGGGATAGCCAACCTAAATATTTGCCAAGTATCAGGTTAACTATTGGTTGTTTCAGCGACAATCTTTCTTGCCTTGCTATCCAGACGATTTCACTCAGTGCAGGAGTGACGACTGAATCTTGGGCCAACCGAACAGTGGATACTTGCCGTCGTCTACGAGCAAGTGTTGTTACGGTTTTGAGGAGGCTGTCCGCCATGAGATTATTCACCATGAGAAATTTCGATATGTGATCTTACAGCTCATTCAGAACATGTGTTTATCACAGATTCATAACAACCAATCGCGTCCGCTTATTTTACAGGTTCAAGTGTGCGCCAAATTGATCGAGTCCCTCCTGTCGTCGTACCTAAAGGTAGACCGTCTACACTCAGCAGCATCGGGTAATCTCCCGTCAGTTTGCCGACAACGAGGACATGATGAGTAGGCATTCGTGTAGCAAAAGCACTGATCGTTTCTTGATCCACCAGCCTGCACGAGCCAATTGCTTCAATGTCGGCCTGATGCGTCAGCCTCGTCAAAAACAGATTGTCTAGTTGGCTGAAGATACAGTCGGGTAGCTTAGAGGGTGCGTTGGTGATAAAAAATGTCTGTATGCCCAAATGACGGCATCGGGCAATTAAGTCTCGAATCGATTCTTCTGAGATGTATTGCTGTGCTTCTTCTACGATGACGGTTGGATATCGGCGTGTACCATGTAGATGTTCATCGGCGCTGATTCGTTCGATTAGGCGAAGCATAGATGCGACTAAGCTTTTCTGGAAACTAATCGTCAAGTGGTGTAGTTCAAAATTCATCGGGCAACCACGACATGCATTTTCGTAAAGCATGGTCAAATCGCTCCACGGGCTGCTACTAGTCGCTGACCAGAATAAATTTAGACGATTTATTGTTTCGAGGCGCGTTATAACAGCAGTGCCTACATTACCAGAGCCAAAATCACGGGTGAGCAGATAGGGTAAATCAATGGTGTACGGCTCGCCGCGACTTAGGCACTCTGTTTCGCGCTGTGTGAAAAAGTCTGCTAGCAGCGTCTTGAAGTTAAGTTCACTTGGACTGCCAGCCAATAGTGGACAAACCTGCTGGACCACTTCTATAAGCATTTGTGGGCCAACTTGGTGCAGGGCTGGCAGAAAATCCTGCCCCCACCGTAATGATTGGACATTCGCCAGACAGGAATATTCGTTATTTGGATCAAAAATGATAATGGGCGCATTTAGCGCTGCCATCCCTATTACCAAGTGTTTGGACATATGGCTCTTACCAGAGTCTTTTTGGCCCACGATGAGGTTTACCATCTCCAACCGACGCGCGTCTAGCGGAAAAACCTTGCGGTTGTGCCTCAAGAAGGGTGGTAATTGAAGGGACTCGGCATCCGGCAGAAGCGCTGTCAGCTCTGATGGTCCAAGCAGCTTGATCTCGCTTAATCCACTTGGTACATGACCCGTCCATGGTTGCACGGCCCCGTTGATGATACTCAGCCGAGGCTTCGCAATAGCAACGCGCACTTGATCGAGCATATCCATGCCCGTTTCAGCACCTAGTAAAAGCATCGGCGAACTGGATTCTTCTAGAACTCGTTGTGCGCGTTCTGTTTCAAGCCCTGACCACGTAAAACTGCTATGTTTGACTACTTGGGCAATGACCGTCGGTTCGTTTTGATCTGGATCGGTTATGGCAAGGGTATCGCCGATAACGATTTCTCCAGTATGGAGGACGGAAATGGTCCGGTCTTCAAACTTGTGAAGTTGCATTTTTATACTCCTATTAAATCTGGTTAACGACGTGATTTAGAGAACGCACCAAAACTGACGTGGAGTGGAAATGAATCGGCTGAAATCGGGACCGAGCTACGCAGTTGAGCACGTAATATGGTAAGTGCCCCAATTGAGAAAATTGTATGGGCATGGGCTTGCACAAGTAGGGATGGGTAGCCGTTTCGCATACGTACTGAGCTGTACAAGCGATTGAGCGCTACGTGTTCTTTGCCATCGTATGCAAGCAGATCAAGCCGCAATGTGGGGCCAAGCGGTGACAGTCGAATAGCGTAGATGCTGCCGAGGCTGTGTGGTGCATCAATGGGCAGCCGTCGATAGCCCGTTTCGCGGGGATGATCGCTGAGTAAGTAGGGTAAGCCGCAGCCATCAACCGAGAGTGTCGTATCTTTGGAAAGGGCGATGATCGTATTGCCGTGTGAAGCCGCTATATCTTGCAGACGCTGCCAAAACTGCTTAGGTGTGTTGCGTTCGGGACTCAGCGATCCGTCAAAAAGAACGATGCCGTTTTGAACGGAATTCGCTGTCCACAGTTGCAAGAGCCGTTCGACATAAGTTTGCAGAAGGATATGCAAGGGTCGGCCCATTTTGGCAAAGGGTGGACGTGGCAAGTTGTCCTCTACGAAGTAGTCTGGCACACCATACTGTTCACCCATCTCGGTAAGGCGTTGGACGTGATGAGACGGGTCGAGGAAGATTGGGCCTGTGCGGACAAAATAGGGCTGTAAACCCTGATGTTCTGAGACGATAGCTGCGGCGCGAATAGCGATGATGGATGTATCGAGACTTTCTCCGATAACGACGTGTCCGCAATCCACTACCGCACAGGGAATGCGCTGAGGAGTCGGAACACTTGGAAAAGCACAAAAAGGGGGCAGCTTAGGAAGCACCATACTTGGTGAAACGGGCTGTGACAAAACTTGCAGGGCGGATTGAAGATCAAGATCGGTCAAGGTGGGATCGGCTACTCTCATTAAAGCCCTTTCTACTACCAATAAAACCAAGTTAATTCCAGTAATTTGGCGCATCTACCCCTCCGACACAGGATGCGTGCGGCATGAGGTAAATGTTTGTGATTAGGGCAGTCGGGTCTTAGCGCTACGCTGTGCGGCTACACGCCGACTGCCATTGGATTAAAAGGGAATTTCAGTTTCCGCGTCATCTTTAGATCGTAGGTTAAGCAGATGCACGGCGGCTTTGCTATGTGACGTGCGCAGCGTTCTTTGCACTTGAGCGACTGCGTTGGCAGCATTTTCCTCACCCGCGAGGGTCAACAATTCTTCCAACCAGTCCAGTGAAAAGGTCTTACTCACGCCAAACGAGTCCCAATCGGTGTTGAGCCGTGCTTCTTCAGCCGTGACTAAGCCTTCAAGATAGGCATCACGATGGGCAAGGATAGCACAGTCGCGTTCTTCGATTGCTTCATCGCGCTGTACTTTCAGGAGTTGGGCTAGTTCACGCAGTTTTTCATACTGTTGGCGCGATGCTTTGGCGCTGTTCTCGGCTTGATCGAGCAGCGTATGAACATGTCCGATGAGTTTTGCCATGTCGCCCATTTCATCATCACCGTCTTCATATACAATGAGCGTGCTCGTCAAGGCTTGGCGGGCTTCCTCGATAATCCGTTGCAGCGGTGAGCATGACGCATTGGTTAGTTTAGTCATGACGCACCCTAATACTGATGACCTTTTCGGGTGCAGGTGAGGAGAAACGGCGTAGCATATCAAACAGTTCGCGGTCCATGTCAGCCCGTGACCGAAAATGCTCGACTTGTGGGGGCGTGTAGCGATAGCTACAGGTTGGCGGCGCGAGGGACTCGATGTTTCGGGCAAAGACACGCGATGCAGAATGTAGGGCATGGGCATCGCTAGTTGAGGCTAGGTACTCAATAGCGGCGTTAATAAGTGAATCGATGGCAGTATTGAGTCCACGCTGGAGATGTGCAGGGAGGTTTTCCATACCCCTGTGGGAAGGGTGCGTAGGGCTAGTGGCGCACACCGCAGGCAAAAGTAGGGGAGTTGGCGGGGAAGTCAAAAGTTTGATCTCGTTCATGATGACTTATCCTGCATATTCTTGATGCGATGGAGAAGTTGTTGTAGACGATGACGCTGAATACGGGGATCATTGTGGTTGGTGGCTTGGTATAATGCGTTCCAAGCTGCATCTTGCTCATGATCTGTAAGATCACTTGAGCGAATGGTGCGGAGAACCTCTTTGAAAAGTCCCGCACTTGATTGAGAACTCGCTATGGGTAAAATATCGATCATGGGGTTAGCACTCCTAATCCCTACTTGGCGGGTCGTCTCTCTTACAGACACCCGCCAACCCAATATAATTTTGCAAAATGATATAAGTTAGTAACTACTTAAGTAGTCATGTTCTACTCCTTAATCAACAACTATGTTGAATAACCATGAAAAATACAATATGGTTGTATTTTATTAGAAAAGTTATCTCCTGTCAATAGAAAAATCTTAGAAAGTTCTGAAACCACTGATGAAGTTATCGGATAGATTACGCGAATTACGGCTATTGAATAATCTAAAGGCAAACTTTGTCGCGGAAAAAGCAGGGGTATCGCCCTCACTAATTACTGAATTAGAGAAGGGGCGAGGGAAACCATCACTAGATACACTTCTTGCGCTTTGTGAAGTCTACGATATAAGCCTTTTAGATATGCTTTATGGGGTGGATTTCGCGGGGGAGCCTTCTGAAAAATCCCTTCCTCACGGATTGCAAGAATTTCTCGACGATCCAGAATTTGCAGAAGAAATCGATGAAGATTGGCAGGTGTTTCTTAGAAAGTTCGACATTAAAGGGAAACGTCCGAACAATAAGCGTGATTGGATGAAGCTGTATCTGGCACTGCGCCAAGTGCTGGATGATGTGAAGTAAGAGCAACGGCTGATTTAGGCGTTTAGATTAATATTTAGTGGCGAATAATCTAGGAACCGTGGTCGTTTCGTTCAGAGAAGATAAAGTGGTTGGATAGACAAGACAACGCTGATTGTGAAAGAAATAAGCCACAAGGCAATCTGACTTTGCCCGTGGTCTGTTAAAGTGATAAACTGAAAAGCGGTGCAGTGAGTGTCCTACCACCCACTACACCTAAACGAACCTGCCGGGGTTAGCGGCTGGCTGTCTAACGCGTTATCTTATCATAACGTGTGTCTAGTTGCACGCCCTGGTATGGTTCTCCTTACTGCGGCGTTTTTGATTCCCATTTGTGCTGGAAACTCCGCCGCATCGTCATGTCGTATTTCCATGTGCAAAAGGAATCAATCGTGCCGCATTCCAATCAATCCAGAGTTGCTCCTCATCTGCGTCCATTGTTTTACCTCGTTTGTCTTTTAACCGTCATCGTTGCACTAGGTGCATCTGCTACCAAGATACCAGTGTCAGCACAGGAAATTGCCACACAGCCAGCAGGACTACCTAACTATCGAATTGCCTTCCTTACCTCTCGTCACGCCCGAACAGGCATTGCCATCATGAATGCTGACGGCAGCGAGATTCATGAACTAGTGCCGCAACAAGATGGTATTGGTGCGCAGGGGGCAACGGTTAGCCCTGATGGAAAGCAAATCGCCTTCGAGTCAAACCGTGAAGGTAAGTTCTATATCTACATTGCAAACATTGATGGGTCGGACGTTCGCCGCCTAACATCAGAAGACACGACAGAGACTGATGCAGCGTGGCGACCCAATGGGAAGCAGTTGGCTTTCGTGAGCCACGAGAATGGTAAGTCAATCATCAAGGTAAGCGATGCTGATGGCAAGAATCTGAGGGCGTTGACACAACCCTCCGATAGCAACTATGCCCCGAAGTGGTCGTCAAAAGGTAATCAGATTGTATTCGTCTCAAATCGAGACATCCGCAATAGCTACGCCAATCAAATCTATGTAATGAATGCCGATGGGTCCAATCAGCGTCGCCTCAGTCCACGTATCAAGTTCAATGAGGGCAATCCAGAATGGTCGGCTGATGGACGGCATATCGTGTTTCAGTCAGGTCGAGACGGCAATTGGGACATTTTCATCATGAACCCCGATGGCTCAAATGCCCGCAATCTGACGAAAACTGCGACTGCCGAAACAGGGCCAAGTTGGTCGCCTGACAGCAAACAAATTATTTACTCGATGGATATGGATGGCCTTAGTCAGTTGTTTATTATGGATGTGGATGGCACACATAAACGGGCGCTTGTGAGCAACTCGAACAGTAATGGATCAGCGAGTTTCACCCCGGATGGCAAGCAGATTATCTACACAACATCCGACTACCAAGCGAACGATATTTACATCATGGCAGCCGATGGGATCAACCAAAAACGTTTGACGAAGATCAATAAATCCAAATCAGGACTCTCAGCATCGCCAAACGGAAAATACATTGCCTTTAGTCAGTTTAATGGCAATAACAATGATCTCTATATCCTCGACATCGAAAAAGGCACCCTGACAGCGTTAACAACGGATGCAAATGTCGGAAGTTATAGTTGGTCACCCGACAGTGCCTCAGTTGCGTACAGTGCCAATCTGAATGGTAAGCGCCAATCGCTTATCTTTGTTGCGAAGTCCGATGGTACAGGCATTACACAGCTTACGGACGGAACAGCCTCGGAGGGTAGTGTCATCTGGTCTCAAGATGGTCAGTCACTATTTTTTGTTTCTGATCGGCAGAACCCCAAATACGAGATTTATCGGATGAAGCCGGATGGCAGTGCTATCAAGCGCCTCACCAATAATCCAGAAGGAAATTATGGGCCGAAGTTGATGCCCAATGGTAAAACGATTGTCTTTACCTCCCGTCGTATCAAGAATAATCCAGACCTATTCGTCATGGATATAGCTGGTGGCGATCAACAGCGACTGGCATTTTTTGCTGATATGTTCGACTTCAAAGATTACTCTTTTGCGCTAGGTAATCATGGTTTTACACCCGATAGCAATAGCAAAGGCCTAGCGATGAAGATGATTTTTGACAATTCACGAGGTGGTATTTTTCTAATGGACGTTGACTTTTTCGGCTGGATTAAAAAACGACTTGTCTATGCTGATACACAGGTCGACACGCCGCAATTCGCCCCCGATGGAAACTCTATCTGGTTTTCATCCTTTAAATCGGGCAAGAACCAGCTATATCAGATGAATACAGACGGGACGAATGTAACGCAGATCACGCATGATAGCGATAACAGCGACTTTACGTTTGTCCGCTGATTAGAACCATCGTTAACCGGGCGACTAAGCATAATCCGAAACGCGACAACTTATAACAATAATGGAGGAATCCCATGAAGGCTTCAAAATTTATTGCCGTGCTGCTAATCTTGATATTGAACATTCTTGCAGCGCCTGTAAATGTGCGGGCCGATCAGACCCCTAGCCCAATTGAGCACAAGATAGTTGTTTATGCCCGCTGCAAGCTGACAGAGAAGACCGTGAAATTAATGAGAGATCAGCTCTTAGTGCTTATCAACGCAGGTCGGGCGAAAGTTAACCTGCCAACCTTGAGTGTTCATCCTATTTTGCAGAATGTTGCCCAAGACTATGCCAACTATATGGCTGAACACGACTTCTTTAGCCATCACTTGCCCGACGGACGAACCGTTGGGAGCAGAGCGGCAGCAGCGGGTTTTAGCTACAGTTTCATCGGCGAGAATCTTGCCAAGATGAACTTTGTCTCGGCAAAAACCCTGTACCGGGGCTGGTATAACTCGCCAACCCATCACGAGATACTCTTCACACCTGATGCCACACAAGCGGGTATTGGTATGGCCTGTTCTGCCAAGAGCGGTTTCTACTACATCGCGTTTGTCGATGCAGCGCCATAGGTATTTCCAAAGGAGATTTCATTGCGACACATAAAAGGACAAGATCACGTTCAGACACAGATCAACCAATCACGACGCAAACCGCCACCTATTCTCGCCAGCATTGCGCTCATTGCTTATGCAGTTGCAATCGTTGCAATCGCTTACGGCGTGCTAAGTTATAGTTCAAATCATTCGTCATCACGAGGAAACTCTCGTGCGGCTATCCAACAGAGCCAAAAGTCGAACGCATCTTTCGGTGCAGTCTTCCCTGTGATTTTCGGGAGTGTGCTTATCGCTTGGGTTGCGACCTCACTGCTAGGAATTCCGCCTAACCGGATCACGCTGAAGCGCTTGCTGCGAGAGTTTAAGCGCAACGATGAAGTAGGAAAACTCGCAGCAGGCCGCGAAGGTGAAAGAGCCATTGCTCTGAAATTGTCGGTATTGGATGAACGATGGATTCTCTTTTCGGGCGTAGTGCTGGACGGCATGTATGGCGATATCGACCATGTGCTGGTTGGGCCGACAGGCATCTTTGCGATTGAAGCCAAGCATTGGTCAGGCAGTATTTATTACAATAGCGAGACAAATAGCTGGACCCGTCAGAAAATGTACGGTGCGCTGGAAGAGTCTAAAGACCCGGCTAGGCAGATTAAGGGTACGAGCAGCATTTTGGAACGGGCACTTGGTAAGAATATACAGCCCTGCGTTGTATTTACCCATCCTACAGCAACCGTTTCGGGTAAACACCGCGATGTGGCAATCTTGACCTTGAACGAATTGCTGCCGTGGATACGCAGTCGAAACACGCAATTGAGCAAAGGCGACATTAACGAGACAGAGCAAAGACTGCGCAAACAGATGAGAACCTAGCTTGGGGCAATCCATTGGTTTCGGGCAAAGCTGGAAAGCTAAGGTGCGGTTCTGAGTGGATTTCCTGTGTAATGGCAACGCCACTCTTTGAAGCTGTGACAAAATTGCAGAATATTATTTGAGTTAAAAATATTTTGCTGAAAGAGTGAGCTGTAGAAAACCTTTAATAGGCTTCTATGACCTTTTGCAGACTCAGTGTCGACGCTGTCGACTCTATGTCTAATGGTTATACGAATTT
>JADMIO011064059.1_pt1 | contig 12054 bp, 8 predicted proteins | sample 8958161 | NCBI WGS metagenome assembly JADMIO01 (sample SAMN16585339, study PRJNA669376) | soil metagenome | isolation source: Crop rotation soil | place: USA: Cullars Rotation, Alabama | collected 2011
ATCACACGAACGCGGTTTCGGTGACGGACTTCGGCCAGACTACGGACGGGAATGTTTATCTGGTGATGGAGTTGCTCGAAGGCCGCACGCTGCGCGACATCATCGCCAAGGAAGCGCCGCTCGAAACTGCGCGCGCGACTTCGATCATGTTGCAAACTTCTGATGCCGTTGCAGCGGCGCACGAAGCGGGAATCATTCATCGCGATCTGAAGCCGTCGAACATCCTGGTGACGCAGAGTGCGAACGCGCCGGCAGTCGTGAAGGTGCTCGACTTCGGCATCGCGAAACTCGCTTCTGACAAGTATGACAGCGAAGACGCGACTGCGGTGACGCTGCCGGGCACGCCGATCGGAACGCCGCGTTACATGGCGCCCGAACAATACGAAGGCCGCGACCTGACGCCGGCTGCGGACGTCTACAGTCTCGGCGTGATCCTTTACGAGATGCTGGCGGGCATGGCGCCGTTCACGGGTGCGACGCCGCTCGAGATCGCGTTGAAGCACAAGAACGATCCGTTGCGTCCGCCGCGCGAGATCGTCGCGACCATTCCTGAAGACGTCGAACGAGTCGTGTTGCACGCGCTGGAAAAGCAACCTGAAGCGAGGCCGGCAAACGCCGCAGAGTTTCGACGTGAACTGCTTGAGACTGCCGAGCGCCTCGGGCTCGAGCATCACGCGATCACGAGCGCGCCGGATATCAAGGCGTTGCGCGGCGCGGGCTTGCAATCGCCTTCGGGTCGCCTGGTGGTCGATATAGCAAAATTGCGTGAAGCAAGGGCCACGCCCTCCGATAAGCCTGATAACGGTGAATGACTACATAAGCCAGACAACGGCGAATGACTACGTAAGCCAGACAACGGCGAATGACTACACTACGCCGGAGGCGTTGGCTAATTTCAGCCCAACGGTTGGAGCTTGCGACAACGTTGGGAAAACGCGCGATTGGTTAACAACGCTGAAAGCGTTTACCAGCTTGTGCGCCAGTTTGCCAACGCTTTCAGCGTTGAAAAAGCTTTCGAATTGCGTGACCCAGGGTTGTGCCAACCGCTGGGCTGAAATTAGCAAACGCCTTCGGCGTTCAAGCTGGTTAAGCTGGCAAATGCGTTCGGCGTTCAAGCTGGTCAAACTGGCAAACGCCTTCGGCGTTCAAGGCAGGGCACAAAGCGTGACAACGGTGAATGACGTATACTCGGCGTATCTATGACCAGCGTAAAGCCGTTCTCAGTTGGGAAAGCCACGTTTGGTGACGGGCGGCTCACGATCATCGCGGGACCCTGCGTCATCGAAAGTCCCGAGCACGCGCTGATGATGGCGCGGGAATGTTCACAACGCGCCCACGCCGCGGGTCTCGATTTCGTATTCAAGTCGTCGTTTGATAAAGCGAACCGTTCTTCGATCCACAGCTTTCGTGGTCTGGGAATCGAACCCGGCCTCGAAGTGCTGCAACACATTAAGGACGAGCTTGCTCTGCCGGTGTTGACGGACGTACACGACGTGTCGCAGGTCGAGCGTGTTGCCGCAGTAGTGGATGTGCTGCAGATCCCGGCGTTCCTTTGCCGGCAGACGGATCTGATCGTCGCGGCCGCGAAATCAGGCCGAGCGGTGAACGTCAAGAAGGGACAGTTTCTCGCGCCGCAGGACGCGCGAAATATCGTCGACAAGGTTCGCGAGGCTGGTTGTGAGAAGTTGTTGTTGACGGAACGCGGCGCGAGTTTTGGTTACAACAATCTCGTCGTGGACATGCGTTCGTTGCCCATCATGCGCAGCTTCGGCGTGCCGGTCGTGTTTGACGTCACGCATTCCCTGCAACTTCCCGGCGGCCTCGGACATGCAACCGGCGGACAAGCCGAATACATCGAACCCCTCGCGCGCGCGGGTGTCGCCTGCGGCGTGGACGCGGTGTTCATGGAGGTTCACGATTGCCCGGAGAAAGCGCTCTCGGATGGTCCGAACGCACTGCCGTTACAGCGGCTCGAATCGTTGCTGTTCATGATTCGCGACATCCACGAGCTGGTTCGTAACGCGACGCGAGTTTGAGCCACACAGTTTCTCTTCATTTATGAAAACGCTTCTTTCATTAATTCTCTTGCTCTGCGTCTGTGCGCCGGCCGGAGCGCAAACGGCAGCGCCAGTTATCTGGCAAGTCAATTCGTTTGACGTCGCGGCGAACGTGCAACAAACGGAGCGCACGCTCAACGCGGTCGCGACACTGAACGCGACGAACGTCGGCGGCAGTCCCGGACGAACGCTGACGTTGCGACTGAACTCGAAAGCGAAGATCGCGTCTGTGGCGTTGAACGGCGCTGCGGCTAATTACCGGCCGGGTGCAGAAACACGCGGCGAGTTACAGCGAATCGAGATCTCCTTGCCGTCTGCGATTGCGCCGGGCGCGTCGACTTCAGTAACCGTCACTTACTCGTTACCAGTTGAGAGTAATTCAGGACTAGCATCGATCAGTCCGATCGAAACGGGATTCTTGCCGTTGTCTTTCTGGTATCCGATGCCCAATACGCCTTACACCATGCGTGGCGCCGATACCGCGCCGTTTCATCTGACGGTGAACCTGCCGAACGTAGTTTCGTCGGGCGTGGAGAAGAGCACGAACGGATCGATCGCGTTCGATCAGACGCTCAACAGCCAGCCGTTTTTTGTCCAGGGCGATTGGGACAAGATCGACGGCACGGGCGACGGGAAAGGAATCGTGGTGCTCGCCGAGAAGGGCGCGGGCGCCGATCAACGCAAGCAAGCCGAGGCTTTGATCACTTTCACGGGCTCGGCGCGAGCATTTTACGCGGGGATGTTTGGACCAGCGCCGGATGTTCCGGTTCGTCTGGTATGCGTCAGACGAGGCGCGGGATTTAGTGACGGCGGCACGGCATTGATCGATGCTGACTCGTTACGTCTACCGAAGATCGACGCAGCGACCGCGTTGTCGGTCGCAGAAACTGTTGCGCGTTTGTGGATTGGCGGCCAGGCGCCGGTGCGTGGTGAGGGCAGTGGCGTGTTGCGCGACGCGCTCGTACGTTTTCTCGCGAACCAGTTTTTGGAGAAACAGTTCGGGCGTGATGCGGTGCAGTCGGAGTTGTATCGCCAGCGCATTGCGTATGCGGCGGTGGCCGAGCGTGATGGTCCATTGGCGCGTGCGAGTCAGTTGGATAGCACGTACTTCGGATCGGTGCCGAATCGCGGCGCGATGTTCTGGCGGCTCGTCGATCGCAAATTAGGGCACGCTGCCTTTGTCGAGGTGTTGAAGGCTGCGGTCGCGGGTGCGAAAACAGATGCGAATGGGCTGAACCTCGCGGCATTGCGTGAAGCGCTGGCCGCGCGCGGCGGCGAGAGTTTGAAGAATTTGATGGACGCGCAACTCGATCAGGTTGTCGATACGGATCTGATGGTCGGCTTGCCGGTGCAACGGGGCGCGGAGTGGGTTTCGGCCTTGCGCAACATCGGCTCGATCGACGTGACGGTGAGTGTCGAAGCCACGACCGATCGTGGTGAAAAAGTGCTGGCCGAAGCGACTGTGCCCGCGAAGAATTTTGGTGAAGCAGTGTTCAAGACGCCGGCGAAGATCGTTCGCGTCGAAGTAGATCCGGAGAAGTTTTATCCGCAGCTTGATTACGGCAACGACGTGGTGCCGCGGGCGAAAGATCTGCCCGATGCGTTGAACGAAGCGCAGTTGCAATTGGGCGCGCAGGATTTTGCGAAAGCCGAAGCGACGGCGCGAGCGATGTTGCAAGTGGCGCCGCGTTTTCAGGAAGCGCGCATCCTGCTCGCGCGTGCCTTACTGGGTGAGAACAAACTCGAGGAGGCGGAGACTCTGTTTCGTTCGGCGCTCGATGAAGGTTTGCCGTTCCCGGCGACGCTTGCCTGGGCCAACATCGGTCTCGGCGAAATTTTGCTGAAGCGCAATCAACCCGCGGAAGCAGCAAAGCGTTTCAGCGATGCAGTGGTTGCGAGTCGTGATTATCCGTCTTCACTGGCAGCACGTTTGGCGCGCATTCGTGCCGAGGCAGCGGCGAACAACGCGCCGCCCATCGATCCGGCGGTGCAAGCGTTTGTGACGCAGTTATCTCAAGCAGTCATCAGTAACAAGAAGCCGGAGCTTGAGTCGCGTATCGTATCGGGCGAGCTCGTGAAGTTTATTAACGCGAGCATCGGCACGGAAGTGTGGGACACGAAAGTCGTGCGCACGGAGCAGCTCAACGCGAACCTGATCGCGGCCGACGTGCAGATCAGTCTAAAGAAGCTCGGCGCTACCGGTTCGGGTACGGCTGTGTTGATGATCGCGCGCACGCCGGCGGGTTTGAAGTTGGAGGGTATTGAACTCTTCGAAGTGCGATGACGGATGCAGAAGTACAGTCACGTGCGGCGCGCATCAAGTTGTTTTTGATGGACTGTGACGGTGTGTTGACTGACGGACGGATCTGGGTGCTCGAAAACGGCGAAGACCAGAAAGCCTTTCATACGCGCGACGGACTTGGACTTGAAATCTTTCATCGCGCCGGATTGAAGTCGGGCGTGATTACGGGTCGCGTCTCGAGCGCTCTGGATCGGCGCGCCAAAAAGCTTGGCATGTCTTACGTGCGGCAGGGTTGTGAAGAAAAAGAGCAGGCCTTTGCGGAGATCGTTGCCGATGCGGGATTAACAAACACAGAAGTCGCATTCGCGGGCGACGATCTCAACGACATTCCATTGATGCGGAAATCAGGCCTGGCCCTCTCTGTTGCCGATGCTGCCGCTGAAACTCGCGCCGCCGCTCATTACGTGACTGAGGCTCGTGGCGGGCGCGGCGCGGTGCGCGAGATGATCGAGTTAATCCTGAAGTCCCAAGACCGTTGGGAGGATGTCTTACGTCACTACCGCGGGTAAGTTCTGTTCGTCGTTGACACGTGCCCATTCGCATCGATCTGTGCTATTAATTTCTCGCCAACCTGAGCGGGTGTAGCGTAACGGTAGCGCATCGGCTTCCCAAGCCGAGGGTTGCGGGTTCGAATCCCGTCGCCCGCTCCAGATTCATTAAGTAAACGCGTTCACAACTCCCCTCCCGCGGCAATCTTCCGCAATACCTCCGGCGGCGCATCGATCGTGGTAGTTACCTCATCGGCGCCGAAGAAACGCTTTTTCAACCGAACGCAGACAGTCAAATCGCGCAGGTCTTCTTCGCTGAGACGCGCGCGAAGCCGATTAGCGATTGCGGCGCCGGTCGCCTTCATAGTGTCCTGCGTGAGTAACGTTGGAATCTCACTCAGTTCAATCGGCGTATCCTTGAGAAAGTAAGTGATCTTCATCTTCGTTTCACGGAACCGAGATCCTTCTAAATCGATCCGATCAGTAGCTCTTGCGCCCTTCGTAACATGTCCCTGCGCCTTAGAGCGCCACAATCGTGATGCCATGTCTCGGCCTGACCCGGGATCTCAACGTGCATCCACCAGCCCTTCAGTTTTGGAAAATCGCCGGTCGCAGCTCTAATGCGCCGCGCATTCATTTTTTTCTTCGGATTCGACTTGGTCGGCCCGCCTGCCCACGGCAATGGCATGTCTGAATTATCGTCCTTCCAATCATCAGTTGGAACCTGGAGCGGGATGTCAATGCCGTTGCCTGTACAAAACGCTAGAATGGCAATCGTAGGCAGGAGTACTTCGTCCCGTGGAAGCCACACGTCGGTTGTAGAGGAACTGTTGTGTCCACCGCCAGTGAATGCCGCCATTTCTATTTGAATCGACGCTTGAGCATTCGCAAAAACCGGTGCGTTGCCGACCAGGGCCGCACCCTGGTGATTCAGCGAGCGACATTGAATGATCCGCCCTTCACCAACAATGAAGTGCGGGGCACTGTGGTTCTTGTTGAGAGTCTTGAATGAACTTTCGATTGAAGGGTCTTCTGTTGTGTGAAGAACGCCGATCTGAGTGTGCGAATTGAAGAGAAACTTCTGCCCACCCGGTCGGGGGATCACACGCTTTTCCACATTGAACCCAAAAATTTGCTCTGGAAAATCAATTGCCATAAATCACCTCCGTGGGAAAGAGCGAGCGGCTCAAGAGAGTAAGTGAAGCGCGGATTTTGAAGCCCGCGCTAGCGAGGACGCAAGCGCCTGCACTGGCTGCGTGCTAAAAGCTGAGGACGAATCACATCCTCAGTGTCCTGTAAGCTATGACAAAGTCGAATAAAACGTTTCAGCCGGCCATGACGCGTGAATTGAGCAGGCGGGTTCGGCTCGCGCGCTCCATTTCCCCTTACTCCACGGTCCACATGGTACCTCAGCGGACAAATTTTTCGAGCGCTCTGAAGTAAGAGGGTAGTGCGTCAGTTTGAAATTACGCCGAAGGCATTCGCTTGAATTATGCCGAGCGCGTTCGCTTGAATTACGCCGAGCGCGTTCGCTTGAATTACGCCGAAGGCGTTCGCCAATTCCAGCCCAAAGGTTGGAGCCAAGGCGACAACCTTGGGATTTCAAGTCACAACCTCAACCAACCCTGAAAGGGTTCACCAGGCGTTAACCCGTTTCAGGGTTGATTTGAACTCTAATGCATACCCTGGGTTGTCGCTGCGCTCCAACCCAGGGCTGAAATTGGCGAACGCCTTCGGCGTAATTCAAGCGAACGCCTTCGGCGTAATTCAAACTGACGCACTACCAGTAAGAGAGTAAGATGAAGGCGATGAAGGAGACTCAAGAGCGTAAGCCCCCGGCCGATCAGGACGGGAGCGCCCCCAACCTTTCCGAGACTGAACAACGCGCAGCGGAAGAGCAGAAACGGCCGCGCGCGGCGGTCATTCATGAAGCCGTTCGCGCGGGCGGCGAGGAAGAGCTGGAGCGCACCGTCTCGTCCCTCGCGTGGTCCGGCATTGCGTCCGGACTCTCGATGGGTTTCTCACTCGTTGCCGAGGGACTGCTGCGTTCTTATCTCCCGGAGACGCACTGGCGTCCGCTTATCGCCAAGCTCGGCTACCCGTTCGGCTTTCTCATCGTCGTGATCGGACGGCAGCAGCTCTACACCGAAAACACGCTCACGGCTATGCTTCCGTTCATGCACGCGCCGAGCAGCGAAAAGCTGCTAAAGCTGCTGCGTCTCTGGGCCATCGTGCTCGTGGCTAACCTGATCGGCGCTCTCATTTTCGCCTTCGTCGCCGGGAAGACCGGCGCCTTCAGGCCGGAGTTCAAAACCGCATTCTCCGCGATCGGACGCGAGGCGCAGGAGGGCAGCTTCTGGATGTTGATGCTGCGCGGCGTTTTCGCCGGCTGGTTAATTGCACTCATGGCGTGGCTGATCCCGGCGTCGGCGAAGTCATCCGAGGTCGCCATCATCGTGGCGCTGGCGTACGTGGTCGGGCTCGCCGGATTGCCGCACATCATCGCCGGCTCGGTCGAAGTGCTCTACACGATCGCGACGGGTGAAACCACGTGGGGCGCGTACCTGGGCCACTACATGGTTCCGACGCTTGTTGGGAACACGATCGGCGGCGCCATGCTTGTCGCATGGCTCAACCACGCGCAAGTGGCGAACGATTCCAACTGACGCGCTATAACTTTTTGTCGTTCTCATTCGACTCTTGCCCTACGCCATGAACCACGATTTGCGGATAAGGCATGTCGATGTGGGCCTGGTCCAGGGCCGTCTTGATTCCGGTGGTCACATCGTCAATCAGTGCCAGGACATTGGCCTGACGAGACGCGGTCCAGAAATAAACGTGGAAATTAACTGATGAGGGCGCCAGCTCCGAGACGTACACCCACGGCCCCGGATCGTTTAGCACTCCTTCCGTCTTGTGCAGTACTTCGTGAATGGTCTGACGAGCAGATTCGATCGAATCCCGGTAACCAATTCCCACCGTCAAGCGAACACGGCGAGTCTCGTAAGCGCTGCGCACCAGGATCGCACTCGTGTAGACGTCGCCGTTAGGCAAGACTGCGCGTTCGCCGTCGTAAGTTTTCACGCGAGTAGACCGCGTGGTTATGTCCTCAACCGTACCTTCAAACTCCCGGACTTTAATTTCATCACCGACGACGAAAGGCCGCCGCCACAAGATCAGGATGCCGGCAAAGAAATTCTGGAGCACGTCCTTGAAAGCGAAGCCGATTGCGACAGACGTGATTCCCAGTCCCGCAATCAGGTCGCGCGGGTTGAAGCTGGGAAAGATGATCACGGCAGCAACGAGTAGACCAAAGATGATCGTGGCCGCGGACGCGAGTCGCGCGAGCAATTCGGCGAGCGTTATATCGAGGCGCGTTCGCTCGCCGGCAGTTATCAGAACGGTCTTCAGAATGCGCGCGATGACAAGAAAAATGCCGAAAGTTATCAGGCCGAAAAACAGATAAGGAACACGCGCGAGCAGGCTCGAGCCAAGCTGCCGAAACACCTGCCACACGATGTCAGGATCGAACGATTTCGGAGCGTTTGGATTCGGCGTTTGCAGGTAAAACATCATGAATTAATTCTCCCGTTAATGAGAGAATGCTGACGCGATTAAGTCCCAAAACCATAAAGGAGCGATGTAGAAAGCTCTGCAGATGTACGTTTTGAACGATAGGCGCCTGGGGCCGTGCCATCACGAGGAGGGAGTGGGTCAAGTATGACAAACGATCGGATACGTGTTGCACTCGTCACGGGCGCAAACCGTGGCTTGGGATATGAAACGGGCCGGCAACTTCTGGCAAAGGGTCTGAAGGTTGTGCTGAGTGGACGTGACGAAGATTCTCTGGCACAAGCGGCCGCGACCCTCGCACCAGACAAGGACCGCATCATGACAGTGCGAATGGACGTTACTGATGCAAAGAGCATCGAGGAAGCTCACGAAAGGATCAGCAGTCGCTTCGGCGCGGTTGATGTACTGGTGAACAACGCCGCGGTGCTTCTTTTCGAGAACGAGGACGCGCTCTCGATCCCTCCCGAAGGTTACCGGAAAACGTTCGACACGAATGTTTTTGGTGTCATCGAGGTGTGCCGCGTCTTTGCGCCGCCGATGGCCCGGGCAGGCTATGGCCGGATCGTCAACGTGTCTTCGGGCGCTGGCCAGTTGGTTTCGATGTCGACCTATGCGCCGGCGTACTCGCTGTCGAAAGCCGCGCTTAATGCGTGGACGCGGATACTCGCGAGCAGCTATCGGGATAAAGGCGTGCTTGTGAACTCTGTCGATCCGGGCTGGGTGCGTACGGACATGGGCGGGCCTTCGGCGCCTCGTTCGGTACGTGAAGGTGCTGACACGATCGTCTGGCTGGCGACGCTTCCCGCTAGTGGTCCAACCGGTGGATTCTTTCACGATCGTCGGCCGATCGAGTGGTAGCCGCAATCGGGTAAATCATCTCAACAGGCGCTCCATGAAACGACGCACTTTTTGCTGGTAAGACGAAACGGGGTCCTGCCGCAAAACTGTCTTGAATTCCTGCTTCAGGGCCAGGTAACTGATCTGTTCCCGGAAAGCACGGAAATCCACCTGAATGTGATCGCGTGCCCTCGCAGCAAACGCGGCCAGGTTCACCGGATTCTGACTGCCGCCGCAAATGGCATCGATGGTGTAGGAGCCCAAGGCGCGGTAACTCTCAAACTGCGCCTCACTAAACCACTGATCGGTGATCGCTTCTTGCGGAAACTGATGGCTATCTCGCCAATAATTGATTACGTCTCTAGGCTCGTCGCCGATCAGCGAGGGCTTGATGTAGACGATAACTCCGTCAAAATCTTCGTCAGTCGTATCAGGATCGTTTTGAGCGCGATCGACACAGGAGTATCTGATCTTTCCAATCGCGCAGTATTTGCCCTTCAGGTCAGGCGACGGACTCGTAACGGACAACTCAGGAAAATCTATCGGCACACCCAGATCGACTCTGATCTGCCGAATAGACATGGCCAGTGATTGAAAGGAGTAATCTGGATCTGTGCTGGCGTCGCTAACGACGATAAATCGGCAGCGTCGCAATACCATTTCGTAAAGCCCGAGATTTTCGAAGTGTCCACCGTCAGAAACGTATACATAAGCTGACTTGTCGTCGATGGCGCCAAAGGCTTCCTGGATGAAGGGCAACACGGAAAGCGTCGGTGACCCCAACTGGAATGGATGATCGATTTTTCCGCGCAACAGCTTTGCCGGCCACGTCAAGATACGTTCGGGAAATTTCGGCTCATCGCCTGCCGGGCCGGGATTGCCCAGCCACGCGCCAAATCTGATGTTGAAAAGCGCCATCAGGAACCGCACGATCGGTGAAGTCATCATGTAGCCCATGTTCGGGCTGACGAAAGCTCCGGAGATTGCCATCGCTGCCCCGAGCGAGATGCCTTCGCGACCGCCATAACGGAAACATCTGCGATAGCCCAGCCAGTAACTTCCGGCGTGTAGCGGAGAAATAGTGAACGATTCCGCACGGCGGTCCTGCCATTGAAGTTTTTCGCCGCCAGTCAGATTCAAGGCGAGATTCAGGATGTGAAGAAGTTTCCTCGTAGCTGGAGGCTCTTTCAAATCTGCTCGACCCTCTCTGACAGGTGGTTGGTCCACCTTGGGAGGCTGTTTGCAGAGCTCGTACATCTGGAGATTGTCGTAAGTGTCGAAGCCGGTGAAGCGGTTTGGCTGCCGGCCCGGATGTGACGCTCCAAGGTATGCGCGGATGATCCGGTTGCGCCAGAGAAACTGTAGTGAAAAGGCATTGGTGCTGATGAATGGACCCAGGAATAAAACAAGCAACAGCAAGAGGCCGATAAAGAGAAGAACCAGCCGGAAAGGTGTTGCTTCGAGCAGGTTGATGTGCCAATCCACGATCGGGGCTGAAGGGTAAGGCAGCGGTCCGCTGATGGTGCTACTCAAGAACTGCCCGACGCTACTTATCAGCAGCCAGTCGGTCGCCAGAGAAATCAGAACAAATACGAACGCCAGAAAAACCGGCGCCAGGAGAGTAGTCAGGATGGCGAGCAGTATGCCGCCAGTACCGCTTTTCTGCGCCTCTTTGGAGTTGGCAGGAGTTTTGGCGCTGAATCCTCCAATCAACGTTACGAAGCCCGAAACGACGCCCCCGATCGTTGCCAGAATTTTTCCCACGTCGGTCCATGTGAGATTGGAGAGACCACCGTGTCTGAGTCTCGTGTACGTGGTGTTTAGAGTGAGAATCAACAATGGTCCATAAAGCACGAGTCCAGTGACTACGATCCACGCCACGATCACAATGAAGACCCAGGCTCCCGCTCTGGCCCACCACTCCTGATCGTCGTCGTTCGCCAGCCAACTGGTTAATCCGGCAATCAGAACGGCCCCGAGCACCTGGAACAGGAGCAATAGCGGTACGGAAAAGATCGCATACCTGACACTACTCGCATGACTAACTGTGAGCCATGAATTGACAGCGAGCATCGCGAGATACCCGACGAGTGCCTGGGACGCAATGATCAGCAAGGTGACCAATACAAGACTCGCGTAGAGTCTCGCATTTTTAGTCCGGGGGTTGTTTACCAATACCCTGATCAAGCAAACGGCCAAACCTGGGGCGATTAGCAGTTCTCCATATGCGATAAAGTGATACCAGGCGAGGGAGCCTGGTGTAGCCTGTAGATTCCACCCCAGAATGTTCCCCGATTTCCTGCTGGCCCAGAGAAAAACCGCGAGCGATGCAGTACTCAAAACCAGCCAGATCAAGCAGCGCCATACAAAAGACTGCTGATCTTCCTTGTACTGCGGTGATTTCTGGTTCTTCTGGTAATTGTTAGCACTGGGCAGATTCCAGCCAATGTATGCGACGGCCCACATCCCGCTGGCCATCGCAAAGACCAGACTTATCGGGATTGAATACTCCCAGTAATTTGTAGCAGCGGTTTCGGTAGCACTTCTAAGCAGAACCGAGGTCCACAAGCGAGGAGTCATCAGGAACGCGAAAAGAACAGGCAGGAATATGAGCCAGTTGAGTATCAGGTTGCGCAAGACACTCGCGACCAGCGTCCATGTGTCGGCACTCAGCAAACCTGGTTGCGGGCTGAGATAGTTGCTGTAGATGCGCAGATGTTCGATCGGGTGTGGTTCGACGTTCAACGGCGACTCGGGAGGGCTCTTCAACGCACCCATTACGTTTTCAATTAGATCG
>JADMIO011614288.1_pt1 | contig 12054 bp, 10 predicted proteins | sample 8958161 | NCBI WGS metagenome assembly JADMIO01 (sample SAMN16585339, study PRJNA669376) | soil metagenome | isolation source: Crop rotation soil | place: USA: Cullars Rotation, Alabama | collected 2011
AAACCGCCGGCGCGGGGCAGGCAAGATTCTCACACAATCGCAAAAGGATGCCGGCGGGGCGCGAAAAACAGCGCTCTCATCAGGAAGGGCCCTGTCAAGGTGCGGATCAAAGAAGATCGGTGAACGACCGGGGCACAAAGAGGGGGGAGAGGCAACGCCCTTTCTTCGCCTCACACCCGACTCAACGGAATCTCAGGGGCGTTTCACCGGCGCCTCATGCGACGCCGCCATTTTTCCTAACGGCCTACGTCATTTTTTGGAAGGAACTCGCATGAAACGGACGGCTTCTTTGCTCCTGATCGGCGCGGCGGCGTTGGTGGGAGCCTGCAACTCCAACGACACGACCGTGAACCGCGACGGACGCACGACAACGTCATCGACAGCATCGTCATCCACGTCATCCAACTGGCAGGACAACCGGATCCTCTCGATCCTGCACGCGAAGAACCAGGAAGAGGTCCGCATGGGCCAGCTCGCCCAAGCGAACGGCTCGTCCCAGGAGGTCCGGCGCTACGGCGAGCGCCTCGTGCGCGACCACACGGACGCGGACAACAAGGTGATGTCCACGGCCCGGAGCATCAACGTGACGCTCATGGACAGCAGCGAGGTGGACCGCATGCTGCTGCGCGAGAAGGGCATGTCCGCGCCGGCCCGCGACCCGATGACGGACCTCCAGTCGATGCGCGGGTCGGACTTTGACCGCGCCTTCGCGCAGAAGATGGAGGAGGGCCACCGCGAGGTGATCCAGATGGTCGAGAGCGCCCGCACGAGCGCTCAGGACTCACGCGTGCGCGGCCTGCTGGACCAGCTCCTCCCGACGCTCCGCGAGCATGAGAAGATGGCGGCGGACCTGGCGAACAAGTAGCCAACTCAGCCCGGGACGACTCAGCGCAGAAAGTAGCAACAGCAGAAGACCGCGTTCAGCGCTCCAGCAAAGCAAGAGCGCCGAACGCGGCCTTTCTGAAGAGAAGGTTCGCTGTTTACGCGGTCCTGATGCTCACTTGCCGCCCCGCCCCGGTCGGCTGCGTCCCTTCGCACCATGCCCCGCGGGCCCGTTGCCCAAGTGGGAAGGCTCGGCCCTGCTCCCGCCGCGCGGAGCCCCGCCCTGGTTTGCCCCGGCGGGCCCGCCGCGGGCGTCTTGCTGCTTGCCCTGGAGCGATTCCCCGCGTCCGGCGCGGTCGGGGTGAGCGTTCCAGCTTCGCGGCGTGTCGTGCCCATCCGGGTTCGGTTCTCTGCTGATCCGCTTGGCCATTTGTTCATCTCGATGGTCTGAGGATTCTCGTTGGGATCCGATGCGATTTCGGGTCGCCCGTCCCCACGCCTGCTGCCGGTCATGGTTCACTTCGCCGGCCTGACGCGCACCTCGGCCATATCGCTCTGCACCGGGCGACCGTCCAGCTCGAGCGTGGCCTTGACCGAGTATGTGCCCGCGTCGTTGAACTTGACGCGCGCGATGCGCCCACCCTCGTCCGTCTGCACCTCGCCCGCGGTCGAGGACCAGTTGACCTTGACGTTGCGACCAAAAGTGTCCGTGGTGTGCGCGATGAACGTCACGGTGTCGCCGACGATCACCTCGCGCGGAGCGGACTCCAGGTGAATGGAAACCTTGTCCGGTGCGTACTCCTCGTGGTGCACCGTCACTCCGTTGGACCGGTATTCGTCCTCGTCGTAGGTCGAGCAGCCGGGGGCGACGAACATCGCGGCAAGAGCAAGTGCGGCGGCCGTGCGTGTCATGCGTGGCTCCTTGCATGTGGGCGGAGGGCTTGACAGCCCGTTACCCCCCTCTCGCCTCTCCCCCCATTGTGTGTATCCGGGATGAATTCGCCCCGGTAAGAAAAGGCCGCGGTGAATGCCGCGTGAAATCCCGCTTAATCGCCGCACGCCTACTGTATCGTGTCGGGATTCGTCAAAAGACTGCCGGGGACCGGTCGATCGCGAATCTGGAGTGGACCCCATTGATATATGATTCCGAATGTGATCCATCTCAATCGCACCAATCAACCTCAGTCCTTCTTCCGAAAATCATCACGATCGAGCCAACAGCGCCCGCGCCCGGCGCCGATGACGAGCATGCGCAGGGCGCGCCGCGCCGTGACCCGCGCCACGCGATGACGCCCGTGGAGTGGCGCCTGCGCATCGTCAACCTGATCGCGGTGCTTGTCCCGATCGCGGGCCTGGCCGTCGCGATCGTGCTGGCGTGGGGGAGCGCCCTCAACTGGACGCAGCTGTGGATCTTCGTCGGCATGACGTACGCGACGTCGCTGGGGATCACCGTGGGGTACCACCGGCTGTTCACCCACCAGTCGTTCCGGACGTTCGCGCCGGTCCGCTACATCCTGGCCGTGCTCGGATCGATGTCGGTGCAGGGCGCGGTCATCGAGTGGTGCGGGGCGCACCGGCGCCACCACCAGCACTCCGACGACGACCTGGATCCGCACTCGCCCCTGAACCACGCGGGCAGGCCGTGGGGCTCGGGGATCTGGGGCCGCATGAAGGGGTTCTACCACTCGCACGTCGGGTGGCTCTTCGCCGGGCGCCTCAAGGGGATGGGCCGGTACACGCCCGACCTCCGCGCCGACCCCGTGGTGCGCCATGTCAACTCGACGTTCTACTACTGGGCGCTCCTGGGTCTGGTGATCCCGGCAGCGCTCGGCGGCATGCTGACGCTCTCGTTCATGGGCGTGCTGTGGGGATTCCTGTGGGGCGGGCTGGTGCGCATCCTGCTGGTGCACCACATCACCTGGAGCGTGAACTCGGTGTGCCACCTGTGGGGGACCAGCCCCTTCCGCACCGGCGACCACAGCCGCAACAACGCGATCGTCGGCGTGCTGGCGCTGGGAGAAGGATGGCACAACAACCACCACGCGTTCCCGACCTCCGCCCGCCACGGCCTGAGCTGGTGGCAGTTCGACCCCAGCTACCTGCTGATCCGGGGCATGGCGCTGGTCGGGCTGGCGTGGAATGTGCGGGTGCCGAATCGGCAGCGGGTGATGGCGAAACGCAAACGCGGCACTCCGGCGGGTGAATGACGCAACGCTGCCGGGATAGCTCCGTGACGTGCCGGGTTCATGATCCACGGACGGGCGCGGCCAGGCCGCACTCCGGGCATCGGGTCGTGCCACCGAGTGGGTAGCGGCAGCACATACAGATGCCGCGGCGTCTGCGAAGTTCGCGCCGGGTCATCGGCGGCACTACGAAGAGCGCCCAGGCGATGGCCATGTAGATCGCAATATCAATCAGCAATCCTCGCCAAATCGGATGAAGGGCGACTGCGCGTTGGCAAAGTCTCCCATCATACTGTGACATCCCACCTCTCGCTTCCAGTGGCAATGTTCCAACGCCCTCCGTCGGCGTCCACAGGCTGCCATCCCGCGACACGAGACCGTCGCTGCGCCCTTGAAAGGCCAGCATCGGCCATCCCGATTCGCAGCGCCACCGCAGGTCGTCGCAGTTAATCTGACAGTAGCCGACGAAACCCTTGCATCGCATGGAACGCGTGTATCGACACCCCACACACTCCGTGGTGGATACCTCGGTCCAAGTACTTTCGCGGCCCATGTCCCGCGGGATGGCACCGCCGGGGAGTCCACCAACCGGCTCTCCGATCGTCGTGTTGACAGTGGGAGAAGGCGTTCCCCAGAGCGAGCACGCCGCCGCGACCGCCACGGTAATGATCCCACCGAACACCACCAGCTCGCTGCCGACCATCACCATGCGGAATATGGTTCGCCCAACGCGCATGAGCTCATTCTTCCAGGCGTACATACGCCGTCTCAGTCACGCAGCTTTTCGTTTCGTGCGCCGCCTGGTGGTCTTCGCCCGGTTTGGGAGCGTGAGCGCTGCGGGCACGACAAGCTCGACTTGCACCCGCTTCTCCCCGCGCAGAAGCTCCGCGACTTCACGGATGTTTTCGGTAATCTCGTCGAGCGTTCGACCTTGGGTATGAACAGAGTCATCCTCAAGGGCGTGAGCCGCCAGCCATCCATCTTCGGCTTGTCGTACCAGCACGTGGTAACCCTTCATGACTGCTCCCGCTCAAGTACACCTGCCGGGGCCGAATGATTCATGTCTCCATTTACACCCCCCTACTCCTCCAGGTACGTATACCCCTCCAACCCCGCCTCATAGAAGTTCAGCAGCGACTGCCCTTCCGGCACCGTGATCCGCTTGCACTTCACCGCGGACTCGATGCTCTTGCGCATCGCCCGGCGCATGTCCTCCGCGTCGAACTCCACGTACCCGAGCACCTGCTTCACCGTGTCCCCCTCGATGATCTCGTCGATCGACCACTCGCCCGCCTCGTCCACGCTGACGTGGACGGCGTGCGTGTCCCCTAAGAGGTTGTGCAGATCGCCCAGGATCTCCTGGTACGCGCCCAGCAAAAACACGCCGAGGTAGTACTGCTCCCCCTCGCGCAGCTCGTGCAGCTCCAGCGTTTTCTTCTCGATGCGTTTGTCCACGAAGTGGTCGACCTTGCCGTCCGAGTCGCAGGTGATGTCCGCCAGGATCGCGCGCCGCGTCGGCTCTTCCTGCAACCGATGGATCGGGCAGATCGGGAACAACTGGTCGATCGCCCACGAGTCCGGCATCGACTGGAACAGCGAGAAGTTGCAGAAGTAGATATCGCTGAGCAGCTCAGGGAGGCTCTCGAACTCCTCGGGAATCTCCCCCTTCTTCGTCGCCTTCTCGACAAGCTTCTGCCCGATCGCCCAGAACAGCCGCTCGCTCGCGGCACGCATCGGCAGGCTCATATACCCCAGGCTGAACAGGCTCATCGCCTCGTCGCGGGCCTGCATCGCGTCGTGGTACACCTCCACGAGGTTGCGGTCGCCGAGCCGCTCGTACGCGTCGATCAGGTCCAGCACCGGCTGCGGCGGCTCCGCCTCGGCCTTCACCTGCTCCTTGATCTTCTCAAGCCCCGGCGATGCCTCGAACCGGCTCATCCCCAGCACGTCCACCACCAGCACGCTGTGGTACGCCACCATCGCGCGACCCGACTCGCTGATGATGTTCGGGTGCGGGCAGCTCGCGTCGTCGCACACCGTCTTGATGCGGTACACCACGTCCGCGGCATATTCCTCCACGGTGTAGTTGATCGACGAATCCCACGCCGACTGGCTGCCGTCGTAATCGACGCCCATCCCGCCGCCGATGTCGATCGTGTTCATCCCCGCGCCCAGCCGGCGCAGTTCTGTATACACGTGCGTCAGCTCGTTCACGGCGTTCTTCAGGTGCCGGATGTCGAAGAGCTGCGACCCGACGTGGCAGTGCAGCATCTGGAGGCAGTCGGCCATGTTGCGGGCCTTGAGGTACTCCAGCGCCTCCAGCACCTCGGACACAAACAACCCGAACTTGGAGCGGATCCCCGCGCTCGCCTCCCACCGTCCCGCGCCCCGTGCCGACAGCTTCACGCGGATCCCGATCTTGGGGCGCACCTGGTACTTGTCCGCGTACTTGCAGATCAGCTCCAGCTCCGAGAACTTCTCCACCACCGGGATGATGTTCCGTCCCAGCTTCGTCGCCAGGATCACCATCTCGATGAACTCGTCGTCCTTGAACCCGTTGCACACCAGCGGCATCTGGTCCAGGCCGTCGGTCATCCCCAGGATCGCCAGGAGCTCCGGCTTGGAGCCGGCTTCGAGCCCGAAGTCCAGCTTTGCCCCCAGATTGCGGATCTCCTCGCAGATGTGCTTCTGCTGGTTCACCTTGATCGGGTAGACGCACGAGTACGTCCCCTTGTACTCGTGCTCGCTGATCGCCTTGTCGAAGGCCCCGCGGATCTCGTGCAGGCGGTGGGAGAGGATGTCGCTGAAGCGCACCAGCACCGGCGTGTGGATGTCGCGCTCGCGCAGGCCCTGGATCACCGAGTGCAGATCGATCTGGCGCCCGGGGTCCTTCAGCGGCATGACTGTCAGGTGCCCCTCGGCGTTCACGCCGAAGTATCCCTTGCCCCAATCGGCAAGGCCGTAGAGTCGTGCGGAATCTTCGGCTGACCATCGTCCGTGCAGGAAGGCGTTCTTCGAGGTTGAGAGCGTTGCCATCTCTACTGTGGCCCACCTTGGCCCCTCGCCGCGGCATGGTCTTGAGCAGCGAAGGCAAACGAGTACCCGTTACCGGCGCCGTCCCACCACGGACGGCGCCCCGTTGCGGCCAAAGTGCGTGTGCCGCGCAATAAAGATAGTGCGCTTTGGGGCCGGGACAACCTTGGAAACACAAAAGGAACGCCAAGGTGGCACGGGTGGCACGGGCAAACTCGTTTGCCCGTGGGGCGAGCGCGCGAGAAGCACGGCATCCGCGAAGTCGATCGCTCAACCACGGGCAAGCTCCGAGCAGCTTGCCCGTGCCACAACGCGGCGGGGAGCTACCTTTCAGCCATGCGCGACGGCAGCGACAAACTCATCCAGGCCCAGGGGCTCCTCGAATCCGGCCAGATCGATCACGCCAAGGCCCTGCTGCTGCGGACGTTACCGAAGAGCGCCGGCCCCGTCGCCGCTGCGATGTGCCGCCTCCTGAGCGACATCCTCCTGCGCCAAAGCCAAGGGGGGCAGACCGAGCAGGCGCTCTACTACGCCGAACGGGCCGCCCAGATCACACCCGCCGACGCGGAGTCGCATGTACAACTCGGGAAAGCCCAGTGGCAGCTCGGCCGCGTGGACGCGGCACTCGCCTCCGCCCGCAAGGCGGTCCAGGTCAATCCGGGATCCCGCAACGCCCATGGAGCCCTCATCAACTTCCTCCTCCGCGAGGACCGGTTCGTTGAGGCCCTCCACGCCTGCGACGCCGCGCTGGCACGCTTCCCGGACGATGTGGAGATCGCCGCCATCCGCGGCACCATGCTCCTCGGCGCCGGCAAGAGCGAAGAGGCCGTCGCCTATTTGAAAGAGGCCGCGAAGCGCGAACCGGGCAACCTGCGCCTGCTCGGCACCCTCTGTCCCACGCTCAACTACGCCACCGGCGTCGACCCCGCGGAGAACCTGGCGCTCCATGTCGCCTTCGGACGGGCACTCGCGGCGGCCCTCCCCGCCGGCAGCACCACCAAGGACGCCGCGTTCACCAACCCACCCGACCCGGACCGGCCGCTCAAGCTCGCGTTCCTCTCGCCGGACCTCCGCGCCCACCCCATGCGCCACTTCGCCCACTCGATGTTCGAGCACATCGATGACTCGTTCCACATCACCTGCTACTTCGTGGGCGCGAGCCAGGACGCCGAGTCGGAGCGGCTCCGGGCGGTAACAGAATCCAGAACCCGCGCAAACGGAGGAGGAGGAGGGGGGGCCTGGAAACACGTGCCGGCGCTCCATATCGGCCAACTGGCTGACCTCATCAAATCCGACCGCATCGACCTGCTCATCGATCTGGCGGGCCACACGCGCTTCAACCGGCTCGGGACGATGGCTTTGCGGCCCGCACCCGTGCAGCTCACGTTCATCGGTTATCCCAACACGACAGGGATCGCGGCGATCGACTACTACATCGCCGATCGATACTGCATGCCGCGGCCAGATGACTCCTCCCCCGCTCCCAGCGGGGGAGGTGGCCGAGTCTATGGGGGGGGCGAGGCCGGAGGGGGCGATGTGCACACGCTCGCCGGCGACGTCATCGCGCCCCACCCCCACTTCTCCGAAAAACTGCTGTACGTCGATCCGCTCTCGTTCTGTTATCGGCCGATCGACGACCCGCCGCCGGTGGTGGACCCGCCGCACGTCCGCAACGGGTTCATCACGTTCGGATCCTTCAACGCGCTGATGAAGTTGACGGACCGGGTGGTCGCGTGCTGGGCGAAGGTGATCAAGGCCGTTCCGGAGTCGCGCCTGCTCGTGAAGAACGTCCAGCTCATGCACCCCGAGGCGGCACGGACGACGCGCGAGCGGTTTGTGGCCGCGGGCGTGCCGGATGACCGGCTCCGGGTCATCGGACACAAGGGCACGATGCACGACCACCTCGCCACTTATGGCGGCGTTGACATCGGGTTGGACACGTTCCCCTACGCGGGGATGACGACGACGTGCGAGGCACTGCTGATGGGCGTTCCCGCGATCACACAGGCCCAGCAGTCTTTCGCGTCGCGCGTGGGGTTGGCGATCCTGGCGAATGTCGGGCTTGCCGATCTCGTCGCCCAGAGCGAGGAGCAGTTCATCTCCACCGCGGCGAAGCTGGCGGCGGACCGGCCGCGCCTCGCGGAGCTCCGTCACACCCTGCGAGGCACGTTCCTGGCCTCGCCGGTCTGCGATGGGCCGACCTACGGCAGACAGATAAGCGCCTCGCTGCGCGCGGCATGGAGGGAATGGGCAAAGACGAAACAGAGGTAGCAACTCGTGCCACCGACCGTGGCTCTGCACGGTCGGTGCATTTGCAGGTGCGGCAGCACATCGCACCGACCGCTCCGAGCAGCGGTCGGTGGCACGGGTGGCACGGGGGGCACGACGATCCGCGAAAAAGACCAGTTACCCCCCCTGGCGCAGCTCGTTGAACCGCCGCAGCACGCCCTTCTCCCGATCCGTCAGGCTCTGAATTCCTTCCTCATCACCCTTGCGCAGGATGCGCTCCACCTCGGGCTCGAGGTTGGCAATCTCCGCGTCGTTGGTGGAGACGGCCCCCACCGGTGCCGGGCCGGGCCGGTGCGGGCGCGAATCGCCGATGATGCTGAAGAAGTCGCGCAGCAGGTACGGACGCTTGGCGAAGTAGAACCCCGCCAGGGCGCCCCCGACGTGGGCCGCCTCCCCGCCCGTGTTCTGGGTCCCGAAGAACAGGTTGAAGAGCGTCAGGGAGAAGAGCCCGAGCACCGCCCAGCGCAGGCGCAGCGGCACCAGCATGTAGACGTAGATCAACTCGTCCGGCTCCAGCCGCGCCGCCGCGATCAGCACGCCGAACACACCCGCGGACGCCCCGATCAGCGGCGTGTAGATGTCGTTGAAGAGCAGCCCCGGAATCTTCACATCCCCGTGCGCCAGCACCGTCCCCACGATGTACCCCACCAGGTTGAGCAGCAGGTACATCAGGGCGCCGAAGATGCCGCAAACCAGGTAAAACGCGGCGTACCGCTTCGCCCCAAGGTGCTGCTCGACCATCCCGCCCACGAACCACAACCCGAGCATGTTGAAGAGCAGATGCACCCAGTTGTAGTGCAGGAACTGGAAGGTGAGAAACCGCCATACCTGGAAATCGGCGATGGCCTTCCCGGTGGAGAAGTGCCCGTACGCCTGGATGACGGGCATGGGCGCATACCGCTCGCGCCCGATCACCGGCGCCGGCTCGCCGGTCGTGGTGTTGATCAGCATCCGCCCGAACTGATCACGGTCGGGGATGGTGGGGTCGATGATCGGTTTGTAAATCCAGCCCGGGATGTTGGGGTGGGGCCGCCATCCCGCATTCGGGGGAACAACCGCCCGTTTCTGCTGCTCCGAGGTGACGTCAGGGGCATATTCAGTCCCCATCGGGACGGCGACTTGGAACTTCTGGTCGCTGAGAACGAGGTTGTTCACCACGAAAATCGCGACATTGAGGATGATGAGCCAGGTATTGAACGAGATAACGCGGAGATTCCCCAGCCCGCTGCTGCTCCGTGGCCCAACCCGTGCGTAGTGGCGGTCGTCGATGCCCATTGGGTGCTCAAGATGATTGGGGACTGAGACGGGAAAAGTTCATTCTCTGCCCCCCCCGCACCCCATTTTCGACCGTTTATCGGCCCCCAATCCCCCTTGAGCAGGCTTTTTCCGTCTTCTTGCTTCTTGATCGAGTCCTGGTACACCGTGCCGGAGAGATGTGGTAGGCTTGCGCCAAATCGCCATTAGGAGACTCCACATGGCCCGGGGACTTCGCACGCTCGTTGCCGCGTTGGTGTGCTCGGCTTGTCTGGGCGGGTGCATCTTTGTTTCGGAAAAGAACACGAGCTACGAGCGGATCGAGGAAAAGAAGGCGGAAGCGCAGTATCTTGCCGCGCGGGCGGAGCTGGAACGGATCAACCTGGAGCGGCAGAAGGCTGGGTTGGCCCCGATCGAGATCCCGCCGCGGATGGAGGATACCCGCAAGGATCCTTAACTACGGCCGCATCTACGTCTAACGCCCCCTCCGGCCTCGCGGACTCGGCCACCTCCCCCGCTGGGAGCGGGGGAGAAGCAGGGTTACGCTTGGGATATGGGACGGACACGCATCAAGGTCTGCGGGGTACGTGGGTTGGAGATCGCGCTCGCCGCGGCTGAGGCCGGGGCGGACGCGGTGGGGTTTGTGTTTCATCCCGGGAGCCCGCGGTACATCGAGCCGGCGGCGGCGTGGGAGGTCGTGCAAGGGCTGCCGCCGCTGGTGACGAGCGTGGGTTTGTTCGTCAATGCGCCGCTGGAGCGGTTCTGCGACGTGGAAGAGATCTGCCCGACGCACCTGAGCCAACTGCATGGGGCGGAGGATGAGGAGCTGGTGAGCGAGTGCGGGCCGAACATCATCAAGGCGGTGCGGTTCGATGCCGCGACGATCGGGAAGGAGCTGGCGCGGTGGGACGCGGTGGAGGCGGTGGGAGCGATCCTGATCGACGGATCGGCGGGAGGAGAAGGGAAGACGTTTGACTGGGGGGCGCTGGCCGAGCACACCGCGGGGCGCGGCGCGGGGTCGAAGCCGATCATCATCGCGGGCGGGCTGAACGCGGGGAATGTCGGCGAGGCGGTCCGGGTGGTGCGACCGTGGGCGGTGGATGTATCCAGCGGGGTGGAGAGTGCGGTGGGGGTGAAGGATGTGAGGATGATTGGGGAGTTTTGTGATGCGGTGAGGGAGGCGGATCGGGAAGAGAAGAAAAGTTCAAAGTTCAAAGTTCAAAGTTAGAATAAGAAGCCTCAATCAGACCTTTGCCGAGGGCGTGGCCCGGATGTTGGCGTGCCCCGACTTTGCGCAGTCCTCGGAGCAAAGTCGGGCGCGGGGGTCGTCCGGACGTCGTTCCTCCCTCGAATCATTCTTACCCATTCCACGCCAGCCATGCTCTCGGAAGGGCTTTCGGGGGACCCCTGCGCCCGACTTTGCTCCGCGGACTGCGCAAAGTCGGGGCACGGCGACGCCGCGGACTGCGCAAAGTCGGGGCACGGCGACGCCGCGGACTGCGCAAAGTCGGGGCACGGCGACGCCGCGGACTGCGCAAAGTCGGGGCACGGCGACGCCGCGGACTGCGCAAAGTCGGGGCACGGCGACGCCGCGGACTGCGCAAAGTCGGGGCACGGCGACGCACGGCGACGGCCGAGACAACGGGGTCACGCTCCCACCTTCAGCTCAGACCTTTGCGGCGAGGGGGACAATCAACTCGCAGGTGACGCCCGAGGGGGTGAACTCGAGGTTGGCGCGGCCGTCGACTTCGTAGGGGACTCCCTGCTCGATGAGCTGGCGGCCGAAGCCGTAGCGGGTGGGGACCTCGACGGGGGGGCCGCCGTTTTCGCTCCAGTGGAGGCGGAGGTTGTCCTTGCCGTCGGCGGCGCGCTCGCGGGTCCATTCGATGAGGACCTGGCCTTCGGGGACGGAGAGGGCGCCGTACTTGGAAGCGTTGGTGGCGAGCTCGTGGAGGGCCATGGAGACGGAGGAGACGGCCTGGGCGGGGAGGATTACGTGGCTGCCGCGGATGACGACGCGCCCCTCGGTGTTGAGGGTGTAGGGCTCGATGGTCTGGCGGACGAGGACCTGGAGGTCGGCGCCGGCCCAGCGGCTGGCGGCGAGGGAGCTGTGGAGGCGTGCCATGGCCATGATGCGGCCGCGGAAGGTTTCGATGAAGCCCTCGATGCTGGTGGAGCGGGCGGCGGTCTGGTCGGCGATGGAGAGGACGGCGGCGAGGTTGTTCTTCACGCGGTGGTCGAGCTCGCGCATCATGAGCTCCTGGCGGCGTTCGGCGGCGCGGCGGTCGGTGATGTCGCGGACGAAGACGCTGAAGGCGCCCCCGTCGCTCTGCCAGGGGCAGACGGCGAGCTCGACGGGGAACTCGTGCCCATCGCGGTGCAGGGCATCGATCTCGATGCGCCGGCCGAGGATCTTCCCGTTGTCGCTGGCGATGAAGCGTTCGAGGCCTTCGCTGCGGGTCTGGCGGTGGCG
>JADMIO011101972.1_pt1 | contig 12053 bp, 12 predicted proteins | sample 8958161 | NCBI WGS metagenome assembly JADMIO01 (sample SAMN16585339, study PRJNA669376) | soil metagenome | isolation source: Crop rotation soil | place: USA: Cullars Rotation, Alabama | collected 2011
CCGCCAATCCTTTCGGACCCGGTGACCAACTCGAACATCCGCTGCACATGCGCCTGATACTCGCGCCGCAGCGTCGCCGATCGCTCGTCATCGTTCAGGTAGAGATCGCGATCGGGCAGTCCCATCGCGCCCTGTCCAAGGGTGGCGACAAATCGCGAGGAGTCGTGCGGATCGGGTGCGGCGCCGAGCGTGATGAAGGACGGGAAGCCGTCGTGCGAAAAGCGGCCTGCCAGTTTCACGAGGTCTTCACGATTGCCGACGTCGGTCACACGCCGCAACAGTGGCTGTACCGGACGCGCACCCTTCGCTTCAATCGTTTCCTGGTCGATGCATGCCGCATAAGCGTCGCCGATCTTCTGCTCGTCCGCGGACCGGGACTTCTTCGTGAATGCCGCGTCCTCCAGAATCGATCGGACGATGCGTACGTTGCGGTCGGCAAGCTCGTTGAGACGGCCAAAGCGCGCGCGGTCAGACGGAAGTGGATGGCTCGAGATCCACGTGCCGCAGGCGAACTGATAGAAGTCGCTGCAGGCGTCCGCTGTGCGATCGATGTACGCAATGCTGAAACCTTCAGGTGACGGCGTCTGTGCCCGGACCGTCACCAGCGCTGCCACGCAAAGGACGCCGACCACGAAAGCCTTCGGCAAGCACGAAGACCACGAAGTCTTCGTGTGTTCCGTGCATGCCGCGGGCCTTCGTGGTTTCGTTGTCATCGGAACGAATGGTATATCAACGAATTGACCCATGCGGGACGTAAACCTCGAGCTGGCGAGCCTCCTCTACGACATGGCGGCGGTTGCGGGCGACAGCCAGCGCGTGTTTGGATACAAGCGCGCCGCGAAAGCCGTGCTCCGCATCGATCGCGACATCACACCGCTCATCACCGCGAACACGTTCAAGGCGGTGCCCGGGATCGGGCCGACGACGGATCGGATTGCGCGCGAGCTGATCGTTGATGGCCACTGTGGGTTTGTCGATCGGGCAGTCCGCGAGTCAGGAAAAGAGCAGGAGATTGCGCGTCTTCACAACCTTCGCCGCCTCTATCTGAGTCGCGCCGCGGTGAAGACCATCGTCGCGCGCAAAGGTTCGCCTTCGCGTGCGCGATATCGGGGCGACTTCCAGATGCATTCGATCTACAGCGATGGCGCGGAGACGCTGGAATCGATTGTCGGTGCCTGCATCGGCCGCGGCTGGTCGTGCGCCGGCATCACCGATCACTCCTACGGGTTGAGCATTGCCGGCGGCATGACGATGGAACGTGCGGGGGAGCAGCACGCGGAGATCGACGCGCTGAATCGCACGTATCGCGGCCGGTTCCGGATGTTCAAGGGGATTGAAGCGAACATCCGATCTGACGGCACAATCGACATGACGGCCGACGAAATGCGCCGCTTCGAATTCATTGTCGCGTCGCCGCACTCGGCGCTGCGGAAATCCATCGATCAGACCGAGCGGATGGTGACGGCCGTGTCGCAGCCAGGGGTCGCTATCCTTGGCCATCCGCAGGGACGCGTCTTCAACATGCGACTCGGAGTCCTTGCGGACTGGGTGCGCGTATTCGAGGTCGCTGCACGCCGGCAGGTGGCGATCGAAATCGACGGGTCGTGGGCCAGGCAAGACGTCCCGTACGAGCTTGCGGCGCAGGCACTGGGCCAGGGTTGCATCTTTGCGCTCGATAGCGACGCGCATTCGCACCCGGAGTTCGATTTCGCGGAAATCGCCATCGCGCATGCGAAGCTGGCGGGGATTCCGCAGGCGAAGATCGTGAACTACTGGCCGGACAAGCAGTTTCTGGATTGGGCCGCCGGCGCCTGGGACCGCTAGTCGTCTTTCTTCTGATGTTCCGCGTTGCGGAACGCGAGACTGCGGCCTGGCATCTGCCACGCGGTGCGCAGTGCCTTTGCCAGCTCGGGATCGGTTTCGGAGATTTTGACGGCCAGAGCGGAAAATTTCTGCTCGATGCGCGCGAGACGCCCTTCGTAGCGTTCGAAGTCGCCCTTCTGTTTCATGTCACGCCGAAGAAGGCCGATTTTTTCCATCAGCTCGACGACGAGCACCGCGATGTCCTGTTCCACCAGTTCTCCATCCGCCCGTCGTGGGGCGGACCTTTCGTCTTCGCCGACCGCTTGCAGGGGCGGACCTTTCCGACTTGTCGACCCCTTGTAGGGGCGGACCTTCAGGTCCGTCCCTGGTGCGTCATTCGAGTTCCAGCAGGGGCACACCCGGCTGCACGAGCTCTCCCTCGCGGCACGCAATGTCCTTCACCCGTGCTGAGCGCGGTGCCTTGATGGGCACCTCCATTTTCATCGCTTCGAGCAGCACCAGAAGGTCGCCGGCGGCCACCTGCTGGCCGGGCGCGACCTTCACCGCGATCACCGTCGCTGGCATCGGCGCCGAAAGCGCCACCTGATCGTCCGTCTTGTGGACGCGGTCACCGTCTTCGCGAGCGTCGGATTCGACGACATACGTTCGGCCGTCGATGAACACCCAGACGCGGCCTGAAGCGCGAACCGCGTAGGCCAATTGAAGCTGGCGGATCCCGGATCCCGGATCCCGGATCCCGGCCGTGTCCACCAATGCAAATCTTCCGTCCCCGAGCGCTTCAACCACGGAACCCCCGAAGCGTCACCCAGGGATCGGACCTCGTGGCTGCCGCGCCAACGGCGGACGCTAACTCTGTCGGCGCGCCCACAGCAAGCGCCTCCGCGACTTCGATGGCTTCCGGAGGAGGAGCTGGCGCGCTGCGCGAGCGAAGCGCGGCGCCTTCGCTGTCGAGGAACCCGGTGTCGATATCGCCGCTGACGAACCTCGGATGCTCGAGCAGTTCGATGAGAAACGCGATGTTCGTGCGGATCCCGAGGACCGGATACTGCCGCAACGCTTCCAGCGCGCGCCGCCGTGCCGCTTCGCGTGTGGCGCCGCTGGCAATCAGTTTCGAGACGAGCGGATCGTAGTGCACCCCGATTTCCCCGCCTTCGACGACCCCGGAATCGATGCGCACGCCGGGCATCGACGGCTCGCGATAGAGCAGCAGTGGGCCCGCCTGTGGCAGGTCATTCCTGGATGGATCCTCCGCGTACACGCGAACCTCGATCGCATGTCCGCGTTGGGTCAGCATTTCCTGCGTCCACGTCAGCGCCTCGCCGCGCGCGATGGCAATCTGTGCAGCCACCAGGTCGACACCGGTCACCTGCTCGGTCACGGGATGTTCCACCTGCAGGCGCGTATTGACTTCGAGAAAGTAGAACGACGCGGGATCGCCCGTGCCCTCGAGCAGGAATTCGAATGTGCCCGCATTGCGATACGACGCAGCCTTGGCGAGCGCTGCCGCCGCCTCGCCCATGCGCCGTCGAAGACCGGGCGTGACTGCTGTCGAAGGGGATTCCTCCACGACCTTCTGATGGCGGCGCTGGATGGAGCACTCGCGCTCGAACAAATGAACCACATTGCCGTGTTCGTCCGCGAGTACCTGGATTTCCACGTGCCGGGGCCGCTCGATGAGACGCTCCACGTACAGAGTTCCGTCGCCAAAGGCCGCCGTGGCTTCGCGGCGCGCCTGATCGATCCCCGCAACGAGCGCTTCCTCGTCGCGAACCGTCTTCATCCCGATTCCGCCGCCTCCAGCCGAGGGCTTCAGCAGAAGGGGAAAACCAACAGTCCGCGCGGCTGCGGCAATCGCATCGTTCGTCTGATCGGCTGGCGTCGCACCTGGAACGACCGGCACGCCCGTTCGTTGGGCGAGCGTGCGTGCGGCCACTTTTGATCCGAGCTGTTCAATGACGTCGGCCGGTGGACCAATGAATGTGATGCCAGCGCTTTCGCATGCGCGGGCGAACCCGGCGTTCTCTGAAAGGAATCCGTAGCCCGGATGGATCGCATCGGCGCCGCTCTGGCGTGCCGCCGTCAGCACCGCGGGTATCGAGAGATAGCTCGCAGAGGCAGGGGCGGGCCCGATGTGAACCGCTGTGTCCGCAAGCAGCACGTGAGGTGAGCGTGCGTCCGCATCGGAGAACACCGCGACCGACGGGATGCCCAGCTCGCGGCACGCGCGGATGATGCGAACGGCAATCTCGCCGCGATTGGCGATCAGGATTTGCGTGACACGTCCCATGAGGGCTTCCGCTTCTCGAGGAAGGCCCGCAGTCCCTCCTGGCCTTCCGGCGAGACACGCTGCACCGCGATCGCTTCCGCCGTCAGGCCCGTGGCATCCGACGCGCTGCGCGCCCATACACGCGCAATGAGCGCCTTCGCCGTCGAGATCGAATCCGGACCGGCACTGAGGAATTCGTTGACGTACATCGTCACGATCGCGTCGAGCTCGCCGGTCGGCACCACCGCGTGAACCAGGCCTATCTCGCGTGCGCGCGCCGCACCGAATCGCATGCCGGTCAGGAACAGCTCGCGCGCTGCCGAGCGCCCGATCTTCGCCAGCGCATACGGTGAGATCACGGCGCGGAGAATGCCGAGTTTGACCTCGGAAAACCCGAACACCGCCTCCTCGTTGGCGACGACGATGTCGCACACGGCTGCGAGTCCCGAGCCACCGCCGAGTGCCGCACCATGGATGCGGCCGATGAGGGGGACTGGCAGCGTATCGAGCGCCGCGAACATCCGCGCGGCCGCGTTCGCGTCGCGGACGTTGTCGTCGTGCGTGTAGTTCAGCGCGTTCGCCATCCACGAGATGTCCGCGCCGGCCGAGAACACCTTGCCGCTGCCCGTGAGGACCACCACGCGCACATCGTCATCCGCATTGATCGTCGCCGCCCACGCCGTGAGCTCCGCAATCATCTGTTCGTTGAACGCATTGCGGACGTCCGGACGATTGAGCGTGAGGTATTCGACGACGCCCTCGCGGCGCGTCAGCAGGGTTTCGTATGACATCCGTTAACCACGGAAGGCCGGATGTGCGTGACGCCATCCGTCAACCACGAAGGCCGCATGCGCGGCACGCACGAAGCTCACGGAGAAAGAATATTTCACATTCGGAAGATGCCGAATTTCGCCGCCGGAATCGGCGCGTTGAAGGAGGCCGACAACGCCAGTGCGAGGACGGCCCGCGTCTGCGCGGGATCGAGAATGCCGTCGTCCCACAATCGCGCGGTGGAGTAGTACGGCGAGCCTTCGTGCTCGTACTTGTCGAGGATCGGCTGGCGAATCTGCTCCTCTTCCCGTGAGGACAGCGTCTTCTGTTCTCGCGCCAGCTGTTCGCGCTTGACAGTCGTCAGCACGCCCGCAGCCTGCTCGCCGCCCATGACGGAAATCCGTGCGTTGGGCCACATCCACAGAAAGCGCGGGGCGTACGCCCGTCCGCACATCCCGTAGTTGCCCGCGCCGAACGAGCCGCCGATGATCACCGTGAACTTCGGAACAACGGAGTTGGCGACCGCGTGAACCATCTTCGCGCCGTCCTTGGCGATGCCGCCTCGTTCGTACTGCTTGCCGACCATGAATCCGGTGATGTTCTGCAGAAACAGCAGCGGAATGCGTCGCTCGTTGCACAGCTCGATGAAGTGCGTCGCCTTGAGCGCCGACTCGGAAAACAGCACGCCGTTGTTGGCGAGGATGCCGACGAGGAATCCATGCAGGCGCGCGAACCCTGTCACAAGTGTCGGCCCGTAGCGTTCCTTGAATTCGTCGAATCTCGATCCATCAACGATGCGCGCAATCACTTCGTGCACGTCGTACGGCTTCCGGACATCGGCGTTGACGACGCCGAGCAGTTCCTGCGGGTCGTAGGCCGGCTCCTCGACGGGTGCCACATCGGCGGGAAGCGTCTTCCTGGTATTCAGGGTTGACACAATCGTTCGCGTGATCTGCAGCGCATCCTCGTCATCTGCGGCAAGGTAGTCGGCCACGCCTGACAGGCGGGTGTGCACGTCGGCTCCGCCCAGTTCCTCCGCGGTCACTTCCTCGCCGGTCGCGGCCTTCACGAGCGGCGGTCCGCCCAGAAATATGGTGCCCGTCCCTCGCACGATGACCGTTTCATCCGACATGGCGGGTACGTACGCACCGCCCGCGGTGCACGACCCCATCACGACGGCGATCTGCGCGATGGATTGCGCGGACATCCGAGCCTGGTTGAAGAAGATGCGACCGAAATGCTCCTTGTCCGGAAAAACGTCCGCCTGCAGCGGCAGGAACGCGCCGCCCGAATCCACGAGATATACGCACGGTAGATGATTGTCGAGCGCCACCTCCTGTGCGCGGAGGTGCTTCTTCACGGTGATGGGGTAGTAGGTGCCGCCTTTCACCGTGGCGTCGTTGGCGACGACCATGATTTCGCGTCCGGCGACGCGGCCGATCCCCGTGACGATTCCCGCGCCAGGCGCCTCGTCGTCGTACATATTCCAGGCGGCAAGCGGGGAGAGCTCGAGAAACGGCGAGCCGGCATCGAGCAGCCGGTCGACCCGATCGCGGACCGCAAGCTTGCCCTGCTCGCGATGCCGCCGGAGGTAGCGAGGCCCGCCGCCTTCGCGCACCTGAGCGATCCGCTCGCGCAGCTCCGCGACGAGCGCTGTCATCCGGTCGTGGTTGGCTTTGAATTCGGGGGCGTCGGTCCGGATCGCCGAAGAAATCCGTCGCATCAACGGTCCGAACGCGTCGAAGCCGGGACCTCTTCCTTTTTCGACGGAGTTGCGTCTAAAGGCTGGCGAGCAGATCCGGGGCTAAACATGCGCGGAATTATAGGGCAGTCGCTTGCGCCCACCTCATCTGTATAGAATCCGAACAACCTGTAGTGTTTGAGTTCGGCGGCTCGATGTGTGTAGTATTTGCGGACGTGATGGCGCCTTCGATCGGGCGCCGAAACAGGGGCGCGTGACGTATGGCAAGTCAACCTTCGAGCAACAACAAACGGCGTAAGCGCGTCCTGGCTATCGATGACGAACCGGCGATGACCGAGTGGTTGAAGATGGTCATCGAAGCGGAAGGCTACGAAGTCCGGACGGCACTGATCGGGACCAGAGGCGAGGAGATTTACCGTCAATGGCGTCCCGACGTCGTCGTCACCGACCTCATGCTTCCGGACCTCGACGGTGTGCAACTGCTTCGGCGTCTGAAAGAAATTGACGTCTCACCGGAGGTCATTGTCATCAGCGGCCAGGGCACCATTGCGCGCGCGGTTGAGGCAGGTCAGGCAGGGGCGTTCTTCTTCCTGGAAAAGCCCGTGAGCCAGGAAGGGCTCATGACGATTCTCAGCCGGGCGATGGACCGCACGCAGGAGCGCGCGGAGTTCCAGCAGATCAAAGAGCAGATCCGCGGCCGTTACAGCTTCGCGAACATCGTCGGTCAGAGCAAGAAGATGAAAGAGGTGTTCGAGCTGGTCGAGAGCGTGGCGGCGAGCGATGCGAACATCCTCATTCAGGGCGAGAACGGCACCGGCAAAGAACTCATCGCCAACGCGATTCACTACAACTCGAATCGCGTGAAGGGGCCCTTCATCAAGATCAACTGCGCGGCCATTCCGAAGGATCTCATCGAGAGCGAGTTGTTCGGCTACAAGAAGGGGGCGTTCACCGGCGCGAACACCGACAAAGTCGGACTGTTCGAGATGGCCGAGGGCGGCTCGCTGCTGCTCGACGAGATTGGCGAGATGCCGCCGTATCTGCAGACGAAGCTGCTGCGCGTACTGCAGGAGCGCGAGTACCGTCCTATCGGCAGCGATCGCCTGGTGCACGTGGATTTCCGGCTCATCTGCGCCACCAACATCGATCTTGAAACCGCACTGCGCGAGGGAAAGCTGCGCGAGGATCTGTATTTCCGCATCAACACGATTACGCTGCGTGTGCCGCCAGTACGGGAGCGGAGCGAGGATATTCCGCTACTCTGCAATCATTTTCTGTCGAAGTTCAACCAGCGGTATCAGAAGAGCGTGAAGTCGATCTCACCGGCTGCGTACCACCTGCTCATTCGCAACCGGTGGCCCGGCAACGTGCGCGAACTGGAGAATGCCATCGAACGGGCCGTGCTCGTGTGCAAGACGGGTGAGATTCAGCCCAACGATCTGCCGGAAACAATTCGCGAGGAAGGGAGCCCCACGCAGGAGTTCACCATTCCGCCACACCGTACGCTCGCCGAGATCGAAAAGATGGCTATCGTCCAGACGCTGCAGCGGACGAATTGGAACAAACAGGAAGCGGCGCAGATTCTGGGACTGTACCGGCCAACTTTGTACAGCAAGATGAAGAAGCACGACATCAAAGACCAGCGCGCGGCGCAGCGCGCGGCCGCCGCCGCTACCTCGACCCAGACAGCGGGGTAGTGGCGCGTCGCGTACGCGTCGCCGTTTCAATTCCTGCCACACTCGTGAACGTCGCGCTCGTGAGTAATGCGAGTCTCATCTGCGTTCACGTCACACCTGCCGGTGTGCTGAGGCGCTCCGTTTGATCCACGTGGACTGGGCGGACCTGAAGGTCCGCCCGTACGATCGGCCCTGCCATCGGCTGGCAAGGTCCGCCTGCGATCGGCGGCGAGCGTGGCACCCGTTTTGAAGTCATTTACCGTTGGGTCACGACAAGGAGGGTGTGTGAGCGATTCTCGAATCATCGCGGCGGGCGTCATTCTCGGTGGACTGCTAGGGGCAGCCGCGGGTTACCTCTTCTTTACGCAAGCCGGCAAGCAGATGCGCGATCGGCTCGAGCCGGCCGTGGATGACCTGCGACGCGAATTCGGCCGCTTTCAGAAGACCGTCGAGAAGCTCGGCGCAATGGCGAACGACGGCCTCCGCGTGGTGAATGAATTCAACGCGGCGCGTGCGCAGTCGTCGTACTCCGCTCCACGCACCTCGCACTGACGAGGACGCCGTATGAATGCAGGAAATCTGGACACCACGAACCTGCTGCTCGGCATCATGGCCGCGGTTAGCGTTCTGGAAGCTATCCTGCTCATCGGCATCGGCGTGATGGCGTACCGCCTGTACTCGCAGACGCTGCGGACCGTGCGCGAACTCGAGGTGAGGCAGGTCGCGCCGCTCGCTGCGCGGCTGAACACACTGATGACACGCGTCGATGCCATCCTCATCGACGTCAACGAAATCACCACGCGAGTGAGCAGCCGCACCGAGCGCGTCGATTCGGCGATCCGCAGCACCACATCGTCAATGTCGTCGGGTGTCAATCGGGTCCTCACGCTGGTGCACACCGCCCGCGCAGCGGTGGACGGGTTTCTCCACAATCGGCGCGCCGAACAGGGGTGACGATGGATCGAACGTGCGAACAGTCGACCGTCGGCCCTGCGAATCTCGAACCTCGAACTCGAACCTCGAACCTTCAGAAGGGGGCAGCACAATGGCGGACAGCTATGATCGTTACGACAACGAAAACAGCGGCGGCGGGTTCATGATGGGCCTGCTGACCGGCACCGTGCTCGGCGCGGGACTGGGCATGCTTCTGGCGCCCAAGGCGGGCTCGGAACTGCGCGGCGCCATCGGCGAGCAAGCGCGCAACTGGGGCAATGCCGCGTCGGAGCAGTACAAGCGCGCCAGCGACACCGCAGGCACGTGGGCGGAGCGCGGCCGCGACATGGTGGACAAGGCGAAGGACGCGGTCAATCGCGGCGCAGACGAAGCGCGCAGCTACGCCAGCGGTTCCAGCGGTAGCAATTACGGCTCTGGCAGCAGTGGCAGCTACGGCTCCGGCAGCAGCAGCGGCTCATTCGATACGGGTTCGACGGGCAAGACCGGCGGCTCGGATTTCGGACGATCGTAGGCGGCTTCAGGTCGGGATTCGGGGTTCGGGATTCGGGATTCGAGTGAGGCCTGAGCAATCTGGTCGCGCGCTCCGGATTCCTGATTCGAATCCCGAACCCAGTCGAATCCCGACGCCCGAATCCCGGCACCGACTGGACCTCGGCTCCCAGATTCCCGCGGATCCCGGATCCCGGATCCCGGATCCCGTCCGGATCCACCTTCCCGCATAATCACTGCGTGACTCCATCGGAGGAGGTCCGCCTGACCGGCCGTGCCGCCTGGCGCGGACTGGTCGAGCTCGTCAACAGCAACGATCTGACGCACGCCGCGTCGATCGCCTACTACGCGCTGCTCTCGCTCTTCCCGTTTCTTCTGCTGGTCATCTCGCTTCTGGGATCGATTACGGCCAGCGAGGAACAGCGGCTCGCGGTGCTGACGTTCGTCTTCCGCTACTTCCCGACACGCCTCGACTTCGTCGCATCCCAACTGGACGCCTTCCGTCAGACTCGCGTCCAGGTGGGTGTGGCGGGGAGTCTCGCGCTGATCTGGTCTTCGCTCGGCGTCTTCGGTGCCATCACAAGCGCCGTCAATGAGGCATGGGGCGTGGAGAAGCAGCGCAGCTTCCTCAAACACCGGATGGTGTCGTTCCTGATGCTGGTCGCCGCCGGTCTCGTCATGGTGATCGGCCTCATTCTGGTCACGGCCATCCAGGTTGCCGAGGCCTCGTGGTTCGGCGTGATGTTGCTGCGCTTTCACTGGCTGCAGGCGGTTCAGACGTTGACGTTCCGCTATGCCGCTACCATCATGCTCATCTTCGGCGTCGGCCTGGTCTACTACTTCATCCCGAACGCGAAGACACGGTTTCGCGACGTGTGGGTTGGCGCCGCGCTGACAGGCGTCCTCTGGCGTCTCGCCTTTGACGGGTTCTCCTGGTACATCGCGCGCAACACTCGTCTTGCGTTCATCCAGGGATCCATCGCCGCCGTCGTCGTCTTTCTGCTGTGGATCTACATCTCGTCCGTTATCCTCATGTACGGCGTTGAATTCACGGCTGCTTACGCACGTCTGCGGCGTCACCGGCCCGATGAAATGGCTGCGGCTCCGACTCCCAGGGTGTAACACGCGCAGCCGGGTCCAAAAGGACCCGGCCTATGTCCCTGGGGCCTTTCGCATTCGCAGCCGGGTCCCAAAGGACCCGGCCTACGTCCCTGGGGCCATTCGCATTCGTAGGGCGGGTCCTTTCGGACCCGCCAGATCGTTTGCCTTCGTCTCGCTCGCCGCGCTCAGCCTCGTATCGGTTCCGCAGGAAATCCAGATCGGACGCGAGGCCAATGCCGCTGTCCGCAAAGAGACGCCTGAACTCCACGATGCGCAGGTGAACGCGTACGTGCAACGCATCGGGAAGCGGTTGGCCCGGTTCGCGCCGGGTGCGAAATACCCCTATTCCTTTCACGTGGCGAACTACCGCGAGATCAACGCGTTCTCGCTTCCCGGGGGACCGGTGTGGATCAATCGCGGGGTGTTGCGCGCGGCCGGCAACGAATCGCAGGTTGCCAGCGTCCTTGCGCACGAGATCGCGCACATCGCGCGGCGTCATTCGTCGGATCAGATGGAGAAAGCGCTGATGGCGCGATGGGGGCTCGGCGTCCTCGGGGCGATGCTCGGCAACGCCGGCGGCGCAGGCGCGGCGCAAGCGGCTGGCGCGATGGTCGCCAACGGGGTCTTTCTGAAATTCAGTCGCGACGATGAGCGGGACGCGGATCGCGTGGGTCTGCAGATCATGACGAAGGCAGGATGGGATGGCCGCGGGATGACCGAGCTGTTCGAGGTCCTGCGGCGCGAAGCGAAACGCGATCCCGGTGCGGTGGACGTGTTCTTCTCCACGCATCCATCGCCACAGGATCGCATTGAGAACCTTCGGGGCGTCGCCGTCCGCGGACGCGGCGGCATCCGCGATTCCAAAGAGTTCCGGTCTACCAAAGCCCGCCTTGCGCGCCTTGCGCCCGCGCAGTCGATGGAGAAGTGATGTGAGGGCTCCAGGCTTGAGGCTTGAGGCTTCAGGTAGACTCGCAACGTGCCGTTCATCGTTTCCGATATTTCCTATGTCGATCTGAATTTCTGCGGGACGCCGAAGGCGATCGCCACCGGGGTGTACGGCGGCGACGCCGTCGTGCTCGTCGATCCCGGACCGGGGTCGTGCGTCGAGACACTGATCGGCCTGTTGAAGGCGCAGGGTATCCGCGTCGCCGACGTCCAGGCGATTCTCGTCACGCACATTCACCTCGATCATGCCGGTGCCACGGGTCGGCTCGTGCGCGAGAACCCGAAGATTCGAGTGTTTGTGCACGAAAAGGGTGCGCCGCACCTG
>JADMIO012534210.1_pt1 | contig 12053 bp, 9 predicted proteins | sample 8958161 | NCBI WGS metagenome assembly JADMIO01 (sample SAMN16585339, study PRJNA669376) | soil metagenome | isolation source: Crop rotation soil | place: USA: Cullars Rotation, Alabama | collected 2011
GCCGCGACTTCAAGTCACGTGAATTCCAAGCTTCGGATCCCACTGTGCTGGAAAGGCCGAGCCGGCGCCGCGCAGCTCCGCGATCATCGCGAGCCGGCGATCGACCTCGGTCAGCAGCAACGAAGGCGCCGCCGCAGCGACCGCAGCGCGACGAATTTCTCCGACGAGCGCGTAGCCGACGCCGGTCTTGTGCGGCACCACACCGGCGAGATAGCGCGCACCGATCGCTCGTTCGTCGCTCGCCATCTGGCGCAGACAGTTCGCGATCAGCTCGATCTTCTTCAGCCGTCCCGACGTCTCGGTGACGGCGGCGCTGGTGGCGACGAGCTCGGCGAACAGCACGCCGTGTCTTTACCCGAAAAAAATGAGGGCGGCCGTCCTGGCCGCCCTCGATGAGGTGCCTGCGATGCAGGGGCCTCAGAACCTAGTTGCTCGCCACGAGTGATGCATGGTGCGCGATCCGTGCCACCGAGGCGCAGATCCAAGCGGTCGAATCGCAAGGGGATCGACGAGCCTTCGATCGCGGACGCAACTCGACTAGCCGCCTGCCGGACTAGCCGCAACACCGCGTTTGCAGGTGGGGACGGGAGCCCTGTGGCATGATCGCCAAGCGTGCTCACGGAGCTCGGGCGCTACAAGGTCGATCAGCTGCTCGCACGCGGCGGCATGGGCGAGGTCTATCTCGGCCGCATCGTCGGCGCGCACGGCTTCGAGCGGCCGATCGTGATCAAGGTGATCCGCACCGAGCTGATCGCGGACGAGCGCGTCGCGCTCATGTTCGTGGACGAGGCGCGCATCGCCGCCGGCCTCCACCACCGCAACATCGTCCAGATCATCGACTTCGATCTGTTCGACGGCGGCGCGTTTCTCGTATGCGAGCACGTCGACGGCTGCGACCTGCGCGCGTTGTTGCGCTATCTGCGCGCGCCGCCGCGCTACGACATCGGCGTGTCGATCATCGCCGAGATCGGGACCGGCCTCGAAGCGGCGCACGATGCGACCGGCGAAGACGGCAACGCACTTAACCTCGTGCATCGCGACGTGTCACCGTCGAACGTGTTGCTCGGCACGCAGGGCGAGGTCAAGGTTGCCGATTTCGGCGTCGCGAAGGCGCGCTCGCGCAGCTATCACACCGTGTCGGGCTCGATCAAAGGCAAGGCGCCGTACATGGCGCCCGAGCAGATCCTCGGCGAGCCGATCGATCGCCGCGCCGACGTGTTCAGCCTCGGCATCCTGTTGTTCGAGGTCACCACGCGCACGCGCCTCTACTCGCAGCACGCCAACGCGATCGCGATGCGGCAGATCCTCGACGGAGACGTGCCGGATCCCGCCGAGCGCCGGCCCGGTTATCCGCCGGAGCTCGCGCAGATCGTGCGGCGCGCCCTCGCACGCGATCCGAATCGCCGCTACCAGACCGCGCGTGCGCTCGTCGACGATCTCGACGAGCTCGCGCATCGCCGCAAGTGGAGCCTGTCGCGCGCCGCGATCGGCGACCTCGTGCGCGTGATCAAGACGCGCGCGGAGAGCACGCCGACGTCCGAAACTCCCGTGCCGAGGATCGTGTGACCGAGACCGCGCGCGAAGTGAAGGAGCAGGTCGGCCCGTACAAGCTGATCCGCGCGATCGGCGCCGGCGGCTCGGCGCGCATCGATCTCGCGCGCATCGAACGCGCGTACAACTTCCAGCGCCACGTCGTCGTGAAGCGGCCGCTCGAGCACCTGCGCGGCGATCCGAACGTCGCCGCATCGCTGCGTCGCGAAGCGCGCATCGGCGGGCGGCTGCGCCATCCGAATCTCGTCGCGGTGCTCGATGCCGGCATGCACGACAACTACGACTACCTCGTGCTCGAATACGTGCACGGCACGTCGCTGCGCACGTTGATGCAGGCCGATGCGAGCGGTGGCCAGGTGCGCGAGGTGCCGCTGCCGGTCGCGCTCGGCATCGTCATCGACGTCGCGCGTGCGCTGCACGACGCGCACGAGCTCACCGACGAGAAAGGTGCGCCACTCGGCCTGGTCCACCGCGACGTGTCGCCCGGCAACGTGCTGCTCGGTCTCGACGGTGCGGTCAAGCTCGCCGACTTCGGCATCGCGAAGGAAACGCGCGTCGCGACGCTGTCGGGCTCGATGCACGGCACCGTGACGTACATGGCGCCCGAACAGTGCCGCGGTCACGCGTTCGATCGCCGCGCCGACATCTTCTCGATCGGCGTCATCCTCTACGAGCTCGTCACGAAGCAGCGGCTGTTCTGGGCCGACAACGACGTGGCGTCGCTGCATCGCGTGCTATCGGGCGAGGTCACGCGACCGCGGCGCGTCGATCCGCAGATCTCGCCCGCGCTCGACGACATCATCATGATGGCGCTCGCGCAGGATCCGAGCGCACGGTTCGCGACCGCGCGGGCCTTTGCCGATGCGCTCGAAGCCCTCGCCGCGACCGAAGGTCACGTCGTCGGCGCGCGGTGGCTCGCGCGAACGCTCGAAGAGGTGGTCGGCGCGAAGCATGCACCGTGGATCGCGGCTTCGACCGTCGTCGAGCGGTTCCCGACCAACGAAGGCTCGCTCGTCCAGGTCATCGAGCGGCTGCCGACCGATGGCGAGCCGGTCGAGCCGACGTTCGGCCCGCGCGATCCGCGCGTCGCCGAAGAGGGCGAGCTGCCGGCCGCGCCGATCATCCCGCGCCGATCGACGACGGCGGTCGTGCCGCGCCGCAAGCGCTGGCTGATTCCCGCGACGGCGGTCGCGATCGCCGGCGGCGTCGCGATCGGCTGGAAGCTCACCGCGCGAGATGCGGCTCCGGAGCCCGAGACGATCGAGATGCACACGACGCCGCCGCCCGTGCCGACCAAGCCCGCGCCCGTCGAGACTCCCGCGAAGCCCGACACGATCGACGCGATCACCGGCGCCGACGAGCCGGTGGCCGCCGAAACCGTGGTGACCGACACACCGAAGCACCCCGGCCGGGGCAAGAAACCACCGCACCACCAAACCACGTCGCCTCCGGACGGGTCAGGATCGGGGAGCGCCGTGGCGATCACCACCCCTCCCCCACCCGAACCATCCGGATCGGCCGCCGGCTCCGCGGCGCAAACGCGGCTGCCGAACGTCGAGTGGAAGCCGACGATGCTGCTGCCGACCGACAAGGCCGGCTCCGGAATGGGATCGAACGCCAAGAAGCCGTGATGCGTCGCTTCGCCATCCTGTGCGCGCTCCTCGCGGCGCGGCCCGCGCTCGCCGACGAGCCGCAGCCGCCCGAACAGCCAGCCTCCGAGGACCCCGAAGGCCATCTCGCCAAGGCGCGCGAGTTTCACGACCACGGCGAATTCGACAAGGCGCGCGAGGAGCTCCTCGCCGCGTACAAGCTCGCGCCCAAGCCGGAGCTGCTGTTCGCGCTCGGCCAGATCGAATTCAACCTCCATCATTACAAACAGGCGATCGACTACTACGAGAAGTTTCTCGCGACGACGCCGAGCAGCGAGCAGCAAGCGCTCGCGGAGCAAGCCCTCGGCGCCGCGCGCACCGAGCTCGCTCGGCCCAAGCCGCTGCCGCCGAAGCCGCCGCCGCATCGCGAGTGGGATTTCTACGATAGCGGGCTCGTCGTCGTCGGCGGGCTCGCGCTCGGCGCATCGGCCGGGCTCGTGATTTACAGCCGACATCTCGTCGACGATCGCAGCGGCAAGCTCAGCGACTACGATCATCGCGTGTCGCACGCACAAAATCTGCGGTGGACCGGCGTCGGCTGCGCGGCGGCCGGCGCGCTCGCGATCGGCGCCGCGGTGCTGCGCTATCGCCTGCACTTCGTCGAAACGACGCTCGAGGTGAGCCCGGCGCCCGGAGGCGCCACGGTGACGTTGGAGCATCCGTTGTGATTCGCTGGTTGGTCGTGGCAGGCGCGGTCCTCGCAGCCTGCCTTCACGACCATTACGAGTGTACGCAGGACAGCGACTGTAACCTCGGCAGCGGCGGTCGCTGCGAGGTCGATCACGCGTGTACGCTGTACGACCTCGCGTGCCCGACGGAGCGCCGCTACGCTCCGCATTCGGGCGCGACGCCCGGCGCGTGCTTCGACGGGCGCGCGACGCCGCTCGATCCGTGCGCGGCGGGTCAGCCGCCTGCACCGCCGATCGGCTGCGCGGCGACCGTATGTGCGGCGCTGCCCGCGTGCTGCGCGACCGGGTGGAGCGAAGCGTGCGCGCTGACCGCGCAGCTGAACTGCCCCGATGTCACGTGCGACACCCGCATCGCGCTGACCGCGACCAAAGGCGCGAAGACCGAGCTGTGGGAGCTCGTCTACGACGGCGCGACGTGGACCGCGACGCCGCACAGCGAGCGCCAAGGCTTGATGACGTATCTCGCGCCGGCGCCGGGCGAGACCGAGCCGCGGCTCGCGGGGTTCGTCGCGCCGTCGACGCTCGTCGTGAGCGGCGGTCGCAGCGAGCTCGACATCGCGCTCGATCCCGCGCACGACTATCACGACCTCGCGTCACTCGATTTCGATCGCGACCTGCGCGACACCGCCGTGCTCGACTGGCAGGACACCGGTTCGTCCGATCAGGAAGTCGAGGTGCTGAAGCTCGACACCGGCAGCGCGCGGGAGCTGCCGACCGGCGAGTCGACGCGCGAGACCTGGGGCGACTACGATCACGACGCGTATCCCGACGGTGTCGCGGCGACCGGCGCTCGCTACAACTTCCTCGTCAATCTCGACGCGCCGGACCACACGCGTGTGATCGACGCGTCGATCTCGAGCTCGTTCACCGGCGCCGGGACCACCGGCGCACCGGCCACGCGCAACTTCGCATGGGCGGACCTCGACGGCGACGGCGTGCTCGACCTCGTCGCCGCCGGCAACTCGCTGCGCATTCACCGCGCGACCACGGGCCGCATCAGCGACACGCCGCAGTTCAACATCGACTGCGAGCCACCGGCGCTGTTCGGCACCTCGACGTCGTGCAACGCGGGCAGTGGCGACGACACCGCATCGTGGTCGGCGGGCGTGCTGCCGATCGACGGCGGCGGCGACGTCATCGCCGCGTCGTTCCCGACGCGCAAGCTGTATCGCGTGCACGTCACCGATCACGCGGCGATCTCGACGATTCCGCTGCCCGCCGGCTCGTGCCCGGCGTGTCCGTATCTCGCGGTCGTCGTGCGCGACCTCGACGGCGATCACCTGCCGGATCTCGTCGCGATCGACAGCATGCTCGGGCTCGCGGTCGCGCTGTCGAGCAACAACCTGCAGCTCGTCGAAGTGCGACCGTTCACGCCGATCAACGGACCGTTCACGGTGGTGCGCGCGTCCGTGACCGGCGCCCGCCTTTGATCTCGCTAGGTCTTCAGCTGGTGCCGGCGCAGTAGATCGATGAGGTGCGAGCGATCCATCTTCGCCGTGCGCGCCGCTTGCGAGACGTTGCCGCCGGCCTCGGCCATGAGCCGCGTGAGGTAATTGCGCTCGAAGTCGCCGACGACCTGCGCGCGCGCATCCTTGTAAGGACCGAGCGGGCGCTGCTGGCCGCTCTGCGGATCCCAGTCGAGCGCGGTGAACTCGCCGGTCAGCGGCTTCACGCCGACGACGAGCGCGGCCTCGACCGCATTGCGCAGCTCGCGGATGTTGCCCGGCCACGGGTGCTTGCTCCACCGCGCGAGCGTTTCGGCGTCGAACACGCTCTCGAGCGGGCCCGCCGCGCCGAGCTCCTTCGAGAAGTGCTCGATCAACAGGGGGATGTCTTCGCGGCGATCGCGCAGCGGTGCGAGCCGCAGCACGACGACGGCGAGCCGGTGATAGAGATCGTGGCGGAACCGGCCCGCGTTGACCTCGGAGCGCAGGTCGCGATTGGTCGCGGCGATCACGCGCGCGCCGAGCTCGATCTCCTGCGAGCCACCGACGCGACGAAACCGCTTGCGCTCGAGCACGCCGAGCAGTGACGCCTGATCGGCCGCGGGCAGCTCGCCGATCTCGTCGAGGAACACCGTGCCACCGCCCGCGCGCTCGAACGCACCGACGTGCACGCGATCCGCGCCCGTGAACGCGCCGCGCTCGTGGCCGAACAGCTCGCTCGCGAGCAGCGACGACGCGAGTGCGCCGCAATCGATCGTGACGAGCGGCTCTTTCGCGCGCGACGATCGCTCGTGCAGCGCCTCGGCGACGCGCTCCTTGCCCGTGCCCGACTCGCCGACGACGAGCACGGACGTCTGGGTCGACGCGACGCGCTCGATGTCCGAGAACAGCCGCAGCATCTGCGGCGACCGCGCGAGCATGCCGGCGAGCTCGTGCGTTGCGCCGTCGAGCTTGACGGTCTTCTTGCCGGCATCGTCGATGCGGATCGTGGTGCCGCCGAGCTTGATCAGCGTGCCGGGCGGCACGACCGCGCGCTCGATGCGCACCGCGCCGACGTACGTGCCGTTCGTCGAGCCGAGATCGGTGACGACGATGCCGTGCGGACGCACGTTGATCTCGAGGTGGTAGCGCGACACCGTGAAGTCGCCGATCGCGAGCGCGTTGTCCTTGGCGGTGCCGACGGACAAGGCGTCGTTCGACGTCGCCTGCTTGCCGCGATCGGGCCCATCGACGACCTCGAGATGCAGCGTCGTGACGACTTGTTCGACCGGGCGTTGTTGGAGCTGGGTGGCGTCCATGTCTCGTGGGCTGCTTCTGCGTTGCGCAATCCCCTGCACGATGCAGGTTGGACCCGACACACCGTTCGCAAGTTAACCATACAACGCCATGCGATCGCGTGCCGCCATGGTGTGAAGACTCTAGGGGCGACCCGACAGGCGAACGACACTACGACCAGTTCGGCCACTTCGCCGATACCGGGAGGACCACCGGTCTACGGCGAATATGGATCGCCCGTGGATCACGATCAGTTCTGGACCGACCTCGGCGAAAGCAGCTGCAACGAGCTCGAGGGCATCTACTGCTTCGAGAACTAGAAGGTGAACACGTAACTGAACGAGCGCCCGTGCTGCGTCTTGGCGAACGTCGCCTTGCTCGTCGCGGCGACCACGCACGCGCCGAGCGCGGAATCCGGCGCGCTCTCGGCGTTCGACGCCGAGACACGACCGTCGCCTTCGACCTTCAAGTGGACCTTGACCTTGCCGCGCGCCGGTGACTTGTCGCCGCACTGCATCGCGCGCGCTTTGATCGTACCGATGCCCGCCTGGATCATGCCGACGTCGAGCGAGTCGGGCAGATCGCTGGGAGGAGGCGGCTTCTTCGGCGCGGCCTGACCGGTGCGGAACTTCTGGCAGCACGCACCTTCGTAGCCGTTGACGACGCACGCGACCTGATCGCAGTCGTCCTTCGCATCTTTCTGCTTCGGCGGATCGGGCTGCTTCGTGTCTACGTGCTTGGGCTGCGCATCGACGTGCTTCGGCGGATCGTGCTTCGCCGGCAGCTTGTCCGGCTGCTTGGTGTCCGGTTGTTTCGTGTCCGGCTGCTTGGTGTCCGGCTGCTTTACGTCCGGTTGCTTTACGTCCGGTTGCTTTACGTCCGGTTGCTTTTCGTCCGGTTGCTTGGCGTCCGGTTGCTTTACGTCCGGCTGCTTGGTGTCCGGCTGCTTGGTGTCCGGCTGCTTCGCGAGCTTGTCCGACGTGTCCGAACCGAGCGCCGCGACCTTGTCGGTGGGCGTTGCATCGGTCGACTTGCCGCTCTTCAACAGGATCACGACCATGACGATCGCGATGACGGCGAGCAGGCCGAGCGCCGCGATCATGACCAGCATCAGCTTCTGATTGCTCGCCGGACGTGCCGTCGGTACGATCACCGCGGGCTCGGAGAACCCGCCACCGCCGAACACCGGCAGATCGTCGATCGATCCGATCGACCCGCTCGTCGCCGGCTTCGCCGTCGCAGCGCCCGACGCGCCCATGTACGCGCTCGCCATCGAGCGAATGTCGATCAGGCCCGAGCCTTCCATGCCGGGTCCGGACGCACTGCCGCTGCTCGCCGCGACCGGCGCCGGCGCCGGCTTGTTCGCGATCTGCGCGAGGTTGTTGAGCGAGAACAGCACCGAGCTTTCGTTGCGCTCGCCGCGCAGTCGCGCGCTCGGCGATCCGGCCATCGTCGCGGCTTCACCCGCGTAGCTGCCGAGGTCGCCCGCGAGATCGCCCGCGTTGCCACCGCGTGCGGGCGCAGCCGCTGCGAACAGATCGTCGCTCGAGTCCTCTCGCGGCGGCGCCGCGGCGAGTGCGGCCGCCGGATCGGACGCGCCGACGGTCGTGCGTTCGCCGAGCAACGGCGCGAGCTCGCCGACCTGCGCGACCGGCAGCCAGTCGCTCATGCCTTCGCGCCACGCGAACGTGTCGGCATCGATCTCGCCGGCGGCGAGTCGCCGTTGCACGTCGGCGATCGCGAGCGGGCCGACTTGATCCTGATCGATCACGAGATGCCACACCGCATCGCTCGGCTCGTCGGCGGGCGGCGCGGGTGCCGGCGCCGGCGCTTCCGCCGCGCCCGCGTTGCCGCGCACGACGATGACGTTGCTGCACTTCTTGCAGCGAATCTTGAACACCTTGCCGACGACCTTGTCGTCGGAGATGGAGTACTTGGCTTGGCAGGCATCGCAGACGATCCGCATCGTCTGTGTGACCCGCGAGCGCGCGCGAGCTTGGAGAAACTTTCGCTAGAACACGAACGGGTAGCTGAACGAGCCACCGTTCTGCGTCTTCGCGAACGTCGCCTTCTGCACCGCCGACGCGACGCACGCGCCGAGCGCCGCATCCGGCGAGCTCTCCACCGACACGTTCGACACGCGACCATCACCGCCGACCTTCACGTGCACCTTGACCTTGCCCTTGGCTGGCGACTTGTCGCCGCACGACGTGACGCGCGCCTTCACGTTCGAGATACCCGACGAGATCATCGAGCGATCGAGCGCGTCCGGCAGGTCGCTGCCACCCGTCGGCTTGGGCCCGGTGCCACCGGACGGTGCCTTGCTCGCGCCGCCCCTGCGGAACTTCGCGCAGCACGTGCCTTCGTAGTTGTTGAGCACGCACGACACCTCGTCGCAGCCGCCCGAGTCCGCGGCCGTCGCGGTCGTCTTGGTCGTCGTCGTCGTCGTGCCACCCGTCGGCGAGGTGTGCGTGCCGCCGGTCGGCGTGGTGTGCGTGGTGCCGCCGGTCGGCGGGTTGTGCACCGTCGCGGTCGTGCCGCCGGTCGGCGTGGTGGTCGTGTGGTGCGTGTCCGTCGGCGGCGGCTTCTTGGTGTCGTCCGGCTTCTTGGTGTCGTCCGGCTTCTTGGTGTCGTCCGGCTTGGTCGCGTCCGAGCCGGTCGCCGCGTTCGTGTCCGGCTTCTTGGTGTCGTCCGGCTTCTTCGTGTCGTCCGGCTTGGTCGTGTCGCCTTCCGGCTTCTTCGTGGTGTCGCCCTCGGTCGACGCCACTTGCGTCGGCTTCGAGTCCTTGTTGCCGCCCTTCATGAGGATCACGACCATGACGATCGCGACGACGGCGAGAAGGCTGACCGCGCCGATCATGAGGTAGAGCACTTTGTTGTTCGAGGCGCGGTTGACCGACGGCACGATCACCGCGGGCTCGGAGAACCCGCCGCCGCCGAACACCGGCAGATCGTCGATCGAGCCGATCGCCGACGACGTCGCCGGCTTGCCGACGGCCGCACCGGCGCCGCCCATGTACGCGCTTGCCATCGAGCGAATGTCGATGAGGCCCGAGCCTTCGCCGCCGGCCGCGCCGGTCGCGTGACCCGCGCCACCACCGCCGCCGCCGCTGCTTGCCGCCGACGGCGCCGAGATCGCGGGCTTGTCGCTCGCGAGCTGCGCGAGGTTGTTGAGCGAGAACAGCACCGAGTTCTCGTTGCGCTCGCCGCGCAGCTTGGTGTTCGCCGCCGACGACGCCGCCGCCGAAGCGGGCTTGCTGCCGAACAGGTCGCCGCCGTCGTCTTCAGCACCGCGGTGCGAGCTCGATGCCGCGGCGAACAGATCGCCCGGATCGCTGCGCGTGGTGCCGGTGTCGTCGGTGCCGCCGCCGAACATCGCGCCGATCGCGGCGGCGCCACCGCCGCCCGATGCCGTCGTGGTGGAGCCCGATGCGACGAGTGCCGAAAACGTGTCGACCTGCGCGAGCGGCAGCCAATCCGCAAAGCCTTCGCGCCACGCGAACGTCTCGGCGTCGATCTCGCCCGAAGCAAACCGCTGCTGGACCTCGGCGACCGTCATCGGGCCGACCTGGTCCTGATTGATCACGAGGTGCCAGACCGCATCTTCGGCCGCAGGCGCTTCGCCACCGCCGCCACCTTCGTAGCCGTAGTCGTAGACGCGCGTGTCTTTCTCTTGCGGTGCAGGCGCGGGCTCGGCGGCACCAGCACCGCCGCGAACGACGATGATGTTGCTGCACTTCTTACAGCGGATCTTAAAGACCTTGCCTTGAACCTTGTCATCGGAGATCGAGTACTTGGCCTGGCAAGCGTCACAGACAATCTTCATGGGCGATTCCTATTGCCGCGTAGCAGCCGCACTGCAGCTGTGACCCCCAGCTACGCATTAGCTTGGAGAAAAAATCGTATCACAAGTAGGTGGTTGGACACGCTTAGGCGAACGGGTCGTGTAGGCGAATCGTCTCGCTGCGATCGGGACCGACCGACACCAGGCAAAACGGCACACCGGCCATGCGCTCGATCGCGTCGATGTAAGCGCGTGCAGGCGCGGGTAGATCCGTGACGTCCCGCGCATCGCTGGGCAATGGCCCCCATCCCGGGAACTTCGTATAGACCGGCTGCGCGCGTGCGAGATCATCTGGGTCGGTCGGCGGCTCGTCGAGCTCGCGCCCGTCGAGCTGATAGGCGACGCATATATAAACTTCGGCCATCCCCGCGAGGACGTCGAGCTTGGTCAGCGCGAGCGACTGCATGCCCGACAGCCGCACGCCCATGCGCAGCGCCGGCAGATCGAGCCAGCCGCAGCGGCGCGGCCGGCCGGTCGTCGCGCCGTATTCGCCGCCGGCCTTGCGCAGCCGCTCGCCCTCGTCGCCGTGCAGCTCGGTCGGGAACGGTCCCTCGCCGACGCGCGTCGCGTACGCCTTGGTGATGCCGACGACCGCATCGATCTGCGTCGGGCCGATGCCCGCGCTCTGACACGCACCTGCCGCGATCGTCGACGACGACGTCACGTACGGATACGTGCCGTGATCGAGATCGAGCAGGCAGCCCTGCGCGCCTTCGAACAGCACGTGACGGCCCTCCGCGATCGCGCGCGCGACATGACGGCCGGCATCGCCGGTGTGCTTGCGCAGCCGCTCGCCCGCGGCGACCGCATCGCGGATCCAGCCATCGACTTCGTCCTTGCTCGGCCGCGTGCCGCCGAGATGCTCGATCACCGGGCCGAGATCGTCGAGGTTGCGCGCGACGAGCTCCGCGAGCCGCTCGGGGCGCAGGAGGTCGCGCACGCGGATGCCGCGTCGCGCGGCTTTCATCTCGTACGCTGGGCCGATGCCGCGCCGGGTCGTGCCGATCGCCTTGCCGCGCTTGGCGCCGTGATCCTCGCGCAGCCCGTCGACGAGCTTGTGATACGGCAGGATGACGTGCGCGCCGAGCCCGATCAGCAGCTCGTCGCGCACGAGCAGGCCGCGCGCCTGGCACTGCGCGACTTCTTCGAGCAGCGTGTGCGGATCGATGACCATGCCGTCGCCGAGCACGCAGCTCTTGCCCGGATGACACACGCCCGACGGCACGAGATGCGTGACGAGCTTTTGCCCGTCGATGACGAGCGTGTGGCCGGCATTCGCGCCGCCGCCGTAGCGCACGACCACATCCGCGCGCTCGGTGAATAGATCGACGACCTTGCCCTTACCTTCATCTCCCCACTGAGCGCCGACGACGATGACGACCGACATCTAGCCCTTTAGTAGCGCGATCATCGGGGCCATGTCGCCTGCTCGCGCCGCTTCCAGCGCGGCGGTTGCCGATCGCTCGCTGTCATCGGCGCGCACCAGCCGATCACCGACGATCGCGGCATCGAGGCCCGCGCCCCGGAGCCACGCTCCCGTCGCGGCCTTTCCAGCACATTGGGATCCTAAGCTTAGAATTCCACGTGGACAAGTTGTCGC
>JADMIO011456599.1_pt1 | contig 12052 bp, 8 predicted proteins | sample 8958161 | NCBI WGS metagenome assembly JADMIO01 (sample SAMN16585339, study PRJNA669376) | soil metagenome | isolation source: Crop rotation soil | place: USA: Cullars Rotation, Alabama | collected 2011
GGCGCGACTGCTGGACCGCCGTGACTCCGGCGGCGGCCGAGAGCACGGCGAGCGCGGTCGCGACCGCGATCGGAAACGGGACCTGCTGGAACGCCGTGGCCCCGAAGAGGTGATGGACGATCGCGCAGCACGGCACCTCGACGACGGCGGGCGAGAAGAACGGCAGCTTGTTGAGGACGTCGACCACCACGTCGGCCGGCGCGCGCACGAGCTCGCGGCGGAGCGCGAACGGCATCTGCGGATAGTAGCTGTAGCGATTGCCGGCGAGCCGCCGTATCTCGATGCCGTCGGTCGTCTCGGTCGGCGCCGCACCGCGGAACGACGCGGTCAGCATGCGGACCGAGTGTCCGCGCGCCGCCAGTCGTCGGAAGATCTCCACCACGTGGATCTCCGCGCCGCCGGCACGGGGATTGGCGAGGTCGCGCTCGTTCAGCACGACGATGCGGCGCGCCTCCTTGGCGCCCCGCGACCGTCGCGGCACTAGGTCGGTAGGCGCGGTCGCGCCGGCAGCGGTGTGGCGCGAGGCGTGAGGCGTCCGAAGAGGCTGCGGAGGCGCAGCTTCCAGACGATGGTGAGCGCTTCGAGGGCGATGCTGAGATGCATCTTCGACTCACCCTCGCGACGATCGGCAAAGATGATGGGCTTCTCGACGATGCGGAAACCCAGGTGCCAGGCCCGATACGTCATCTCGACCTGGAACGCGTAGCCGTTCGAGATGATCGACGAGAGGTCCATCGCCTCGAGCACCTCGCGGCGCCAGCACTTGTAGCCGCCGGTCGCGTCCTGGACCGGCAACCCGCCGAGCACCTTGCGGGCGTACCAATTCCCGAACCAGCTGATCAGGAGCCGGTTCATCGGCCAGTTCACGACCGTGATGCCGTCGATGTAGCGCGAACCGAGGACCAGATCGCACCGGGACATGGCCTCGTAGAACACCGGCAGCGCGTCCACCGGGTGCGAGAAATCGGCGTCCATCTGCACGATGTAGTCCGCGCCGAGCTCGAGGGCGCGCCGAAACCCGGCCAGATACGCCGGTCCGATTCCCTGCTTGCCGGCGCGGTGCAGCACGTGGACCCGCGGCTCGACGGCCACGAGCGCGTCGACGATCGCGCCGGTACCGTCCGGAGAGTCGTCGTCGGCGACCAGCACCTCGTTCTCCGGGTCGACCGCGAGGACGGCCCGGCAGAGGCGCTCGATGTTCTCCTTCTCGTTGTAAGTCGGAACGACGACGATTTTCTTCATGTGCTGGGACGGCCCTTCGGGAAGATAGCCCGGGCTGGGAACCAGTGTCTACGCGAAGATCGTGCGTGGCGCTTTCACTCGAGGCCGAGCTCGCGGAACGGGATGGGTCGTCCCCGGAGACCGTCCCACCAGCCCCGGACCTTGAGGAGGACACCGGGATGCTCGCCGGAAAGCCAGCGGCGCCCGATCTGAAACGGCAAGGTCACGACGATGGCCGCGGCCATGGCCGTGCACTGCCAGAAGCGACCATGGCGCCGCGCGTAGAGCACGCTGTTGCGCGCACTGAGGTACTTCCGGAAGCCGCCATAGTGGCGCGCGCCGCCCGAGCTCCCGTGCACGGCGTGCCAGGTGCGGGCGGCGCCCGTGTACCACAGCTCGAGGCCGGCATCGCGCGCGCGCGCGGCCCACTCGACGTCCTCGTGGTAGGCGAAAAACGTCTCGTCGAACGCACCGATCTCGCGGAGCGCCGCGCTCCGCATCAAGAGCGAGCATCCCGGAATCCACGGCACCGCGTGCTCGCCGTCCCAGCGCCCGTCGTCCGGCGCGTCCTCGCCGTCGAGCGCGATCAGGCTCTGCCGCCACGTCACGCGGCCCCACGCCACCCAGAGCGTCTGCGGGCGGTCGGTGCGCAGCACCTTGCCGCCGACCGCCGCCGCCGTCGGGTGCGCGGTCGCGGTCGCCACGAGATGCGACAACGTCTCCGGCTCGACGTAGGCGTCGTTGTTGAGGATCCACACGAAGTCGGCGCCGCGCTCGAGCGCGAGTCGGATGCCGACGTTGTTGCCGCCGGCGTACCCGAGGTTGCGTGAATTCTCGATCACCTCGACCGCGTCACCGAGCCGCGGGCGCGGCGAAACCTGCGAACCGTTGTCGACGACCACGACGTCGAACGGCCGATGCGTCGTCTGCCGCAGACTCTCCACGCAGCGGACGGTATCCTCGAGCCCGTTCCAATTGAGCACGACGGCGATCACGCGAGGCGACGACGATGGCGGATCGACGGGCACGGCGCGGCGCATGATCGTCCGCCCTCGCGGAGCCGTCAATGCGAACCGCCGGAGCGGCGGAAAGCGCCTGGCCCTGCGCCCCCGCGACGAGATAGAAGCGAGAACTCCCGATGCCCTCCCCGTCGACCACCGCCTCCATACACACCGGCGAACGGCCAGGCCGCGGCGCGGGGTTCGCCTACGACGAGGCGCGGCACCTGGCCGCGTATCGCTTCGCGCGCGATCTCGCCCGCGATCGCACCGTCCTCGACGCGGGCTGCGGAGAAGGATTCGGCACCGTGCTGCTCGCCGAGACCGCCCGCCGCGTGACCGGCATCGACTACTCGGCCGAGGCGGTCGCCGCTGCCGGCGCGGCGTACCGCGTACCCAACCTCGAGTTCCGCCGCCTCGACGTGAACGAGCTCCTCGGTCTCGACCTGCGTTTCGACGTCGTCACCAACTTCCAGGTGATCGAGCACCTCCCCGACCCACCCGCATTCCTGCGCGCGGTGCGGAGCGCGCTCCGTCCCGACGGCGTGCTCGTGCTCACCACGCCGAACCGCCTGACGTCGACCTCCGAGAATCCGTACCACCTGCGCGAGTACACCGCGGACGAGCTCGCGGCCGTGCTGCGTCCGCTCTTCGGATCGGTCGAGCTCCGCTCGATGATGGGCAACGCCAAGGTGCAGGCGTTCGAGACCGCGCGCGCCGGGCAGGTGCAGCGCATCCTCCGCCTCGATCCCCTGGGCCTCCGCCATCGGCTGCCGCAGCGTCTCGTCCGCTTCGCGTTCGGCAAGCTGTCGGGGCTGGTGCGACGGCGCATCGCCGACGAGGACGCGGCGACGGACACCATCCGGCCGGAGGACTTCACCGTCGTCGCGGAAAGCCGGCCGGACGCGCTCGACCTCGTGGCGCTCTGTCGGCTCTGACCGGTCGAGCCTTTCCAAGCGCGGAAGTCTCAGCCACAATCGCCCGTCCCCGCCTTATGCCCACCTTCACCCCCTGCGCGTTGTGCGGCGGCTCGGCCTACCGCGAGCTGCACGACCTCGGCTGGCGTCGCGTCCTGCGGTGCACGGGGTGCGGTCTGGTGCGGGCCGATCCGCTGCCGACGATGGCCGAGAAAGAGGCCACCGAAACGCAGGGCTACACCGACGAGACCGCGTTTCCCGAGATGCGCGACTTCTTCGCCAACTGCAATCGCACCTTCGTCGAGGATCCGGTGATCCGCGAGATGCGCCGCCATCTGCAGCAGCTCGAGAGCGCGCTCGGCGGCCCTGGCAGCCTGCTCGACGTCGGCGCCGGCACGGGCATCTTCATGCACCTCGCCCGCGAGCGCGGCTGGCGCCCCGACGGCGTCGACATCTGCCCTCTCACCGCGCAGAAAGCGGCCGAGGAGTTCGGGCTCCACATCACCGTCGGACCGTTCGAGGACCAGCACTTCGACGGCCGGCGCTTCGACGCTGCGTCCATGCTCGACGTGCTCGAGCACGTGGTCGATCCGCTCGCCACGTTGCGCAAAGTGCACTCGTTGCTCCGTCCCGGTGCCGCGCTCGCGATCGCGGTCCCGAATCAACGGTGTCTGCTGACGATGCTGGTCGGCGCCTACGCGCATCTCGGCGGACCCGCGTCGCGGAGCATGCTCGGGCGTCTGTACGTGCCGCCGCACCTCCACTACTTCACGCCGGCGACGTTGCGCCGCATGGTCGAGACCGTCGGCTTCCGCGTCGCCGACATCCGACAGGGCAGCGTCTATCTCGGCCGTTACCGGATGTCGCTCGCGATGCGCATCCCACTCGAGATCGTCCTCGCCGCCGGCGGCGCCGTCGGCATGAACGCGCGGCTGAGCGTGCTCGCGATTCGCTGAGGCAGCGGTGCCGGAGATCGGCAGCGCCGATCGGGCTTCATGACAACCGTCGCGGCGACCGGATAAGAGTCCGGACTCATGGCATCACGACATCCGACCGTCCTCGGTTTGGTTCTCGTTCCGCTGTTCGTCCTCCTGTCCTCGGCCGGGGGCTCGTCGGAATCCCTGCCACCGACCTCGTCGCCGTCGCTGTACGTCGACAAATCGGGGAAGGACGGCGACGCGTGCGGCACGATCGGTGCCCCATGCCTCTCGATCAGCGGCGTCGGCGGCGCGAACGCGAAGATCGTCGCAGCCAATGACAACGGGTTCGCGACCTGCTCCGACGACGCCCTGCGCGGCTGCGGCCAGTGTGTCGGCGCGAATGGACAAGGGCGGGGAGTGCCGTGCAACCAGGATCGCGATTGCGGGGCCGGAGACGCCTGCACCGCGAAAACCTGCAGTGGCGGTCCGGCGGCCGGCATCGCGTGCGGCAAGGACGCGGATTGCCCCCCGGCGGTGACGTGCGGCTTCAACCCGAGCGCTCGCTGCGCGAGCGGCGCGACGTGCACGGGGGCGGCAAAGTCCTACGTCGTCCACGTCGGCCCCGGAAACTTTCTCGGGTCGGTCGTGGTCCCCTCTCCCGGTTCGGTGACCTACTCGGGGGTGGCGGCCGAAAACTCGGCGATCAGCTGGAACGACCCCTCGGGTGCCACGGCCACCTTCGACCTCAGCGACACGACCAGCGTCGTCATCGAGCGCGTGCAAGTCGGCTGCGGGGGCGCGGCGGCATGCTTTCGCTCGACCGGGGGAACGGTGCGCTCCGTGCTGCGCGACGTCGAGGGCATCACCTTCGGTACGGGCCGCGTCTACGACATGACCGGCAGGGGCAACATCGTCAATGGAATCATCAACTCGCTGCTCTACAACAGTGACGCGTTCGCTACGCCCACGGCGAACATCGTCCGGCATCAGCAATGGCCCGCGACGTGCTCGCGCGACCCCGCAATCGGGTGCAGCACCAATGAGCACTGCGCGGCAGTCGGCGCCGGTGTGTGCACCGGTGCCGGTTCGTTCGATTTCTACGTCCTGAACAGCTTCCTACAGGCGGGATCCCACAGCTCGGACGGCAGCGTGCTGCTCTTCGAAGGCAAGTCGTGCGGACGCGGCTTCAACGAGCACGTTCAGAACGTCGTCGTACAGGCGAGCGGCCAAGACTCTCCGGCACGGATCGTGGGTGTCGAGGTCGAGGAAGCCGATTGTCACCAGGCCTCCTTCGGCGGCGGAGAGAGCCGCACGCGGCACCGCAAGACGCTCATGAAAGCCCGTGGCCTGCGTATCGCCGCGAACGTCAGCCCGAGTGGCGACATCGAGGGACCCGACGTCAGCCTCGCGGTCGGCGATCAGGCGTTCGTCCAAGTCGAGGGCGAGCTGCACCACGACTCGTGTACCCGCAAGGTGGCCGGGGCGCTCCTGTATGCGGATACGAGCGGACGGTTCTCGCCGCGGGGCGGAGCGTATGGCGGCGGATCAGCGGACCTGGGCGTGATCAATTGCTCGGCGCCGGCGACACCCCAAGACGGGGAATGCTGGTACTCCGCGACGGCTGCCACGCGCTCCTGCCGCCTGGGTGGCAGGACGGTGGAAGCTCTCAAGGCGCCCGCCACGCAGTGACGCGATCCGTGGGACGGCGGCGGCCGGCGTCGTCCGGGTGAGCCGAACGATCATTCGACGTAGCCGAGCGCGCGCAGCTTCTCGCGCTGGCGCTCATCGATCGGAACGTCGCTCGGCTCGCTCTCGGGGCCGCGCTGGCCACGGAGGGCCGCGGCGCGCGTCCGGCAGTCGTCCTGGTACCCGTCGACCAGGCTCTTGAGAGCGGCGGCGCCGGCGCCCGGCTCGTGCTGGCGATCGTCGCGCTCTCCGGGATCCGCGGCCAGGTCGTAGAGCTCGTAGGCGACCGCGCCGTCGCGGGTGTAACGCGAGATCTTCTGCGCGCCGACCCGGATGGCGATGCCAGGAGACTTGTAGACGTGCCCGCCGCAGTTGAGCATTGCCCACGCCTCGGTCGAGAGCCGACGATTCGCCTCGGCGTGGCCGCTGGCGAGCGCCGGCACCAGACTCTGGCCCATGGCCTGCGCCGGGATCGCGACGCCGGCGAGATCGAGGATGGTCGGCAGCACGTCGAGCAGCCCGACGGGCTCCGCGATCCTCCGGCCGGCGGGAATTCCCGGACCCCACATCATCAGCGGCACGTGGGCGACTTCCTCGTACAGATGCGGGCCGTGGTACTGGCAGCCGTGCTCCCCGAACTCTTCACCATGATCGGAGGTCACGACGATGATCGTCTCGTCGTCGAGCTCGAGGCTGCGGATGGTCTCGAAGAGATCGCGAAACGTGTCGTCGACGAAGCGAATCTCGCGATCGTAGTTCGCGGCATCGCCGGCGAAGCCCGGTGGCGTCGTGCCCGGGTCGGCGAAGAGCGCGGCGTACTCCTGCGGGGGCACGTAGGGATAGTGGACCTGATAGGTGTGCAGAAAGAGAAAGAACCGCTCGTCGCGGTGACTCTTCAGCCAGTCCTTGGCCTGACCGAACGTCACGTCCACCTGCCCCGTCGGCTCCATCAGGTTCGGACCCGTGTTCTCCTGGTACGTGTCGAACCCTCGGCCGAAGCGCTTGATCGTCACCCAGCCGTCCTCCGTGATCGCGCCGGTCGTGAAGCCCGCGGCCTGCAAGAGCTCGGGTAGCGGCGCGATCGACGACGGCAACGCCACGGGGGCCTCCAGCCCGACGCCGTGCACGGAGGGCGGCACCGAGGTGAACATCGTCATGTGCGACGCCATCGTCGTCGTCGCGGCCGCGACGCAGTGCTCGAAGAGCGTGCCGCCGCGCGCGAAGGTGGCGTCGATGAACGGCGCCGTGTCGTGGTGGTAGCCGTAGCTCCCGAGGTGGTCGGCACGGAGCGTGTCGAGCGACACGAGAATGACGTTGCGGGCGGTCGCCGCCCGTGGAATCGCCGCACGCAGCGTCGGGCTCGCCCACAAGACGCGGGTCGTCGGTGATGTCGTGCGCGTCGTGAAGACGAAACGCCGGGAGGTCCCGGCGAGCGGCGCGAGCGTCACCCGGCGCTTCAGCCATTCCGCCGCGGGGGCCGTCGTGAAATCGATGCGCTCGGAGAATACGGCGTCGCACGCCGCGGCCTGACACGCGCGAACCTCGAACGTGACGGCTCGGTCCGTGTCGGCGGGTGAGCCGAAGGTCGCTCCGAGGGCGAACGTCAGCTCGCCTGCCTGCGGGATTTCGACGTCACGGCTCTCGAAGGTGCCTTCGAGTCCGTCCTGGCGGAGCGGCAACACGGCGCGCGTTTGGTCGCCGATCGTCCCGCGTTGAATGGCCGCGTCGCGGCCGTTCGCCGCGACGTCGAGGAGACGAACGACCGGTGCCTGTGCCCGAGACGGGTGCCAGACGCGCGTCCACGTGAGCCATCCCGCGACGCCGACGACGACGATCACGCCGGCGAATCCGATCCAACGAGTCAGCGAACGCTTCTCCCTTCCCACCGACCACTTTCGCCGGGCAATGCCGGATTTCGTACCACCCCCGATGGGCCGGTCAACGCGACGTCGTCACCGAGCGAAGCGAGAGATGGGCAGGCGAACACCGGGCCGTGTGCTAGGCAGTAGCGTTCGATGGGCGTTCCGAAAAGTCGGCGGTGGTGGCGGCTGATCCTGCCGGCGGCGGCGCTTGCCGTCGGAGCGGCGTGGATCCTCTGGCCCCATGCGACGGGCTCCCGCCATCCGAACGTGGTGCTCATCGTCGTCGACACGCTGCGGGCGGACCATCTCGGCGCCTACGGCTATGCGCGCCCCACGTCGCCACGGCTGGACGACTTGGCGGCGTCCGGAGTGCGTTTCGCCACGACGCGCTCGGCCAGCTCGTGGACGGCATCCAGCGTCGCCTCGATCTTCACCGGTCTCTATCCGGCGGTGCACGGTCTCGAAAAAGGCGACGACGTCCTCGCGGGCGATTTGACGACGCTGGCGGAGCGCTTCGCCGCCAATGGCTATGCGACCGCCGGCTTCTCTGCCAACGCGGCGTTCGTCACGACCGAGCAAGGATTCGCGCAGGGATTCGACGAGTTTCGCGTGCTGCACGGCGAACCACTCCGGTTCGACTCGCGCGAGGACAAGATCCCTCTCGATGCGCTCTGGAAGACCTGGGCAAAGGTCGCCTCAGCCGACGTCGTCACCGACGCCGGACTGACGTGGCTCGAGCAGCACGGCTCACGCGCGCCATATTTTCTCTACTTGCACTACTTCGATCCGCACGCCGGCTATTTTCCTCCGTCACCGTACCGTGAGCGCATGGGGGTCGCGGCCGACGCGCCGCTCGTGGGCCCGGGACAATGGGACTTCTGGATGTTGTCCACCAAGTTCGGCGCGAGCCCCGAGCAACTGGCGATGTTGAGGCAGCTGTACGACGGCGAGATTGCGTTCGTCGACGACGAGATCGGACGGCTCGTCGCCACGTTGGATCGACGCGGCGACCACCCCCTGATCGTCGTGACCTCCGACCACGGTGAGGAGTTCGGCGAGCACGGCGGCCTCCAGCATGGCGCGACGCTCTTCGAGGAGCAGCTGCGGGTCCCACTGATCGTCACGGGTCCCCGGATTCCGAAGGGCGCGGTCGTCGACACGCCGGTCTCCTTGGTGGGCCTCGCGGCAACGCTCGGAGAGCTGGCTGGGTTGGCGGGCTCCGCGACGCCGCCGCCCCAGCCGTCGTTCGCGGGGCTCATCGAGCCCGGCGCGTCGAGCGACGAGCAGAGCGTCGCCGGCCGTACCGAGGCGATGTTCGCGGACCTCGACGCGGTGAAGGCACGGCATCGCGACGCCATCGTCGACGGCCGTTGGAAGCTGATCCGCTCCGTCGACGAGCAACGCCATCTCTACGACCTGCTCGCCGACCCCGGTGAAACGCAGGACCTCGCGGCGACCGACACGTCCGACGGCGACCGTTTGGCGACGATGCTCGACGACCGCGCCCGCCTCGCCGCGAGCATCCGGATCGCGCCCGCCACGGTGCCCGATTCGGCGCTCCGCCGAGCCCGGCTGAAGGCGCTCGGCTACGCCGAGTGATCCGGCCGCAGCTGCGGCCCACGATCACGCGGCGCCGACTGCCCTCTCGTCAGGGACGGACGTCACGAGTCGGCGATGGCTCGCGATGAAGCGCATCGCGCCGAGCCAGTACACCAGCAGCGCCAGCGCCACCACCGTCGAGAACCCGAAGGTCATCGCAAGGATGATGCTGGTGACGGATCCGACCACCGTGAGGCAGCCGTTCACCGCCCAGGCCCATGCGACGAAATTGCGATCGACGGCGGACACGATGCGGATGCCGTACGGAAAGAACGTTCCGAGCACGGCCCCGAGCGGCGCGCAGAGTACGGCCGTGACGGCGATCCGTACCGGAAGCGACGTCGCCAAGAGGCGATCGAAAACCGGCGGCAGCAGGAACACGTATGCGGCCACGAGGACCGTGAGCGCGCCGAGGAGCGCTGGCAGCACGCGGCTCGATTCGTCCGGCAGGCGTTCGCTCGCGAGCGCGCCTCCGCCCGCAGCGGTGAGGAACACGAACAGCATGACGGTCAATGAGTACGTCGGATATCCGAGGAACCGAATGAACATCTGTACGAAGCTGATCTCGATGAAAATGAATCCGACACCGAGAGCAGCGAAATAGGCGAGGAAGCCGGCGCTTCCCGGCAGCGCGGGCGCCGCCGCCGACACGCGCCACAGCGGGAGACCGATGGTCGCGATCGAGAACACGACCGCCAGCACCAGAATGAGTGCCAGGACGATCTGCCCGGTGGCCTGCGAGTGACCGCGATCGATGTCGTCGCGATGCTCGAGCAAGTGACGCCACTTGTAGTAGCTGAAGAAGAACGGCCGGTCGTCGGTGGTCGGTCGGAGATCGAGAAAGGTGTCCGTGAAGAAGCGCTCGCGCTCCGCCGCACTCCCCGCGAGGACCGTGCGAAACATCGGGCCCTGCTGATCCGGACGGCCGGGCATGTACCAGGCCTCGAAGCCGTTGTCGGCCACGAAGCGCTCCATCGCCTCGATCTCGCTGTCCGAGAACGGCTGCAGCTTGGTCACGATGTCCAGCATCGAGATGTCGTCCGAGGTCCCGATCACCATGACGTGATCGGCGGGCCGCTCGACACCGCGCGCGCGGAGCGCTTCGAACGCCAGCGCGACGAAACGCAACGCGTGGCGCGGCTGGCCGAGGCGCGGGTGAAAGTCCAACGTCCCGATGCTCAGCAAACCATCGCCGCGGAGGACGCGAAAATAGTCGGCATAGGCTTGGACCGTGTACAGATAGTTCTCGGACAATATGTAGGCGCCGCTCGACAGGGCCGCGAGCGTGTCGACACCCGTGATCTGGACGAGGTCGAAGCGCTGATCGGTCGAGCGCGTGAAATGCCGGCCTTCACTCGCCTGGATGCTCACGCCAGGCCGTTCGAAGATGCCGCCGGTATAGTCGCGGTACGTGCTCGTGATGAGCTCGATCGTCAGTGGGTCGAGCTCGGCCCCCGTGACGCGCGCCGCGTCGTTGACGAGCGCGTTGGCAATGTCGGCCCCGCCCCCGACGCCGATGACCAGAACCTCGGGCCGCCTCCGCACGACGTACGGCGCCGTGAGCACGTGATGGCGGAACATGCCGAGATCCTCGAGGCCGTGCTCGGTCTTGTACATGATCGCCCCCGCGCCGCCGTCGTGGACGATGAAGCGAAATTGGGGCACCGGATCGTCGTAGCGTTTGCTGGTCCCCATGTTCCGGTAGCCGATTGGGGGCGCCGCCGCGTCGCCCATGCTGATGACGTCCGTCCGGAAGATCGCCGACCAGCGCGTGTAGAGACCCCACCCGATCGACAACGGACCGTAGATGTCCTTGTCGCGACTCGGTGTGAACGGGAGGCGCATCGGGAGGGGAGCCAAGAGCGCCAGCAGCACGACCGCGACGCCCACGTTGAGGTTGCGCGCTCGCCGTGACGCGCCGCCGCTCGCAATCGCGCCGGCCACCGCGAAGATCACCGCGACCAACATCACCACGCGCGGCGTCTGCAGCCCGTCGATGCAGGGAACCACCAGCGCGCAACCGACCCCGGCACCGACGAGATCCCAACAATACAATCGGTTGATCTCGCGTCCCGCCGCCTGAAGCGCGACGGCAATCGCGAGCCCGGCGAACGCAAACGGCAGCGTGACCACGCCGAAGTACAAAACCAGCTTGGCGAGCTCGGTCGGACTCCGCAGCACGTCGAACGGGCTGAGCTGCACACCGCCGACGACGAGGAGCATGACGAAGGTCGTGACGGCGGAGCCCGCACAATAGCGTCCCATCGTCCGCCCGATGGATGCCCCGGCAAGCCCGGGAAACGCGAAGAGCAAGGCCCCGCTGGCACCGAATCCGAGCAGGGCGAGGCTCACCGAGATGTAGGCGAAGTGGTACCAGATCGTGAACGAGAAGATCCGGCTGAGCGCGATCTGCAGCATCAGGACGCCGACGGACAACGCGAACACCGCGGAGAACTGGCGGCGCGACAGCAGGCGATCGTCGTCGGTCGGCATGGCGCGGCGAGCCGTAGCACGTGTCGACGCACGCATAGAAGCGCGCGATGCGCGCGGCGTGCGCCAAGTCGGAGCAGCGGGACGTGCGGTCGCGTAATCGCGTCCGCGGCGCATCAGTGCGCGCGGGCTCGGACGAGGTCCGCGACGAACGGAGCCAAGGCGTCCGCGACGACCGCGTGCCCCGCGGGGGTCAGGTGCACGTCCCACAGGAAGAAGGGCTTCACGCCGGTCCGCTCCACGCTGTCCCGCAGTGCAGGAGCGAGGCTCACGTGCGCGATGCCCTCGCGCTCGAGAAACCCCGCGATGCGATTCACGGGGTAGTCGGGATCGTGCGAGGCGTCCGCCGGTACCGGCGG
>JADMIO010023083.1_pt1 | contig 12051 bp, 14 predicted proteins | sample 8958161 | NCBI WGS metagenome assembly JADMIO01 (sample SAMN16585339, study PRJNA669376) | soil metagenome | isolation source: Crop rotation soil | place: USA: Cullars Rotation, Alabama | collected 2011
GCGGTCAAAGCGGCGAACGTGGAGTTGATCGAGATTCGGCTGGCGATGGCGCTCGGCGGCAAAGCGTTCGTGACGCTGACCGGCGATGTCGCGGCGGTGCAGGCGGCGGTGGACGCGGGATCTCAGATCGTGGGGCAGAAGGGCATGCTGGTGAATAAGGTTGTGATTCCGAGTCCGCGGCCGGAACTGTTAAACGAAATCATCTGAGTTTGACAGTGGTTCGAAGGGTCTGTTTTAATGGAAGAACACCTTGCTCCTCAGTAGCTCAATGGTAGAGCATTCGGCTGTTAACCGAAGGGTTGTAGGTTCGAATCCTACCTGAGGAGCCAATTTTTCATACACTTACAGGCATCCCGCCTGAGCCTCAACCCCACAGAACACCACATTACGCTACATCCTTATCCGGGATGAGCATTCTCACAACCTTGCTGTTGGCGTCCTGCTTTGCCCGCAGCGTCGAGTTTCCATAGACATTCATGGTCGTCGCCACGTTGCTGTGGCGCATCAGTTTCTGCTGGACCCCTATCGGTGCGCCCGCTTCATCCAGCAGCGAGCGGTAGGTGTGCCGAAAGGTATGCCAGCCCAGCTTCGGTATGCCGATTTCCTCTCCTTTCGGCCGGAGAATCTTCTGCTGAAGAATCCCGGCATGATAAGACCGCCCGGTGACGTGGGACGGAAATACGAGCCCCTTGGGCTGATCTTCGAGCCTGGCGAGCAATAGCTGGGCGAAGGCCGGGTCGATTGGGATTTCGTCCTGAGACGCTTCGGTTTTTACCTTGCCGATGCGCCCGCTCACGACGCCCTGCTGAACCAGAATCACGCCTGCAGAGAAGTCGATATGCTCCCAGCGCAGCGCCAGGACTTCGGATACCCGCAAGCCGGTGCAGATGGCGACGATCACCATCGTCCGGTAGGGTTCTTCCAGAATCGCTATCAGCTCCTGAAACTTCTCAGGCGTGATGATGCGTGGCCGTCCCTGCCTGCGGCTCGTCCCTTTGAGCTTTATCAGATCTATCGGATTGCGCTGCAGGTCGAGAAGCCCCCAGAGCATGGCGCGCTCAAACAGCATGTGAAAAAGAGCGCGGACATGCCCTTTGGTTTTCGGCGACAGGGGCAGTTTCTTGAGCCATTCGCTCACCTGTAATGGCTTGATGTCTGCAAGGAATACGGGACTCCACCGCGGTTCGATATGCTTCGTCAAATAGGAACTGTAGCCTGCGACGGTGCTGTAGGACATGCCATCGGATGAAATCTCGGCACCGGGATGCGAATCAAGGATTTCCTCAAAGCGCTCCTCGGTCTTAAACTTCTCGATGACAACTCCCAGGGTTGGTTTGACATGGGCGCGGAACGATTCCGGCCCGTTAATGCGCAGCACTTCTTCCTGGAGGCGAATCCGTGCTTTGCTTTCGGTTGGATATTCAAGGACGCTCAGGGTTATCTGGCGCATGGGATTGCCGGTTTCGGCATGGTTGCGATAGCGGTATTCCCACATTTCCGCGCCTGATTTCCTCTGCACCTTGCGGAGGCTGCCCTCCTGGTATCTGTTACGCGTGAATTTCAAGATCATCTCCATTCACGCGGAACGATCGGCTGATCCCATTGTGGTTCTGGCGCACCCAATGGTCAAGCTCCGAAAGCCGAAACCGGTAGTATTTTCCGATCTTTGCGCAAGGCACCCGTCCTTCCCGTGCGAGACGACGCAACGTCTTTACATGGATTCGGAGGTAGACGGCCGCCTCCTCGGCGCTGGCAAGCGGCTCAAAATTTTCCGGCATAAGGTCACGCTCGCCATTCCCGATCCGTCGGTTCTGATTTCGCGTATCGCGGCATCGACCGGATCACCTCTGTCGGGTCAAATCGCAGCGACCGCCCGGCCTTAATGAAGGGTATGCGGCGGAGGTAGCACCAGTTGTAAAGGGTTCCGCGGGGGATGCTCAGGAGCCTGGAGAGCTCATTGATATCCACGAGCTTCGGCGGTCCCTGGGCAAGGTAATCGTGCGAGCGGATCATTGCCGCGCCCTCCGCATGAGCAAATGCCAGCCCTCGCAGTTCGGCCCCTCTTCCCATTGCGCAGCCAATTCGGTTGCCCCGTAGGGCGTAAGAGTGATCGATGTCGGCGCGCAGCCGGAGGTGTCGGTCCCTATGACTTTGTCCGTATTCAGCTTGATGATGCCGTTTTCCCCGGTGCCGGAGAGAATGACTGCAACCGGGTCCAGCTGATTCTGGGCGTAGATGGCGCCGTTCTTGCGGTTTCGCGCGACCATTGGCCCGGTGCCATTGCAGTTCATCGTGAAATTTCCCGAATACTTCTCAGGCTCTGGCTCTGTAAGCTCGACCCTGACCCAGCATCTTCCCTTTCCTGGGATGCCAGCGCTGCCATTCCAGGGACCGGTGAGGTTGCTTTGTGCTTTGGGTGGCGCCGCGGCCGTTCCACCAGTGGGAGAGGACGGCGCGGGATTGGTGGCCTTCTGCTTTGCGAGCTGCTTTCGCTGGGCAGCCCTGATGGCCTGCTGCTGGTAATATGCCATGCGCATTGCCTCCAGCACGAAATAACGCACGACATAGGAGGCAATGAAAACGGCGGCGCAAATCAACATTATTTTTTTGTGTTTTGGTTGCATGGATTTACTCCTCCGGAACGCGCGCCCGGTGGGCCAGGTGCTCAACGACTGCTTTGCGAATATCGGGGTCAAGATCCTTGGGGAAGCTGGCGAGGTTGATGCTCGCCATCTGCTCGTCGGTTTCCGTTCCTTCCGCCATTGCCCCGATGATGGGACCGGCGAACTTCATGTCCATTAATTCGCGAAGGTATTGCCAAGCCAGATACCAACCTGAGTAGCCCTTCATTGCGAGGAAAATGGCCGAGAAAAGCAGGAAGTTACCGGCTCCTTCGGTGACGATGAAGAAGTTGGGCAAAACGATGGAAAGCACGATGAGGAAGGCTGGTTCATAGACGATTCGTGTTTTCCAATATGTTGGCTTTGGCAGCCAGTTGAAGAAGAAAAGGGGAGGCCCGGCGAACTGGCTGTGCTGTTCCTTTTCCATGTGGATCATCAGGCGCCATTTTCTGATCCCGTGGATAAGGCAGCCGAAAAAGAAAAGCCGGGACATGCCCCACATGCCGATGATTCCCATATCGGCCTGCGCGCGGGCGAAAGGAAGTAAGCCTCCAACTGCCCCGGCAAAGCTTGAGATCAGCGGAATGAATACCATCATGATCGCGCTCGCGACCATAATCACCGGCGGGAAATACCGCGTTCCGTGGAATGGGCGGAGCGCCATTTCAACGGGCATCGTTACGATGCTGCAGACGTTGTAAACGATGTTGATCGCAGTGTCCTGCAGGTGATCGATACTGGCAGGCTGCTGCTGTTTGAAGAGTGATGGCATCATAGGTTTTCCTCATTCGCGCGAGAACATCACGCGCAGGTAGTTCTTGCCTTTGGGGCAGCGTTGGTTTTGTGTCGCGGCAAAGGTTTTCCCTGACTGGTAAACGATTGCCTCGGAGTACGGGCTTGAAGAGTCTGGTTTTGCGAGTCTTTGGAATTCGATCGGCTCGATGATATGCAGCAACTGCTGGTGCCCGCCAAAACTGGTGTGAGTGTGGCCGTGGCCTTCTCCAGCGTTAAAGCTGTCGAGGTATCGGTACTCCTTGCCGATAATATCGGCCATTAGAGTCGCCGTATCGGGCTCGTTTTGCTGATGCGCTATTTTGATGGCCAGATTGCCGCAGAAGCTTTTGGTCTTTGAGCCGGGTTGTTCTTCGCCCAGCTCCTCCGACAAATTGAGGATGTTCTGCGTGAGGCAGACGACTGATACCCGGCTTCCCCGGCAGGTCTGCTGGAAGAAATTGTCCCTGCGGGTGACGAAATACTGAAACTCGTCCTGCCATAGAAAAACGGGGTTCGGAGATTCCGAAATCTTCCTCCTAAGCCACGCCCTCTGAAAAATGAGCTTCAGGATGACGTTGATGGTTCTCCCCGTTTCGTGGCCGTATTCCAATAGCGGAAAATCGCAAACGACGATCTTTGCCCTGTGAGTAGTGTCTTCAGGAGTAAAGCTGCATTTCCCCCCGCAGAAAAGCCTGTTCAACGGGCTGAACAGGAATTTGTCTGCCATTCCCGACCAGGTCATCTCCAAGGACGATCTGGGACGTTCATCAAACGCCGGCCACTTGTTGAAGATGTACTTTCCGGCAATCTTGATATCACTCAGCTGTTCATCAGTGAGAGCCGCTTCATCGATTGAATTGATGAGCTGCGCGCAGTAAGCCGATTCCTCCCATGCCTTGTCATTGCATTGCGCCGGTGAGGTGGGAAGAGACTTAATAACGGCGTCAATGTTGGCGATGGAAACGCGTTCTTTCGCGAGGTCGAGCAGCTTGATGCAGTTCCTCATCAATTGCTCGTTTCCGCGCTCCCAGAAGGGATCGTGGCCGTGTCCGACCTCCTTTTTGCCGATTGAAACGAGCGTGGAGAAAAAGTCGATAATGCTTTCCAGATCCCCGGCTCCTCTTCCGGGGCGCGTCCATTCGTAATGAATGGGATCGAAGCAAAGACCCGACTCAGCGTTAAAAACGATCAGGTCTTTCTCTCTTCCACAGGTCTTTGCGTAAGCGATCCAGTTTTGCGTTTCTTCGGCTTTCGCCGTAAGAATCAATCCGCCCATTCCGGGTGTTTTAAGAAGCGCATGCGCGAGTTGTTTACCGCTGGTCGTTGTCTTTCCCGATCCCGGTGCCCCGGTGATTAAAATGCCTTCCACCATGTCTCTCAGCCGGAAGGAATCCTTATCGGAAATGGCGAGCATCACCCTGTCAAGGATGTCCATAACGCCTCCTATTTGTGCCTTGGAGTGACCACGAAAAGGTAAGGGCCATCCTCGCTGTTGACGGGGATCGCTACTTCTCCCAAACGATTGGGATGAAGCATGGGAAAAGGCCCGCAGGGCGGCTTGCGGTGCTGCAATTCGTTCAGCTCAAGGATGTGCCCCTCCCAGCACGCCGATGGATCGACGCGTTCCTCGGCTACCAACTCGCCAGAGTCGTTGAGCGCGGGCCTTCGGATATTCCAGATCATGTAATTCCCAAGGTCGGGATTGTCGTTTTGCGCGTAATGCTGTTCGACGAAGTTCTCCGGGAGATCCATGCCTTCGACTAAAGCGTCATAGGCGACGGTTCCCGCAGAGTTAATGGAAAGGCGGCCGTCGGCTGGGATAACAGCGATTTTCTTGCCGTCAACCGTGTCTCCGGGGCTTACCACGACACGGTGTAGCGTGAGGATTATGCAAGGGGCAGCGGAGCTGTTATAACAGGCCACGAAAGCCACCTCACCCTTATCGGAGACGATGGCCGTGCCGATGACCATGTTGTTTTCAATGGTGAAGCCGTCGATTTTCATGCCGGGCCATGCGACCAGGCGCATTTTGTAGGAGGTCTTGGCGAACTGGTTGATGGTCGCCTGTACGGGATCGGTTGATGGTTGTGCACCTGCGGATACTGTGCCGACAAGCGCTGAAAAAGCTGCGATGAGTGTTCGTTTGATCATGGTGTGCCTCGTAGCGCTAGTTTTGGCGGTTTTCGGAGGTTTGTGAAGCAGAGATAGGTGATTCCCCGTTTAACTGCGTGATCTTCCGTGATTTGGTGATGGCGTCGGCATCAGGATGGAGGATCATATGGGAATGAATAGCAAACCGGAGATGCCAGAGTTCTCATCGAGCGACGAAATTTCGCAGCGCGATGCCCTGGAGCAAATCCTTAGCTCGCGCTTCCTCTCAGGAGGCGATAACCGAGGTGAAGTATTGCGGTATCTGTTCGATCATCGCGGTGAGCGAGTGAACGAGGCCGCGATCGGGCAGGATGTGTTTGATATTCAGCATGTCCGGAGGCTTGACACCGGTAGGGTAAGAAAGATCTGTGGCGGCCTTCGGCGGGCTTTGATCAGCTATGCCGACAGTCATGTCTCGACCAGCGATTGGCATATCTTCCTTCCGCCGGCGACGCATGATGGCTATCAACTGAGGCTGGTTAATTTGAATGCAGCAATGGAAGCGGATCACAAATTCTGGCGCGTGCACTTGCAGCGGCCCAGGCCCATCCGGATCGTGTACGATGAGCCGCTATTTTATCGTGATGAGGTTGCCGGGACGGTGATTAGGACGCCTCAAGTAGAGACGGGAAATGAGGAAAGGGCGCTTAAAGATGCTTCACAGGAATTGAAGCGCCTGTTTCGGGATGAAGTCGTGACGCCGCTTGAGCCGTGTCACCTTTATACTTTGGCGGGAGAGATTGGCGCGCGCGACCGGATTGCCGAATGGTTTGCGGATCATTATGGACTCAAAACTGAAATGCGGGTCAGCAGGTTAATGCGCGATATCGCAGACCTTGCAGATTGCTCAGCAGTGGTATTGGGCAATGTCAGAACGAACAAGATTCTTCAGAGCATTACGGGCCTGCATCAGTTTAAGCGCTTCGGCTATTGCGTTGATGTGAATGGTTTCAGGACGGTCGAAGTTCAAGGGTTTACGGAAAGGGAAAGGACCGCTCTCGAAAAATTTGGGCCGCACATTGAAGGCGGGAATTTGCTTATACATGATGACCCTCGGCCTGACAAGATCGTTTTTTGCGTTGTAAGCCGGCTGCCAAACCCCTATGACAAGCAGAGTGCGATAACGATGCTGAGCGCGGGATATACAAAGGTCCTCGACATCGTGGCGGAAACGCTAACGCAAATGCAGTACCTGTCCGAGGCATTTGCGGACAGTGGACTGGATCCAGCCAAACCATTTCCTAGGTACTTCCAGGGCCTTTTCTCCATACGTCTTGGTCCAACCGGGACCGATGACAGACCAATGCGCCCTGTATTGAGATGCTGCCGGTTCTTTGACCGATTTGCCGAAATGGGAAGCCAGTAGCTTTTCACGCATTGTCACTTACCAAGTATGGCGTTGCAGTGATTCCCCTTTGATACTGGAAATCGAAGGGAAACCACTATGGCCTTTCTCGATGGACTCACCAAAGGAAACGCGCCGTCTGTTGCGCAAACACCACAAGTCGAAGCAGCCCAGAGGTCGGTTGAAAGCCTTCCGGACAACGTGAAGGCGCAGGCCGTGGAAGCAGCCCGGCCGGCGGCGCGTCTGATCGACCAGGCGCGCGGTTCATCCGCTGCTTCTGGACAACCGCAGGTGCCTCAAGGGCTCGCAAGAGGGCGCGGTTTGGGGATGGAGCGCTAGCGCCTAAGCACCGCTTAGGGGACAGGTGTAAAAGCTTCCATGGGTTGCTTTTTCATGTTGCCGCTCTCACTTTTTGGTTGTACTGGATCGACTCCCCGGACGGGTGGACGACGATGATTTTCATCAATCACCAGAAGAGTGCGAAGGCTGCGAAGGATTACTACACCCAGCACATCGCGCCGGGCGACGGGAAGTACTACACGCAGGAAAACGCTCAGCAGATGAAGGGCGTGTGGCATGGCCGTGGTGCAGAAATGCTACAGCTTTCCGGCGAGGTTCGGCAGGACGATTTCTTCAAGCTCTGCGACAACGTTAACCCCGTCACCGGAGAGCGGCTGACGGCACGCACGCGTGATGACCGCCGGGTGATGACGGACATGACGTTTGACTGCCCGAAATCGGTCACGCTGGCCTGCGAAATCGGCGGCGATGACCGCATCCTTAATGAAGCATTCCGGCCTGCGCTGCGGGAAACGATGGCCGAAATAGAGCGCAGTGTGCAGACGCGGGTACGGAAAGGCGGCAGGGATAACGACAGGCTTACGGGAAACCTCATTTGGGCCGAGCATGTTCACAGGACATCAAGGCCCGTCGAGGGCGCACCGGACCCTCAACTGCATGCCCATGCGACTATCCTTAACGCGACGTTCGACCCGATTGAGAAACAGTGGAAAGCGGTCCAACTTTTCGACATCGTGCGCGACAAGGGTTATTACCAAGCCGCTTTTCATGCTCGCCTGGCATCGAAACTGAAAGACCTCGGCTACTCCATCGAAAAGGACGTCTCCAGCTTCAGAATCGCCGGGATTGAGCGGGAGACAGTCGAGAAGTTTTCACGGCGGCACGGCGTCATCGAGAAGGAAGCGGAACGCCTCGGCGTTTCGGACGGAGATGGCCGTGCGAAAATCGCCCGCCGGTCCCGGGAAAAGAAAAACCCCGTCCCGCAGTCCATGGAGGAATTGCGGGCGGAGTGGGATTCCCGCCTGACCCCGGATGAGCGTTTGGCAATCAAAACGGCCGCCATGGGATTGGAGAGGGGCGACGCGGCAATATCGCCGGAACAGGCGAAGGAATACGCCCTTGAGCATTCCTTTGAGCGGGCATCGGCGGTATCGGAGAAACGCCTTAAAGAGGAGGCGCTTAAATACGCCGTCGGCTCTGTCCGTCCTGAAGACGTTGCCGATATAGCGCAGCACCCGGAAGTCATCGCGAAAATGCGCGGCGGCCAGCTGATGGCCACCACCAAAACGGTGCTGAGCGATGAGGTGGCGATGCTTCGATTCGCGCAAGACGGCCAGCGGAAGGAAAAACCTTATATCGCCTCGTTAGGCGGTATAAGTGGCAAAGTTGACGGAAAATCGTCGAAAAACGTTCTTAGCGGGATTGAAGAGGGGCTGATAGGACTCTCCGCGGAGCAAAAGAGGGCCGCCCTCCATATCCTCAATAGCCGCGATACCGTAACCGGCGTTGTCGGTAAAGCCGGAGCCGGGAAAACGCGGATGATGCGCGCGACGGTCGATGCTTTGGAAGGGGCTGGTCATCGCGTTTCAGTGTTTGCTCCTTCCTCCCAAGCGTCGAGAGGCGTTTTGAAGAAGGAAGGCTTTAAGGACGCCACCACGCTCGCAAGCCTGCTGAAAAACGAAAAAACCCAGGCCCAGACCAAAGGGCAGGTGCTTTGGATTGACGAAGCCGGTCTCGTTTCCTCAAAGGATATGCGTCGCCTGATGGACCTGGCGAAGCGGAACGGCAACCGGGTGATTCTCTCCGGGGATTACACCCAGCATTCCAGTGTCGAGGCCGGTGACGCATTCCGCCTTCTGGAAAAGGAAGCTGGCATTAAGCTCGCGCGCCTTACCGAGATTCGCCGGCAGACGATGCCGGGATATAAGAAGGCCGTAGAGGCGATTGCGGAGGGAAGCGGGAAATCTGCTCAAAAGGGATTCGATGCCCTCGATAAGATGGGCTGGATCGTCGAGGCTTCCGGCGAAGAGCGTCACCAGGCGTTGATAAAGGATTACCTGCAAGCTGCTGACGATGGAAAGAGCGCCCTGATTATCGCCCCGACCCACGCGGAAGGTCAAAAGCTTACCGACGAATTAAGAACGTCCCTAAAGGAGCGCGGCGCCATCGGGCAGGAGCGGCATTTCATCACCCGGAAATCGACGGGGTGGACCGAGGCCCAGAAAACGGATATCCGAAATTACGAGCCGGGAATGATTGTGGAGTTCGGCCAGAATGCAAAAGGCTTCACGCGTGGAGACAAGGCTGTCGTCGCCGAAAGCGAAAACGGCCTGGTGCTTCAGAAGATGGACGGCAAGCGCGCGCCGCTGCCGCTTGATAAAGCAGAGCGGTTTGATGTCTACCGGAGAAATGACATCGCCATCGGCCGGGGCGACCGTATTCGCATCACGAAAAACGGCGAGGCGAAGATAGACCATTTTGCCGACTCCAGCAAAATGGTCAAGACTAGCGGCGTCCGCTTGGATAACGGCGACATCTTCACCGTTGAGGGCTTTACCAAGGAAGGCGATATCCGGCTGGAAAACGGCAAGCTGCTGCCGAAGAGTTGGGGCCATATGAGCCTCGGATACGTCGATACGAGCTACGCTTCGCAGGGAAAAACAGTGGACCGGGTCTTTATTGCAACAGGCAAGGAATCCCTTCCCGCCGTGGGCCAGCAGCAATGGTATGTATCTGCCTCGCGTGGCCGGGAAATGGCAAAGGTTTATGTCGATTCCAAAGAGGACGTAAGGGAGGCAATCGCCCGGACGGGTCAACGCTTATCGGCGGTGGAGCTGACGCACACGAAACTTCGGCCCTCATGGCGGCAGCGTTTCAATCAGTCGCTGGAGCGAAACCGGGTGAGACGATTCCTTCAGGCGCGCGCGGCTCAGGTTGCGGCCTATTGGCATACACAGGAATTGCGCCATGCCTGAGAGCCAGTTCCTGAAGAAAATCATCGGCGCCCCTGATGATTCACCGAAAAGCTTCACCAGCGAACGGCAGTTAACGGCGCAGGCCTTCAACCTTCATGTTGAAAGGCGTGACGGCAGGAGTGCGGAAGGCTTCGCCTGGTCGCATTACGCGGGCTATCAGTGGAGCGACGAAGGCGAGAGAGAAAAGCTGATTGTCCTCTTCGGGAACCGCGCGCTCGAAATCGAGGGCCACAATCTCAAGGTGCTGTTGGATGAAATCCGTGAGGGTCAGTTGAACAGCATCACAGAAATGGTTTCGGCCCAGGCGGAACTGAAACGCGCGAACGCGGAGCGCGAGCCGATTATCAGCAGCGTGAGGATGTATCCCGACTTCGGGGAAATCATAAAGGAGATAAAGGGCGATGGCGAGCACGATACTGGATTCACTGGAAAAATCCGGGGACGATGAGCTGAAGAGCGTCATTGACCGGGCAAACGCGCTGCTGGCGGAACGCGATCGGCAGCGCAAGGAAAAGGCACTGGAACAGGCGCGCGCCATTCTCTCCGGCGCGGGGCTCAGCCTTAAGGATATTGCATCGGGCAAGCCCAAGAACGGAGGCAAAGGCCCGGTCTATCACGCCGGGCAGCAATATCAGCATCCCGGAAACAAGGCTTTGACATGGAACGGAAAAGGCCAGAAACCCAACTGGCTTCGTGAACTGGAAACACAGGGCGGCAAGGCCGTAGAAGCCGCCTAAATCGACCAAACAGCAAGGAGAAAAACAATGAACACCCGAAGTGTGTCTATTTGCGCCGGGCGAAGGCTTGGCATGATGCTTATTCTCGCGGTCGCAGCCCAAGCGGCGGAAGTGACTATTACCATAACCGGAACCCTGGAAAGCGGATATGACCGCTTCTCGTTCTTCCATGGCGTAAAGGATAAGAACGGATGGAACATGCGGGGCGAACCCTTTACGCTGGTCTTCACGTTTGACGATGCAAAGGGCACGGCAAGCCCGACAATCAGCAGATGCGCGAGCTGGATGTCGGGGCGGGACGGAATGGGGGATCAGTCGCCGGGAAAGGCGGTGCTCACCATCAACGGAGTGTCCTACACCTTCGGGGAAGGCCCCGCCTTCCGAAAATCAGGAGTGTGGCGGGAAGTAACAGGGCCCTGTTCCCCAGGCTCGATGAGCATTTTCGTGTCGGCGGAGAACCAGATAATGAGCTTCGCCCCGAAGGTGAGCGTGAGGCTCGTGCCATTGCCCGGCAAGAAATCGCCCTGGCAGAGCGGGGACTGGCGGTCACCTCTTGAAAGCACCGAAGTCACCAATCAGTCGAGCAGCTTTTCCATCAACCGGAACGGTATTGCCGCCGATGGGGACTTCACCGTGAAAAAGGTGGTTGTCGCCGCTCATTAGCGTGTCTCTCATGACGCTCCTGCTTGACGCGGTAGGCGTAGGTGCCTTCGTTTAAAACGGCGAGCGCCACGGAGGCAATGCGGATGAAGCGCCAGCGCTTTTCCTGGTCTTTGACCACCTCGCCGATGATCAGTGGGGCAAGGGCTCCGAGCGTGCGGGTCCAGCGCCCCACTGGACTCGGCGGGCAGTGGTGATGCTCCGGCTGACGGTATTCGTCGGGTTCGTATTGAGGTTGTGGTACAGGCTGGCGCATTCACGCGTAGGTTATTTCCGTAAAGTAATTCGGTCAACCAGAAAGAGGGTTTATGGCAAAAAGAGAGATCGTCGATTATCTGGGAAACGAGACCGGTGAGCACGTGCAACGCTTCGTATGGCGGTCGAAGCCGACGAAGAGCCCATTAACGGGCAGCCCGGTTCGCTGCGTTGTGGCTCAAGACGAAAAGGGCCAGTATTGGGGCGCGGCGAGAATTGGCGGTGAGAAGCCG
>JADMIO010950825.1_pt1 | contig 12051 bp, 7 predicted proteins | sample 8958161 | NCBI WGS metagenome assembly JADMIO01 (sample SAMN16585339, study PRJNA669376) | soil metagenome | isolation source: Crop rotation soil | place: USA: Cullars Rotation, Alabama | collected 2011
AGGTGAGCCAGTGTGATTACATTTGCGGCCTAACTGTGGCCAGTCCAGTTACGCTGGAGTCACTAGTATTTAGGTGACACTATAGAAGCGGCCGCGACAACTTGTCCACGTGGAATTCTAAGCTTAGGATCCCAATGTGCTGGAAAGTCGCACGAGCGTCACCCTGAGCTCGCTGCCCACGTACGTGGCTCAGGCGTTCATCGCCACCGAAGATCAGCGTTTCTACCAGCACGACGGCGTCGATCTCAAGGCCGTCGCCGGCGCAATCAAAGGCAAGATCTTCGGTGAGAACCGGGGCGGCGCCAGCACGATCACGCAGCAGCTCGTCGGCTACATGCACCCCGACATCATCGACCGGCGCGACCTGAGCTACGGTCGAAAGCTTCGCGAGCAGGCCGCCGCTCGTGAGATGGAGCGACACTACAACAAGCAGCAAATCCTCCAGGCCTACCTGAACCAGATCAACCTGGGTCGTGGGTGGTTTGGCGTCGAAGCGGCATCCCGGCACTACTTCGGTCACAGCGCGTCGAGTCTCACTCTCGCCGAAGCGGCGACGTTGGCGGGCCTCCCCAAGTCTCAGCCCCAGTATGATCCGATCTCGCGGCCCGCGGCCGCGATGGGTCGGAGAAACGTGATTCTCCAGCAGATGGCCGAGCAGGGGTACATCAGCCAGGAGCTGGCTGACCGCACCAAGCTCGAACCCGTCAAGGTTGCGCCCAACAGCGGGATGTCCGCGCAGTCGGGCTATTTCGTGGATGCCGTTCGCTCGCAGGCCGAGCGGGCCGGCATTCACGTCATGAATGGCGGATACCGCATCTACACCACGCTCGACCCTGCTCTGCAGCGGCAGGCGGTCACCGCGGTCGTGGAGGGGACGAATCGCATCGAGGCCACCAAGGGCTACAGGCATTTGACGCAGGCCGCGGCGAAGAACGGCGAGTCGAATTACCTGCAGGCGATGGCCGTCGCCATCGACCCATTCACCGGCGACGTTCGCGCCCTGGTGGGCGGCAGGAACTACGCGCGTGCGCCCTTCAATCGTGCGATCACGGCGCTGCGACAGCCTGGTTCGTCGATCAAGCCGATTGTCTACGCGAAGGCGATCGAAGACAGCATTCCCGCGAACGCGATCGTTCCCGATACGTCGCTCGAGATTCCGCTGGTAACAGGAGAGATCTACAAGCCGACCGAGATCGACGGAAAATTCTGGGGATTCACGACGATGCGTGAGGGCCAGCCCGCCGGCGCGATGACGATGCGCGAGGGCTTGATCCACTCGCGAAACATGACCGCGATCCAGCTCGGTCTCGCCACGACGATGGACTCCGTCGCGGCGCTCTCGCAGCGCCTGGGTATCACGACTCCGATGTTCCCCGTACCCGCAAGCGCCATCGGTGCGTCGGAGGTGCATCCCATCGATCTCGTCGCCGCCTACACCGCGTTTGCGAACAATGGCGCCGTCGTCCAACCGCGCTTCATCACGCGAATCGATGACGCGTCGGGTCGCGTCGTCGCGTCGCGGCCACCGTCGACACCGCAACAGGTGTTGGATCCTCGGGTTGCCTTCATCGTGCGTGACATGATGCGCGACGTCGCCGAGCGCGGCAGCGGAACGGCAGCTCGCAAGGCAGTGCCCGAGAGCGTGCCCGTCGCCGGGAAGACTGGTACGTCGAACGAGAACGTCGACCTCTGGTTCGTCGGCATGACCCCGGAGCTCGTCGCGGGCGTGTGGATCGGTTTCGACCGCCCGAAAACGATCACGTCCAAGGCGGTCGGCGGTGCGCTCGCAGCTCCGATCTGGGGCCAGATGATCGGCGGCTACTACGCCGGCCGCTCGAGCGCCGGCTGGGGCACGCCGCCGGAAGGCCTGGTCTACGCCGAGCTCGATCGTCAAACGGCTCAATTGGCGACGCCCGCAACGCTGCCGGACGATCGATACGTGGAGTATTTCCTTCCCGGAACCGAACCCGCGCCGTTGCGGAACAACCCGTGGAAGGTGCCGCAGTGGGGTCCGCTCTTCGTTCCTCCGAAGACACCGAAGTGAGCAGGTCGACCGCAAACGAGCCTCGAGGGTCGCATTGCGTTAAGTTCGGTCGCTGAGCGATTCGGCTCACGAAGTCGGCCACAGCGACACCATGCCAATCATCGGAACTCAGCGGGCGGGAACACCGACGGAGAAGCCGTCGGCGCGGCTAGATACGAACGCACCGCGCGATGCCTGGACCTTGGTCGGCTGGCTCGGGCTCGCATTCGTCCTGATGGGCTTCGCCGACATCGCCCTCGGCTTCTACCCGATGGCGTTTGGCAATGCGGAGTGGGAGTTCGGAGTGATCTCCGGAATGCTGAACGGATTCGCGATCCCGACGATGGGGGCTTACCTGCTGCTGGCGTCGGCAGTCGCCAGAAACAAACCGTCGCTGACCCGCGGCGTCGCCGTTTGGATGTTCGTGCTCGCGGCGATGATCGTCGTCGTGGGCTTGTTGTACTTGTCGGTCGTGCCTCTTGCGATCCGGGCAGTCGACCGAAGCGATGTCGTGCTGCTCGGCATCAAGAAGGCGATTGTGAAGGCAGCCATCCTTTTGTTTGCGTACTGGTTCCTTTACCTCATTGGTGGCATTAGAGGATGGAAGCTGGCGAAGCGATAGTGCAGCGACTTCGCACCAAAAAGTGCTGCGAGCGTGCAACACAATCGCTCGAAGGACTCATGGGAACGAATTTTTACACTTTGTAAGTTGCTGCTGCACAACGTTTTAAAAGTTATCTGGATCCCAATCATACGGGCACGACCGTTGCTTCGGGTGTTTCCGATCCAGAGCGCCGGCTCCCACCTGCCTCACCTGTTTCCCTGACGCTTGAGTCGATGATTCGGAAATTTGCGGCAATAGCTTTTGCAGCTGCACTGGCGGCCCCGCTTTCGACCGCCAAGGCGATTGGAACCCAGTCGTACGACGTCTGCGGTGGGTCTTACGGCAGCTCGTGGTCCGGCTTTGCCTTCTGCGCGTCGGTCCAGGTTACCGTCGTTCAGAAGTCCAGCAGCGTCTGGAACGTTGCGATTCAGATCGCCAACATGTCGGGCCTCAATGGCTCGTATGTCGGTTCGGTCTTCACGCAGATCGGCATCGATAACATTCCGGGCAACCTCGCCAACCCGGCGAACATCACCGTAATGCAAGACGGCAAGACCGTCTGCACCAACAAGTACAACGATCCGAATCCGAACATCGGGTGTTGGACGGTGAAGCAAGACGCCAATGCGAGCGGCGGCTTCAACGTCGACTTCCTCGATCAGACGTCGAATGGCTTGAACCGCGACATCTCGAGCCTCTGCTTGAACGAGCCGACGCTGCTCTACACGTGCTTCGCAGCGCATCCGGTGACCCTGTCGTTCGACATCAACGCGAACTTCAACCCGGTGACGCAGGGTCAGATCTACTTCCACTCGGAGACCATCCTTCCGAATTGGCAGTACGCCGTCACCGAATGCGAAACGGGCGCCTCGGTCATCACCCGCGAGCGTTGCGTTGCGGGTCAGAAGTTCGGCGACGATACTGTCACGGCCACGCCGGAGCCCGCATCGCTCGCCTTGATGGGCACCGGGTTGTTCGCCGTCGGTGGTGTCGGTTATCGCAAACGCAAGAAAACCGCGAAGGCGTAACGCAGAACGCGCAACGCGAGAACTGAGAGCGGCCCGGGCGATTCATCGCCCGGGCCGCTTCGAGATTTAGACGTCGTCTTTCGTTGCGTTATGCGTTGCGCGCTCAGCGTTCCCGGTTAAGCGACCTTCGTCTCTTCCGCCTTCTCTTCCATCGCCTCCATGAGCGTCGGCGCGGTGTTCACCGGTTCGTTGATTGGAACCAGCGCGATGTCGAATACTTCGTCGAGCGTCGAGAGACAATGAAACGTCAGCTGACTTCGGACATCCTCGGGAATATCCTCCATGTCCGCTTCATTGTCTTTCGGCAGGATGATCGTGGAGATGCCGGCGCGATGCGCGCCGAGCACCTTCTCTTTCACGCCGCCGATCGGTAGCACACGACCGCGGAGAGTGATCTCGCCGGTCATCGCGACGTCCTTCCGCACGGGGCGACCGGACATCGCACTTACGAGCGCGGTCGACATCGTCACACCGGCTGACGGCCCGTCCTTCGGAATCGCTCCCTGCGGAACGTGGACATGGACTTCGATCGACCCCAGCCGGTCCTCGGGAATCTGGAGCTTCGACGCATGCGTCGTGGCGTACGTCATCGCCGCGCGCGCCGACTCCTTCATCACGTCGCCGAGCTGGCCGGTGAGAATGAGGGAGACGTTCCCCCATCCGCTCACCTGCGTCTTCTCGTCGTCGGTCGCGCGCTGGCCAAAGCCCATGAGGCGTCTGATCGCCGCCTCGACGAACATGATGTCGCCGCCCGCCGGCGTGTAGTACATGCCCGTGGCGACACCGACCTCGTTGGCGGCGGCTGCGTGCTCGGGATGCACCTTCGGCCGGCCAAGGAGCTTGCGGACCTCGTCCGCGTCGATGCGTCCATCCTCGATCATCTTCGAGTCACCCGCGGCGACGAGACGCGCCACCTTGCGCGCCACCGCGCCCACCTGGCGCTCGAGCTGGCGAACGCCTGCCTCTCGTGTGTATTTGCTAATGACCGCGGTGACGGCATCATCGGTGAACACGACGTTCTTGTCGCCGAGTCCCGACTCCTCCATCTGGCGAGGGATCAAATACTTCTTCGCGATCTCGGCCTTCTCTCGTTCCGTGTATCCCGCGAACTCGACGACTTCCATGCGGTCGAGCAGCGGCCCCGGAATGTTCTGAATGAAGTTCGCCGTGGCGATGAAGAGAACCTCGCTGAGGTCGAAAGGAACTCCTAAATAGTGATCTGTAAAGTTGTCGTTCTGGGCCGGATCGAGCACCTCGAGCAGCGCGCTCGCCGGATCGCCCTGGAACGACACGCCGAGCTTGTCGACCTCGTCGAGCAGGAAGATGGGATTCTTCGTTCCGCCTTGCTTCATGCCTTGAATGATGCGGCCGGGCATGGCGCCGACGTACGTGCGCCGGTGTCCACGAATGTCCGCCTCATCGCGAGCACCGCCCAATGCGACCCGTACATAGGCGCGGCCGAGCGAGCGCGCGATCGATTTCGCGATCGACGTTTTGCCGACGCCCGGTGGGCCGACGAAGAGCAGAATCGGACCCTTGGCCATGGCTCGCGCTTTGGCCTCTTTCGGGTCGGTGATCGACTTCTCTTCTTCCTTGTTGCCGGTGAGCTGCGGCGTCGCGTCTTCCTTCGTCGCTTTGAGCTTCGCGATCGACATCTCGCCGGTCTGCTTCAGCTCTTCAGCCATCTGCTGCGCGCGCAGCTGACGCACGGCGAGGAACTCGAGGACGCGGTCTTTCACATCGGGCAGGCCGTAGTGGTCCTCGTCGAGCACCGTCTGGGCATGCGCGAGGTCGAGGTTGTCATCCGACCGATTGTTCCACGGCAGCTCGGCGATCCACTCCAGATACGTGCGGATCACCTGCGCTTCCATCGACTCGCGCCCGGCGCGCTCGAGTCGTCCCAGCTCACGCTCGACTTCCTGTCGCGCTTCTTTCGGCAGCTCGAGCTTGTTGAGCTTCTCGCGAAGCTCGACCATCTCCTTCGACTGATCGTCGTCGCCGAGCTCTTTCTGAATCGCCTTCATCTGCTCGCGCAAATACATCTCACGCTGGCGTTCGCCGAGCTCTTCCTGGACTTGCGACTTGATCTCTTCCTGCATCTCGAGCATGCCGATCTGCTTCTGCACGTGCACGAGCACGCGGCGAAGACGCTCCTCGACGCTCAGCGTCTCGAGCAGGCCCTGCTTCTCGGGTGGCTGGAGCTCGATGTAGCCCGCGACGAGGTCGGCAAAGCGGCCGGGATCGGTCACCGCGTCGAGCACCTGGTGCACGACCTCCTCCGGAAGTCCGCGTCGTTCGCCGAGCTCGGCGGCGCGCTCGCGAAGTTCCTTGTGCAGGGCGACGAACGCGGGGTCGTTCTCGTTCATCGGCTTCATCTCTTCGACCGGCATCACGACGGCGCTGAGATAGCCTTCCGTGGTGTTGTATTGCAGAGCGGTGGCGCGCTGTTCGCCCTGAAGCAGCAATTGCACGCCGCCCAATCCGCGCTGGATCTGACCGATCCGCGCGATGACGCCCATGGAGTAGAGAATGTCGGGCGTTGGTTCATCAGTGTTGTCTCGCTGCGCTACGGCAAAGACCAAACGCTCGCCTTTGAGCGCGGCCTCGATAGCGCGAAGCGTCCCCGGCCTACCCGCGGCAATCGGCGCCGTGAGTCCAGGGAAAATGACGGTCCCCCGCAATGGAAGAACCGGTAGTGTCTGGCGAGTGGCCATTGTCTTTCTCGAAAAGGGTGGAACAGTGGAACGGTGGAACGGTGGAACGGTCGAGAAAGCCGACATCTCACACCGAACCCTCACTGGTGTGCCGGCGTTCCACCGTTCCACCGTTCTACCGTTCCACCCGCGCCCGTCGCACAAGCCATTCCATTAATGGCCGGCGACGGTCTAAGCAAAGCGCCACATCGGGTTACATGGAGACTCAGGACGCGCGCGTCAAGGAGTGCATCAATCGGACTCGATCAAAGCCGTCACGCTGGCAGGGGCTCGAGTGAAAGCTCCTGGCCCAGTGTCGTGAGCGCCTGCCGCAAGGGCGGGTCTCCTTTCCGGAAGTTTAGACGCGTGCTAAAATGCGTCATCCCCGCCCGTCCGTCCTAGAGACCCGAGCCACTCGATTGTCGGATCCAGTCGTACCGTCTTCGGATTCGGAGCTGCGCACGCACGTGGAGCGCGTGCTCAGCCCGCACTACGAGTTGGACTGCGAGATCGGCCGCGGCGGGATGGGCGTCGTCTACCGGGCGAAAGATCGGCGCCTGAAGCGCACGGTTGCCATCAAAGTTCTTCCGCCCGAGCTCGCGTTCCGCAGCGAGATCAAGACGCGCTTTCTTCGCGAAGCCGAGACCGCCGCGCAACTGAACCATCCGAACATCGTCGATATTTACGCGGTCGACGAGGCGGAAGGCCTCGTCTTCTTCGTGATGGCGTACATCACCGGCGACAACCTCGCGAAACGCTTGCACGATCACGGCGCCCTCTCGGTCGACGAGACGCGACGCACGCTCCGCGACGTGGCCGACGCTCTCGCCTACGCCCATGAGCGCGGCGTGATTCACCGCGACATCAAGCCCGACAACATTCTCATCGACGCGCAAAGCGGCCGTCCAATGGTGACGGACTTCGGTATCGCGCGCGCGGTGAGCGAAGGTGATTCGCGGCTCACGGCGACCGGGATTGCCATTGGAACGCCGACCTACATGTCGCCCGAGCAGGCGGCCGGCGAGCGAACCATCGACGGCCGCAGCGACCTGTATTCGCTCGGCATCCTCGGCTACCAGATGCTGACGGGCGAGCCGCCGTTCATCGCCAACAGCACGCCGGCGATACTGGTCAAGCACATTTCCGAGCGCCCGATTCCGGTGACGCAGCGCCGCGGCGACGTCCCGGAGGACCTCGCGCATGTCATCATGATGATGCTCGAGAAGGACCCGGCGCAGCGCTTCGCGTCGGCGGGCGCGGTGGTGAACGCCCTCGACTCGGGCAAGCTGCCCGAGCGCACCAGCGGTCAACTCAGCGCGTTTGGATCGACGCTGCCGCCGATGCAACCGGCGGCGCCGGCCTCGTTCGACACGTATGGCCGAACGAGCCGCAACTCGACGCCGATGGCGACGACCTTCGAGGGGCGCGCTCCCACGCCCGAGGAGTGGACCCGCTGGGAAAAGCCGCAGGTCGTCAAGTTCCGCCGCAAGCTGGCCCCGTACCTGTTCGTCAACGGAGTCATCGTCATCGCGTCGCTGTTTGGTGACAGCGACTTTTTCGGCATTACGGTTCTCTGGAGTATTTATCTCGCATTCAAGTATGCGAAACTCTGGGCCGACGGCTACGACTGGCGCGATGTGTTTCGACAACCCCGCGAGCGGGACCTGATCGACGTCGCCGACGACTCGCTGACCTACGTGCGGGGGATCTTCGACCGCAACACGCGGCAGGCGATGCGAGAGCAGCGGCGCGCGCGGTTGAATCGCACGAGCTCGCCGGGTGGCATTCCGCGTTTGACATCGACGAACGCCGGTGACGATGTCGCCCGCGTCGCGGGCCCGCACGCCGACCGCATTCGTCGCGCGGAAGCGGATCGTAACGAGATCCTGCACCTGCTCGAGCGAATGCCCGCCGCGGAGCGGCAGCGCATTCCCGACGTGGGTCGATCGGCAAACGCGCTCGCCGAGAAAGTGAAGTATCTGGCGATCGCGCTGGCCGATCTCGAGCGCAGCGAGGCCGGCGGTGGTCTGGACGCGCTCGAGGCGGAGATTCAGCGCCTGGAGAATGCGGCCAATCCGCTGGACGAGAGCGGCAGCGACGAGCGCGTCAAGCGACTGCTGTATCTCAAACGGCAGCGTCGCGCGCTCGGCGAGACGGCGACGCGCCGCGCCGCGATCGTCGCGAAGCTCGACACGTGCGGAGTCGCGCTCCAGAACATGAAGCTCGACCTCATCCGTCTCAACGCCGGGTCGCAAAGCGCGGCACACGTCACGTCGTTGGCCATGGAAGCGCTGAACCTCGCCGACAGTGTCGACGCCGCCCTCGCCGTTTCCGATGACGCGCGGCAGACGGGGACGCGTCCGGCGAGCCGCCCGGCGGCGCGGTAGGTGTGAACGACTATCTGCGCGACCGCGTCACCATCGCGGTCGGCTCCGAGTACCTGATCGATAGTGAGATCGGGCGCGGTGGGATGGCGGTGGTGTATCGCGCGACGGACGTGCGACTCAATCGCACCGTGGCCATCAAGGTGCTTCCGCCGGACGTGGCGTTCAACGGCGACGTCCGTACGCGATTCATTCGCGAGGCACAGACCGCGGCTCAACTCAACCACCCGAACATCGTTTCGATCTACGCGGTGGACGACAAGGACGGGGGCAGTCTCGTCTATTTCGTGATGGCGTACGTCGATGGCGAAAGCCTGGGCGTCCGCCTCGCGCGCGAAGGCGCCTGGCCGATCGACCGCACGGTGCGGGTGCTGCGCGACGTCGCCGACGCATTAGCGTATGCTCATGCGCGCGGCGTGGTCCACCGCGACATCAAGCCGGACAACATTCTCATCGATCGGGCGAGCGGACGGCCGATGGTGACTGACTTCGGCATCGCACGCGCGGCGGCCGGAGAGACGCGGCTCACCGTCACCGGCGTCGCGGTGGGCACGCCGGCTTACATGTCGCCGGAACAGGCGCTGGGGGAGAGAGAAGTCGACGGGCGAAGCGATCTCTATTCGCTCGGCATCGTGGGCTATCACATGCTGGCCGGGGACACGCCGTTCAAGGCGGGCAACACGCCGGCGATGCTCGTGAAACATGTGTCCGAGCGCCCCCGTCCTATTCGGGAGCGACGACCAGAGGTTCCCGCGTACCTCGCGGTTGCGATCGATCGGGCACTGGCCAAACGGCCGGAGGACCGATGGGCCGACGCCGCCGAGTTCCGCGATGCGCTCGATGGAGCGCAGGCCTTGCCGCCGAAAGGTCGACGGCTGTCGTCGCCCGCGCCGCCGGTCAACGTGGGCGCGGTGCAAGTGCCAGCCGTCCACCTTCCCGCGCCTCACATGTCTGTCCCGCAGTTACCTCCCTCTCCGCACTACCCGCTGTCGCTGCCGGCGCCCTTTCCGGCTCCGCCGGCAGGTCTCAGCCGACGTGAGCTGAAGGATTGGTACAAGGCGCAGCGCCGGCTGGCGATGGCGAATCACGCTCACGAGATGAAGGTCGCGGTGCAATCGCACGCCCGCGACAAGGGGTTCGATTCGCGTCCGCTCGAGGATCGCGTGATCGCGTTCCGGCGGAGCGTGGTGAGCTTCCTGGTGTTGTCGCCGATTCTGCTCGCCGTGAACGCCGCCATGCAGGGCGTGCCGTGGTTCTTCATTCCGAGCGGTCTCATGTTCTTCAGTGCGTTACGCAAGGGCGGCTCGATTTGGTCGGATGGTGTGGGCCCTCTCGAGGCGTTCCGAAAGGGCATTCGTGCGAAGATCCGCGCGGAGCACGGGACGCCGGATGCGGCGCCTCCGATGGTCTCGGCGATGCGGTCGCCCGATTCGCTGGCCGCCGAGTTTGCGCCGCCCGACGTGTTGGCGGGACCGCACGGCGAAACGGTACGCCGCGCCGCGATCGATCGCGCACTGATGCTCGACATCGTCAGGGCCCTTCGTCCGATTGAGAAAGAGATGATTCCGGAGATCGCTCCGACCGTGGACGCGTTGACGCAGCGCGTGGGTTCGCTCGCCACGACGCTGCATCGGCTCGACGCGGACGTGTCGGGGGCGTCGCTGGGCAGTCTGGATGCCCGCATCGCGTCGCTTGCCACGGAGCCGGACACGCCCGATCGGGAGCGGCGTCTGACGCTTCTGCAGCGGCAGCGAAGCTCGCTTCACGAGCTGCTCGAGCGGCGGCGCTCGCTGGCCAGCCAACTCGAGAGCGCCGGACTGATGTTACAGAACTTGAAATTCGATTTGCTGAAGTTGCGCTCCTCGGGGATCGGATCGGCGATCGAGGATGTCAGCAGCGCGACGCAAGAGGCGCGCGCTTTATCGCGCGAGATCGGCCATCTCGTCGAAGCGTCCGAAGATTTGAAGAAGCTCTAGCGAGGCCGAGGGTCGAGGGTCGGTTCGAGTGAGGCGAGGGTTCGAGGCTCCAAGCCGGCGTGCGGGTCTCCAGCCGCCCGCAAACCTGGACCCTCAACCCTCGACCCTCGACCCTCCCAGGAGTTCAGCGATGGCATCGGCCACCTGCCTCGGAGCCTCCTCCGGTGTGAAGTGCCGCGCGCCCGGAACGACGATGAGGCGAGCGCCGGGAATGGCCTGCTGCAGCTGTTTGCCCACCCAGAGCGGGGTCACGCGGTCGTGCTGGCCCCACACCACCGTCGTCGGCGCGGCGATGCGAGCGAGTTGCCCGCCGAGCTCGCGAGTCTCGTCACTCGTCAGGGCGCGAATGTGCGCGACGAGCGCGTCGCGGCCGTCGTCGCCGGCAAACGGCCGCAGATACAGATCGAGCGAATGTGTCGCGCGATCCGGGTCCGTGTAGCCTCGCATCAGATCTCGCCGCAGCACGCCCACGAAAACGCTTGCTGGCAGGAACCGCGTCAGCGGAAGCGTCGTGCGCGCAACGCGGCCCTCGAGAGTCGGCCACCGATCGAACGCCACGGAATTGATCAAGCACAGACTCGACACGCGTTCCGCATGACGAATCGCGATGGACTGCACGATACCGCCACCGATGCCATGGCCGACGAGACAGGCGCGCTTGATACCCAGCTGATCGAGCAGCTCGACGATGCGCTCGGCGTGTCCGCGCACGTCGACGGAGCGTTTGAGCGGGCGGTCGCTGCGGCCATACCCCAGAAGGTCGACGACGACGATGCGGTGTCCCGGCGGCATGAGCGGGACCACCTCTGCCCACAGGTGGCTCGACGTCGGGAATCCGTGAAGGAAAACGACCGGATCGCCCGCTCCGCGGGTGCCGGCGGCGTAATAGTAGATCCGCGCGCCGGATAGATCGAGGAATTCACCGCGCACGCGAGGCCTGGTGTTTCATGGCGGCGGAAAACTGCGAGCGGCGGGCCGGTGACGGAAGGGATGAATGCGACGCGGGCCGTCACGATGTGACGGCCCGCGTAAGAGTACCAGGGAGCTATCGAGCGATCAGCTTAGAAACCGCCGCCGCGACGACCACCAGGAGCCATCAGCTTGTCGAACTGCGCCTTCTGCTCGTCCGTGAGGAGGGCCTTGATCGCCTCATTCCGCTTGGTGTTGACGGCGGTCATCTTGGCGCGGGCGTCCTGGTCGCCGCCACGCATGGCTTCCATCAACGGCGCGGCTTCCTTCTGCGCGGCCTGGAAGATCGAATCGACCTTTGCGAGAATGCCGGCATCGGTCACCTTCAGCGAATCCTTGACGATCGTGACCGGGTTACGACCACCGCGACCACC
>JADMIO011121771.1_pt1 | contig 12051 bp, 8 predicted proteins | sample 8958161 | NCBI WGS metagenome assembly JADMIO01 (sample SAMN16585339, study PRJNA669376) | soil metagenome | isolation source: Crop rotation soil | place: USA: Cullars Rotation, Alabama | collected 2011
GGACAAGCTCGCTGACCTGCCACACCGCAACAGTGCCTGGGGACCGATCCTGACCGAGGCGGACGCCTGGCTCGGCTGCCAGGTGGAAGCGACACTGGACACGGGCGACCGGATCATATCACTGGCGGCGGTGGTCGATGCGGCGAGCGAACGCGATCGGCCGCCGTTGACCCTGCAGCGCTTTTTGCAGTTGGCGTCGGCCGAGGTCAAACGGGAGATGAAATGTCAGTACGAGGCCGACGCCGTCAACGATGGGGCGATGATCGCCGGGTGGCGGGCTCGCTGAGTTGTACCCGTCGCGGCGTCACTCGTTTCTCTCACACTAGAACCCTCCGTGTTCCGCCTCACGAGGGCTCGATCCGGTCCGGTGGAATCATCCAGCCGAGTCGCCGCCAAACGGCTTGGCGGCGACTCGGACAGTTCCATCTGTTGAACAGGACCGCAGTTACGGCGGTGAAACCGGAGTCGCCGCCAACCGCCAAACAGGCCTCCCCTGGCGGGCACTCTGCCCGGAACGCGCTCCACTATCCCAGGTAGCTCCAGCATAACACCGACTGAGAGGCTGGATCGTGGCAACTCCAGACGAATTCTCCAACCCGGAAGTCCTGGTACGTGGAATGCTTGGTATCCAGGAAGCGCGGCACCGCGAGGCCGCACTCCTAGCTCTCTCCGCCTGGGACCGGCTCGGTCTGATCGCGCTCGGCCTCTCTCGAGCCATCGCCGCCCTGCAGAAGCCCGCGTGGGGCCACTGGAACGGCCTGCTCACTGCCCTGTGCGAGGCCGCACGCGCGTGCTGCGCGAGGGCACCGCCGCCGAGCGCGAGGCAGCTTGCTCAAGCACTGCGGCACGGTCATGAACGCCGTCGCGAGCCCCGATGGCCGCCGGCTCCTGACGATCCACAAGTGCCACGTGGGTGGTTCCACTTTTGCGACCGAGGCCATTCTCTGGGAGCTGGCGGCTACGGAGCGAAGCTGGAATGAACGATTGGAGCTGCACCCCCTGAAGGCCGAGGTGGAAGCGCGCCTGACAACAGGACGCTGACCGAGCGTCCGAGTCACGGGGCCAGCGGCACAGCGACGCCGATCCGGCGAACGTCGGCTCCAAACGGCCGGCCATCCGGCCGCTTCGGCAGGTCGGGCCGCAGGGCCCACTGGGCCGGCTCCCAGACGCTCGCGAAATCGAAGACGCAGCCCTCTTCCGAGCTGCCGCTGCGCTCCCGCAGCGCCGCCAACGTCGGCGGGAAGCCCGCCGGGGCGACGAACGCCACGGCATAGACGTTGTGATCGGCGCGCCACACTGTTGTGAGCTGCGGGTCGTGGATCGTGCCGTGAAGCGAACGGTGGGTATCGATGTACGATCGACGAACCGTGATCCGGGTGGGCGGATCATCGGCCCATCCAAACCCATCGAACACCCCGTATCCAATATCGTTCCCGTCGGTCGCCCAGAAAGCACAGCGATCGATTTCCAGGGACGCGGCTGCGCTCGGATGTCGGCCGATGGCAGCGCAGCCCAGAATGCTCTCGCGAACCACAACGGCGCCGCTGTGCATGACGATCTGGGAGAACACACAGCGCAGGATTTCGGAGGGAGGCAGGTCCGGCGGAGCGAACTGGGAACCGACGCCACCCCTGCCGCAACAGTAGGCAACCCGGCCGAGGCGGCCTTGATCGCCCCCAACACTGAACTGTCCGCAGTCGATGCCTTCCACGGAAAGGGTGCTGCCCTTCTCAGCGTACGCCCCGCGCAGGGTGAGCCGAGGCCGGTAGCCGTACCCGGCACGCAGGGTGACTTGGCCCCGACCGCTTGGGAGGGCGGCACCTTCCAGATCCCCGTCCGCGCGCACCTCGATCACGTCCCCGGCCGTTGCCTGGGTGAAGGCCTGGGTGAGCGTGGCGACACTGGCGGCTTCCCGGCCGTTTCGCAGGAGGACGACGGGCCGTGTTGCGACCGGTGCGAGCTTGACCTGGCGCTCCTTCGGCAAGCTGTTCCAGTAGGGCTGACCCGGGCCGACCTGCTCAACGTCCGGGCCGAGGTCGGGCATCCCGTGCCGGCGTCGCGCCTGCTCCAGCACCGGACGCACCAACTGGGCGACGGCCCCTGGTTCCGCGCGCCAGAGCCGTTCCCAGTGGTGGACGAACCGATCCTCATCCGCGACCGCCAGCGCGCCATGCTCGGGCCGTCCCCAGAACGCCTTCACCGCCTCCAACCCTCGAAACCACGGGGCGCCGGGGTCGGCTTGAAAAGCCGCCCGAACATAGAGATTGTCCTGCCCGTGCCAGGTCAGTTTCGCCCGGTCGGCGGGCCGAACCAGGCTTCCCTCGCAGTTGAAGACGTTGCCGGTGGCCGTGACGCGAGTGCCATTCGGCTTCTCGTCATCGACCTGGAGGAAAGGGGGGGTGAAGAAGGTGTTGTCGCGCAGTTCCAGTTTCGTGCCGCTGCCCGACAACTGAATGAAGCTCATCAGCGTGTTGTTGGTCAGATGCAGCTCCGCGTCCTTGGGTTGGAATACGATGTTTCCTTGAGGCGCCGTCAAGCAGTCGCGGACCTTGACGCCGGGTCCGTGCTCGTAGTGGATGAGTCCATAGTTCATCCAGGTGCGACAGTTGACCAGCTCCCACCAGTCGCCGCCGCCGTCAAGCAGAGTGACTCCTCCTGGCCAGCGACAGTCGAAATCGAGCCCCTCGAACCGGACGGCGCCGTGGTTGACGAGGAACCAGTTGAGGTGCTGTGGCTGCTCGGTCCGGGCCGGTTTGAGCAGCGGGCGACATCCCGGCGCTGCGCGGATGTTCAGATCGCGCCCGTCGAGAGTGATTTGCGGGACTTCAAAGGGCCCAGTGCCGCGGATTTCCAGGACACTGCCCCTGGCCAGCTCGTTGACCGCCGCGGTGAAGGAGTTGAACGGCACGCGCTCACCGTCCGCATGGATGACAACGAACGGCCTGGCCTGGTCAGCGACCCCGGGCTGGGCCCGCTCGTCCCGTTCGAGGTTTGGCTTTGCCTCAACCTCGTGGACCAGCGGTGCTGCGGGCTGAACGACCTGGACTGTCCCACCCGGAGGCACAGGGATGGTGGCCACTGGCTTGCCACTCCTGTCGCGGATGACGACGATCAACCCGGCCAGGAGCATGACCAGCGCTGCGGCCGCGGCGGCCAGCGTCCAGGCGGCCCAGCGCGGCATCCGCGCCGCGGTCTGGACGGTTGGCTGCGTCTGCGGCGGCAACACCTGTGTCTGGTCCGCTGCCTCGATGGCGTCCAGTTCGTCGAGGACCTCCGCCGCCGACGCCGGGCGCTCGGCTGGGGTCTTCGCCAGGAGCCGCATGGTCAAGGTCGACAGCCGCGGCGGCAGGCCAGCGACCAGGGTCGCCGGCGCCGCGGGCATGTCGTTGCCGACACTCATCATGATCGACATGGCAGTTTCGCCCCGGAAAGGTTTGCGACTCGTCAGCAGCTCGTAGAGGACACACCCGAGACTGAACAGGTCGACCCGCTGGTCGACCGCCTCACCGCGGGCCTGTTCCGGGGCCATGTAGGCCGGCGTGCCCAGGACGGTGCCGCTGCCGGTCAGGTCGGCCGAGTCGCCTTCGAGGCGGGCCAGGCCGAAATCGAGGATCTTGACGCGGCCAGCAGGTGTCTCCAGCCAGAGGTTGGCCGGCTTGACGTCGCGATGGATCAACCCCTGTTCGTGGGCCGCCCGCAACCCACGGGCCGATTCCCGAACGATGCGGAGCGCCGCGGGCAGGTCGAGCCGACGCTCGGGGGAGTGGCGGGCCAGCAGTGTCGCGAGCGGCTCTCCCCGGAGCAACGGCATGGCCATGAACGGGACGCCGTTGACCTCGCCGACCTGGAAAATCGGCACCAGGTGTTCGTGCTCGATCCTGGCCGCGGCCCGGGCCTCGCGCAGAAAGCGCTCGCGGGCGTCGGCGCGGACCGCCACGTGCGGGAGTATCGTCTTCAGGGCGACGCGGCGGTGCAACTGCAGGTCCTCCGCCAGGAAGACGACGCCCATGCCGCCCTGACCGAGCACGCTCAGGACGCGGTAGCCAGCCAGCCGGCCGAGCTCGTCGGCCGCCTGAGCCGGCGCCAGGAACGGATAGAGCAACTGCGTGTTCGAGATGGCCGCGCCGGAGGGAGCGGGCAGCATGGCCGTCGTGGGGGGCGTCTCGGGAGCCGAGAGTTGACGCAGTCGACTGAGCAGCAGGGCCAGCTCCGCGGGGTGGGCGATCTCGGTCTGCTGCGGCAGCGAGCGCAAGGTGGTCAGCAGTGGATCGTCAGCCGCAAGGGACCTGGCTGTCTGTTCCAGTCGGTCGGGATCGGACAGCTCGGTGAACAGCGCCTCGGATTCCTCCTGGGGCAAGCGACCCAGGAGCAGGGCGCGCAACTGGTCGGCGGTGGAGCGCGGAACGTCGGCAGCCATGAGCGACCTCGTGGCGAAGCAGTGCGACAACGTTGATCTGGAAAGAATAGCCGGCGGCTGGCAAAAACCTGTTGCGAAAATCCGCCGCCGCGCGACGAATTGGTGAACCAGGAATTGGTCGTCAGTCCAGCAACCCGTCCAGCTCCTGGCGGAGCCGGCTGACGACCCGGGTCCGGGCCAGGTAGGCGGCATTGACGCTCAGGCCGAACTCGCGGGCCACGTCTGTGCCCGATCGGCCGACGACGGCCAGCTCCCAGAACACCTTCCAGGTGGTCGGCTGAAAGTCAGTTTGGATAATGCGCAGGGCCTGACTGACTAGCTGGGCACGGTATTCGCTCTCGGCCAGCTCGGGAACGGGATCGGGCACCGCCGGCTCGGGCGCTTCGTCCAGGGACTGCGTCGGTGGTCGGCGGCGCTTCAACCAGGCGTGGTGGATGACGGTGCGGAGCCAGGCGCGGAAGCTGCGCTGCGGATCGTACCGGAAGCCGGGGAGGTGGCGGTAGAGGACGACGAACACATCCTGGACGAGGTCCTCGGCGTCAGGGCCGCGCGCACCGAGCAGCAGCGCCCAGCGGTGCATGAGTGGTCCAAAGAGCGTCACGAACTGCTCCCAGGCCGAGGCGTCGGTCGGTTGCCGCAGGCGGTCGAGCAGGCTGGCCGGCGTTTCCGTCATGGGCGAAAGTATACCGGAGTACCCCGCCGCATAGAAGTGGCCGACGTCGGCACCGGTGCTCGTGTGGTGCCCGAAAGAGCGGGAGCGCGAAGACCTGGGAGCAGGCTCCCGGTACTCGCGCTCCCGTTCGGCACGGCTCGGCCGTCACTCGACCGTCACGCTCTTCGCCAGGTTGCGTGGCTTGTCGACGTCGCAGCCGCGTAGCACCGCCACGTGATAGGCCAGCAACTGGAGCGGGATCACGGCAATGATCGGCTGAAGATACTCCGGCGCCTCCGGGAGGTAGATCACCTCGTCGGCTCGCGTGGCGGCCTCCTCGTCGCCTTCGCAGGTGACCGCGATCACCGGACCGCCACGCGCCTTGACCTCTTCGAGGTTGCTCATCACCTTGTCGAACACCGGCCCGCGCGACATCAGGAAGATCGACGGCGTGTGCGGGTCGACCAGGGCGATCGGACCGTGCTTCATCTCGGCCGCGGGATAGCCCTCCGCGTGGATATAGCTGATCTCCTTCAGCTTGAGCGCGCCTTCGAGGGCCAGCGGGTAGAGGTACTGCCGGCCGAGGTATAAACAGTTGGACACATCGTAATACTTCTCGGCGATGCGCTTGACGGCGTCATGGCAGTGCAGCGCCCGCCGCGCCAGGTCGGGCAAGCTGCGCAGCTCGCGGATCATGTTGAGGCCCTGCTGCGCCGACAGGTGGCGCATCCGGCCCAGGTAGAGAGCGAGCATCGCCAGGGTGGTGACCTGTGACGTGAACGCCTTGGTCGACGCCACGCCGATCTCCGGCCCCGCGTGGAGGTAGACCCCGCCGTCGGCCTCGCGGGCAATGCTGCTGCCGACCACGTTGCAAATCGCCAGCGTCGGATGGCCCTTCCGCTTCGACTCCCGCAGCGCCGCCAGCGTGTCGGCGGTCTCGCCCGACTGGGTGATGCAGATCACGATGGTGTTGCGGTCGATCGGCGGATTGCGGTAGCGGAACTCGCTGGCGTACTCGACCTCGACCGGGATGCGGGCGTACTCCTCGATCAGGTATTCGCCGACCAGGGCCGCATGATAACTGGTGCCGCAGGCGGTCAGGATGATGCGCTCCGCCCGCCGCAGTTGCTGCGTGTCGAGGTTCAACCCACCGAAGTGCGCGCTGGCGTCGGCCTCGCAGAGCCGGCCGCGCATCGCGTTCTCCAGCGTCTCCGGCTGTTCGTAAATCTCCTTGAGCATGTAGTGCTCGAAGGTTGACTTGTCGGCCTCGCCGGGGTCCCAGTCAAACTGTTGCACGCACGCCTGAACCCGCGTCCGATCATAGTCGAGCAGGTGCCAGTCGTCCGCCGTCAACACGCACAGGCGGTGGTCCTGGACGTAGACCACCTGCTGCGTCTTGCCGATCAGCGCCGAGGGGTCGCTGGCCAGGAAGTGCTCCTCGTCGCCGATGCCGAGCACCAGCGGACTGCCGAGCCGGGCGCCGATGAGCAGGTCGGGCTGCGCCGCGCTGACCACGGCCAGGCCATACGTCCCCTTGAGCAGCGCCAGGGTGCGCTGGACCGCCTCGATCAGGTCGCCCTTCAGCTCGGCGAGCTGCAGGGCGATCAGCTGGGCGATCACCTCGGTGTCGGTGTCGCTCTGGAAGCGGATGCCTTCGGCTTGCAGCTGGCGTTTGAGGACGGCATAGTTCTCGATGACGCCGTTGTGGACGACGGCCACGGTGCCGTCCTGGCTGAGGTGCGGGTGCGCGTTGACGTCGTTGGCCGGGCCGTGCGTGGCCCAGCGGGTGTGGCTGATGCCGAGACAGCCCGGAGCCGGCCGCTCGCCCAGGAGCCGGACCAGTTCGCCGACGCGGCCGGCGCGTTTGCGGATGTGCAGTTTCTGGCCCGTGACCGTGACGACGCCGGCACTGTCGTACCCGCGATACTCGAGCCGGTGCAACCCCTCGATCAGGATGGGCTCCGCCTCTTTATGGCCAACGTAGCCGACGATTCCGCACATGCTCGACTCCCTTCCGGTCTCTCTCTTGTGGCGGCCCGGGTCGTGAACACCGCTCCGATCGCCGGCGCACTCCTGGGCGGTCCCTGCTATACTCCAGGCATCAATCGCGCCTCAAGTGAAGTTTTCGCCGCGGTAAACGGCGGCGACGAGGGAACCCGACAAGTCTTGGCGAGCGTCGAGGCGTCAGCCCGACGTGTCTGTGGCGAGCGTCGAAGCGTCAGCGCGACGTGTCTGTGGCGAGCGTCGAGGCGTCAGCCCGACGTGTCTGTGGCGAGCGTCGAAGCGTCAGCGCGACGTGTCTGTGGCGAGCGTCGAGGCGTCAGCCCGACGTGTCTGTGGCGAGCGTCGAAGCGTCAGCTCGACGTGTCTGTGGCGAGCGTCGAAGCGTCAGCTCGACGTGGAAAACGCGCGCCAGTATGCGCCACGTCGGCCTGACGGCTCGACGCTCGCCAAGACCCGCACAGGGAGACAGATAGCGGAGGCTGTCATCCATGCTCATCGGTATCATCAGCGACACTCACGATCGCCATCCGCGCGTGGAGCGAGCCGTCGAGGTCCTCAAGGCGAAAGGCGTGTCATGCGTCCTCCACTGCGGTGACATTGAATCGCCCGAGACCGTCCGACTCTTCGAGGGCCTCACCACTCATTTCGTCTTTGGCAATAACGACTGGGACAAGGCCGGGCTGCGCGCCGCCATGGCCGCCATCGGCGCCACCATTCAGGAGCCGTTCGGGCACCTGGAGCTGAACGGCAAAAAGCTGGCATGGATCCACGGCGACGACACCCGCGAGCTGCGTGCGCTCATCCACAGCGGCCATTTCGACTATGTCTTCCACGGTCACACCCATCACGCCCAGGTCCGCCAGCATGACAAAACCGTGGTCGTCAACCCGGGCGCTCTGCACCGGATCACCGTGAAACAGTTCATGCTGCTCGACCTGGACAACGACGGGCTGGAGACAGTCGTGGTGGAGTGAACGGGCATCCAAAACGCCAGGCAACTCCTCAGTGCGACCTCGCCTTGACCATCAGCAGCGCCCCGGGTACAAGCCAGTCCCTTCCTTGGCACAGCCAGCGCTGACGGGGACGGAGTGCGCGGTGACGCGCGGAGTCGAAGGCGTGGCCGTCACGACACGGAACGTTGGACGGCCCGTGGCAGCGGACTCGTTCAGGGAGAAGAACAGTGAAGAGCAAGCTCGCGTTCATGGCCGGTGCCGTGACCCTCGGCGCGGCGGCCTGGATGGCCAGCCAGGTGTGGGGACAATATCCACCCCAGGGCCAGCCGGCCGCACGTCCTCCTGTGGCCGTCCAGCCGACGGCGTACCAGCAGGTGCCCGCCGCGGCCCCCGTGGCCGCCCAGCCGCAACCGTACACGCAGGCGCCGTTGCGCACGCGCATCGCCACCGTCAACTTCATCAGCGTCATCAAGAACTATCGCAAGTGCCAGGCCTGCGAGGCCCAGATCAAGAGCGAGATGGAGGCCGCCGACAAGCAGTTCGAAGGCAAGCGGCAGCAGCTGCTGAACATGAAACAGATGTACGACAATCCCCAGACGCAGGTGGCCCAGAAGGAGCAGCTCGAAAAGGACAGCAAGCGCTTGCAGATGGAAATGCAGGAGATGGGCGAGGATTTCAAGAAGCGCTTCGACAAGCAGCGCGGTGAGATGGCCGTCGCCCTCTATCGCGAAATCGAGGACGCCGTCACCGCCTACGCCCGGGCCAACGATATCGAGCTGGTCGTCCACTACAACGACGCCACCACGCCGGCCGAGCTGTATCATCCGGCCAACATCCAGCGCAAGATGCAGGGCGCCGGCTGCACGCCGATCTACAAGGCGCCCGGCATGGACATCAGCGACGCCGTCGTGCAGATGCTGAACCAGAAGTACGCGCCGGCGACCAGCGCTGTTCCTGGCGTTCGTCCCCCCGGCAGCTAATGGCTTGTGTGCTCTCCCCGGCCGGCAACCCCGGCCGGGGGTCGGTCCTTGACGGACATGGATGTCTGTCGCACTGACGCTCGCTGGTTTGCCGGCTCGGCCGAGCTGGTCAGCCACTTCTGACACCCACAGCAAGGAAGCTCGCCGTCGTGAGGAAATTCGGCTTTCGCTCGCAACGGACGCTGGCCCGGCCAGCGACCGTGACCGGTCGCGGTCTGCTCTCCGGCGCAGCAGTCAAGCTGCGGTTCCAGCCGGCCCCGCCCTCGACCGGGGTCGTCTTCGTGCGCGCCGACCGGCCGTCGCCCAACCAGGTGCCCGCCCGGGTCGGCTTCGTCACCAACACCGCGCGCCGCACCACTCTCGGCGCCGACGGCGTCGAGGTCACGCTGGTCGAGCACGTGCTCGCCGCCCTGGCCGGGCTGCGGATTGACAACTGCTATGTCGAGCTGGATGGGGTGGAGCCGCCGGGCCTCGATGGCTCCGCGGGCGAGTTCGTCGACGCCCTGCTCGACGCCGGCTGCGTGATCCAGGCGGTGCGCCGGCCGATCTGGTGCGTCGCCGAGCCGCTGACAGTGTCGAAGGACCGGTCGACCATCACGCTCTACCCGGCCTCCGGCCCGACGCTGCTCCTGAGCTATCTGCTCGATTACGGCCCGACGGGGCCGATCGCGTTTCAGCGGCACACGCAAACGCTCACGCCGCTGTCGTTCGCCGACGAACTGGCCGATTGCCGGACGTTCATCCTCGAGGAGGAAGCCGCCGGGCTGCGCCGGCAAGGGATCGGCCAGACCCTGACGACCAAGGACCTGGTCGTCTTCGGGCCGCATGGGCCCCTCGACACGGTGCTGCGCTGGGCCAACGAGCCGGCCCGGCACAAGATGCTCGACCTGATCGGGGACCTGTCGCTGTTTGGCTTTGACGTCGCCGGCCACCTGGTCGCCTACCGCTCGGGCCACCCGCTCAACGTCGAGCTGGTGCGGGCCCTGATGGAGCGGTTGTGTACGTACAACAGCCAGCCGGAACGCTACGATGCGGCCGTCCGCCGCGCTGCCTGACCCGGAAGCTTCGGAAGAGAGGATGCCCATGACGCGGGTGCGCACGGCCGTGGTCGGCGTTGGCCACCTCGGCAAGGAACACGCCCGAATCCTGTCGGAATTGCCGCACGCGGAGCTGGTCGGGGTGGTGGACGTCGATCCGCGCCAGGCCGAAGCGGTCGCCGAGCGCTGCGGCACGACAGCATACAACGACTATCACGACCTGCTGGACCGGGTCGACGCGGTGTCGGTCGCGGTGCCGACCACGCAGCACCACCAGGTCGCCAGCACGTTCCTGCGCTGCGGCGTGGCGGTGCTGGTCGAGAAACCGCTCGCCAGCACGGCCGACCAGGGCGTGGAACTGGTCCGACTCAGCCGCACTCATGAGGCCCTGCTGCAGGTCGGCCACATTGAACGGTTCAATCCAGCGTTTGAGGAGCTGGTCCGGCGGCCGTTCCGGCCCAAGTTCGTGACCTGCGAACGGCTGGGGCCGTTCACCGGCCGCTCGCTGGACATCGGCGTTGTCCTCGACCTGATGATCCACGACCTCGACGTGCTGCTGGCGCTGGTCGGCGCCCCCCTCGACTCGGTGGAGGCGCTCGGCCTGAGCGTGGTCGGGCCGGAAGAAGACGTCGCCAATGCCCGGCTGCGCTTCGCCAACGGCTGCGTGGCGGAGCTGTCGGCCAGTCGAGTGGCGCACCAGCCGGTGCGGCAGATGCAGGCGTGGGGCCCTGAGGGCTTCGCCAGCCTTGACTTCGCGCGCCGGTCGCTGCGCCTGGTGCGGCCAAGCGATGAGCTGCGGCAGCAGGGCCTGAAGGTCGCCCGCCTTGACCCGGCGAGCCGGGCCAGGCTCAAGGATGATTTCTACGGCCGCTATCTCCAGGCGGAAGAGCTGGAATGCACCTGTCCGGTCGACCAGCTGACCCGTGAGCTGCAGGAATTCATTGACTGCGTCCGCCTCGGCGGTCGGCCGCGCGTCACCGGCGAGGAAGGGCTCCAGGCGCTGCTGGCGGCGTCGATGATCCTCGATAGCCTGCAAGCGCATCGCTGGGATGGGCCCGAAGGGCTGCTGGTTGGGCCGCACCAGGTGCCGACGCCGCTGGGGCCGCTGTTCCTGTCGCAGGATCGGCAGGCGGCGTGAGAAAAAAGGGATGAGGGATGAAGGATGAGGGATGAAGGGCGGACCAGGAGAAAACGCAGTACGGCGATTATGGTCTGCCCTTCATCCCTCATTCCTTCTTCATTGCATTTCCACTTCCGCGGGTTGCAGCACCAGCTCATCCTGCCCTTCCGGCGGCGGCGCCAGCTTGATCTCCTTGACGCGCCAGCCGTGATGCTGCAGGATCCCCTTGTAGGGCGGCTCGCCAACCACGTTCCCCACCATGCGGATCGCCGACGGATCGAAGCCGCGCGGCACATCGACCTGCGCCCCCTCACTCTGGCTGAGCACCGGCTCGAGCACCAGGTGCTCCTGGATCGCCGTTCGGCACTTGCGGTGAATGTCGCGCACGGCCGCGCCAATCTGGGCGTCGCCGTAGTTTTGCACATCTTCCAGCAGGAAGTCGAGCAACCGGCCTTCGCGCTGGAGCAGGGCGAGCATGCGCAGCGGCACACCTGAGGGGCGCACCGGCTTGGGCGGTTCGGGCGGCCTGGGCGGCGGTGGCGGGGCCTCCAGCGACTTGACCCTGGCTCGGAACTCGGCACTGCTGAGCAGGCGTCGGAACCCTGTCAAAGCGACGGCGAGCGTGCCGGGGTTGCCGCCTGCCAGGGCGAGCAAGATGAGTGTCAGGACCACCAGGGTGCCCGCCACAGACCAGGCAGCGACAATCAACGGATCCATGCGACGTCCTTCGGTTCGGAGAGTCACGGTCGCGTCCATCCCAGCGGCCGGACGCCTGATGGAGTTATACGGGCGACGGCGGAAGGTGACCTGTCCGGCGGATGACAAAGGCGAGCGTTGAAGCGTCAGCTCGACGGTGCAGCGCCCCCTGAGCGGCGGGCGTCAGCCCGC
>JADMIO011472304.1_pt1 | contig 12051 bp, 18 predicted proteins | sample 8958161 | NCBI WGS metagenome assembly JADMIO01 (sample SAMN16585339, study PRJNA669376) | soil metagenome | isolation source: Crop rotation soil | place: USA: Cullars Rotation, Alabama | collected 2011
CGCGACAACTTGTCCACGTGGAATTCTAAGCTTAGGATCCCAATGTGCTGGAAAGGCCCAGGGCGAGCGCAGGTTGAAGTCGGCGCGCGGCAGCGGATAATTCGGGATGTTGGTAACGACCTGAGAGAAGCCGAGCTTGTCGGCGTAGACGTAATTGAGCAGTTGGTTCAGGTCGAAGCTTGCGACCGGCGTGTAGAGCGATTCAATCGCGTTGCCGTTTGCGTCAACCACGTCGCGCCGGGCTTGCTGCGTCTCGGTGATGATGTCCACCTGCGCCGGGTCGTAGAGCGTCACCGGCTGGCGCGGCGTCATGCGCCAGAGGTCGGCGAGCCTGCTCACGGCGGTGAGTTGCGTCTGGTCGCCGCCTGCGTTCGGGTGCTGCGTCGTAAACCCGGTGTCGAGTATGCGCGCGTCGTCGAGCAGCGTCGCCCATTGCGTCACGCCGCCCTTCGTGATGCCAAGCTCGAACTTCGCGGGCTGTGTGGTGTCAGGGTCGGCGGCGAAGTCGGCGAGCGGGCAAGAGAGGCGCGCGCCGGGCCGCCCTGAAGGCACGTCGAGCGTAAAGCCGGTGATGTCGGTCGCGACGCCGCCGATCTTCAGTCTTGCTTGAATGCCGTAGAACTTGCTCATGCCGCTTTCTGAGGTTCGATCTTTCCTTGCCAGTTACAGTAGTAGCAGCGGAATTCGCCCGCGAAGCATTCGTCGAGCGTCGGCCCCGGCACCTTGCCGGCGTTCTGCATAATCACGAGACTGTATAGCTCGTCATCTCCGCAGCGCGGGCAGAGCGGCCAGCCGTCGCGGCGATATTCCTGCTGCATAGATTCTGTCTTCGCTATTCCCATCGAAAGAGCCTTCGTAGAGGCAACCGGCGCGCTGTCGGGCGTCGGCTCGCAATAGTAAGAATCACCCATCTGAACAACCTTTTCGTATTTCATCTGGCCGCCTCGAACACGTCGCCGACCACGTCAACGAAAATCATCGTGCCATCGCCGCGCTGAATGTCGGCGCCGAGCACGGCTTGCTGCGCGTCCATCCGCCGTGTCACGTCTACGCCGAACAGCGCGACGAAGCGGTTGACGAAGGTTTCCGGCGTGTCGTCTCGGATCGGGTTCAATACCGGCATCAGAGTTCCCCTGCTGGCGTAATCGCCACCCAGCTTTCAAAGATGGGTAGGTCGTCCTCTGTTACAGAGGCGATGACGCTGAGCGAGCCGCCGGAGTTCTGCCACGCCAGAACATAGACGATATTGCCGGCGTCCAGAAACTCAAGCGTGGCGATTTGCATGTAATGCTTATGCGTCGTCCCCAATCCCCCTTCATACTTCCTCGCGACCACAACCGGGCCGCCGCCGCTATCTACGGCGATCTCGATCTTGCGCGCGCCGGCCGCATTCCCCTGCCAAGTCACCTGAGCAACGATCTGATACCAGCGCGTCGGCGTGCCTTCGGGTATCTTGATCTGGCCATCAACAATCGAGAAAAAGCCGCCATCGTCTCCTAAGCCTGCGTCCCACTCAATCGCACCTGCCGGGTTGTCCACGTCGTTGGAGATGGCTTGATCGAGGGTCAGGCCAACCTTCGCGCCGGCCAGCGTGCCCGCGCCACCGCCTGGCTCATTGAAGATCAGCAGAATATAGAGCTTGCCGCCGACGCTCGCCGCCGTGCCGGTGAACTCGTCAAAATCTACGCTGATGAAATCGGTGAACTGAGTGACGGCGATGGCAAGGCCGGTCTTACTGCCCGCCGTGTCACCGTCTTCGATCTTCGCGCGCTGCGTCTGGTCGCTCCAGATCGTCGCGCCGTTCTTGTTCACGTCAAACAGGGCATCGCCGCCGCTCATGGCGTTGTCGCTGAGCAGGTGAACCTCGTCAAGCGTGCCGGTGACGGGCGCGGGAATACGGTCGAGACCGGCGCGGGATGCGGTGAGCGCGGCGTTGACTATGAAGATCGTCTTTTCACTCATTACTTGTCACTCGTCACTGGTCACTTGTAGCTTGTCATGCCGCCCATGCCGCCGGGCTGCTCTGCGCGGCGCTTACCATCACCGATAAATCGTGAGGATTGCTGCCCGAAATACTCGCGTCCGGCGCAAGGCATCTCACCCAGAAGTAGCCGACTTCGCCGGGCTCGATCTCGCCTTCGCTTTGGCCGTCCTGCGTCACCAGCACATCGCCCGTTCCCCAATCGCCGGGCGCGCCGCCAGTGTCAGGCGCGATCTGCGTGAAGCGTGCGTTGAAGATCAGGATGTTTGCCGTGCTGGCATTGGTCGCATTCTCCGATAGCTGAAACTCCACATCCGTGAGCGCGCCGCTCGTGATCCTGTAAGTGTCGGTGACGTTCAGACCGGCGCTCGTGCCGCTGCCCGGCGTCGTGATGTTCTCGACGTTGACGAGCGCGCCGCCGACCTTCACGTCCATCGTCTTGCTTGAGCCGCTGCCGGTGACGTTCTCGACCGTGACGTGATAGGGCTGCACCTGCTCGCCGGTCAACGATTCTGTAGCATTCGCCGCGAATTTGAAGACGCTGGCGAAGACTTGACCAGCGGTAGGATAGGGATCAACGTGCTTGACGACTGAGGCGGTGACGTTGCGGGCGGTCTCCACGTCTTCGTTGGTGACGCGGATGCGCCGGGCTTCTGATGGGCGGCCAGCCGTCGCGCCGAAGCCCGCCTGCGCGGGGAATTCGTAGCCGACGCGGACAGTGAATGACCAGAAGCCGGTGAAGCCGGCGTCGTCGCTGAATACGATGTCAAAGCCGCCGATGATGTTGCGGTAGACCGTGGCATTGTCGAGGTCGACGAGCTTGCCGGTTTGATCTTTGTACGGGTTGTCAGGCGAGGCGGTCTGTATCTTCACGGTGGCATGATCGCCGGCCACGACGCTCGCGAAGGTGCCGGTGTAGATGCCGGCCATCTCTTCGCCGCTGTCGTTCGGCGTCACCGAGACCAAAGGCGAGCCGGTGACGTTGGCGAAGTGCAGCAAGAGGTCTTGCCATACGCCGCTACCTTGAAACGTCTCGATCTGTAATGAGAGGCCCGCCATAGTTACGCCGTCAAAAAGCTCATCTCGACACTCTTCACCGTGATGTCGTTGGTGCGCTGCGGCTCGATCTTCAGCCACTCGCTACCGGCCACCACCGCGTTCACCGCGACCGTCTGAATGTCATCCTGCACGTTCACCGCAAAGCTGTTCTGCGAATCAATCGCCGTCTTGATTGCCGCGACCAAATCGGCGAGCAGGTCAGGCGGAATGAAATCGAAGCGAATCGAAAACGCGATGCCGGCGCTCACGAGAAACGATTGCGTGTAGACCGTGCCGCCGGCACTCGTGTGGCTGTTGACGGCACGGGCGCTCAAGACGTTGCCGCCGCCGATCAGCATGGCGCGCAAGGGGTCGCCGCCCGCCCCTTCGAGCGTCACGCCTGCGATTGAGCCTGTCAGAAACGATTGCGCCATACCCAACCTTAGAAATCGTTATCAAGCTTGCCGCCGCTGCCGATGGTGCCCGATGTGCCGCCGGACGTTCCGAACAGGGTTTGCGATCCCGCCGTTGTGCCAAGCATCTGGTCGCCGTCCACGTCGGCCTTGAAGTTAAAATCAATCCCAAGCCCTTTATTCCATGTCGCAACCAGGGCGTTCGCCGCATTTATCCATTCACGATCCGTCTGTAACCGTTCCCGCTCAAGCTGAATTCTTTCCTGTAATACCTGCGGCTGGTTCAGCGCGGCCTGCTCTAAATATCGCTGTCGGGCCTGAAGTTCCGAGTCACTCAGATTGCTTATGTTGGCCGTGGCTCTTAGTCCGGCATCAAGCGCCGCCTGTCTCTGTTCTGCGGTGGTTGCGGTCGAAAGGAAGCGATTAGCAATTTCGATCTGGCGGTCTATAGACTCCTGCTCGATGCGTTGCTGCGGCGACGTGGTCAATGTCGAAGCGTACTGATCAAGCAGGGCTTGCTGCTGAGCATGGGAAAGCGTCCCGGCCCTGCGTCCTTCATAGATTTGCTGCTCGATGGAGGCGCGCTGCGCGAGTTGGGCGACCTGCTGCCCGCGCAAGCCCTGCCCGCCGAGGCCGGCTTCAATAAGAGACGCCTGCGCCCTGTAATCGCTGATCGAAAGAGCGGTTTGAAGCGAGCCGGTGAAAAACGACTGTAATGCCCGGCTTTCTTGCTTGGCGCGCTCGGCGGATTGGCGTAACCGGCGGTCGCGCTCTTCGGCTTCTTTCTTCTCGCGTTCCTGGCGCTCGACTGCCGTCTGGTATTCAATGCGGGCGAGTTGCTGATCTAATTGACCCTGCTGCTCGGCTGTCTGGTAGCGGATCGCGGCATGGCGGGCGGCGGTGATCCCCAGATCGTTTTCGATCTGCTGCTGCTGGAGCATGACCTCGCGGATGCGCTCTTCAATGTCATGTCTGTCTTTGAGCGTGTTGTTGAGTCTCTGGCTCTGCTCGGCCAGCGTTTGAAATCCTAGCAAACCGGGTACGTCAATGCCGAGTTGCCCGCCAGTAACGCTACGCACCTGCTCAATGAAGGCGTCGCGGAAGTTCGTCCCAAAACTCTGCTCAGGACGCTTGAGGCCCAGTGCCTGCTCGATGAATTTCTGCTGGTCGAAATTACCGAAGGCTTCCTGCTCGCGAAGCGCCTTCTGTATCTGCACAAGGCGCTGCAATTCACTGGCGCGAGTCTCAAGACCGCCGCGAGAGCCGAACTGCGCCGATTGCGTGTTGAACTCGGCTACCTGCTTATTGACTTCGGCTACAGAATCGGCCAGCTCTTTGAACGCAAGCCCGGCGGCGGCGGCGAGCGTGAAACGGATCAGCTTGTTTGAAAAAATATCTTCGAGCTTCACGCCGAGATTGAGCACCTGATTGCCGACCACCTCAAGCGCGCGGCTGCCTTCGACGCCGAAGCTTCTGAGGATCGAAGTGCCGACGATAGACGCGCCATGAAATCTTTGCTGCGCCGCCGTCGCTTTGTCCGTTGAAGCGGCAATTCCGTCGATGTCTCTTCTCGCGGCCTCGTTGAAACGCGCCAATACGGCGCGGTCGCTTAACACCTGAGAGGTGCTGCGATCCGGTCTGACATTGAAAGGGTCATCAATCCCGGCGACCGGGCTAGTGCGCGGCGCGATGACTTGCGGCGCTCTGAGGTTCTGCATCTTGTCGAGCGTCTGCCGTAGCTGCTCCGCATCTCTGTTGATCTCGCGGTAGCCAGCCGCCACGCGCTTGAGACCGCTCTCGTCTAAGTTTTGAAGTTGCTTTGCAAGCTTAAGGTCAACCTTCTGGCCGCTCTGTTCGGCTAGCTGGCCGATGTCATAGAGCAAGCGGTTGACTTTCTCGACCTGATTGCCGAGGCCCTTGTCTTCCGGTAAAAAGCTTACCCTTACCTCATTCGGCATAGCGACCTCTGCTAATTTGCGTATACTTCACGCCGCCATGTGACTGCTGACTCAGCTGGCGCATCCTCTGCAAGCTGTCGAAGCTTTCCACGGCGCGCGCGTGATTCTGCTCGCCCAGATAGATTCTTGCGAGCCTTGCCAACCTTACGCCCCACTTCGCCCTGACCGTCTTTCGGCGACCGACCAGCGCGGAGACCTCGCTATAGACGCGCAGCAATTCATCGACGGTGACGCCCTTCGGCCACGCACCGTAGTAGCGCAAGGTCAGCGGAATGATCTGCGATACGTTCTCCTGCTCCACGCTCATCAGCTCGCATTTCGGGCATTGAACCGGCCTCGCGTTAAAGTCTTTCCACGGGCTGTCGCAGGCCCCGCAGTCGAAGTTTTTGGGGTTCAGCGTTTCGGCCCGGTGCCTTGCAAAAGCTTCCATCTGCCGACATGTGATCTTGAAGGCGTTAGCGAAAAAGCTGGTCGGGCAGCACCGCCTTTGTGTACTCCTCAAAGAGGCCGAGTAGCAGTCCGCCGGCGCTAGCTTCCGGCGCGAAATAGCGCCGCACGTTCTCGGCCAGATTACCTTCCGTCGGAAAGTCGGGTAGGCCGGTGGGCGGCGTGGTTAGCAATTGCGCCAGCCGTTCGACGCGCCATTCATGATTCGTGTACTTGCGACCGGCGAATCGTTCTTTAAGCCGTTCGGTGTCGGATTCGATTTCGACCCGCAGAATGAAAACAAACTCCCTGCCGGGGCAGATGCGCCCGAAGGTCACGACAAGGCGAACGTCGTCACCGAGTTTGGCAAGGCTGAAATTATCCGAGGCCTGTTCGGGTGCTTGTGCGGTCATAAACCCTCTTTCAATTTTGATGAATGATGAACGATGAAGGGTGAAGAAAATCCTTCACCCTGTTTACGGCCCCGGCGGCAGATTTCTTGTGATCGTAATCGGCGACGGCTCGCCGCTCGGCCTCAATGCCGTGAGCCTGAGCGGCAAGGTCTGCCGCGCCACCTGGCCGTCGTAGCCCGGCACGCCGGTCATCTCCATGATCGCGTCGCCCACGGAGGCAATCGTAATCCCATCGTCTGACGGCCCGATGCGCATGCTGTAATCCACCTCATTGCCGTGCTCGGCGACGCTCACGGCCTTCTGCCAGGTCGGATCGTTGACCGCACCGGCCAGGGTGATGTTAAGCGGCCAGTCCCGCTGCTCGGCTCGCTCCATGCGGAAGATGTCTACGTCGTTGAACGGGAAGGGGTCCTCTTGAAAGACCAGCTTGTTATCAATCACGAACGAGAAGGCGCGCAGGTCCTGAACGCGCGAGCTGCCGTCAAGCGTGAACGCGCCGTCTTTCAAAAAGACCGGCGTGCTGTTCTCGCAATCGGGCGGCGTGTAGCCCGCCTCAACCGTCGGTGCGCCATGCCCGCGCCACTGGATCGTTCCGCTGATGCGGTTGCCGCTACGCCCGCTAGCTTCGATGCGGTCTACGCACATGCCTTTGAACTTGAGCGGGTCAATCCCTGACGAGCGATTGCAGTAGATCAGCGAGGTCGGCGGCGGCTGGTAGCTGAACGGCGGCAGCAGCGTCACCACGTCATCGGCCACGACGCCGCCGGCCCAGCCGAGAAAGCCGAACAGGGTATCGGCGTCGGCATAAAACGGGGCCGAGATGCGGCTTGAACGGGCGGTGTAAAGCTTTTCGGCAATATACTCGCCCGTGCAGTCCATGACGGTGAAGTCTGCGAGCACAATCTCGACTTCGATGTTGCCGGAGTCGTCGCGCGCGAGCGCCCGGTCAATCGCGGCGTTAGCGAGCGCCGTCGCGAAGTCGCTCTGTATGGCGAAATCGCTGGCGTAGAAGAGAGCCTGCTGTGAGCGGCGCGGATTCGACATGACTGCATCCCTCCAATCGAAAGGCGTTCGGGACTACTGGTTATTGCGGCTACGGTATTTCTTCACGCAACGATGGCCGCATGCATCGAAGCCGGCGTCGTGGGCTTGCCGCTGGGTCTTAAAGAACTGCCGGTGCTTCTCGGTAATCTTGTCGGCGTTACACTCAGGCAGTGTCCGGCGGATCGAATGAAACTCTTTAGTGTTGGCGTCGGCCACGTAGCGGTAGCCGGCCTTTTTGGCCTCCTCTAAGGTCATCGGTTTAGCCTTTCGCCTCAAGCCACTTGTAGCCGCGCACCGAGCGCACGATCTCGGCGGCGTCTTTGTGCTCGAAGCCCGCGAGCTGCGCTTCAGGCGGCGGCAGCGTGATCGTCTTCATGCCGATGCGCACGGAGGCAGGCGGCTTGCCGTAGCGTTTCTCGTCTGAAGAAAAGATGATCTTGCGCGGCGGCGCTGGCGCTTCGGCTTCTGGTGTTGCACTTTTCGGCTTCTCATTTGAGGCGGCGTTTTCAGCAACCTTGTTTTCTTCCGGCTTTTGGCCTCCAGCCCCTGACCCCTGATCCCCGGCCTGTGTTTCTTTGCTCTCGTTGGCTTCTTGCATGATTCGCTCCTAGTAAGTCCTCTGCACTTTCACGTCAAGATCAAACTCGCCGAAGTGCGACGCTTCCGGCTTCGGGCTGTTCGTCCAGTCGATCACGGTGAACTCGCGCCGTGTCGTCAGTGAAATGATCTCGGCGTTGTTCTCTAGCGCCGCAAATATCCGGTCGGCGTTCAGCGCGTCCACCGAGTTATCAATCAGCCGCAGAAATAGCGCCTGGCTTGTCACGTCGCCGGCCGCGGCGTTCAGGTACGGGTAGAAGAGCGTCAGGCGATAGCGCAGCGTCAGATTCACGATGCAGTCGCCGGCCACTTCAAAGCCGCTGATCTCTTTCCAGGTGATCACCCATCCCTTCGCCCTCGTCTCCTGCTGCCCGGTGAGCAGGTCATACAGGTTCGTGTCGTTCTGTGAAAACTTCGTGTCGGTGAGCACGGCGCCGCTGTCTTCGACCGCGCCGAGCGTTGCGGCGATCTGCGCCTGTATCTGTTCCTGCGTGACGTTGGCCATGCTCACTCACCGAACAATCGCGCCATGCGCTCTTCGAGGTCGGCAAAGAACCGCTCGACCTCTGCCGCGTGATTCTGCTTGAAGTCGCGGAAGATGAACTGCCCCGCGATGCCGCGCCGCCGGATGTTCTTACTGATCACGTAAGCGATGCCGCGCCGCTCGTTGATTGTCGAACCCCAGCCGCGCCGCTCGACCCAATGGACAAGGATGGACTGCATCTTCTCCTTGCCTTTGTTCGGCCCGCGCGTGATCTTCTCGCCGGTCGGCTCAAGCGGCGGACCTTTACCGGCCTTGCGCCCGCGCTCAGCCCACTGCGCGCTTGCTGAATTGGCAAATAGCACCAGCTTCGAGCTGATCCCGCTGCCTACGACCGTGTAATCAATCGACTCTTCAAACGCCTTCGTATCCTTGCGCGCTTCGGCTTTCAACAGCTTCACGAAATCAGGCCCATGCTTGCCTGCGACTTCACGGAAGGCGACGCCGATGATTTGTGAAGTCGGTCGCGCAAAGAGCGGGCCTTTGGTTTCAACCTTTATAGACACGAAAACCTCAAATTTTGTTGGGTTTTTATGGTAAAATAGGTGAGCCGCCGCAGTGCTGAGAACACCGCGAGCGGCTCTGACCAAGTCAACCATGCTAGGAGGCTGAAATGGCCATCGCCAATCGTAAACTGCCCGACCTTACCCCGCAACTGGTAAATAAATTCTGGCAAAGAGTAAACAAGCAAAGCCCTGATGAATGCTGGAACTGGACTGGCGCAACTCGCAGGGACGGCTATGGGCAAATCTCCATTCCTCAACCGCCGCAGAATGCAATATTTTTGCGAGCCAATCGCCTTTCGTATTTTATAAACTTTGGTGTTGACCCATGCGACTTGGAGGTTTGTCATAAATGCGACAACCCGTCCTGCGTGAATCCAGAGCATCTTTTTCTTGGAACCCAAAATGAAAACGTACAAGATTGTATAAATAAAAACCGCAAGGCTAGAGGTGAGAAAAATGGAATATCTAAACTCTGCGAAAGAGAGGTCACTGAAATCAGAAAACGCTTTAGCGAAGGCGAACGCATAAGCAATTTGGCTCGCGAGTACGATGTGACCTATTCGCAAATCTGGAATATCACCAAAAACAAACAATGGAAAAAATAAAGTAACCATGTTTCTATCCTTCATCCGTGAACGTTTCACCGTTCGGCGTGACTTTGTATTTCCAGATCAGCGCCGTATCGTTCGCCGGCTTCGTCGTCGCGTCGTCGGTGTCCTGAAGGATGTAGACCGTGCCGCTGATCGAAAACGCCCGCGCCTTTTGCAGCATGTCGAGCGTCACGTCGTTCATCTCGGCGATGTGCAAGGTGCCGGGTTGCCCCGTGCGCCCCTCAAAGCGCCAGCCCGCCGTCACGTCAATGAGCTTGTCGTAGCCGCGCTCGCCCGTCGGCTTGTGTTTGAGAAGCGCGAGGGTTTGACCTTCCGGCTGATACAGGTTGCGCCGGATGTCGAGCTCGTCGGCTTTGGGCTTTGTCACTTCGATCATTGCTTTTCCGGCTTCGCGAGGCTCTTGCCGTCCGCCGAATAGCCGCAGTCATTGCAGGCATGGGCGGCGCGGTGCTTCCACAAGACCGCCGCGCGCTGAGCCTCTGCCGTGCGCTTGTCGCTCACGCGCAGTTGCACGTTCATGCCGACGAACGTTGCCCGGCTGCACTCGCTCAGGTCGGCTTCGGCCAGCGCGTTGAGCGCGGCGTTGAGCGCGACCGCGGCTTGCTCGACCGCGCCCTTTGCGGCGGCGGCTTCTTTCTGCTCGGCGTCGGTGAGCGTGAAGCCTTGCGCCGACAGCGAAGGCGGCCTGGTCAGAGCAGCTCCGGCGTTATCTTTGGCCGGCTGCTGCGCGAACGCCGGCATGGCCAGTAAGCCTAAGATGGCGATTGATCGAAGCACTGCGGTGATATGTTTCATAGATTACTCTTGCCCTTCCCTGATTGGGGCTGTAGGATGCGCCAGTGAATTCAAAGCGCATTCCTGAACTCGACGGCATTCGCGGGCTGGCGATTCTGCTCGTCATCGTCATGCATTACTTCGTGATGGCCGTCAGCCCGACGCCGGGTGCGCTCTCGTCATATCTGCAATTACTCTTCATCAATGCCAACACTGGCGTTGACCTCTTCTTCGTCCTAAGCGGCTTCCTGATCGGCGGCATCCTGCTCGATAACCGCGAGTCACCGAACTATTTCAAAGCCTTCTACGCCCGCCGGTTCTTTCGCATCTTCCCGCTCTATTACGCCGTGCTCGCCCTCTTCTATGCGGCTCTTGCTTTCGGCGCAGCCCGCTTTGAATCTCCCGATTACCCGCTGTTTAGCGGTGCGCTGCCGGCGTGGAGCTACCTGCTCTACGTCCAAAACTTCGCGGTCGCCGCCCTCGGCTCATTCGGCTGCAACGGTCTGGGCGCAACATGGTCGCTGGCCATCGAAGAACAGTTCTACTTGCTCGCGCCGCTGGTCGTGCGCCGGGTCGCCGGCAAGAAGCTAGCTATCGGCCTGCTCATCGTCGTCGCCCTCGCTTATGTATCCCGCCTGCTCATCGCTCAACGCGCGGGCTGGCCGGTGCCGGTCTTCGTCCTGACCTTTTGCCGGGCCGATACTCTTGCCATCGGCATCCTTACCGCCATGATCGTCAGAGCCAATGCGTCGATGAAATACCGCCCGGCGCTCTACGCCGCGTGGGCGGCGTTGGGCTTTACGGTTCTCCTGATGAGCCGGTCGCACATAACCACCAGTTCAAAGAGCATGGTCTACTTCGGCTACAACGTCTTCGGGCTTTTTTACGCCCTCACGATCCTGCTCGCCGTCATCCATCAACGCGGCATGCTTGCCTGTATCTTTCGGCTCAAGCCGCTGCGCGAGCTTGGCCTCCTGGCTTACTGCGTCTACCTGATTCACGCGCCGGTCAACGGGCTGTGCCACTCGCTGCTGCTTCATGCCTCGCCTTCAATGAACAGCCTCAAGGGTTGCGCGGTTACGTTGGCCGCCTTCCTTCTGACGATCACCATCGCCCACCTGTCATGGCTCTACTTTGAGCGCCCTCTGCTTTCAATGGGTCAGGCCGTTCGCTATGAGCAGAGGGCTATGGTCGCTGCTAAGTAACCTAGTAGCCTAGTGCCGCCTTCCATGCCGCCGCCGCCAGCGGAATTCCGACTGCGCTGTAGTGGACGCCACCCGCGTCAGTCTCGGCAATGCCGTTATCCGAACCTTTCAACCAGACCGCCTCGTCAGGCCCGACGGCGGTGAATTGACGCGCCGCGACGATGTCATCTATCCACGTATGCAAGGTCGCACACTCGGAGTCGAAGCCGCGCCGCCAGGGCCGCATAATGTAGATCGCGGCCTGCGGGAAGCGCGTATGCACGTAGTCAATGATCGCAAGGTAATTTGCCTTCCATGTCGCCTCTACAGGCAACCCGCTGGCGATGTCGTTGACGCCCCAATTCATCAGGACGTGTGTAACGGCGTCACGGTGCTCGATGAATCGGCGGGCTGGCGCGAGCGTCGAAACGACCGTGTTGTCAATAAGCAGATCAACGCCCGTGCTTGGTGTTCCCGGCACAGCGTCGGCGACCGTTGCGTTGTCTCTGGCCTTTCCAGCACAGTGGGATCCGAAGCTTGGAATTCACGTGACTTGAAGTCGCGG
>JADMIO012753019.1_pt1 | contig 12051 bp, 10 predicted proteins | sample 8958161 | NCBI WGS metagenome assembly JADMIO01 (sample SAMN16585339, study PRJNA669376) | soil metagenome | isolation source: Crop rotation soil | place: USA: Cullars Rotation, Alabama | collected 2011
CTTTCCCCCAATCCCGACATTCAGACACACGTCACGCTCGCGCGCTTTTCTGATGACATCATAGAGCACAGGGTCGGGCTCGACGCATACTCCACTGCATCCGCGCTGATAGAACAGCGCAGTGTTGCTTAGCTCGGTGGGATGATGCGCGCCGATGTCGAGATACGTCGGCTTGAAGATGCCGAGCTGCTGAAGAACGTTGTCGACAATGACATCCTCGCCGCGCTGCGCCCACGTGAGCTTCGCATCGGTCTTAGGCGATAGCAATCGGCGAATTCTGCTAAGCATCCGCCTCCGCTGCTTCCCATTTCAGCACTGGCGCGAGCAGGCCAGGTCGCTTCGCCATCCAGAACGGCGAATCACTGAGTCCACCACTGATCTGGTATTTGATGGAAGGGACACTCACACCGGGCTCGAACAGCCACTCGCGGAAATGCAATCCGCCAATGAGCTCGATTCTGTACGTGCCTTCATTGAGAAAGCGCGAAGGAATGCGAGACGCGATGTGATTCATGCCAACGTGAAGCGGCGGAGTCTCCGCTTCGCCTGCATCGGTATGATACGACCAGTACAGCAGCAGCCCTGAATGATCGAACACTGCGTAGCCAATCGTGAGCGAGCTGTCGAGGCGTTTTACATCGCCTTCGATGTGCAGCCACGACTCATCAGAATTTGCCACTGGCATCGACACGGATTCGCCTGTCCTTGTGCCGATCCAGAATCTTTTGGGACTGAACCACTCGTTATTCAATCGCTCGTCCCTGCTCCGCCACTCGGCGCCCATGGACGCATTGGGATCATCGCGCAGATATCGATCGATGATTCCGCGCACATCATTTCCGCTGTCGATCACGCGCCCATGGTCGAGCAGCATCACGGAATTACAGAGCTGCTCCACTGCATTCATGTTGTGACTGACGAAGAGGACAGTGCGACCGCCACCTTCGACCTCCTGCAGCTTACCGAGACATTTTTTCTGAAACTGCGCATCGCCCACAGCAAGCACTTCATCGATGACGAGTATCTCCGGCTCGAGATGCGCCGCAACTGCAAAAGCGAGACGCACCTGCATACCCGATGAGTATCGCTTGATTGGTGTGTCGAGAAACTCTCCGATGTCTGCGAAGGAAACAATCTCATCCATGCGCTGCACGATGTCGCGTCGGCTCATGCCGAGTATCGCGCCGTTGAGAAAAATGTTCTCGCGTCCGGTCAGCTCGCCGTGAAATCCTGTTCCCACCTCGAGCAGGCTTGCGACTTTGCCGCGCAACCGCACGCGTCCCTCGGTGGGCCGCGTGATTCTGCTCAGGATTTTTAGAAGAGTCGATTTGCCTGCACCATTGCGACCGATGATTCCGAGAGCATTGCTCCTGGTGACGTCGAACGACACATCGTGCAGCGCCCAGAATTCACCGTCATTCCGAGGGGTGTCCTTACGCGCAACGCGAGATGTGAGGACATCGCGAAGCGAGTCGTTCTGCCGCGCGAGTCCTATCCGGTATTTCTTGCCGATGCCTTGCGCCGAGATGATGACATCAGTCACGGGCAACATCCACGCGCATCATACGACGTCTGCAAAAACCCTCTCGGCCGAGAGGAAGTAGCGCGACCCGGCAAGGAAGATCACGATGGTCACGATGATTGAAATCGCCAGCGAGCTCCAGTCAGGATGCGGCATTCCGGGCAGAACCGACCATCTGAAACCATCGATGATCGGAACCAGCGGATTGAGTGAATAAGCGAGCCGCCATTTTTCCGGAATCACGCGGCTCGAGAATCCAACCGGCGACAGAAACAATCCCAGCTGAATGATGAACGGCACCACAAAACGGAAATCTCTGTACTTCACAGTCAATGCTGCGAACCACATACCTATCCCCAACGCCAGCAACAACGTGATCAGCACAAAAAGCGGAAGCGCGAGGATCGAGACGCCAGGTACGATTCCCTCCACTGCCATGATGACCGCGAACAAAACTGCAGCCACGAGAAAATCCACAAAGCTCGTAGCGACTGCCGCTGCGGGTACGAGCATGCGGGGGAAATAAACCTTGGAGATCAAGGCGCTTTGCGAAACCAGACTCGTTGAAGCGCCGGTGAGAGCCTGCGAAAAGAGCTGCCAGGGGAGCAGTCCGGCGAACACCAGTATGTGGTACGGAATTCCTGACGATGGAAGCCCGGCGATTTTTCCAAAGACGACGGTAAAGATCAGCATCGTCAGCAGCGGCTGGATTACCGCCCAGCTGACTCCTATCACCGTCTGCTTGTAGCGGACGAGAATGTCGCGCCATGCGAGAATGGCCAGGAGCTCCCTGAAATTCCACAGGTCCCGGAAGTATTGCGCGTCTCCGCCTGTGGGCTCGATTACGAGCTCTTTCACCTGGGCCATAAGAACTTCCAAAGTACATTCGCACCGGGGACCTTACTAGTCGCCACCGCCTCTATTGAGGCGTTCGCGGGGAACCCGTTTTAGATTGATCTCCTAGAATGAGCAGCCAGACAGCACTCGCGCCGCGCAAGCAAAAAGCCTCGGCCTTTGGAGCATGGTCGATGATGGGATGGATGGCGTGCATCGTCCTTCTCGCGACCGACAAGTGGCTCCTCGGCGTGTCGTTCTTTGTGCTGCTGGTTGCCGTCCACGTTTTTGGCCGAATGGCCGGACCTCCGGTCATTCTCGCAGCGTTCCTGTATCAGTGGCTGCAGGTAACGATCGCGCCGATCTACAGCGCGATCTTTGGCGGACACATCAGGGAGATGCGCTCCATCGATTATCGCCCCATGGTGATAATCGGATTGATCGCCGTCATCTGTTATTTCGGCGGCTATTGGGCAGCAAATCGCGAGTACGGAAAACGCGCCAAGCCTCTGAGTCAGAGCTCGCTCTTTCCGCTTCCCATCGTAACGATTTCATATTTCAGCGCGATCGCGATCAGCATCACCATTCAACGCATCGCGTGGTCGTATCCGCAGCTCACGCAGCTTCTCCTGGTGCTGAGCTACGTTCGCTACGTCCTTCTGTTCGTATTGATCTCGCGACTGATGCGGCCCAAGCCGCAGTGGTCGTCGATTCTGTTCATACTCTCGGTCGAGCTCGTGATGGGGTTCACGGGATACTTCGCGACATTCCGTGAATCGCTGGTGTTCATCGCGCTCGCAATTGGCGGCGCGGCGCGGCCGCGGCGCGCGAGCACATGGCTGTCGTATGCACTCGTTGGATCGCTTGCGTTCGGCGCGGCGCTCGTGTGGACAGCGATCAAGCCAGTCGTTCGCGAAAGCTGGTCGAACGATTTGTCCACAACACAGCGACTCGATAACGTGACTGCGGAGCTCGGACCAGCGATTCGCAACGCACAGTGGGAAGTCCGGGTCGACGAGCTCATCTCTCGAATGTGGATGATCTACTACCCGACATTGGCGTACGAGCGCGTTCCTTCTACTGTGCCGTTCGAAGGCGGAAAGCTGCTTCGGGGCGCGGTGTTGAACGTCGTCATGCCTCGAATGTTCTTCCCGGATAAGGGCATTCTTCCGTCGGAAAGCGACAAGGTTCGAAAGTACGCCGGCATCTGGGTGGCGGGTCGTGAGAGCAAGACGAGCTTCGCCTTTGGCTACGCGGCTGAGTCGTACGTCGACTTTGGTGTGCCGTGGATGTTCGCGCCGATATTCGTGTTTGGCGCACTCCTCGGACTTGGCGACAAGGTGATGCGCAAGGTCCTCCGCAACAACGACCTCAGGAACGGCGTGCGTGTGGTGGTGCTATGGTCGTCGATGTATCTCTATGAGCAGTCGTGGGTGATCATGCTTGGCATGAGCATCGGCCTCTTCATCATGCTTGTCGCCAGTGGAGTCGCATTCGAGCGAGCGCTGCACCTCGTGCCGGAAGATCCGAACGAAGGCAAGGTCAGGCTTCCCATCCCGAGGAGACAGACGCAGCGGCGCCAGCTTTCTATCGGCGGTCGAATTCAGCCTGACTGATTTCCGCACAGCATGATCTCTCGTCTCAGGCGCTGCATTGCGACAGAAGGCGGAGAGACGGTTCCGCTCAAGTATCTCGCTAACGCTCCTCGGTCTCTCGCGTCCGCGATACGACGCAAAGTCAGCGGAAAGTTCGACGAGATGCCATTCATTCCCTACTGCGCGACCAGCGCGCTGGCGTCGAGAATCAACAAGGATTCAGTCGTCGTCGAGGTCGGATCCGGCAACTCAACGATCTGGCTCGCTAAGAAAAGCAATCATGTGTCGAGCATGGAGTGGGATCCAAAATGGCTGGCATTTGTTACGCAAAGAATTCGCGAATTAGGACTCGACGCTGATGTTCGTCAGATGCACGATCACGAGGAAGTGCATTTCAACTGGATCGAAGACGAATCAGTTGACGTTGTAATCGTCGATGGTGGTCCCCGGCCCGAATGCTTTCGAAATCTCTGGCCCAAGCTCAAGCCCGGCGGAGTTTGCTATCTCGACAACTGGGACAACGCAAAATTCTGGACGGAGGGGTTCGATGCCTACGCTGAGCTGGGTCGTGTTGCTCCCGATGCCGCGAGCGTCAACGAGTGCATCGACTATGTGCCGGGAATGTTTTGTGTCGACGTTGGATTGATGCTCGTAAAGCAGACCGCACGTCGCTCGTAGCGTCGCGACCGTAGACCAGAGCTATCGGCTGCCAATTGCCAGCAAAGCGTCGGCCCATCTTTTCTCAAATGTGTCGCGATCGAATTGCGCCGCCGACGATTTCGCGGCTTCGCCAGCTTTTCGTGCGACTGTAGCATCAGACAAGAAATACAGAATTCCTTCCGCCAACGCTTGAGCGTTTAGGTCTCCGCACAGCCAACCGTTGACGCGGTCCTCGATCAGCTCTTCAAATGGACCGAACTCAGGAGCAACGGTAGGTGTCGCGGCATTCTTTGCTTCGAGAACAACGAGCGGCATTCCTTCGTGCATTTCTGGACGGGACGGGGCACAGTGAACCGCGGCGCTCTGCAACAACTGAGGAATGTCGCTGCGCCAGCCGAGAAGCGTTGCCCTTCCCTTGAGGTCGTCTCGCTTCACCCGAGAGAGCACCTGGTCGCGATACGACTCGTACTCGGGCGCTATCCAGCCGTCAGTCCTGGCTGCGATCTCCAAAGTTGCGCTGGGCTCACTCGCGAGTACGAGCGAAAACGCGTCGAGAAGAATGTCCAAACCTTTCTGCGGAATCAGCTGGCCGGCGAAAACTATTTTCTTCGGGTCGCGAGTCGTAACGGACGCGTCATTGGTAGACGTCGCAAAATTATTCACGTAAGAAATTTTCGAAGACTTTATTCCGAGTCCAGCAAGAAGCCGCTTCGAATGCTGTGATGCGACGACGTACCGCGTGACCAGAGGATCGATCGCGAGACTAAAGACGCGTTTGTACTTCCCCGTTTCCGGCGCAGAATTCTGCATGTAGAGAACAACCGGAATGTTTTTCGCCCGGAGAGCGAGAAGCGCCGCGAAGTTGCGCAACACTTCGCCGAATTCCGAAGCGAAAATGAGATCAGGAGAAAATCGCGTCGCCTCTCTCAGCATTCGCCTGCTTGTCTCGAATGTCGATGCGACTCCCTGAAATACTTCCATCGGCGAACGATTCTTCAATCGGAGCGAATGACGGTGATGTCCGGTCGACCACGTTGCGCCGATTGCTTCGACTTCTTTCACGACCGCGTCGTTATCCCAGTCATTCACGATGCAGTGAACCGACGCGCCATTCCGCACAAAGAGCTCTAGCGAAGCAAATAGCATTCGCTCCGCTCCTCCAATGGTGACTGCATGAACGAGCGCGAGAACGCGACGCGGATACTTCGAGCTGCCCGCTTCAGGCGACACGACGAATCACGTTGAGAGTCTCGCACGTTTCGACGTGAGCAAACCGCGAATCCTGCGCAATCACTTCGCGAAAGAAGTCAACCGATTCCAGCGCAAATGACGCGTTCGAACTGACGCGCGACGTGTCGTGAAAGCACGCGAGTCCGCCTGCCGCGAGATTGCTTTGAACAATTTCCCAATCGGTCGCGATACCTTGTCGCGAGTGGTCGCCGTCGATGAACATGAAGTCGGCGTCGCGCGGGAGCTGATTCCCGACATCAGCACTGAAGCCGCGCACATACCGAATCTTGTCTGTAACGCCGTGGCGAGCGAGCTCTCTGTCACATACCAGGAACGAAGGATTCTCCCGATTGCCTTCCCTGGGCCACGGATCAACGCAGTAAAGAATCCCATCCGCCGAGAGCGCTCGCGCTATTTGCGCAGCTGAGACACCCATGTGCGTCCCAATCTCGATGGCGATGCGCTTGCCTCTCGCATGCCGCGCGAGACATTCGAGCTCCACGCTCGTAGTGCTGCTATACGCCGGATACAGATGCGCCGCATGCAGTAGGTTGATCAGCCTCGGCCGCTCTCTGATGAGACTCATCGCGGAGCACCTGAAATCGCGCGAGCGACAGACTCGACGAGAAGACCTTTCTCCGCCGAGTCATCCCAATTCCAACGTCTCACCGCAGCGTCGTACGTAGTGTCTTTGGCGTGCTGCAGTGACGTTCTGTCGCTCGACCACTTTGACAGCTGGTGTGCAAACGACGACACATCACCAGGCTTGAACAGAAATGCGCCGTCGCCAAGATCACCCGCCAGCAATCGCTGGCCCTGCGTGTCGGTCATGATCAACGCCATTCCCGCCGCAACATAAGCCAGCGCTTTGTTGGTGAGACACAAATCGCGATTCACGTTTGTCAGTATCTCGAGCGCGAGGCCAACGTCGTACTTTGCGCATTCGTTCACGATATCATCGGGAGCACACGGCGCGTGATGAATAATCCTTGTGCGCGGACTTTTGTCACGAGCTCGATCGGTGAGCGATTTGAAATACTCCTCGATTCGAGCTCCCTGCAGATGAAGCTCGACGTCAATTCCAGAAATCCCGAGTGCATCGATTGCGTCTTCAAGGCCGCGACCCGGACCGATGGTTTGACTGAACCAGTAGAGCCGTAACGGTTGATCGGGATTCGGCGCTGACCTGACGCCATCAACAATTCCGAATGCATTGTCGATTGTAACGAAGTCGAGATTGTATTTGCGTGCATACTCATCTGCGATCGGCTTGCTGCCTGCAGTGCGAAGCGCAGCCTGAGGAAGAATCTCTTTCTCGATTCTACCGCTGATTGACTCGATGAGATGGCCCGCCGGTGAGTCGTCCTGGTCGCCAGTGTGAAAATCCTCGAGGTCGACACCAAACCGAACATCGAGCCATCGCGCGGCAAAATGTGTGGCGGCCAGCCCCGCTCCTCCTCCGTAAACAAAGTCGGGTCGGAGTCCGCGGGTTGCGGCAACGACCTCGGGAAAAACTCTTTCCCGCGCTAAAGCGGCGACGTAAAGCGGAAGACGATCGGCATGCATACGACGCGCAACTTGAAGAGCGACCTTCTGACGCGCGCCACTCTTCATGTAGATCGCGCGCGACTCGCGCCTGTAATCAATCACGCGCCAGTCCCACTTACCCGGACGACGCCTGACGATGTCCGCATCTCCCTGCACTGCCCATGGCGTGCTGCGTGTAGAAACCACGTGAACGTTCGCGCCTGCTTCAGCGAACGCATCCGCAGCGCGCGTCATTCGCGGTGACGTTGCGAGATGACCCGTGGTAAGCACAACTATTCGCTTGCCCGACAAGGGTGCCGTCACGAAGAAAGAATCTCGCGATACATCGCTTCGTAATCGTCAGCGATCTCACGCATGGTGCGCGCGGGCGGAAGATTGTCGCGCCACCTGTCGATGGTGGCAGGATCACGCGCAATCATTAGAAACCCATCGGCAAGCGCTTGCGAATCTCCGGGTGCCACAATCAGTCCCGCAGTTCCGCTCGGGATCAGCTCAGGCATTGCACCGATGTTGGTTCCAATCACGGGAGTTCCGACAGCGTGCGCCTCACTCACTACCGTCGGCCCATTCTCGAATGAGCTAGAAGGAACGCACAACACATCGTACGACGACATGATTTCTGCGACACGCTCGGGAGCAACAGGCGGTTCCAATCGCACATTCGCTCTTCGCGCGGCCAAGCCTGAGACCTGAGTCGCAATGGCGCGACCCACATCATCATTTGCTCGGCCGCGAATCTCGAATTGGATCGGAACATCATTCGGCAGACTCTCGATCGCCGAAATCAACACCTCGAGTCCTTTGCCTCCAGCGAGCCGACCAACATACCCGATCGTGAGAGGAAGCTCTGTCGGCTTTTCCGACACCGAAGGCTTTTTCGAAACATCATTGAATCCGTGGCCGAGATAATTGAGCGCGAGCTTCTCCCTCGGCGCGCCGTTATCCGTCGCAATGCGAAGCGATCGTTTGTTGAGCAGCACAAAGCGGTCGATCGTATTAATCATGATTCGCTGCTGCGCCATCCGGAATCGAACGAGATCCGTCATTCCCAATGCAGTGCCCGCTCGCGTACTCGAAGCAATCGTACTCAAGCCTGGCAACGAGCCCAGCATCGCAACGCTCGTCGAAAGAGATTTGGAAAGCCCACGCTCCTGCAGCATGCACGCGGCGCACTTCACCGGCGACGCAATGCCGTCGGACATGTATTCGCCCCACTGCATCAGCGTACCGCGAATGCAGACGTATCCCGTCGCAGGCAGATGGCTCGTCATCACGACCCGCGCTCCGAGGCGCTTTGCCGTGATCATTTCGTCCAGACCAAGTCCCGTCGTCACCGTGTGAAAGTGCGCGATGTCAGCCTTCAGCTCAGATAGATATTCGCGCAAAAACGAAGTGCCTCGAACTTCCGCACGACCTTGCGCTTCCATCTTGCTCGGCCGATCGGGAATTGGATACCTGAAGACCTCGATGTCATCGTGCATGTATCGACTCGCTCCGGTACCGCCCGCGATGGGAGCAGCGACCGAAACGTCGTGCCCGCGTTTGCGCTGATCTCGAGCAAGCGCTGCGACGTAGACCTCGGTTCCCCCAACACTTTCCGGAAAATACCAGCCGAGGAGATGGACGATCTTCAAGTCGCGTTCGGCTTGGGGGTTGGTCGGCTCCGCAGCGCCTTCACCAGAACGTTGGGAATCCATCTCTTGTCGAGCCGGCTCCCGTAGTGCACGTGTCGTTCACGAGGATGCTGAATGCGCAGCTCGCGATACCGTGAATACAGCGACTGATAATCGCGCGCGCGAACGGTCGCGTCGAAGTCTCTGGACACGCGATCGCGAATGCGATGACTCATCGACTCGAGAAGACTGCGATCGGAGTCGAGCTTTGCGATTGCATCGGCGAATCCACGTATGTCGCCGACCTTCACACGAAATCCGTTGATTCCGTGATCGACGACTTCAGGAATCCCGCTGCTCAAATCGCTTACGACGGGAACCACTCCCGCAGCGCCGGCTTCGAGGAGGGTGACAGGCAAGCCTTCCGATCTGCTGGCGAGGACGAGGACATCATGCTGTTGATACAGCGGAAGCACTTCGGCGAGTGGACGCGCACTTCTCCATTCGATTGGCGATGTCGACTGCCACGTTGCTCTCAATTCCTTCTCGTCGGGTCCGCTTCCCTGAATCGTCCACTTCACCCTGTGTCCGGCGTCGACGAGCATCTTATCGATTATCGATAAATCGAAAACTCCCTTCTGACGATCGATTCGACCGACGTAAAGGAGACGCAGCGGTCCCAGCACAGGCTGTCGTCTCAGCTGAGGTATTCCGACGCCAAACGGAAGTCGAAAGATCGACGAGTGTCGCGCAGGAAAAAGCTCGAGCAGCCTTTCTTCAATCTGCCTTGTGAGCGCGACGAAGCAATCGATGAATGGCTCATGGAGCTGCGCGAGTCGATAGTAATAGTCGGCGTCTGCGTGCGTGACATTCACCACAGTGCGCGAAGTCCCGTATGCAGAAATCATTGCGAGCTCGAGCCAGTCGTTGCAGACGAGGACCCCTTCCGCGGCACCAACAGCGTGACGAAGTCGCCGAAGATACGAGTAGAGATTTTCCGGCGGTGACGAATATTCGACGCGGAGCTGACGGTCCGCCGGAAGCGTTTCGACCGCGCGCTGGTCACCATCGGCGACGTTCGACGTGAGGACGGCTGTATACTGGAAGCCATCATCTCCGCGGTGCGCGAGAAGGCTCGATGCGAAATTGAACACGCCTCCGAGTTTGTCGGGCAGCACGTAAACAACGGTCGGTTTATACTTTGACGCAGATGATTCGATACAGCCCTCCCGCTGCTAAGTGACCGCCTCAAAAACCGGCGGCGACGAGCCATTGGTTTCCGTCGTCATCACTCTTTTCAATCGCGAAGAGTTCATTGCAGAGTCGATCGAGAGCGTGCTCGCTCAGACCTGGAAGAATCTCGAGATCATCGTCGTCGATGATTGCTCCACCGACTCATCCTACGCGATCGCACAAAGATATAGTTCCGACCCTCGTGTTCGCCTCATTCGCAATGAATCGAACATGGGCGATTATCCGAACCGGAATCATGCGGCGAAGTTTGCGAACGGGGAGTTCCTAAAGTTCCACGACTCCGATGACGTGATGTATCCCGAATGCATCGAGACGATGGTGAGGCCGCTGATTGCGGAGCCGCGTGCCGCTCTTGCGCTCACGACGTCGCGAAGCTGGGAAGGTGGCCCCGTGCCGATGCTCCTCACACCGAAGCTGGCCTTCGAGAGAGAATTCTTCGGCGTGGGGCTTTTCAACGGCGGCCCCTCCAACGCGCTCTTCCGCACGCGCCCATTCCTCGAATACGGGGGATTCGAGGACATAGGCGCCGGGTCAGATCACCTTTTCTGGATGTGTTACTTTGCTGTAAATTCCGTACTTCTGGTGAAGGCCGATCTTTTTTTCTATCGGCGGCACGGGGGCCAGGAAATCTCCAGTACGCGCGCGGCAGCATCGTATGCCCGCCTGTACGGTCTGGTGTGGCGATTCCTGGAAAAGGGGCGGGCACCGCTCGAGGGAGCGGAGCTCGAACGTGCCAAATCGAACTGGCTGTGGATCATCGCAAAGGCAAACCTGCATGATCTCAAGGCGGGGCGGTTCGATCTGATCAGGACCAGGCTGGCCGCGTCGGGGCTCAGTGCCGCCGACTGGGTCAGATATTTTCGTCGGCCATCGAGATCTCTCGGGGCCGGAACTCCTCAATTGGAAAGGCGTGTCTCTGGCTGAATCGACAGAATTGCTGAATCCTGAAGTCGATGGCACTGAAGGACACGCACATGGAGAGAGCAAGATTCGAAAGGTCCTGATGATCTCTCCACACTTCCCTCCTGATTCGAGCGCCGGCGCACATCGCGTTCGCCTGCTTGCGCCTTATCTGGAGCGATATGGTTGGCGTCCGACGGTTCTCACTGTCGACCCTTCGTATTACGAAGGCCAGCTCGATGCGGGGCTCGAGCGCCTCGTACCGGACGATCTTCGCGTCGTGCGCGTGGGAGCAATTCCCGCTCGAGCGACGCGCCTGTTCGGTATTGGCGACCTCGGACTCCGCTCATTCGTGCCGCTCTACAATGCAGCGAATCGATTGCTCGAGAGCGAGCAGTATGACGCATTGTTCATCACGATCTATCCGACTTACCCCGCTCTTCTTGGTCCGCTGCTCAAGAAAAAACATCGCATCCCGTTCGTTCTCGACTATCAGGACCCGTGGATCGGATCGTGGGGAAAGACTGTAGGCGCGGGCAACCACGGCGCCGTCGAGTGGAAGAGCCGTGGGTCGCGAAAGATCGCGATGTCGCTCGAGCCGATCGCGGTTCGGAGCGCCGATGCGATCACCGCAGTTTCGCCGCAGACCTTCGAAGGCGTGACGGAGCGCATTCCCGAAGCGCGAGCGATCCCAGTAATTACGATTCCGATTGGCGGCGAGCCGTCCGATTTCGAGAGGGTTCAACAGAGCGTCACGAATCCTTATTTCAACCCCGCCGACGGGCTGTTTCATCTCTGCTATGTGGGAACGATCCTCCCTCTGGGAATCGAGATGCTGAGAGCGCTCCTGCAGGCCATCGCCGCGTTGCGAGAGGAACGACCCGGATTGGGAAAG
>JADMIO010854532.1_pt1 | contig 12049 bp, 11 predicted proteins | sample 8958161 | NCBI WGS metagenome assembly JADMIO01 (sample SAMN16585339, study PRJNA669376) | soil metagenome | isolation source: Crop rotation soil | place: USA: Cullars Rotation, Alabama | collected 2011
GGGGAGCTAACGCCGGCCGCTGTCATCGCCGCCGTCCAGCGACAAGTGTGCTTCGAGTATCAGTGGGGTGGCCGCGACGCTCGGTACGGGCAGGTCGCCCATGCCAAGGTACGGATCGTCGGCGACGACGCCTATATCTGGAGCGACGACCTGCGGACCTTCCCGCGCAGCGCTCCGGCGTCGAGCTTCTATGCGGTCCACGTCCGCCAGGGCGTCACCTTCGCTGGGCGGGCGACGGCTTGGAACATGAATCTCGACTGGGGCGGCACGCCGGACTTCTTGCGGCATCGCGTGCTGGCCGTGCAGGCGTCGTCACTGACCGTCGACCTGCAGCTTCCAACGAACTGCGACGAGCGGGTCCGCCAGTCCACCCCAGAGAAGGCAGACATGCTGGCGCGCGTGGGGACGGCCATTGCCATCCACCTCGCCGAAAAACGCCGCTCCGAGCACCGGCGGCCAAGACCGGAGCGCATCGTGCTCGCCGACTTCAACCCGGAAGATCCGGAAGCCTACGGCATCGTCGAATCCACGGGAGAGGCCCTGATGGTCAATCTGCACGGGGACGTGAGCGATCCTGCGAGCGACGTGCAGATGTCGATGCCAGCGGTCAGCGCCTGGACGCTCCAGGGCGACCGGGCGAAGGACGTGGTCAAGCAGGTCCGCGCATCCTCCCGCCTTGTTCGGGTCACGGCCCGCTAGAGCGTCTGGGGAAGTAGCGCCACAGCACGGCCCCGCCGGCGATCGCGCCCGGAACGGTGATCGACATCCAGAGCCAGCTCGGCGCGCCGCTCCAGGCGAGCGCGGCCGCGGCGAGGCAGACCGCGAAGCAGCCGACGTCCCAGCCGCCTTCGCTGGCGATCTTGTTGCGCAACGCGCAGGGCGAGGCCTTGGCGAGGTTGTGCGTCACCGTGCCCAGCGGTGGCACCAGCAGCGGGAAGACTACGCCCCCGAGCGCGTTGGCGATCCCGGCCAGCCACGGAGAGCCGAGGCTCGCCGCCCGGAACGCGGCGATGGAGGCCGCCACGCCATAGGCGATCAGCACGCTGCGCCGGCCGTGGCCAAGGTCGACGTGGTGACCCATGACGAGGCCGCAGGCCGCGCCGACCAGGCCGGCCGCCGCCATCCAACCGCCGTAGGCGGCGTAGCTCTCGCCAAGCGTCAGGAACAGCGCCACCTGCCAGACGTAGATGAAGCCGGCGTCGAGCCAGCCGTCGAAGGCGATGATCAGGGCGGCGGGCCGCGCGGCCCTCCAGGCCCCTGGCGCCCGGCGAGGCACGGCGATGTTCGGGACGCCGATCAACGGAATGGCGGACAACAGCTCCACCAGCGCCGCCAGCGCAAACGTCCAGCGCGGGCCGGCGGCGATCAGGCCCCAGGCGCCGAGGATCGGAGCCACGACGCTGCCGAGGGCCTCCAGCGCCTGGGCGACGGCCACCTGCTTGCCGCGGTGCTCCACATCGCCGGCGGCGGCGAAGTAGGCGTTGCGGGGCACGTAGTAGAGCACCTCGCCCAGCGCGCTCACGAGCACGAAGGCGACGAGGGCGCCGTCGAGCCCGCGGACCTCGGCGAGGATCGGCAGCTGGACCGCCATCGCCACGACGCCGGCGATCAGGAGCGGCTTCAGGCCGAAGCGGATCGCCAGCGGCAGCACCAGCGGTCGCACCGCGAAGCGCAGGGTGACGATCGCGGCCATGAGAAGGAAGGCGCTCGGCGCGCCGAGGCCTTGGCGGATCAGGAAGACGAGCAGGAACAGCTGGCCGACGCCCCGGGCGAGGCTGGCGATACCGCCGTGCAGGTTGACGCGGTTGATCGCGTCATTGCCGAAGAACGACATGGGAGGTTCCGAACTAGGCAGGGGTCATCGCGACGCGGGCGCGCTCACCCCCATGGCTGGGGCGCGGTCCGGTCAGGCGGTTCGGGTGCGCTCTAGCGCTCGTTCCTACCCATGAAGGAACCCCCTCCTTCGGTCGTCGGCGACTATGACGGCGTGCGGCGCGCGCCGCAACAGCTACGCCTTCGCCCGCTTGCGCCGCCGCGGCTTCGGCGCGGGCGCGGCGCCTTCCGGCGTTGGCAGTTGCACCGCGCCGAACAGATCCTGCGGGGCCGGGGCGACGTCGTCGGTGCGGCGGCTCAAGAGGAAGATCACCGTCTCGGCGCGCCAGTTCTCGAGGACGCCGTTGGGGTCGATCTGCCGGGCCGCCTTGCCTTCCGTGAGCGCCGCGCACGCGTCGATGCGCAGGTCGAGCTCGCGGCAGAGGTCGGTGAAGTCGCGCAGGGTGCAGAGGTGGATGTTGGCCGTCGCGTACCAGGGGTCCGGCAGCGCGCGGGTCTCGGGCATGCGGCCGCGCGCCATCAGCGACAGCCGCATGCGCCAGTGGCCGAAGTTGGGGGTGGAGACGATCGCCTGCTCGGCAATGCGCAGGAGCTCGGAGAGCACGTGCCGCGGCTCGCGCATCTGCTGCAGGGTCTTGCTCAGGATCGCGTAGTCGAAGGCGCGGCTGGGGAAGTGGTCGAGGTCGCGGTCGCCGTCGCCCTGCACCACCGCCAGGCCCTTGGCGAGGCAGGCGGCGACGCCGGCAGGGCTGATCTCCAGGCCCTGGCCGTCGATGCGCTTCTCGCGCGTCAAGAGCTCGAGCAGGACTCCGTCCTCGCAGCCCACGTCCAGCACCCGCGCGCCGGGCCGCACGAGGCGCAGGATCTCACGGAAGTCCTCGCGGATGGCGACCACTAGAGGCCCACCTTCAAAGCCCTCGGGCCTGGGCCGCCGAGGCGAAGAAGCCGCGCAGCGCCTGGTCGAACTGCGGCTCGTCGAGGAAGAAGGCGTCGTGGCCCTTGTCGGTGCCGATCTCGGCGAAGCTGGCCCGGCAGCCGGCGGCGTTCAGCGCGCGCACGATGTCGCGGCTCTCGGCGGTCGGGTAGAGCCAGTCGGAGGAGAAGGAGAGCACGCAGAAGCGCACGCCGCGGGCCTTCAGGAAGGCGTTGGCCAGCACGCCCTGGTGCTGGGCGGCCAGGTCGAAGTAGTCCAGCGCGCGGGTGATGTAGAGGTACGAGTTGGCGTCGAAGCGGTCGACGAAGCTGGTCCCCTGGTGGCGCAGGTAGCTCTCCACCTGGAAGTCGGCGTCGAAGCCCCAGGACAGGCCGTCGCGCTGCAGCTCGCGGCCGAACTTCCGCTGTAGCGCCGTCTCCGACAGGTAGGTGATGTGCGCGGCCATGCGCGCGACCGCCAAGCCCTTCTCCGGCCGCACGCCGGCGGCCTCGTAAGCGCCGCCGCGCCAGTCCGGATCGGCCATGATCGCCTGGCGGCCGACCTCGTGGAAGGCGATGTTCTGCGCCGAGTGCCGCGGCGCGGCGGCGATGCAGACCGCGCTGAACAGCTTTTCCGGATAGTCGGCGGCCCACTGCAGCACCTGCATGCCGCCCATCGACCCGCCGACGACGCCGAACAGGGTCTCGATCCCCAGGGCCTCGATCAGCATGGCCTGGGCGCGGACCATGTCGGCGATGGTGATCATCGGGAACGCCAGCGCATAGGGCTTGCCGGTCGCAGGGTCCGTCGTGCCGGGCCCGGTGGAGCCCATGCAGCCGCCGATGACGTTGGTGGCGATGATGAACAGCTTCGCCGGGTCCAGCGGCTTGCCGGGGCCGATGACGCGGTCCCACCAGCCGGGCCGCCCGGTGGCCGGGTTCACCGACGCCGCATGCTGGTCGCCGGTCAGCGCGTGGCAGACCAGGACCGCGTTGGTCTTCGCCTCGTTGAGCCGGCCGTAGGTCTTGTAGGCCACCTCCAGCGGCTCGAGCCGCGCGCCGCTATCCAGGCGCAGGGGCTTGCCGGCGGGGGACTTCCAGACCCCGCCGCCGATCTCGATATCCGCCGTGGCGTCCGCCTGGCCGTCCATGGCGCGCCTTGGACCGCCAAAGCGCCGCCGCTGTCAACGATTGCTTGCCCCAGCCGCGGGCTTCGCAGGCGGCGCGGGCACGGCTATGAGGGGCTCCGGGGTGCGGAGCGTCGATGGACCGGCTGATCCTTTTCCGGCACGGCAAGGCGGAGGCCGAGGCCGCCAGCGGCGAGGACTTCGACCGCGTGCTTTCGCCGCGCGGCGAGCGCGAGTCCGCGCAGATGGGCGCGACGCTGGCCGAGCTGGGCCTGAAGCCGGACGTGGTGCTGGTCTCGCCCGCGGCGCGCACGCGCGGCACCTGGGCGGCCGCCGAGGCCGCGTTTCCGGGCGCGCAGGCGAGCTTCGACAACGGCCTCTACCACGCCGATTCCGCCGCGGTGCGCCACGCCGCCGAACGGGCCGGGCGCACGGCGAGGACGGTGATGGTGGTGGGGCACAATCCCGGCCTGCAGGAACTGGCCGTGCGCCTCTTGCAAGAGGGCGGCTCGCCGCCGTCGCTGGTGCACCGCGCGCAGCGCAACTTCCCGACCGCGGCGGCGGCGGTGTTCCTGTTCGACGCGGCCGGGCGGCCGGCCTACGACGGGCTGTTCTTCCCGGATCGCGGCGACTAGGGGCTGAGCGATTGAGCCGGATCTACAAGATCCTGAGCCGCGCGGAGTGGGACGCCGCGCTTCGGGTGCGGCGCTTCACGGGTTCGGCGGTCGACCTCCAGGACGGCTTCATCCACTTCTCGACGGCCGAGCAAGCCGCGGAGACGGCGCGGCGGCACTTCCGCGGCGAGGACGACCTGGTGGTGCTGGAGGTGGAGGCCGACGACCTGGGCTCTGCGCTGCGCTGGGAGCCCTCGCGCGGGGGGGACCTGTTCCCGCACCTCTACGCGCACCTGGACACCTACCTCGTGCGCGCCATCAGCGAGGCGCCGCTGGACGCCGACGGCTTCCCGGCGCTCAGCCTGTGAGTGCGCTCCACGGCCTGGCGACCCGGGCGCTGCGGCTGCTCGATCCGGAGGATGCGCACCGCGCGGCGATCCTGGCGCTGCGGCTCGGCCTCGGCCCCGCCGCCCCGCCGGACGATCCGATCCTGGCCGGCTCCCTGGCCGGCGTGGCGCTGCCCAACGTCGTGGGCCTGGCCCCCGGCTTCGACAAGGACGCCCAGGTCTATCCGCAGATGCTGCGCGCCGGCTTCGGCTTCGTGGAGTGCGGGACCGTCACGCCGGAGCCGCAGGAGGGCAATCCGCGGCCGCGCCTCTTCCGGCTGTCGCAGGACCGGGCGGTGATCAACCGCATGGGGTTCAACAACTACGGCCTGGATACGTTCGCCGCGCGCCTCTACGGCCGCGGACCCGGTGTCGTCGGCGCCAACATCGGAGCCAACAAGGACTCACCTGACCGCATCGGCGACTACGTCGAGGGGTTGAAGCGGCTCTGGGGGCTGGCGAGCTACTTCACGGTCAACGTCTCCTCGCCGAACACGCCGGGCCTCAGAGCCCTGCAGACCAAAGCGGCCCTGGAGGAGCTGCTCGGCCGGCTGGCAGAGGCGGCGCGCACGCTGCCGCCGCCGGATGCGGTCCCGATGCTGCTGAAGGTCGCGCCAGATCTGGAGGACGCGGAGATCGAAGCGATCTGCGACGTGGTCGCGGCCAACGGCCTCGACGGTGTCATCGTCTCGAACACGACGATCAGCCGCCCGCCCCTGCGATCGTCGGGCCGGAACGAGGCGGGCGGGCTCTCGGGCGCGCCGCTGTTCGCGCTCTCGACGGATGTGTTGAGACGGTTCCACGCAGCAGCGGCCGGCCGCTTCCCGCTCATCGGCGTCGGCGGGATCGGATCAGGGGCCGACGCCCACGCCAAGATCCGCGCCGGGGCCTCCGCCGTGCAGCTCTATTCGGCCCTGGTGTTCGAGGGACCGGGCCTCGTCACCCGCATCAAGCGCGATCTGGCGCAGCGCTTGCACGCCGATGGCTTCAGATCGGTCAGCGAGGCGGTGGGCGCGCAATAGCCGCGGCTGGCCGCGTTGCCGAAGGCGCAGGCGTGGATTAACTCGGGACTCTTATGGCGGACGCCCAAACGCCGCAGGTCGAGGAAGGGGCCAGGAAGCGCCGCTTCTTCTGGCCGGGCGGGCTGTCGGCGCGCCTCTTGATCGTGACCATCGTGTTCGTGGCGACCGGCGGGGCGCTCGCGCTGCCGATCGCGCTGGCGTCGTACGAGGACACTTGGCTGCTGGACCGGGTGCGCGCCGCCGAGCTCGCCTCGATGGCCCCCGACGTCGCCCCTGACCGCAAGGTCTCCCAGACCATCGCCGAGCAGCTGGAGCGCGGCGCGGGCGTCAGCCACGTGGCGATCCGCAGCGAGGGCGTGCAGCGGCTGGTGCTGGGCGGGCCGGTGCTGAAGGAGACGCCCTACGTCGTCGACCTGAGGAGCCAAGCGCCAGTCTCCTGGTTGATGGCCCCGTTCCAGACCCTGTTCGGCGGCGAAGGCCGCAGCGTCCGCGTGATCGCCCAGCCGCGCTTTCGCCACGCCGAGCTCGTCGACGTGGTGGCCCCCGACGCGGAGCTGAAGCGCGGGCTGATCTCCTACCTCTGGAAGCTGATCCTGGTGGCGGCCTTCGTCTCCACCCTGGCCGGCGTGGCGGTCTACATCTCGCTGAACCTGTTCCTGGTGCGGCCGATGCAGCGGATCACGCGCGCGATGGAGCGCTTCCGGGCCGATCCGGAGGACCCGGAGGCCCGCGTCGAGCCATCCGGCCGCCGCGACGAGATCGGCCGCGCCGAGGTCGAGCTGGACCTGATGCAGGCCGACCTGCGCACGGCGCTGAACTCGCGCGCCCGGCTGGCCGCGCTGGGAGAGGCGGTGGCCAAGATCAACCACGACCTGAAGAACATGCTGACCAGCGCCCAGATCGCGTCTGAGCGGCTGGCGGCGCTGAAGGACCCCAAGGTCTCCCAGGCGTTGCCCAGGCTGGAGCGGGCGCTGGACCGCGCGGTGAAGCTGGCCTCCGGCGTGCTGGCCTACGGCAAGACCCAAGAGGCGGCGCCGGAGCCCAGACCCGTGCTCCTGGGCGGCGCGGTGGAGGCGGCGGCCGAGGAGGCGCGGCTGTCCGAGGCCGGCGTGAAGCTGGTCAGCACGATCAAGCTGGGCGGGCGAGTCAACGCCGACCCGGACCAACTGCACCGCATCCTGGCCAACCTGCTGCGCAACGCCCGCGAGGCGATTGAACACGAGGAGGGACGCCGCCGCGCCGGCCGCGTCGAGATCGCGCTGGTGCAGTCGGGCGGCCAGAGCGTGGTGCGGGTGCGCGACAACGGGCCGGGCGTGCCGGAGCGGGTGCAGGAGCGGCTGTTCCAGCCGTTCGGCGGCTCGGGACGGCCGGGCGGCGTCGGCCTGGGCCTGGCGATCGCCCGCGAGCTGGCCCAGGGCCATGGCGGCGACCTGATCCTGGCCGAGACCAGCCCCAGGGGCTCGACGTTCGAGCTGCGCCTGCCCGGCGCGCCGGCGGCGGCCGCGCCGCGCAAGCCGCGGACCGCGGCGAGCTCGGCCTAGTAGCCCTTCGCCACGCCCTCGCGGCGGGGATCGGCGCCGCCGCGCAGGCCGTTGGGCGTCACCTCGATGCCGTGCAGGCCCGAGCCTTCCCCGAAGCTGCCGCCCTGCAGGCGCACGCCCTTGGCGGCCAGCGCGTCCACCACGCCCGGCGGGTACTTGTCGGGCTCGGACGCATAGAAGTTGCCGCCGGCGATGAGGTTGGGCAGCGCCAGCGCCTCCTGCATCGGCAGCTTCCAGTCCAGGGTGGCGACCAGCGCCTTCAGGTTGAACGCCAGGATCGAGGGGCCGCCGGGCGAGCCCACCGCCTCGACCAGCCGCCCCTGGCGGTCCAGCACGATGGCCGGCGCCATCGACGAGCGCGGCCGCTTGCCGCCGGCCACGGCGTTGGCCGCCGGCGCGCCGTCCGGGTCCCTCGGCGAGAAGGAGAAGTCGGTCAACTGGTTGTTGAGGAAGAAGCCGTGGACCATCCGCCCGTCGCCGAAGATGCTCTCGACGGTGGTGGTCATCGAGACCGCGTTGCCGTCCTTGTCGACGATCACGAAGTGGGTGGTGCCGCCGGGCTCGGCGGTGCGGTCGGGCGCGCGTTCGCCGGCGCCCTTGGGCTTGCCGGGGGCCGGCGCGGGGCCGGCGCGGTCGGGGTTGATCAGCTTCGCGCGCTCGGCCTCGTAGGCCGGGTCGAGCAGGCCTTCGGTGGGCACGGAGACGTAGTCCGGGTCGCCGATGTAGCGGTCGCGGTCGGCGTACATCAGCCGGCTGGCCTGGCTGAACAGGTACCAGCCCTCGGCGTCGTTCGGGTGCTTGGCGATGTCGGTATTGGCCAGGATGCCCAGGCCCTCCAGCACGCCCGGCCCGCCGGACGGCGCCGGCGGCACGCAGACCACGTAGACGCGGTAGGGCTTGCAGAGCGCCGGACCCACCTGCGGCTTGTAGCCGGCCAGGTCCTTCAGCGTGATGGTCGAGGGCATCGGCCCGTCGTGCAGGCGCTTGACGATGTCTTGGGCGATCTCGCCCTCGAGGATGGCCTTGGGGCCCTGGGCGGCGATGCGGCGAAGCGTGTCGGCGTAGGCCGGGTTCCGGATCGTGTCGCCGTACTTGATCTTGGTCCCGTCGGGCTTCGTGAAATAGCGCACCGCGTCCGGCTGGCTGGCCTGCGGCGCGCGGCTGGAGGCGGCGTCGGCCATCCGGTGCGGCGCGGGGAAGCCGCCGTCGGCCATCTTCTCGGCGTCGCCGAACAGGTCCTTCCAGGCCAGCTTCCCGTGCTGCTGGTGGGCCAGGTAGAGCATCGCCACCGCGCCCGGCACGCCTGCCGAGCGGCCGCCCACGATCGCCACCGGCTTCGGGACCGGCTTGCCGTCCGGGCCGAAGAACCAGTCAGGTCCGGCGCTGGCCGGCGCCTTCTCGCGGCCGTTGTAGGCGGTCACCTGGTGGGTCTTGCCGTCGTAGAAGGTCATGAAGGCGCCGCCGCCCAGGCCCGAGCTCTGCGGCTCGACCAAGCCCAGCACCGCCTGGATGGCGACCGCGGCGTCCACGGCGTTCCCGCCGCGCTTCAGCACCGCCAAGCCCACGTCCACCGCCAGCGGATTGGCGGCGGCGACCATGGCGGTCGGCCCCTTCGCCTGAGGCGCGGGCGGCGCCGCGTAGCTCGCCGGAGCGGCGATCAGGGCGGCGAGCGCCAGGGACAACAGGGACTTGGCTCGGACCACGGGCGACGCAGCTCCAGGAAACGGGTTCGTCAGGCCCAGACGGGCCGGCGCTGGCCGACGACGAACCCGACACGAGGCCCGCCGGCGGCGGCGCCGCCTGCCATCGCACGGCGAAGGCGGCGCCCGCAACCTGATCACTGATCAGGGCGCGCCGAAAGTGGGCCAGGGCGACAATCATAAGGGGCGAACAGGCTTCAGCCGGCCGCGTCGCGCTGTTACCGTCGGCCGAGGGTTTGGGTAAGCGTTCAGGAGGCGGGACCATGGCGATCGGTCGGAAGCTCGTATTGGTGGCGGGGGTGGCGGTGCTGGCGGCGGGCGTCGCCGCAGCCCAGCCGGCGAAGAAGGGCGCCAAGCCTGCGGCCCCGCGGCCCGCGGCGTCCGCGCCGGCGGCGGGCGGCGAGCAGAAGGTGACCGGCCCCATCGCGGTCTATTGGGTCAGCGCGGCCACCCAGTCGGGCTTCGGCATCCCCGGCATGGGCGGCGGCGGCCAGCGCCCCTCGGCCATGGACATGATCCGCATGGCGCAGGGCGGCGGCGGGGCGCAGCACAACCTGACCCTGCAGCTGGGCTCCACCGAGGCGCCGCAGGGCGGACCGCCGCACGCCGAGCATGCGGTCCCGCCGGGCCTCGGCGTCGGGCCCAGCCTGCCGCTGGTGACGCCGGAAGTGCAGAAGGTCGAGGTCCACGAGGGGCGCGAGGAGCCCCAGATCCCGCGCGAGTACCAGAAGCCGAAGGGCCGCATGTTGATCTTCTGGGGCTGCGGCGAGCACGCCCCGCCCGGCCAGCCGCTGGTGATCGACTTCTCGCAGATGACCCCGGAGAAGCTGTCGATCGGGCAGATGCCCGCCAACTTCGCCGCGATGATGCGGGGCTTCGACATCCACCGGGTGAACGGCCCGGCGTTCAACCGCGACAGGACCTACGGCGACTGGCCCAACGCCAAGTCGACCAAGCGGGTGCCCAGCGAAGGCTCGTTGGTGGGCGAGCACACCATCACCGGCGACTACAGCCCGGAGATCAAGTTCACCCTCGACCAGGACCAGGACTTCCTGGGGCCGCTCACCCTGACCACCAACGCCAAGATGCCCAGTGGGGCGGTGCAGCTGGGCTGGAACAGCGTGCCGAACGCCCAGGCCTATGCCGCCAGCATGATCGGCGGCGGCGGCCAGCCGGACACTTTCATGATGTGGGTCTCCTCCGAGACGCAAGCCGCGGCCTTCGCGCTGCCGGACTACCTCTCGCCCGGCGACATCGCCCGGCTCGTGGCCTCGCACGCGCTGATGGGCCCTGAGGCGACCAGCTGCGCGGTGCCGCAGGAGGCGGCGAGCGCGGTGAAGGGCGGCCTCGTCCAGATGGTCGCCTATGGCCGCGAGGCGAACTTCGTCTACCCGCCCCGGCCTGCCGACCGGCGCCAGCCGTGGAACCGGCAGTGGGAGGTGAAGGTGCGCTACCGCTCGGCCACCGGCGGCCTGCTGGGCCAGCCGATGCCCGGCATGGGCGGCGGCGGGCGCGGCGGCGACCGCGGCCGCACCTCAGCCGAGGGCCAGCCGCCGCCACAGACCCCGGCGGACGCCGCCGCGGCGCGCAGGCGGGCGATCCTCAACGGCCTGGGCGGGCTGATCCCGCACTGAGCGTGCAGGGGCGGGCGCGGCGGGGTCCCGCGTCCGCCCGCCGCGCCAAAGGGGTTGAACCGGCAAGGCCGCGCGGCTAGATACCCGCCCTCGCCGACAAGGCGGCGCGCGCCCGTAGCTCAGCTGGATAGAGCATCAGACTACGAATCTGAGGGTCGGACGTTCGAATCGTTCCGGGCGCGCCAATTTCTTCTGGAAAAGCATCGACTTCGGGCTGCGGGTTCGACGGCTCTTGCCAAATTTTGGCAAGCACATACCTTCGCTCCTATGACCACGATGAACATTTCCCTGCCGGAGTCCCTCAAAGCATTCGTGGACGAACAGGTGAGCGGGCGAGGCTATGGCACCAGCAGCGAGTATGTCCGCGAGCTGATCCGGCGAGACCAGGATCGGCAGCGGCTCAAGCGGCTGCTCCTTGACGGCGCCGCTTCGCCCTCCGCTGGGCCAGCTGACCAAGCGTACTTCGACGGTCTGCGGGAGCGTATCCGCGGCCGGGCGGCGGGATGACGGGCAAGCCGGTCGTCCTGCGCGCGTTGGCGCGGCGGGATGTCGACGATGCTATCGACTTCTACTTATCTGAAGCCGGCGATGCGGTGGCCTTGCGCTTCATCGATGCGCTGCAGGCCGCGCTTGGTGCGATCGGACAGCACCCAGCGGCCGGCTCGCCGAGGTATGGCCAAGAGCTCGAGCTGCCGGGGCTGCGGTGCAGGGCGCTGGCGCGCTTTCCGTATGCCGTCTTCTACCTCGAAAGGGAGCGCGACGTGGATGTCTGGCGCGTGCTTCACGTCAAGCGAGACATTCCAGCCTGGCTTCAGGACGCCTGAAACCGCGAGGTCACCCCGCCCGCCGCATGCCGGCCGGCGGCAATAGCGCGTGCAGGCGTCTGATCGTCGGCAGGGCCTGGTCTTCGGGGACGGTGCCGAAGCCGAGGATGAGGCCGCGGCGGGGGTCGGCGGGGGGCATGTGCGGTGAGAGGGCCGCGGGGCCTAGGCCGCCCGCGTGGGCGGCGCGGGCCAGGGCCACGTCGTCGGGGTCGCTCGTGAGGTCGGCGATGAGGTTCAGGCCGCCGGCGGTGGGGCGGGTGGCGAAACGGCCCTCGAACACCTCGTCCAGCGCGGCGGCGAGCGCCGCGCCGCGGGCGCGATAGGCGCTGCGCATCCGCTTTATGTGGCGGGCGAAGTGACCCTCGGCGATGAATTCGGCGAGCACCGCCTGCTCGAGCGCGGGCCGGCCGCTGTCCAACAGCTGGACGAGCTCGCGCAGGCGGGCGAAGTGGGCGG
>JADMIO010941480.1_pt1 | contig 12048 bp, 11 predicted proteins | sample 8958161 | NCBI WGS metagenome assembly JADMIO01 (sample SAMN16585339, study PRJNA669376) | soil metagenome | isolation source: Crop rotation soil | place: USA: Cullars Rotation, Alabama | collected 2011
TGTCCACGTGGAATTCTAAGCTTAGGATCCCAATGTGCTGGAAAGAAGCGGATGAAGGCCCAGATCGACGCCGCCATCAAGCAGGACATCGTGCGCCCCAACGAAGGGATGCGGTTACTGCAGGAGTTCGAGCGGGGGCTGAAGGATCAGACGTATTTGAGTATCGACTGAGACCGCTCCCGAGTCAGCGTGGTGCTTACGTCTGATACGTCCGAATGGCTTGTAGTCCCGTACATTGTCCAAAGAGAAGGGGGATTCGCATGCCATTCGTCGTTCGCTTCACTCCGAAGTCCATGTCGTCGCAGCAGTATGACGACGTCATCAAACGCCTTGACGCCGCCGGCGCCGGCTCGCCGCAGGGGCGAATCTTTCACGTCGCCTTCGGGGAGCCGGATGCGCTGCGCGTTTCGGACATCTGGGACACGCACGAGAACTTCGATCGCTTCGGCCAGACGCTGATGCCGATCCTTCAGGACGCCGGCGTCGATCCCGGCACGCCGGAATTCATCGAGACGCACAACATCATCGCCGGCAAGTAAGCGCGATTTCTCACCAAAACTTAGCGGAGGGTCACCGGAGCGTTCACATCGCGTGCGTAGACTGCGCGCGGCATGAAACGGCTCTGGCCCTTCGCCGCTGTTCTCTCATTTGTCGCCGTTGAGGCAATGGCAGCGGACTGCACTGGATGGGCGGGACTTCAGGCGCCGGTGCGTTACGCCTCATCCGCGGACAAAGTCGTGCTGGTGCGGGATCTCGATGGCGACGGCGCTCCCGAGATCATCGCCTCCGGCAATCAGAGCGACCAGCTCGGAGCGTTCTCGCTGCTGCCGAATCGAGGCGACGGCAGCTTTGCCGCGGAACGGCTCGTCGCCAGCGGATTCGGAGAAACGCTGCAGGACATCGGCGATCTCAATCACGACCACGTTCCCGATCTTCTCGTATCCAACTACTTTGCGAATGGCATCGTCGTCTATCGCGGCAGAGGGGCGCTTCAGTTCGATGGCGGTACGCCCTACGGAACGGCAACTCACGGCGGCCCGTCGCTGATCATCGACTACGACCACGACGGAACGCCCGATGTCATCAGCTTCTCGTTCGGCTCCGGCAATCCGGTCCGCATGCATCTTTTCCGAGGACTCGGTGACACCACCCTCGGCGTGAAGACGACGTTCGAGACGGGACTGGCGAATGCCGATTTCCCGTCGACCCGTACGATCAATGGAGTGCTCGAGATCATCGTCAGCGAGCGGTCCGGTCACCTCGGTTTTCTCCGTTACGTGAACGGCGTGGTGTCCATCTCCAGGATCGAGGCAGGGCCCGGCTTTGATCTCAGCAGTGCGTTCGCCGACGTGAACAACGACGGAATCGCCGACATCGTCGATACAGGAACGACTGAATCCGCGAACGAACCGATCTTCGTCGCGCTGGGCAACGCCGATGGAACCTTTCAGGAGCGCCGGCAGCTCGCACATCCGCGGAAGGTGACCTTCCCGATCGTGCGCGTCCGGGACATCGACGGAGACGGCCACGCCGATCTCGTCGTTAGCAGTCTTCAGTCGACGAGCCTCTACCTCTATCGCGGGAATGGTGCGGGCGATTTCGAGGAAGGAATGGCCATCGACGCCGGCAGCGTAATCAACGCATTCGACATCGGCGACGTGAACGGCGACGGCTATCTCGATCTCGTCACCGCGAACAACGACCACACCGTGTCGGTGATCGAGAACCGCGGCCCCTGCCGGCCGGCGCGGCATCGCGCGGCATCGCACTGAGGTTGGATTCGGCCGCGCTGTCCGGCGTATCCTGCTCGGCGCAATCACCCCTCGAGCGAGCGAATGATGAAACTCCGCAGCGTCCTCTGCCTGCTGTTTCTCTGCTCCGCCGTGGCCGCCTTCGGGCAGCAGGGCGGGCATGGATCGTTCCTCGGCCACTTCTTCGGCTACGGCTTCCTGTTCCAGGTGGCGGCGGTCATTCACTGGTCGCGCAAACGCCCCGAGGCCTTCTGGCTGTGGATCATCATCATCGGAGGGATGATCGGGGCGCTGGCGTACTTCCTCATCGAAGGGCTGCCCGATCTTTCCAACGTTCAGAGAACGCTGCGCGGCCCCACACGACGGAAACGGATTCGCGTTCTGCGCAGCTTGGTGATCCTGAATCCGTCGGCCGGGAACTACGAGGAGCTCGGCGAGTTGCTGCTCGATGAGAAGCGGTACCGCGAAGCGCGGGAGGCGTTCGATCAGGCGCTCTCCGCGCGCACCGACTCGATCGATCCCTTCTATCGCCGCGGCATCGCCGAATTCGAGCTGCGCGAGGACGAAGCCGCGGTCGCTGACCTTCGCCGCGTGACCGCCGCCGACCCGAAATACGGTTTCTGGCGGGCGGCCAGTCTCCTTGGACAGGCCCTGGCCAGGCTTGGCCGCACCGATGAGGCGATGACCGTCTTCGACAAGATCGCCAAAAGCGCCACCGGCGCCGAGCCGCTTGTCAGCGCGGCGCAATTCTTCGCGGAACACGGACGCGAAACGGAAGCCCTCGCCATCGCCCGCGACATCGCTATGCGTGACGCCACCATGCCCGCCTACCAGAAGCGCCGCGATCGCGCCTGGCTGCGCAAGGCACGCGCAATCGAGCGCGGTCTGCGGAAGCGCACGTAACCGGGGATGAACCGGCAGGACCGCCCGCAACACGCCTGGCACTCGTACGTTACGTAGGTGCGGTTGAAGTGAGGGTCATTTTGACGAAGTCGTATCGCCGGAGGGAAACGCCATGCGCGACCGCACTTCTTCGGAGAGGTTGCGCAGATACGGTTGAGACTCATTTTTTGCCAGTGCATGGAGCGCCGCGTGGACTTCGCCCGGCGAATCGGGCCTTACGGCTTCGATGGCCATCTGTCGCGCCTCCGGGTCCTCGTCGCGCAGGAGCGTGATGACGATTTCGCCCGCCCGTTTGGCCGGCATGCGCTGCGCGACCGTTGCGGCGGCCAGGCGAACCATCCGCTCCTTCTTCGTCGCGGCGTGCTGCACGATGCGCGCGCCGCGCGGATCCGGAATCAGACCCGCGACATAGGTGGCCTTCGCGGCCAGCATCAAGTCGTCGCCATCAACCAATGCGGCCAGATGAGGCAACGCCTCGGGGCCGAGCACGGCGGCGGCTTTGTGAAGATCCGCCTCGTCGGGCAAGAGCATTCGGATGACGTCGTTCATCGTTACGGCGGCCATCATCCACCTCCTTCGTTCCACCCGTCGTTTGGCGCGGTCTGCCAGGTGTGCCAGATCCGGTCGTCGGAGCTGGTTCCGAAGACTTCCAGGCGTCCGTCGAAGTTGGAGGCCACGCAGATCGTCACCAGGCGATCTTTACGGATCAGACTACTGCCGATCATGGTGGAGCCCTCACCCGGCGTCAACGACGGCGTTCCCATGATTGCTGCGGTCCCGCAACCGGTCATGAGGCGGGTTAAATTCGGCGTGCTGCAGCACAAGGGGTTGGCCGCAGGACAGCCGGTGTTCTCGCCCGTGATGTGGGTGAGCCCGAGCACGTGTCCGACCTCGTGAGCCACGGTCCAGGGACTTCCGCCCTGCGAGACCACGGCACCCGGTTGCCCGGCGGGAGAGACTGCACAGCCATTGAGCGTGCCGGTGTTGCCATTCACGAGGGTGACGAAGTAGACCACGATGTCGGTGGTCCCGGCGCTGTTGCGGTTTGCGAAGAGGAGAGCCTGATCGCCGGTGACGGTTCCCGACGTGCAAGGCCCGACGTTGAAGGTCGTCTTCGGGGGAGCCATCGGAAACGGGATGACCGTGATGTTCTCGCGCGGCCCTTCCGCGACCTTGATCCCGACGGTGGCAAAGACCGTGCGCATGTTCGCCATCAGCGTGTTGAGGGGCTGGGTGGGATTGGTGATGATCTTGAGGAGCACCCGGATCTGTGCCGCCAGATCCGTCCAACCACCCGACCAGGTGCCCGGTATGGTCTGTTGTGTGTACCAGATCTGCTCGTCCGATGAGACGCCGAACACTGCCAGGCGCCGTCGGCGTTGCGCCCGACCCGAAGCTCCTTCATCAAGTCGCTCGACGAGTAGAACTCCGCCCACCCGCCGCCGCCCCAGGTGCCCGGCGCGATCTGCCAGGTGTGCCACATGGTGTCGTCGGGGGCGATGCCGACGACCTCCAGACGACCGTCCGCATTTTGTCCCACCTCCAGGCTGCGCATCTGATCGTCTGTCGTGTAGAACAGGGTCCATCCCGCGCCCGTCCACGTCCCCGGACTCGGTTGCCACGTACGCCAGATGCTCTTGTCGGGGGCAACGGCGAAGACCTCGATCCGGCCATCGGCATTGCGGGCCGCGCGCAGTTGGCGCAGCCTGTCGGCCGGCGTATAAAACATCGACCACGAGCCGACCCATGCGCCGGGATTCGTCTGCCAGGTACGCCAGACGCTGTCGTCCGGTGCGGCGCCGAAGACTTCCAGGCGTCCGTCGGCGTTTGTTCCCACGTCCAGCGTGCGCATGCGATCGGCCGCTCCGTAGAAGAGATTCCACGAGCCGCTCCACGCGGTGCCGGGCGAGGTCTGCCACGTGTGCCAGATGCTGTCGTCGGGCGCGACACCAAACACCTCCAGGCGACCGTCGAAGTTCCGTCCTACGCGCAGCTCGCGAAGTTCATCCGATGGCGAATAGAACATCGTCCAGCCGCCCGACCACACACCCGGGGCCGGTTGCACCGTTCGCCAGACGCTGTTGTCCGGCGCCACGCCGAAGGCCTCGAGCCGCCCGTCGGCATTCTGTGCGACCTCGACGCGACGCAGCCGATCGCTGGAGCCAAAAAACTCTGCCCACATCGTTCAACTCCTCGATGAGGAGTGTCTGCCGGTTCGGAGTTCCCTACCTCTAATGTGCGGTAGTAACCCGGCTCCCATCCTTCGACGGCCCATACGGGCTCACGTACACCCGCTCGATGACCGGCGCGTTCTTGTCGTCGCCGGGCTCGCGCACCGCGGGGAGGATGCTTCGCGGGATCGGGTCGGTCGAGGCAGCGAACATCCCTTTGCGGCTGCTGAAGTTTCCGGCGAAGGTGGCGACGATCAGGTCGAGGTCGGGGACGACGGTCACGGTCTGGCCGCCGGCGCCGCGGGCGGAGTAGGTGCGCACGGTTCGATCTTTGTAGGGATAGTTCTCGCCCCACCAGAGATAGCCGTAATAGATGTTGCGCAGGTGGTAGAGCGGCGCGCCGGCGCGGGCGGCGAACTCCTGGCTGACGATGCGGCGGCCTTCCCACGTCCCGCCATTGAGCATCAGCTGGCCGAGCTTGATGAAATCGCGGAGCAGCAGGTCCATTCCGCCGCCGCCGTACGGATGGCCGGCGGGATCGAGACCCCAATCGTAGCGACGGATCTTCATCGGCCCGCCGATCAGACGGTCGAAGAGCACCATCGGCTCTTCGTGAGCGGCGCGGCCCACCATGCCGAGGGCGAGATTCGGGCTGGCGCTGCAATAGACGGAGTTCTCGCCCGGTGGCGTGGCCAGCGGAACCTTCATCGTGTAGCGATAGAAATCGGGCTCCCCCTCCTGCTCCCACATCGTCTCTTCATTGCCCGGCGCATCGTCGTTCGTGTCGTCGCAGAAATAGCCGGACGACATCGTCAGCAGGTTCTCCAGGGTCATGGCGCGTTTCTGCGGGTCGAGGTCCGGCGGGAACGTGCCGCCGTTCATCACCTGGTAGACCGGACTGGAAAGCTTCAGCGGAACGCTGGCGTGCATGGCCGCACCGACCAGCAGCGCGGTCAGGCTCTTGGAGGCGGATCGGGTGTTGTGGAGTTTGTCGCGATCCTGTTCGTGAAAGTACTCCTCGAGGACCAGCTTTCCATGGCGGGCGATGAGGAGACCGTGAACCTGCGGCGCGTCGGGTGCATCCATCGGCGTCTCGAGAATGCCCTGGACCAGCTTCTCAATGGCGGCGCGATCGATGTCCGCCGCATCCAGCGTTCCCACGGGCCAGCCGTCGTTGCGCGGGAGCGGCGGATGGTAGGTGTAACGGGCCGGCTGTTTGCCGCGCGGGTAGAAGGCGCTGTCGTCTCCTTCACGAACGAAGTCGTAGCTTCCACCGCGGCTGGGAAAAACGAGGATGATTCGGTTCGTCTCCGAGTCATAGGTTCCGCCCGCGACCTCCTGCTCCTTGCCGCCGCGCTTCCCGATCAGCTTCAGGGCGTTGCCGTCGCGGGTAAGCCGCTCCACGCCCAGCTGAGTGCCAATGTCCCGCTCCGGATTGCGCAGGAGAGCATGGAACGACCCATCCGGCTGCGATTGGAGGAGCAGATAAAAGGTGAACACGTCCTCGCCGGGATCGACGTCGCCGCGCCACAGATTCGGACCGTCAGGCCGCAACACCACGGGCGATGCGCTCACCGGCGTCGATTTCCAATACAGGAGTGTGCCGGGCCGATACCAATGGCCGCGGATCACGCCGTCATCGCCACGCTTGCCGCGAAATGTCCCGCCGTGATCCGGCATCGTGAACGTGAGCTCCCCGTTCGCGGCGCTGACCGGCACGATCCGGCCGGCGATGTCGGCGCTCCAGCTCTTTCCACTCCGCTGCACGACCAACTCCCCGCGCACCTCGGGACCGAATCGTTTCTTCGCCTTCCACAGTCCCGACAGATCGTTCGCGGGATCAGCCATGAGCGGATAGGACATAACGGCGAACACCAGAGCGAGCACGAGTCTTTTCATATCGATCAACGTAATCCCTCGGCCGCGGCGACGCTTGGCCGGACGGAACCGATTTGCTTTCTGCTAGCGGTGCTGCGCGCGATATGCCGAGGGAGCCTGGCCGGTAACGCGCTTGAAGGTCTTTGTCAGTTGCGCGTGGTCGGAGAATCCTGAGGAAAACGCGATCTCCGCGATCGGCTTGCCGGTCATCACCAGTTGGCGACGAGCGAAGCCGACGCGAACGCGGCGGATGTACTCCCCCACCGTGCAGCCCTGCGACGCGCGAAATTGCCGCGCCAGATGCACGGGATGCACGCCGACGGCGGATGCAATGGCGCCGAGCGACAGCGGCGACGCGAACTCTTCTTCGATCAGACGCCGCGCACGATCGGCCCACACGCTGCGCTCGCTCTTGCCCGCCAGGCGCGACGCGAAAACGATCACTTCCATCGCCAGCGACTCGATGACCATCTCCGACATGCTGTCAGGAGCGGCCAGCTCGGCGTCGAGGCGGTCGCCGAACTGGTCGACGAACGGCGATCGCACCCGGAAGCGTTTCCCGGCGAAACCGGCCTCGGTCAGCCGATTCACCCACGCAGGGCTGAGGTCGATCGCCGTCAGCACGGCGCCGCCATCGTCGAACTCATTGGCGTGCTCGTCGTACGCCGGACGATAGATGCAGGTGAACCGGTCGTAGCGCTCGCTGCTCTGACCGTAACGCTCGACGAATCCGCCGTCGCGCACGAACAGCAGAAACGCCCCGGTATGCGTGTGCGTCGTCAGACGGAGGCGCGGCGGATACGCGGTCGCCGTCAGCACCGAGGCGGAAAGCTCGACGCGCCGCAGCAGCGTCCCGAACGGCCCGTCAGGAACGCGCTTCACGCGCGAAAGCCGCGCCACGCGCGGAAACATCGCCGTCGAGGAAATCGGATCGAACTGCAGCGCCCCCGGCGCCACCGTCGGTCCTGTGATTGTGGTGCCCATCTCGCTGTAGTGCCTAGACGTCCGGGAACGGGCGACGTTAGCACGGCGTGGTCTTCGGAGCTTTGGATCCCTCAACGCCGCGCTGCATCAGAGGTACTTCCGTGCGCGACTTCCCGCGGCGTTCCGAACACGAGGTCTGTCTCGACCTCGGCGGGCTTGCCGTCGACCAGGTAGGGTTTGAGTCGCCAGGTGCGAAGGGCGGCGATGATGGCGTCGGACTGATCGGGGAAAGCACTGAGGAGATGGACGTGCTTCACCCGTCCTTCGCCGTCGATGGTCACGCGGACCGGGATGGTGTTGAAACGGCGCGTGGCGAAATAGGGTTCCGTCTTCTCCACGATGTTGTCGTCGTGCGCGTAGCCTTTCACGCAGAGCGGTCCATCGCTTTCCTTCGGCAGGGAGATGTCCCTCATCGTTCGCTCGGCCGCGTCGAGCGTCGCCTTGTCGCGGCCGGTGAATGTAAACGTCAAGGCGTGGCAGCGCGCGTCGGTTGAAAGCACGCGCCAGTGGAAGCCGATGAGCGGCGATCCGTAGGCCACGCGATAAAACGTCCGTCCGGCGATCTTCACCTCTTCCGGTCCGCGCTCGATCTCGTAACGCGGCACGACTCCGCGGCGAAGTAAGGCCATCATCTCTCTGGCGGAAGAGACAGGGTTCGCGCCGAAGAAGAGGTCCTGGGCCGACACCAGCAGCTGCGCTCTCACTCTCTGCTGATCCCAGAAGGCGAATTGGGTCAGGACGTAGCTGCCGCCATCGGACGGCGGAGGCCCCGCCGGCTGTTCCGTCCAGCCGGCGGGGATTGGATATGACAGGCGGAAATAGGCGTTGTGGTAGCGGCCATCGGCCACCTTCCCCTCCTCCGGCAACGGCGTCACCGAGTCGCTCGCGGCCGGCGTCGCCCCTTTGACGAGGATTACGCCGTTCGGAACCACCGTCGTCGGAACCGTTCCCGCATCGGCGGACAGACCGATGCCGAGGGCGAACAGCGAGGAGAGAGTGTGCCTGATGATTCGCCACATGGGCTTCTCCCTTGTTACAGCGATCGCAGGAAGTTCAGCACGTCCTGTTTTTCGGTACTCGATAGAGCGTTGAAGTTAGTCACCGCGATATTGGCCTCGGAGCCTGGCGAGGAATGCTGATCGATGGCCTTGAGAAGGTCGGGAGTCCGGCCGTCGTGGAGGAGAAAGATCCGCTTCCCCAGTCCCCACAGCGGCGCCGTTCGGAACTGGTCTCCTCCCGCCGTGCCCTGCGAGATGTTGTCCGCCAGCTTGGATCCCATGTGATGGATCTCGAGGTCGCTGAACAGATTCACCTTCTGGTTGTCGAGGCTCGGCGTGATCGACGACGAGAACGACGGGAACCGGTTGTGGTGGCAGGTCTCGCATCCGATCTTGTTGAAGAACTCCTCCCCTCTGCCGATCGACGCTGCCCCACCCGGCGTGTCCGGCGATCGCTCGGGCGGAGCGAGGAGACGCATGAACATGGCGAACTGCACGGCATCGCTCAGCGTCTCCACCGAGCCGACGTTGAAGTTCGTATGGTCCTCCGGTGTCGCATTGAGCTTGCACGGGTTGGGAAGTCCCAGGGCCCGATCCTCCTCGGGCGTCGGACGCTCCTGCGTGAACAGCTCGTTGCTCACGCCCTGCTCGACGTTGTAGGCCTCGCCGGCAAAAAGCTCCAGCGACTTGTTCTGCGCCTTCCAGCCGAAGCGGGCGATCGTGCCGTCGTTGCCGTTGTGGTTGAACGTCCCGGCGATGCCAAACGAATTGCCGGCCACGGACGCCTGGTACGACAGAAGGTCGGTCTCCTCGATGTTCTCCACAAGACCACCTCCGAATAACGGCGTCGGAATGCGGAAGATGACGTTGTTGTGCGCCACGGCCGAGGCAAAATCGGGCTGGGAGATTACGGACGTGGTGCAGGGACCGGCGTCGCTGCGCCCGGCGATGATGAAGAGATCCTCCACGCCGCCGTTGGGTTGTGTGGGGATGGGATTGCCGGCCGAGTCGGTGAAGAAAACGAAGCGCGCCTCGCGCACCGGGCCGCTGAGGGTGATGAACGACGGCGGCAGATTGATCGCGCCGTCCTTGCCGGCGTCGACGATCTGAGGATTGACCGCGGGACTGGTGCCGCCGGTCGCCGGGAAGGCGTGGCAGCGGGCGCAACCCATGGCATTGAAACGAGGGCCGAGCCCTTTGCCGTTCTCACCGGCGACCGTGCCGTGAACGGAGTCGACCTCCTCGAAGCGAGTCTTCGCGTCTTTGAAGAAATTCAGAATGGTCGTGGGATTGTCCGCCGCCACCGAGGGGAGCGGATCGCCCGCTCCGGGCGGACCCCCGCGGATACCGGGATCGGACTGGGAGAATGCCTGGAACGCAAATAACAAGAGACCGAGGGTCAGGACCGCTGTGGTGCGCAATTTCACACAGACCTCCTTCTGGGGTTGACCTCAACAACCTTCACTTGCACACGCGGAAACGTCACTGGACTGCCGATGACCGGGGCACGAGCGCTCGATGAATCGAAATGCGAGATTCGGCGGTGTTCATATGGCGTGCCAGACGGATGGAGGGGTGGCGTTAAATGCCGAGCTCGTTTTCGGAGGGGTCTGCTCAGCAAACGCTCAGGCTTTCCTCAGGACTCCGGGCGGGTCGCTGTCTCACATTGCGGGCATGCGAAACCTACTGATCCTCTTCCTTCTTCTTCTTTTGGCCGTTCTTCCGCTCCGGGCCGCGGACCGCGAGCTCGGTCTCGCCCGCGAGATGCTGGAGGATGCCGTCATTCGTGACGATGCCGACGGGATGCAGCTCGCCCGGGAGCGGCTGCTGCGAATTGCCGCCGATGCCAATGACCGCGTCGTCCTGCGGGATGCGCACTATCTGGTGGCACTGTCGGCATTCTTCGAGTCGTTCAGCGCCTATCGTGACGTTGCGGCGAGCGGGCGGGTTGCCGCAACAGGCATTCGTCACAGCGATCGCGCCATCGAGCTCGACCCACAGTTCGCGGACGCCTGGATGATCTCGGCCGCCCTGCGCCGCAATGCGCAGCGTGCCGGCGTGGTCGTGCCCGCGGATCCTCCCACCGCTCCCAATCGCGTCAAGCGCGCCATCGAGCTCGATGCCAGGTCGCCTCTGGTGGCTCTCCTGAGCGGCGCTGCCCGCTCCATGAACCCCAACGGCGCGGCAAATCCTGAAGGGGTGCAGATGATCGACGACCTCGCCGCGCGGCTGGATGCCGACCGCGCCGCCACCGGCCGCCGTTTCGGCTTGTGGGACGCCCAGGCCCATGCCTGGAAAATCCTGGTGCGCATCGCCGCCAACGAGCCGAGCGCCGAAACCTTGCGTCCCCTGACGGCGCAGCTCCTGACACAACGGCCCGATTTCGCGCTCGGGCAGTTCCTGGCGGAGAGCGTCGCCGAACGTCGCTTCGTCGCCGCGCCGTCCGTTGTTTGGCAACCCTTTCTGACCGATCCCGCCGGCGACGGCAACGTTGCGTCGCATCCGGACGTGATCGCCGTCGACCGCGCGGATAGCGGCGACCGGCTGTGGTATCGCGTCACCTTTCGCGAGCCGTTGCCGCGCTCATTCGGCACGAACATCGTCGTCAATCGCAATGGCGACCCCGCCGCCGGCATGGCCTGGTGGGGCAATGGATCGACCTTCCGCTTCGACCGCCTGGTCACGGCCTGGATCTCGCGCGATGGCGATCGCTACTTCGGACGCGTCGGAGTCACCGACGACGACGGCGCACGCGGACTGCGCTTCTCCGGGATCACCACCGACGTTCAGCTGGCCATGGGACCCGGCGATCGCAGCGTGATGATCGGCGTCCCGCGCAGCGCGCTGGAGCTGACGGAGAAGAGCACGATCGTCGTAGCCGGAGGAACTCACCTGGTGTGGAATGACGACGCCACGAGTCCGGCAAATTCGCGCTGACCGCGCAGCGACGCGAACGCCGGATGAACCGCCAGCCACAAGGTTCCCGGTTCGCGTCGCTGTGTGGCCAGGCCGAGCAACTCCATCGCTTCGGCTGGCCGTCCGGCGCCAAGGGCGTAAACCGCGAGGTTGAATCGGGGAAAGTCGGGGTTCGGCCGCAGCCGCTCCAGCCAGACCGCCTGAACGCCGGGCAGTCCCGAGGAGGTGAATGCGCGATCGCACTGGGCGAGCAAGTCCTGCGGAACGGCGAGTACCTGCATGGCCCGCCGGTACGACTGCATGGCTGCCTCCGGGCTGTTGCGCAACTGCAGGCAATAGCCGAGGGAGAAGAGCGTCCCGCCGTTCAAAGGATCGAGATGTACGGAGTCGCGATAGAGACGTTCCGCTTCGTCGAGACGGCCGGCGATTTCGTTCGTCCACGCCAGG
>JADMIO010607331.1_pt1 | contig 12046 bp, 8 predicted proteins | sample 8958161 | NCBI WGS metagenome assembly JADMIO01 (sample SAMN16585339, study PRJNA669376) | soil metagenome | isolation source: Crop rotation soil | place: USA: Cullars Rotation, Alabama | collected 2011
GCGACAACTTGTCCACGTGGAATTCTAAGCTTAGGATCCCAATGTGCTGGAAAGAGGCTGTGCAGGCTTTCCATCGAGATGTTTACCGCGACCTGCAGGTCCATGCCGGCGTCGAGCCACTTTTTCACCTGGCGGGTCCCCGCGACCAGCACCGTCTTCGTGAGCTCGTCTATCAGTCCGTGCTCCTCGGCGACCGGTATGAACGAGTCCGGGAACAGCAAGCCGTCCTGGGGATGACGCCAGCGCACCAGTGCCTCGAGCCCGACGACGGCACCCGATGCAATCATCACTTTCGGTTGATAGTAGTTGACGAGCTGGTCCGCCGCGATCGCCCCGGCAAGCACCTCCGGGCCGTAGGTCTTCGCCGCGCGCGCCCCGGTCTTCGACCTGGACAGGCTGGCGCCCAGCACCTGCTGCAGCACCTCGGGCGCCGCAGGCTTGCGCAGGGCTCCCGCCACGTTGAGCTTGTGCGCCCGGGCGAGCTTCTGGGCGGCGTCCAGGATCCGCTGGTCCTCGCCGCTCACGAACACTATCTGGCCGGAATATTCCAGACGCGCGAGATGGCGGACGAATTCCACGCCGTCCATCCCCGGCATCTGCAGATCGACCAGTATCAGCCCCACGGGCGGAGAACCGGTCTCGACGAGGGCGAGCGCCCGATGCGCGTCCTCGAGCAGCTGAAAATCGGACATGCCGAGGTTCGTCAACTGACGACCGAGGATCTTGAGCTGGAACGGCTCGTCGTCAATCACCAGCGTGCGCATGAGAGATCTCCTTTCAGTCGGAGAGCAGCAGGACCGAGATCCGCTCCTCGACCTCCTTGAAGCACTGATCGAAACGGGGCGCCATTTGCACGAAAACCTGTCGGTTTCCTGCCTTTCCCGCAGCATCCAGCTCGGCGCATAACTCACCGAGCTTCGTCGCTCCAATGGAGCGCGACGAGGACTTGAGCTTGTGAGCGATCGAGGCTGCCTGGCTCAGGTTTTCCGTCTGCATGGCCTCGCGCAGTTCCGTCGCCTGCTCTCGCGCCCGGGCTAGATACTCGGCGAGGAATTCCTGCACCGTATCCTCGTCGGCGCCGACGAGCTCGGTCAGTACCGAGGTGTCGAGGATCGCCGTTTCCCGTGGCGCGACTTCTCCCGCGTCCGCTTCGCGGGCCGCGAGCTTTTTGGGCAGCCAGTGGTTCAACGTCTCGCCCAGCAGCTTCAACTGGATCGGCTTGGTGAGATAGCGATCGATGCCCGCCGCGCGCGCCGCCTGCTCCTCTCCGCGCAGGGCGTTGGCGGTCAGCGCCACGATGGGTATGTGCTGCCGTCCCGATTCCTCCAGGCGGATTGATCGGGCGAGCGTATAGCCGTCCATTTCCGGCATGTGAAGATCGGTGAGGATGAGGCCGTGCCCTCCGGCCCGCCATAGCGCAAGCGCTTCGGTGCCGGTTGCGGCGACCTCGGCGACGTAGCCCAGGATCTCGAGCTGGCGCAGGATCACCTTCTGATTCATCGTGTCGTCTTCCGCGACGAGTACGAGCTGCCGGTCGCGCTTCGCTTCCGCAATCGTAGGCAGCCGTGTCGATGCGACAGCCTCCGGTCTGGATGAAAACTCGTGGCCGATCTCGGGCACGGCGCGACCGGCGGCAGCGGCAACGGCCCGCAGAAACACCTGGCGCCGCAGGCCATCGCGCTGCAGTACGACGACCTCGGTGCCCTCGATGCGGCAGCACCGGACTCGTTTACCGAAAGGGAGATTCCGTGCGTTGCCCACGGCGCCGACACTCCCTTCCCTCGGGTTCCCCGACCTCCCGCCGTCACGAATGAAGATCGTCGGCGCGCCCGATGCGTGAGCGAGCTTGTCGGCGTGCACGGCCTCGACCACGTCGGCGTTCGCGCCGGCGTATTTGAGATAGTCGGCAAGATCGTCCGCGTCGAGATCGGCGCTCTTGATCAGTATGCAGCTCAGGCCCGAAAGATCGACGTTGTGCCGGCGGGGTTGATCGGAAGCGGTCTCGAACGGCAGCGTCACCGTGAATTCGGAGCCTCTTTCCGGGGCGCTCCGCACGCCGATCTCCCCGTGCAGGAGCGTCACGAGGCGCCTGCAGATCGCCAGGCCCAGTCCTGTCCCGCCGAAGCGCCGGGTCGTCGAAACTTCCGCCTGCCGAAACGGGGTGAACAACTGCGCCTGCACCTCGGGACTCATGCCGATGCCGTTGTCGGAGATGCGAAATGCGATCAGGCGCAGATTCCCCTCTACCGGCTCCACCCGCACGTATACCCGGCCGCGCTTGTCCAGCGTCTCTCCGGAGAATTTCAATGCGTTGCCGAGCAGGTTGTAGAGGACCTGCCGCAGCCTCATCTCGTCTGACAGCACCCAGTCGGGCACCCAGGGGTCGATGTAGAGCGCCAGGTCCACCCCGCGATGCGCCGCAACCGGCATCATCGAGCTGCAGATACCCTCAACCAGGTCCGGCAGGGAAACCGGTGCGCGCTCCAGGTCGAGCCCGCCGGCTTCGATCTTCGAGAAATCGAGGATGTCGTCGATGATCCGCAGCAGCGAGTTGGCCGAATCGCGGACCATCCCGACCATTTCCGACTGGCGTTCCGACAGTCCCTCGTGCGTGAGCACCTCGAGCATCCCGAGCACGCCGTTCATGGGAGTGCGAATCTCGTGGCTCATGGTCGCGAGAAATGCCGACTTCGCCCGGTTCGCCTGCTCGGCCTGTTCACGCGCAGCCACGAGCGCGCTCTCGATCTGCTTGCGCAGGGAGACGTCGCGCACCAGCCCGGTGAAATGGCGGCCGTTGTCGAGCAGCATCTCGCTCACGGACAGTTCCATCGCGAAGGTGCTGCCGTCCTTGCGGCGGCCATGGACCTCGTTGTCGCCGTCCCCATCGCCGCCGTCCGCCAGGTGGCGTCCGATGTAACCATCCTGCAACTTGAAGTGAGACTTCGGCATGAGCAGCCGGACATCGCGGCCGATCAGCTCCTCCGGACCGTAGCCGAAGATCCTGGTGATCGCGGGGTTGACCGTTTCGATCACGCCGTTCTCGTTGAGCGTAAGTACGCCGTCGGCCACGGTGTTGAAAATGGCTTCGGTGCGGGCGCTCGCCGCGCGCGCCGCCTGCTCGATTCGCGCGCGCACCTCGATCTGGCGGCGAATCGCAGCGTAAAGAAACGCGAATACGACGACCATTGACGCAACCGACACGAGCAGGGCCACCAGCGTGCGCTGGCGGGCCTCCTCCGACAGGACTTGATGCGCCAGGAGCGAATCGGCCTCGACCCGGGCCATACGCTCCACCACGTCATGAATGCCGTCCATGATCGCGATGCTCGCGCCGGTCGCCACCAGCTCCCTCGCCGCGCCGAAGCCGCTTTGCAGGTGAAGCGCGATGGCGCGTTCGAGGATCCTTTCGAGTTCCTCGATCAGCTTGCCGATTCTCCCGATGTCGTCCGTCTGCTTTTCGGATGCGTCAACCTGGTTCCCAATCACCTGCTGTTGACGTTTGGCGTTCAGGTACAGGTCATGGAACTGGTGGCGATACTCGATCCTGCCCGTGATGAGGTAGTTGCGATGCATGGACACGGCGTCGGAGAGCGTGCTGTACAGAAAGCGCAGCTTGTTGCGCACTTCGTGGCGCCGGGTCGTCTCGCGCACCGATTCCGCGAACGTGGAGGCGAGCTTGTAAGTCATGCCGCCCGCAAACAGCAGCAGCACGACGGCTACGCCGAATCCGGCAAGCGTCATCCTCTCGATCGGGGTGAGCACGATGGGCGCCGATCCATTGCGCTGGCTGCCGGAGCGGGCCTCGACGAGCACGCCGGTGCCCAGCAGAACGAGAGCGAGCGCCGTATGGATGGCCACGGGTGGCAACCAGCGGTCCGTGATGATCTCGCTCGCATCCCACAGATAGCCGACCAGGAACAGGGTGCCGACCGCGATGGCCACCGCTGACGCCGCCGGGGGCGCCCAGCTCAAGCCCCGACATGGCAGGGCCGCCAGGCCCAGGCCGACGCAGACGAAAGTAAACGCGGTATAGGGCGACATCCGGGCGCGCGCGGCGTTGAAGGCATCGGAGGCGTCGCGAGACAGGATCTCGTCGATCCCGAGCTGCCATCCGAAGACGTACTGCCCGAGCGTCACGACGCCGAGGAATGCCGCGAGAAGACCCGTCAGCTGCGCTAATCGGCGCACGTTCCTCGAGGGCTGCGCGGCGAGCGCGAGGAGCGCACCGCCCAAAAACACGAGCCCGATCGCGGTGTTCACCTTCATCTCCACCGCGCCGGGCAATACCCGCTTCAGCAGCGGCAGGTCAAAGCCCCAGCCGGCGAGCACCAGCAACCCGATGCCTGCCGGCAGGACCGCCGAAAAATATACGAGAGGCTTGCGCACGATTGAGGAAGGCGTGTCGCGTTATCTGCACCGGGGGAGCGGCTTCGTCGCGGCCACTCGCCCGGGACCGATGCCACACGATCCCGGCCACCGGCTGCTGGAGCAGGTCCTCCACCGACAGCTCCGCGTCGACTTTGAATCCCGCGCCATGCGGGCGCGCCGAGCGTCGCCCGCGACCGCTCCCCGCGACGAGACTGAATACGGGCGAGCGGTCATCTGCAGAGGATCGTGACTAGGGGTATGACGTGCACGCCTCGGCGAGCCCGCGCTCGCACTCGACCAGGCGGCTGATCGTCGGGATGAGCTCCCTGCCGATCGCCCGCTTGGAGACGAACGCTCGTACGCCAGCCTGAGAGGCGGCCATGCGATGGCTGGAGTCGTCGAAGCCGGACACCATGACTATCGGCATGCCGGGCGAGCGTTCGAGCATCATGCGCGTGCCGTCGACGCCGTCCCGCCCCGGCAGACGGAAATCCATGAGAACGATGTCGACCCGTTCGGTTTCGACGATCTTCAGGGCCTCGTCCACCGTGCCCGCCTCGAGGAACCGAAACTGGGAAAACGACGCCTGGATCCGCTCGCACAGGGCGCGACGAACTGCGTCGTGATCCTCCACCACCAACGCGGTGGGATGTTTCTGCATAGCCGCTGTCATCGCTAGCTCCGCCTCGTTGAGATTGAGTCCCCGATCCGGCCGCCTGCCCGGGAGGGCGCGCAAGCGGTCGGCTGCAATCTACCCAAGGACGGGAAGCCGGTGCTGTCGGGACGGGCTGACAACCGCTGTCCGGGATTTCCTGACCGGGTATTCCTGCCGCCAGCCCCGCAGCCGTAACTACTCGAGTGGTGTTATTCCGTGCTGGATGGCAAAGCGCACGAGATTGGCGAAATCATGAATGTGAAGCTTATCCATCATCCTGGCGCGATAGGTTTCCACGGTCTTTGGGGAGAGCGAGAGCGTGACCGCGATTTCGGCGACGGGGTGACCCTCCGCCAGCAACTGGAGCACCTGGCGCTCGCGGGAGCTCAAGCGGTCGAGCGGGTCCTCCGGAGCATCCTTGTGCGAGACCTGATCGAGCACGACGTCGACGAGCTCCTTGCTCAGGTAACGCTCGCCTCTGTGCACTGCCCGGATCGCCTCGACGACCTCCTTGGCGGCCGATTTCTTGAGCACGTAGCCGCTTGCGCCCGCCTGCAGCGCGCGCATCACGTGCACGCGGTTCGAATACATCGACAGCACGATGACATGCGTGTCGGGACATCGCTCGCGGATCAAATGGGTCGCTTCGGCTCCGTTGAGAAGCGGCATCGCGTGATCGATCAGCACGATGTCCGGCTGCTCTGCGATCGAGTGGCGGACAGCCTCGCGGCTGTCCTGAACGCAGGCGATCACTCTCATGTCCGGCTGCGCCTCGACGATGAACCGCAACCCGTCGGCCACGACGCCGTGATCGTCGGCGATGAGCAGGCGCATGGTCATGCGCACGGGACGCGCACCACCACGCGGGTCCCCTCCCCGGCCGAGCTCGCTATCGCGAACTCACCACCCACCGATTGGGTGCGCTCGCGCATCGTGACCATTCCCAGTCCCTGCCGCTTTGCGGAGCCCGGTGCCGGAGATTCGAGCCCGATGCCGTCGTCGGCAATGGACAGCGTAAGCGACCCGGCAGCGTGCTCGACCCCGATTTCCACGCTGACCGCATGCGCGTGCTTCGCGACGTTGTTGAGCGCCTCCTGGGTGATCCGGAAGAGCGCAATCTCCCTCGCCTGCGGCAGCCGCGCCACCGCCTCCTCGCCGCGCACCTTGACTTCGATTCCCGTGCGTCCCGAGAACTGGGTGGCGTACCACTGGAGGGCCGGCAGCAACCCGTAGTCGTCGAGCATCGGCGGGCGCAGCTCGGACATCACGTTCTCGATCGTGCCGGAAGTCGATTCGAGGAGCTGGGCCGCGTCGTCGAGGCGTTTGGACACGGTGGCATTCCCGGAGCCGGCAAGCTGTGTCGACAGTATGTCGAGGGTGATGCTGAGCGCCGTCAGATCCTGGCCCACGCGGTCGTGAAGCTCGCGCGCGAGATCCCTGCGCTCGGACTCCTGCACGTCCACCAGGCGGCGCGACATGGCCTGAAGCTGCTGCGTCGAGGCTTGCAGCGCCTGTTCGCTTTCGCGCAAGTCTTTCGTGATGTCCGCGGCGATCTCGAGAGCACGGCCGCGCGAAGATGTGAGCGAATACACCATCCCGCAAAGGAGCCCCGTCGACAGCAGGCCGCCGCCGAGGATGAGCCACGGCAGCAGCGCGTCGACGCGGTCGATGATGTCGGCCTTGGATGCGCTGAAATGCACCTCCCAGTGCCTTCCGCCTATTTCCAGGGGCAGGACGTGAACGAACGTCGCAGCGGGATCTTCGCGCGGGCGCGCCGGCGGCGTCGCTTGCAGTTGCGCGCTGTCGAACAGCAGTCGCCGCTCGACCGCGGCATCGGGCGCGGCGCCGTCGATCGCGGAACCCGCGTCATGGACGGCAAACCTCATGTATTGCTGTTTTTCGCCCGCGATCGCGCCTTTCATCAGGTTCTCGACATTGAACCCGGCGCCCACGGAGCCCAGGAACGCCTTGCGCCGCTGCTCCACGGTGTCCGTGGGCATTCCCTCGCGATACACCGCGAGCCGCATCGCAAGCCCGATGTACTCTCCGCCAGCCGTCTTGATGCGAAGCGGTATGCCGGATGTGATCAGTTGGCCGGAATCACGCGTGAGGCGCACGGCAGCGGCCAGCGCCTGCGGGTCGCTGGCGAGCGGATTGGCACCGAGATCCAGTCCGAACGCGAATTCGAATCCTCTCATCGGTTCGACGTACACGATCACGTAATAGGCGTCACGCTGGCCGGGCGGCTTGATGGCGAAGTCGGGATAGCCCGAGGGCTGAAGGCTGGTATCACGGCGCACCGCCTGCTCGAATGCGGCCCTCTCCCGGTCCGGGACGTAAACCATGTAGTTGACGACATCGAAGCCGGGATAGCGGTTTTTCAGGTCGAGCGACTCGACGAAGGCGTGGAACTGAGCGCGCGTGATCATTCCCTGGCTCGCGAAGAGCGCCTTCATCCCGTAAAGAATGTCGGCATAAAAATTGACGCGATGCTCGAGCGCCGCCTTCGTGTCAGCGGCCTGACTCTGGAAGCGGAGCTCCGCGACGTTTTCGACGGCATCCTGAATCAGGGCGAAGGACACGAGCGAGGCGGCCACGCCGGTTGCGAGCATGAGCCACGGGAACAGGCTCCAGAACCGCGTGCGGCCGATCGGCTTCTCCAACGCTGCATCCATGCTCGTCCAGTGTACTGCAAGGTCACGGTCCTTACGCCGTTTCCCGCTCACATTGTGGCTGCATGTCACAAAAAAGGCCGGATCTCTCCGGCCCTTTCTTGCGCAGCCGAGGCCACTCTAGCGACCGGCGTTCGCGTTCGTTGGCGCGGCCCCCCGCGCCAGGATGGAAGCGTTGGAGAAGGCCGCGTTACGGCTTTCGATCGCGGCATTGGAGAACGCGGCATTTCCCGCTTCGATGGCAGCGTTCGAGAATGCCGCCTTCCCGGCTTCGATGGCCGCGTTGGAGAATGCCGCGTTTCCCGATCTTATCGCGGCGTTCGAGAATGCGGCCTTCCCGGCTTCGATGGCTGCGTTGGAGAATGCCGCGTTGGCCGACCTTATCGCAGCGTTCGAGAATGCGGCATGCTGGCTCCTGATGGCCGCATTGGAGAACCCCGCCTGCCGGGCTTCGATGGCCGCATTGGAGAACGCCGCTTGTCCCGCCTGTATGGCGGCATTCGAGAACGCGGCGCCCGGCGCTACGATCGCCGCATTGGAGAATGCGGCGTCCTCGGACCGAACCGGCCGTCCTGTCCAGGCCACCTCCGCGGCACGCGCGCTTCCGAACTCGCGCTCGTAGAGCCCGCGGGTTTTTTCCGCGAGCGCGGCGCGCCTTTCGTCATCGGCATGAGTGCGGGCGCCGACGTGCGGTTCGTGATGCAGAAAATTGCCGAAAACCCGCTGACAGTCTTCGAGGTACTTGCGCGTCTGCAGGATATGGGTGTGCCAGAACTCGTCTACGTCCTTGCTGAGGAGGATGTCCTCGGCGTCGTCGGGGTATTTGACCAGCATCGTGAGATAGGTCCGGTACGCGGTCGCGATGGCATCGGCGTATTCCGGCGACCAGCCCTCGCCCAGCTCTTCATCCATCACCCGCGACTTGACTGACTCGAGATCGAGCGCCTGGATCGCGGCGATGACTTCGTGTTCGGGTTTCGTGGTCAATCTGGCTTCCATGACTGCCTCCTGTGTGTGCCTGAAAATGAGTGGGCCGACCGTCGCGTGCGTCTGACGACGGCCTGTTGGCGATACTCGACGTCGAATGACGCGTGCCGGCGCGCCGAAGAAATCGATCACCTCCTTCGTTCTAATCGTCATGCCTTTGGCATTGCCGGGAACTGTGCGCAAGAGCGCGCGTCCCCGTCTCAACGCTACCGGAGACGAGCGACCGGCCCAGTCGGGGGTAGCTGACAATTGCTGTCAGGGGTTTCCTGACAGTTCGCGCAGGGAACCGAGAAAACCGGCGCTATAGGGGGACGTATCTCCGGCGCGCGCTTATGATGCGGAAACGGTTGAGCGGAGGAACATCGCCATGCATGTGCTCGTGAACGGCGTGCGTCTCTTCTTCGATGTCGAAGGCGCCCGGCTCGTACCCGACGGCCGCATCATGCGGGAGCGTCCCACGCTCATTCTGCTTCACGGAGGACCCGGGCTCGATCACTCGAGCTTCAAGCCCCGGTTCGCGGAGCTCGCCGACATCGCGCAGGTCGTCTTTCTCGACCATCGCGGCAATGGACGCAGCGATCCCGGCGAGCCGGAGAGGTGGACGCTGGCACAATGGGGCGATGACGTGCGCGCGTTCTGCGATACGCTCGGCATCGCACGGCCAATCGTGCTCGGCATATCCTTCGGCGGAATGGTCGCGATGTCCTACGCGACCCGCCATCCCGGCCATGCCGGAGGGCTGATCCTGGTCAGCACGGAAGCCGCCGGAGGCTCCCACATGGAGCGTCGCATCGCTCTCTTCGAGCACTTGGGCGGCTCCGAAGTCGGCGCGCTTGCCCGGCGCCGTTATCTGGAGGGCGAGGTGGACGGCGCGATGCTGGACGCCTGGATCCGGCTCGCTTTCCCGGTGTATACGCGCACCCCTCGCGACCCCGCGACCCTCGAGCGCGCGATCGTCCGCCCGGAGGTCAATCTCTGGTTCACACGGCCGGGTGCCGAGGGAGGCACCTTCAATTTCCTGCCGCTGCTGCACCGCGTCGAGTGCCCCGTCCTGGTGCTCGGCGGAGAGGAGGATCCGATGACGCCAATTGAATGCCAGGAGGACATAGTTGAAGCCTTACCGCGATCACTCGTGCGCTTCGAAAGATTTGCCGGCTCGGGTCACGGAGTAGTTGCCGATTCGCCCGAGCGAGCGCTGGCGGTCATACGCGAGTTCGTCGGCCCGGCGTCAAGGGACCCCATTGGGTCGAAGGGTAGGAAGAGCGACGGAAGTGGACGCCCCGGGGTTGCGCCATTGAGTCTCGGTAATACGCTCGAGGGAGGCCATCCGGGACATCACCGATGAGCACCGAACACCTCGGCCCCTGCCCAAAGTGTGGCAAGAATGAAGGCGAGCTGGTCGACGCCGGCGCCAGCCGGTTTCGGTTCTTCGTCACGTGCAAGGCGTGCGGGTATACCACGGCGACCATGCGAAGCCCGGGAATGGCGGAAAGACTGTGGGGCCTGAAGCCGCCGGGGAAATCGCGCTAACCGGTCGATCCTATTCGACAGACTCGCATGAGGCGACACCCGCTAATCTTTCGTGTAGAGGTGATAACGAACAACAAGCAATTCCCGCAATGCGGCGTGCGCCCAGTCGAGGCTTTCCAGCGCCTTAATGACGCGCTGCTTAGCTGCCCGCTTACCAGGTACGGCGTCGAACGCAGAAGCACGCCGCAGGCTGTTCAAGGCGCGTGCGTAGTCCTGGTAGCAGGCTCTCAAACCATTTACAGGACGTGACGGGGGTTTCATGGGAACGACCTGCTCGCGCTGGGCCTTATCCAATTTCCCAGTGATCGACTTTTGGATTGAAACCATAGGCAATCGCATCAGCCAGCGCGCCGCCGAAGGTCATTCCATTGCGATCAGCTGCACGCTCGGTCGTTCCATCTGCCAGAATGGTTCGCCAGGTCCAGTAGTGGGGATTGTTATTTTCAGCAATGAATTCCCATCTGAGGCCCGGGATGGAAGACGAAACCCGGCTCAGTGCAAGCCCGCTCGAGCGTATTAATTGTTTCGGTCGTCTGACCTTCCTTCGGTACGCATTCACTCCCATAACCATCCCCTATGCATCCAGCCGCACCGGCACAGCCGCCAGGCGCCGCTTGTTCTCTATCTGTTTTTTTTCGTCGGATTCTCGCTGTTCGACTCATCGAACAAATGGAACCCTTCTCCGCGCGCTTGTAATTCCTCTATCGCACGGTCGATGTACTCCATCTTTTCGGTCTGAGTCAGACGGCTGAATTCGTCGGTCGTCAAAAATCGGAACGGCTCTTTCCGCGACTCGCTCATAGCTTGACTGCCCGCTTCGGTTTTCCAGGGATGCGACTTCGTTGCGTCACCAGACGTCTCCTCGAATTCGTGGCGATGCAGCAACCTGCTGACGTGATGTGCGGACGTGTCGCCGCACGTCCCACCCAGAGAAGGTTTTAAACGCAAAAAAACGCCCCGCCCACCGTTCAAGAAACGGTTCGGACCTGGGGCGCCAACGCTCTAATTAAGAAAACGACAGAGGGCGACTCTGAGCGGCGGAGGATGGTAGAGCGTCCGGATCGAATGTCGATACCGGGGTAGCGGAGCAACCGGTAGCGCCGGGGCCGCTACAACAAGCGACGCGGGCAGGTCGCTGATCGCAGGCAGTGAGAAGGTCACGTCGTCAGCGACCATCGTCGATGCACTGCAGATCGCGGCGGGCTCGGGCGACGAAGGTGAATCTTGTGTGTCACCCGGCACTTCGTGGCACGTAGGGGCGGCTATTCCCTTCGCTTCGAAGCTGTGTCCGTACACATGCATCGCGTATGCCATTGGGCACAGCATGACGATCAATACTGTACCCAGAGCAACTAACCTTCGCAGGGGGCGGCGCAGCAGCATTACCTGAGATGATATCGCTGCCGCCTATTCGTAGGAGTAAAAGAGAATCGTTCCGTTCAACACGTAGTCCACATGTTGCCTACGCGATGTCCTCTCACTCGGCTTTGATGTTCGAAGCCTTGGTGATCGCCCACCACTTCCGGATTTCCGATTTCCAGGATGCGGCGAGCGCGTCAGCACTTTGTTGAGCTCTCGGCGGGATCTCCAGGACAAATTCGTCCTTCAAGCGGAGATTCCTCTTCCGGTCTGCCCAAGCCCTCACAGTGGCGTCGTTCAGTGATACCTGCAGATGCATCTTCCCGATAGCGGAGTTCTTCCGGAGAAAGCGGTCATTCAGAGTCACCAGCGAGCAAGCCCTTCAAGGTGTCGAGTGCCAGTGGCTTGGTGCAATGCTGTCTTTCCAGCACAGTGGGATCCGAAGCTTGGAATTCACGTGACTTGAAGTCGCGGC
>JADMIO011560811.1_pt1 | contig 12046 bp, 4 predicted proteins | sample 8958161 | NCBI WGS metagenome assembly JADMIO01 (sample SAMN16585339, study PRJNA669376) | soil metagenome | isolation source: Crop rotation soil | place: USA: Cullars Rotation, Alabama | collected 2011
ATTCCAGCCGTAATTTCCTCCGCGCGTGATGAGGTCGACTTCTTCCAGGCGATTTTGCCCGACATCGCCGCACCACAACCAGCCAGTCTCGGAATCGAAGGACATCCGCCACGGATTGCGCAGCCCGACGGCCCAGAATTCGGTGCGAACACGAGCGCTGTTTAACCGGGCGCCATTGAATTCGGTGAGCCCAACGAAAGGATTGTCGGGCGGTACGCTGTATTCGCCTTTTGTCACCGCCGGGTGCGAATTCGGCGCGAGGGATCCCGGCCGGTGGTCAACGTCGAGCCGCAGGATGCCGGAAAAGAAATCGCGATCGATCCGCTGGCTGTTGCGAAAGGAATCGTCGGCGCCGCCTTCATCACCGAGCGAAACATAGAGATAGCCATCGGGCCCAAACTGGAGCTCGCCCCCATTATGGTTCGAAGCTTCATCGGCCTGCGCGATCAAGACGGCGCGCGACGCGGGATCGGCCTCGTTCGCGTTGCTGGCCGAGATCAGGAAACGCGCCAGCCGGTCTTCCCGGCCACCGCGGGCGTTCCGGTCGGTTGACGTGTACCAGATGAAAAACTGCCGGTTGCTCGTCCAATTCGGGTGGAACGCGAGGGCCAGCAAACCTTGTTCGCCGCCGGAATCGCCGACCTCCTTGCGTAGATCAAGAAATACCGCTGCCTGTGCCGATGGGGTCCTGGCATTGAACACGAGGATCCGGCCGGCCTTTTCGACGACGAAGATGCGTTCGTGTTCGCCCGGCGGCGAAACGATGGCGACGGGCTGGTCCAATCGGATGCCGGGAAAGGCCTTCTCCGTTTGAAACGGCGGCTCGGCCGCGTGCGCCTGCACCGCGACGACCAGGAGCGCAACGAGCCGAAAGAGCATCCGGCGGCTCGCCATTCCAGCCGCAAACTCAGAGTCCGAGGGCGGTGGCAATAGCGCGGTCGAGAGCCGGCCCGCGGAGATCGCGCCCGATGATCTTGCCTTCACCGTCGAGCAGGAACGTCGCCGGGATCGCCTGGATCTGATAACGCACGGCCAATTTGTTGCCCCAGTACTTGCCGTCGTAGAATTGGGCCCACGGCATTTCCCGCTCCTTCGTGAACGCCTTCAACTTGTCCAGCGAGTCCTCCCGATCGAGCGAAATGCCAATGATATCAAAACCCTTCGGATGGTATTTCTTGTACGCCGCGACGACATTCGGGAGTTCAGCCAGGCACGGCCCGCACCACGTCGCCCAGAAATCGAGCAACACCACCTTGCCTTTATACTTCGCAATCGAGAGGGGTTTTCCGTCGAGGTCGGCCTCGGCGAAGTCGGGAAAGGTTTTGCCGACGGCATACATCCGCTCGTTTTCCGCCCGGGCCGCCGCTTGTGCGCGTTGCGCGTCAATCATCGCGATTGTCTGGTCGACCCGGGCGGCGTATTTGGTGTCCGGGTAATTGGTTTTTACCGACAGCAGCAGGCTCTTCGCCTTGTCGTAGTCGCCGAAGATACCGGCATGGAGGGTTGCCAGTGCGAACTGAACCTGAGCGACGTCATCCGTCTTTTCGCCGGCATGCGCGGCAATCAACTCGTCGAACCGCTTGAGTTGCGGCGCCAACGCGTCGGGGGTGCGCGCGCCGTCCTCGATCCTGGCCTGGATTTCTTTGACGAGCGTCATGAAATCGGCGGTGAGGTCGGCGTAAGCGAACGACTGCGCGAACAGGACCAGGGCCGCGATGACGGGAAGACGAATGAGTTTCATGGCAAAAGGGGAGCCTGTTACCATTAGCTGGATTCCCGCAGAAAAGAAGCCCAGAGCAGCGAAATTCTAGGGAGCCTGTTTACGCCGGCCAGGGGCCATCGCGTCGACCGAATTGCGTTGCGGGCGGGAAATGCAGGTCGAAATGCCGCGCCAGCAGCTCGAGGAGCTCGGGCAAGGTGTTCACGGAGTGTTTTTCAGTCAAACCGTCGCGATGCCGGATGGTGAACTCCGGTTGAACATGATGAAACGCCGGTCGGGCGAGGCGCGTGTCACCGCGAGATTGTTCATGAAATGCGCCTGCGGATGCGAGCAACTGAACCGGTTCCCCATTTCGAAATCGGCCGGCGCCGGGTCCTCCAGGGTGAATTCGTAGACATCGCCCCAGCCGTCCGCCGCGCGAAGCTGATGCATAATCTTGGACCCGCGCCGGACCAGCCGGCGTGGTTCGTGGGGCGTGGATTGCTCATCCTCGATATCGAGTGCCAGCGGGGCGGTGGCACCGACGCTGCCGAAACCAACATCAACGAGCCAGGGTCGCCCCTCGCTTTCCACGCGGAGCACCATGTGAGTGAGTGGCGTGCGATGCGCAACCGGTACCTGCCACCGTACCCGGGCGAGATGGGGACTTACCACAAAGCCGAGCGTTCGCAGCACTGCTGCAAACAGCGTGTTTTGTTCAAAGCAGTAGCCACCGCGCCGGTGCTGAATGATTTTCTCCTGGATGGCCGGTAAATCGATGCGAATGCCGCGGCCGAGCAGTACATCCAGGTTCTCGAATGGAATCGTGCAGACATGCTGGAAATGGAGAGCGCGGAGCGTCGCCAGGGATGGTTGACGCGAGGCCGTGTAACCGATCCGCTGGAAATAGGCGTCGAGTTCGGGCGAGCAGGAACATCAGCCGCCCATGATGGATGAACCGGGTTGGCTGGCGATACGCACTCTACATCTCAAGCCACCAACTCTGTGGGCTTCCGACCCTCCGACTCATCCGTTCTGCATCTGATGCGGCGCCACGTCGGCGTCGCCCGGGTTGATGGGGATTCGCATTCCGTAGAAACTTCGGTAGACGAAAATCAGGGCGACGATGAAGATGCCGGCGCCGAGGGCGTGTTTCGTACCAGCCTCCATCTTGACCGCAATCTCAACGGCGAGCAGCCCAAACAACGTGGTGAATTTGATGACTGGATTCAGCGAGACCGAGGACGTGTCTTTGAACGGATCGCCCACGGTGTCGCCCACCACGGTCGCCGCATGCAAGGGCGTGTTCTTCATCTTCAGTTCCACCTCGACGATTTTCTTCGCGTTGTCCCACGCCCCGCCGGCATTGGCCATGAAGATGGCTTGGAAAAGGCCGAAGAACGCCATGCCGACGAGGTAGCCGATGAAGAAGAAGGGGTCGAAGAATGCCAGCGACAGCGCGAGGCAGAAGATGACGATGAAGATATTCACCATGCCCTTCTGGGCATACTGCGTGCAAATGCGCACTACTTCCTTCGACGCCTCGGTCGCGGCGGTCGATGCATCGAGCTTCATGTTCTCCTTGATGTAAACGACGGCCCGGTACGCGCCCGTCACCACCGCCTGGGTGCTCGCTCCGGTGAACCAGTAGATGACGGCGCCGCCCATGAGCAGGCCCATCAGGGCTTCGGGATGCACGAGCGAAAGCTTTTCGAGAACGTTGAAAGACGGGTCGATCGCCGTGAAATGCGCCTTCAACATCATGATGATCCCGAAAACCATCGTCGTCGCGCCAACGACCGCGGTCCCGATCAACACGGGCTTGGCCGTGGCTTTGAAGGTGTTGCCGGCGCCGTCGCCTTTTTCCAACTGGAGCTTGGCCGACTCGAAGTCGGGCCGGAAACCGAAGCTTTGTTCGATGTCTTGGCTGATGTTCGGCCGTGTCTCGATTTGCGACAATTCGTAGACGGATTGCGCATTGTCGGTCACCGGCCCGAACGAATCGACGGCAATCGTCACAGGTCCCATCCCGAGGAACCCAAAGGCCACGAGGCCGAAGGCAAAAATCGGCGCCGCGAAGCGAAAGGCCTCGGGCATCATGGCCTGGACTGTGGCGTGGCCCGAGAAATAGTAGGCGCCAAACATCAGCGCCAGGATGCAGAGTCCCGTCCAGAAGGCGGAGTAGTTGCCGGCGACCAGGCCGGACAGAATGTTGAGTGAAGCCCCGCCTTGTCGCGAGGAGGTGACGACTTCCTTGACGTGCCGGCTTTCGGTCGAGGTGAAAATCTTGGTGAACTCCGGGATGAGCGCCCCGGCCAGCGTGCCGAGCGAGATGATCGTCGAAAGCACCCACCACAAGCCGGCGCCCACGGCCGGGTGGTGGGCGAGCAGGAGGTAACTCGCCACGTACGTGACGACGATGGAAACGATCGAGGTGATCCACACCAGATTGGTGAGGGGATGCTCGAGGTGGAAATCCCGGGCATTACCCCAAATCGAATGGCTGAGGATGTCATTGGCCCAGTAGCTCACCAGCGACGTCAGGATCATCAGGATGCGCATCGCAAAGAGCCACACGATGAGGACACCGCACAGCGCGGGATTTGCCGCCAGCGCCAGCGCAAGAAAAGCGATCAACGCGACCCCAGTGACGCCGTAGGTTTCGAAACCATCCGCCGTGGGCCCGACGGAGTCGCCGGCATTGTCGCCCGTGCAGTCCGCGATGACACCCGGGTTTCGCGGGTCGTCCTCGGGGAGGTTGAAAACGATCTTCATCAGGTCCGCCCCGATGTCGGCTATCTTCGTGAAGATGCCGCCGCAGATGCGAAGCGCGGACGCGCCCAACGATTCACCGATCGCGAACCCGATGAAGCACGGCCCGGCGAGATCTACCGGCAGGAACGCCAGGATGCAGATCATGAAAAACAATTCGATCGCCACGAGCAGCAGGCCGACGCTCATGCCAGACTTGAGCGGGATGAGCAGCGTCGCGAGCGGATTACCCTTCAGGGCGGAGAAAGCCGCGCGGGAATTCGCGACCGTGTTGATTCGGATGCCGAACCAGGCGACGCCGTAGCTGCCCAGGATACCGAGAATGGAGGCAAGCAGGATCACCACGACATGCGCTGCAGGCATCTGCGACAGCACGCCAAAATAATAGCCCATGCACACCGCGATCAGCAGCCAAAGCATCGCGAGGAATTTTCCCTGTTGAAACAGGTAGGTCTTGCAGGTCTCCCAGATGATGCTCGAGACCGCTGCCATCGTGGAATGGACCGGAAGGTTCCGCGTCTGCACGTATTGCAACCATCCGTAGATCGTGCCGAGGAAACACACGACCAACCCGAGCATCAGGATATTCATGCCGGACAAACGGCCGTCGAAGAAAGAAACCGCGCGCAGGTCGGGAATTCGAATATCGGCCTCGCTGGCGCGCGCGAGGGTAGGGACAAACGAGAGCAGGCCGACAACACCTGCTGAGAAACAGGGACGGACATTCATAGGGGTAGGGGTTGACCGGAGCCACGCATGGACAGCCGGGCGAGAGATAGGTTCTTGGGAGAAAGCTATTTCTGCGGGTGCGCCGGTGCCAGCCTTTATTGGCTGACATAAAATTAGGCAGCCGCCCCGCCGCGACGTGGGATAAGGGTCTCGCCATCGCTCGAGGCCGAGACGCTCGATCACGGTTTCCGGCCAAACTTAGCTGAGCGCGATTTTCCGCTGCCGCCAACGGCGCCAGCCGACGAGGCCAAAGGATGCAGCGAGAAAAATTGCTCCGTAGGTCGCGGGTTCGGGCGTTGGCCGGATTTCATGATCGAACCAGCCGTTGTGATTTCCCGAAACCCACGTCGGCGTAAGGCCCGGCGTGTATCCGGTAAAAACAACGCCGGACGTGCCGGCGGTACCGGTGCCGAGCGGCGCGCCCCCTACCTGATCCGTGCCGCCGAGCGTGCCGGCATTGAGGCTGCTCGTGGCGTACCATTGGGTCGTCACCGAGGCCCAGTTGTTGACCGTAATTGTGACCCCCGGATCGATGACGAGAGCGGCCGAGGATAGGAAGGTGCCGGCGCTGTTATTGAAATCGAGGATCGTGTTACCGGTGATGTGAATCGTGCCCACCGTGATGTGCGCGCCGAGCAGCGAGAGCGTGCCGCCGTTCAACGTCAGCGTCAGGCTGGATGCGGTCCACGTGCTATCGAAAACGAGCGTGCCCGCACCGGTTTTCTCAAAGTTGCCGTCGCCGGCCATCGTGCCGGAAAAGTAGGTGGGCGCACCCGTATAGGTCGCGACGACTGTGCCGCCGGACGCAATTTCCAGAGTCGTGCCCGCTACGGAATCAAAATTTCCCGTGTTGAGCGTCGTGGGATGTGTGCCGTCGCCGACTTTGATCCGCCCGCCTTGCAGGTCCACGGCCCCTACCGTGCCACTCGTGGTGCCGGTGCTGGTCCCCGCGAACGTGAAGGTCCCCCCATTCTGCTTTGTCAGCGTCCCGCTACCGTTCGCAATGGCCCCGGACACGGTGACGTCGCCGCCGCCGACGATCGTCAGCCCATAATTGGCGCTCGCGAGCCCACCCGCGAGGGTCAGCGTATTTGCCGTGGACTTGATCGTCGCGGCATTCGTTAGCGTCACCAATCCACCATAGCTGTTGTTGCCGCCGTAATTGTTGAGCGCGCCGGAAATGCCGCCGATACCGGCGCCGGCGATCGACAGTGCCTCTCCGCCAATCGTAATGCCGGTGGCATGGTTGAGCTGAAGTTCCGCGCCGCTGGTGACAAAAGTCCCGTTCGAGCCGGTTGTGGCGGCGCCCAAGCCGAACATGTGCTCCACCCGGACCACGCCCTGCGTGATAGCGGTAGCGCCCTGGTAGGAATTGCTGCCGGACAGCGTCAGCATGCCTGTGCCGTCCTTGCTCAATGTGCTGGTCGTGCCAACGCCGGTGTTGATCGCGCCAGTGATCGTCGTGTTGCCGGAGCCTCCGACCGTAAGCGCGTTGTTGGCAGACGAGCTGATGTTGCTGGCGATAGTGAGGGTGCCGCCCGAAGCGTTGATCCGTGCGTCGTTTGCCAGGTTGATGAGCGTATTATTGGCCGCGCCAAAGGTATTGCTGCCGCTGGCATTGTTCAGGGCACCGAGGACGCCCGTGCCGGGATTATAGCCGTTGCCCGACAAGGTCAGCATTTCCGTGGTCACCGCAACGCCGCCCTGTAGCTGCAGCGTGCCGCCGCTGCTGACGCTGGTGCCTTGGTTCGTCGTGCCATTGCCGGCGCCCAATGCGCTGTTCCCACTCGAGGTGCCGGACTGGATGTTAAGGATGCCGCCGGTCACGCTCGTCGTGCCCGTGTAATCGTTGACGTTGTTCAACATCATCGTGCCGCTCCCGGATTTCACCAGGCTACCGGACTGGATGTTGGCGCTGATGCTTAGGTCGTAGGTGTTGCCAACTCCGCCAACGACATTGAATGTCCGCGTGGCGTCTGGGCCCGTGTCGGCTCCGCTCCGATTTAGGGTAAGGCTGAGGTGGCCGCTGGGGCCGCTGATGGTGGCGGTGTTCCCGGCTGAGGCATTAACGGTGACGTCGTTGTTAAGATAGAGATTGCCAATGCCGAGCTGGATGGCGCCGCCATTAAACGTGAGCGCATCGATCGTTTGCGAAGCGTCATTCACATTCAGCGTGCCGTCCTTGTAGAGCGTGACCGCGGTGCCGATCGCCATCGTCTCGTTGGCGTCGAGCCGCACCGTAGCCGTCGTGGTGTTGCTGCCAGACCCAATGATCAGGGGCCCATTGATGCTGTGGAATGAATCAGTGACCGTATCATGCGGGGCAGCCGTGTTGGATTTCGTGGCGAGATACAGATTGCCGGCCTGAACGGTCGTGGATCCGGTGTAGCTGTTCGCGTTGGCGGCGAACGTGACCGAACCACCATTGCTCATATTGACGACGACATTCCCCGGCGAAGTCGTTTGCGGAGCATACGCCAGCGTCAGCGGTGGATTCGTGTACGACGTGCTCGCGACTTGTCCGGCAAAATCGCGAATGCGATCGTTCACCACGATAGCCGTCCCGGTACCCGCAAAAGTAAGCGTTTGGCTGCCGATGGTGATGTACCCGTTTTCGGACGGCTGATTGTGGCCGCTGATCGGGAAAAACGGCCGCGTGGACCCGAGCGTGAGCGTTCCGGCTTGGGTTCCGATGGTCGCGCTGTTGGCGAGCGTGAGATTGCCGGTCCAGCTGTTGTTGCCGCTGACGTTGGTGAGCGCACCAAGGCTGCTGGAGCCGGCGCCGCTCAGTGAAAGTGTCCCGTTGTTCAGCGTGATGCCGCCCTGCAGCGCGAGCGAGGAACCGTTGGCGACCGTCGTACCCGCTGTGCCCGCGCCGAGGCCGGCGTTGCTTTGCACATTGAGCGTGCCGGTGTTCACGCTAACTGCTCCGGTAAACGTATTCGTCCCGTTCAAGGTCAGCGTGCCCGTCCCTTCCTTGGTGAACGCTGCGTTGCTCCCGCCGCTAACCACCCCGGAGAACGTGGTGTTCGTGCTGTCGCCCACCGTAAACGTAGTCGCGGAGCCCGGATTGCCCAATTGCACGGCGGCGCTCGTATTGGACGACGCGAGCGAGCCGATTCGCTCCGAAAATCCATTGAGATTGAAGACCGGCGTTCCCGTGGCGCTCATCGTCACGGCTGTCGTATCCTTGATCTGATTGGCGGCCGTCAGTTGTACGGTGCCGCCGGCTCCTATCGTCAGATTGCCCGCGATCGCATCGACTCCAGCGGTTTTCGCGAGCTGGAGTGTGCCGGCATTGACGGTCGACATCCCGGTGTAGGTGTTGGCCGTGCTGCCGGCGAATGCCAGCGTGCCGTTGCCGGCCTTGGTGATCCCATAGGTGCTCCCGCCGTCACCGATCGCTCCGCCGACGGTCAGGGTGCCGGCATTGACCGTTACCGCGCGACTATTGGACAAGGTGACATTGCCAGTACCTGTATTGACATTGTTGGTCCCGGCGAAGGCGAAGTCACCGTTCCAAACCTGGGTGTTGTTATTGTTCAGCGTGAACGCTCCACCGCTGGAATTGTCGAAGGTGCCACCTGCAATCGTAAATGCGCCCGTGCCGATGGCAGTCGCGCTGCTGAGTTTCAGCGTTCCGGCATTCAGCGTGGTTCCGCCCGAGAAAGTGTTGTTGCCGGACAGCGTCCACGTGCCCGAACCGCTCTTAACAAGCGACGTTGCGCCGGAATTGTCCCCAATCACCGATGCCAGGCTGCCGGAGCCCGTGCCCGTTAGTGTCAAGGCCCGCGCTCCCGTTTGGCCGTTGAACCCAATACTGCCCGTGTTCGTCAGGCTGAGCGCCCCCGACCCAGATGCGTCGATCGAGCCACCACTCGTGCCAACTGAAAATAGCCGGTCGGTCGATTGCGCTGCGCCAGTGTAGGCCAGCATGCCGCCGTTCAAAATGATATTTCCGGCCGCCGATGTGGCCTGGCCAAGATTTCCTGCGACGCCCCCGTTACCAATTGTGCTTACGCTCAGACTGCCGCCAGTGATCGTGGTCACTCCGGTGTAGGTGTTGGTCCCTGAAAGCGTAACCGTACCCGCCGTTGACTTCGTCAGGTTGGCTCCCGTCCCGGCAAGGATCGCGCTGACGGAGCCACTCTGCATCGAATAGCTTGATCCCGTCAGTATCCCTGTCGTGCCATTGATATTTCCGCTGGTGAGCGTAACGGCCCCGACTGTATCACTGAATGTGGCGATATTGAGGGTCCCACCGTTGACGTTTATCGAGCTGGTACCGGCCAGGACATTGCTAGCACCCAAAGCCAGCGTGCCACCGCTGACCGCCGTGGTTCCGGTGTAGGTATTTGTTCCCAACAAGGTCAGTGTCTGGCTTCCCGTCTTCGTCAGCCCAAAACCGCTGCCGCTGATGGCGCCGCTAAGAATGACATTCCCCGACGCCGCGTTAATCGTCGAGGTGGCCTGCAACGCGATTGCCCCGCTGATGGTTTGATCCGCAGTGCTGTTATTGGTTATTCCGGCCGAGTAGAGATTGAACGGGTTGCCGCTCGAGATAGTGAAGGCGCCCGCGCCACTGCTGAAGGTGATGCTGTTCACCTCATAGGTGTTGCCGTCGGCGGTGTTTGAGAGGTTGGCAGTTCCGGCAAAAACGTAGTCGGTCAGCGTTCCGGAAGTGGGAGCCAAGTCCGGGTTCCAGTTGCCGTCTTTGCTCCACTTGGAATTCGAACCACCCCCGTCCCAAATGAAGGTGGCTGCTGGGGCGCTCGCCCACAATCCCAGAGCCAAGGTAAGGAGTAAGAAGCGGCCTAGTGCAAATAGGCTCCCGCTCAGGCGTTCGCTGCTCCGGCCCCACACCTTGCCCCTGCCGCCCGCTGAGCGACATGGAGGATATTGGCTGGAGATTTTTGCCTGCATGTTGGGGTGAGCAGCTCTTTTACTAGATTAGAAAATGACGACGTCAATGGCCTTGTTGGGGGAATACCCCTAATTAGGTCCATTATTGCTAAGGATCGGCACTGGCGACGTCGCGCGGCTGAAAACACCGCGGTAAACACGTAGCTAACTCAGTAAGTATACGACTTAATTTCCAATATTCTGGTGTAGGTTCTCCATGTGATGCGCAGTAACACGGAGCCGGCCTGTTTCTTTTCGACAACTGAGGTTAACTACCTAATTCCTTTGTATAAATTTACCTCGATTTTAAAGCGTCACCTCTGACCCATCGCTACAGCATGAGCTTACTCAGTCTTTTTGCCCAAAAGGGCCTAAAAGCCATTTTTGGTGTTGTTACGGCGAGCGTCTTTTGCGCCGCCGTACACGCCCAATCGTATGGGTTGGTGTATAAACCGCCCTCTGGCACGATGGAGGGGAATCTGCCGAAGACGGAGAGCGCTGCGCCGTTGTTGCGAACGTTGACGAGTCGGCTGGAAACCGATCCTGCGACTGCCGTGGCCGCCTCCTTGCCCGTGACGTTTCGAATTGTGTCCACGGGTCGACCCGCGGGCTTCAGTCAGGCGACGGCCGAAAGCTTCCTGTCCGCCGCGCCCATTACCTTCACTCCGGGCGGGCTGAACAACTTCTCGGTGGTGGGACGTTTCCCCAAACTCGACGTCGAACCGGGTACGAAATTGCTGTTTCAATACAAGGTCCTGGCCGAGGGTTTCGCCGACGGCCCTTATAACGAAGGTTTCCAAGTCAACGCCTCGGTGACCGCCGCACCCCCCGAAGCGTCGGAACCGCCGCTGATTGTCATTCACAGCCCCATCGAAGGCCAGGTTATCGATGTGACTCCGAGCCAGATTGGCGCCGGCGTTGCCGTCACCCTCGATTTCAACGCTTACTCAGCCTTGGGCCAGCACCTCAACGGGCTGTCTGCTCAATATACGCGCGTTGGCGGTTCACCATCGGGAAGCCCCATCGTTCTTAAAAACACCGATAGTGGCCTGGACCTGAACCAATTTCAGATCGACACGATCCTCCTCGAAGGCGTCGCGCGCAAGCTGGAGAAGATTCCCGCCAAGGGAACAATCACTGTGACGCAGGGCGGCACCTACAGCGTTCTGGTACACGCCGCCAACGGAGTTGGCCAGGGCACGGATGAAATTGTAACGTTCACCGTGCGGGTGAGCGGGACCGTTCCCACCGTCAGCATTCAAAGTCCGGCGAACAACTCCGATTACCTTTACTTCGTAGGCGGCTCCCGCGTGGTCCCAACGGTACGGTTCAAAGCGGATTCGCCGACGAGCGGACTGATTTCCTGGGCGGCCACGCTAACCTATCCCGACGGCCACATGGATTCATTGGTTGAGACGCCACAAATCCCGGTTGGCAACCAAGCCTCTGGTTCAACGCCGCTGGCACTGAACGAAAGCGGTGCGCATACGCTTACGGTGACGGCCACCAACGACAGCGGGATCAGCCAGCCGGCGATGACGACCTTCTGGATTAACCGCGTCGAGAACCCGCTCAACTCCTCCGTGTATGTAGGCGCCAATGCTTTCTTCGCCGTGAACATCCTCGACCGCGCGTCGAACAATTATTCATACGAATGGCGTCGCGGTGATGACACTCCACTCCCGACGGACGGAGCTTATTCCGGGATCAATTCACCGCGGTTGGACATTCACGGCGCGACCTACGCGATGAACGGCGAGAGTTTTCTCTGCCGGATCACCTCCAGTGGCGGCCTGTTTAAATCCGCGGCGGCGACGCTGACGGTGCGAAAGTATGACCAGTCAATCAGCTTTACCGCGCCTCCAACGTTTACGGTGGGTGATGGGAATCTTTCCAGCACAGTGGGATCCGAAGCTTGGAATTCACGTGACTTGAAGTCGCGGC
>JADMIO011614289.1_pt1 | contig 12046 bp, 10 predicted proteins | sample 8958161 | NCBI WGS metagenome assembly JADMIO01 (sample SAMN16585339, study PRJNA669376) | soil metagenome | isolation source: Crop rotation soil | place: USA: Cullars Rotation, Alabama | collected 2011
TCCGTACTTCCTGCCGATGCCGATTCTGCTGACGGGCACGCTCGGCGCCTTCATCCGCATCCGCGCGCCCATTCCCGGCAAACGCGCGCTCTTCGATATCGGCATCGCCGGGCCGATTGCGGGCTTCCTCGTCGCCGTGCCGGTACTGCTGGTAGGCATGCACCTGTCGACGGTCGTACAGGTGCCCGCGGATTTCAAGGGCGATCTCTACGAACTGGGAGAGCCGCTGCTCTTCAAGGCCGCGGAGTGGCTGATGTTCGGCACTATTCCTGACGGCTACTCCGTCAATATGCATCCGATGGCGTTTGCGGCGTGGTTCGGGATGCTGGCGACGGCGCTGAACCTGTTTCCCATCGGGCAGCTCGATGGCGGGCACATCGCCTACGCCGTGCTCGGCCATCGCAGCACCGCGGTGACGATGGTCATGGTCCCGTGTCTGATCGGTCTGTCGTTCGTGTCGACGTCATGGGTCGTGTGGACGGTGCTGACCATCGGGATGCTCGTCGTCTTCGGACCGCGGCATCCGCGCGTGTTCGACGAGGAACTGCCCCTCGATTCCTCGCGGCTCTGGCTCGCCGCCTTCGCGGTGCTGATGTTCGTTCTCTGCTTCACGCCGGCGCCGATTCAGCCGGCCGCGCTGGTCGGACGGCATTAGACGGGTGACGAGGCGGGTCCGCCTCCGCAGGATCCGGCTGCTCGGCGGGACCCGCCCCACGCACGTAGGCCGGGTCCCGCGCCGCGTCCGAGTGCCGTCGCGGCGCGGACCCGGCGTCACAGAACGGACAGCGGATCGACGTCGATTGTCAGGCGTCGCCTGATTTCCGGCATTCCCGCGACCACCTGCATCAGCGCGCGGCGCATCTCGGCGCGGCGCGTGCCCTTGAGGAAGAACTGCACGCGATGCTCGCCGCGCAGCCGGCCGAGCGGCGCGGGCGCCGGGCCGAGAATCGTGAAGTGGCCCGTTGCGGTCGCCGGCTGGAGGCGACTCACGATCTCGCGCGCCAGCTGCATCGCATCTTCGAAGGTCCGGCCGCGGACGACACCATTTATCAGCGCGAAGAACGGCGGATAGCGCATGCCGCGGCGATAGCCCACTTCCCTTTCGAAAAAGGCTGGATAGTCCTGGCGGCAGGCAAGCTGGATGCTGTAGTGCTCGGGGTAAAGGGTCTGCACGATCGCTTCACCCTTGCGCTCGCCGCGCCCGGCACGCCCTGCAACCTGCGTCAGCAGCTGAAACGTCCGCTCGGAGGCGCGAAAGTCGGCGAGGCCGAGGCCCACGTCAGCGGAAATCACGCCGACCAGCGTGACGCCCGGAAAGTCGTGCCCCTTGGCAATCATCTGCGTGCCGACGAGAACGTCGAGCTCGCGCGCGGCGAACTGCGAGAGGATGCGCGTCAGCGCCCCTTTGCGGCGGACCGAGTCGCGATCGACGCGGCCGATGCGCGCATCGGGAAAGCGCTCGTGCAGCTGTTCTTCAATCCGCTCGGTGCCGAAGCCCGCATGCTCGAGATAGGGCGCGGCGCACTTGCGGCACGCCTTCGGCACCATCACGGAGTAGTTGCAGTAGTGGCAACGGGCCCTCCAACCTTGTCGGGCCCTGTGCACGGTCAGCGACACGCTGCAGTTCGGACACTCGAACGTGTCGCCGCACTGGCGGCAGAAGACCGCCGTTGAATATCCGCGTCGATTGAGCAGCACCAGCACCTGCTCGTGACGCGTGAGCCGCTCGGCGATGGCGGCGGCGAGATCGCGGCTGATGACGATATCAGGCCCTTCCTCCGCGTACTCGGTCCGCATGTTGACCAGGCGCACCGCAGCCATCGGACGATCGAGGACGCGTTTGTCGAGCGCGATGCGCGCGTACTTGCCCGTGACGGCATGCTGGTAGCTCTCCATTGATGGCGTCGCGGAGCCGAGCACCGCAAGCGCCCGTTCGCGGCTCGCGCGCACGATCGCCACATCGCGCCCGTGATAGCGCGGCGTCTCCTCCTGCTTGTAGGAGCTGTCGTGCTCCTCGTCCACGATCACCAGGCCAAGACGATCGAGCGGCGCGAACACCGCCGATCGCGTGCCGACGACGACGTCGACTTCGCCGCGGCGGATGCGATGCCATTGATCGTGACGTTCGCCGTCGGCGAGCGCGCTGTGCTGGATGGCGACGCGGGTGCCGAACGCGCCGCGGAACAGAGCGGCGACCGACGGCGTGAGGGCGATCTCCGGCACCATCAACAGCACCTGGCGGCCCCGCTTCACCACGCGATCCGCGAGCCGCAGATAGAGCTCGGTCTTTCCGCTGCCGGTCACGCCGTGCAGCAGCGCCACCCGGAAGTCGTCTGCGTCGGCGAGCTCGAAGAGCGTATCGGCCGCGCGGCGCTGCTCGTCGGTGAGCTCGCGGGTGGAATCGGGGGCGACGCCGGCCATGACGACGCGTTCGAACGGGTCGCGCTCGTCGTGCTCGTCGCGCAGTACGACAAGGCCGCGCCTGACGAGACCTGCCAGGACGCCGGCCGTCACCCCGCGATCGCGAAGCTCGGCGGTCGGTAGGCCGGCTGGCGCATCTCTTAACGCGGCGAGAGCCGCCATTTGGCCTCGAGTCGGAGTACGGCGCGGGCCATCACCGTACTCCGACTCCAAACCGGACGTTGTAAGAACTGCAACGCGGTGTTTTCTGAACGCGTTTGCCTTGCGGCGCGCGCCGGGGGGCATCGCCACGGCGAGCGCATCGCCGATGCCCGCGACGTAGTAATCCGCCACCCATCGGCACAACTCGACGATCGACGGCGGCAGCAGCGGCTCGCGATCGACCGCTTCCGCGATGTTCTTGACGTCGGTCCCCTCGTCGACAGCCGCGTCATGCTGGACGACGCACCCGGTCAACGTCCGGCTGCCCACCGGCACGCGAACGCGCGCGCCAATGGGCGGCAGATCGATCGAATCGGGAACGTTGTAGGTAAGCGAATCGAGGAACGGAACCGGAACGGCGACCGAAATCAGGGCCACGGGTTAGTCATCGCCGGCCAGGATGGCGCGGACGCGCTTCATATCCTCCCATACCTCGCGTTTGGCCGAGGGCGTGCGCAGCAGATACGCAGGGTGGTACGTCGGCATCAGGATCGCATCGCGGTACTTGAACTCACGCCCGCGGATGCGCGTGATTGGGTCGTTTGTCCGCAGTAGACACTGCGCCGCGAACTTGCCGAGCGCGACGATCACTTTCGGCTTCACGGTGTCGATCTGCCGGAACAGAAACGGCGCGCACTGCTCCACTTCGTCGGGCTCGGGGTTACGGTTGCCGGGCGGACGGCACTTGATGACGTTGGCGATGTAAACGTCCTCGCGCTTGAGGCCAATTGCCTCGATGATTTTCGTCAGCAGCTGACCGGCGCGCCCGACGAAGGGCTCGCCTTGAATGTCTTCGTCGGCACCCGGCGCTTCGCCGACGAACATCAGGTCCGCATCCGGATTGCCGACGCCGAATACCACCTGCGTGCGGCCGAGCGTGTGCAGTTTGCAGCGACTGCAGTCGGCACCAAGGTCGTCCTTGATTAGCTGCAGCGGTATACGCGTGGCTTCAGACGGTGCAGTAGGTTCAGCGGGTTCAGTCGGTTCGGTAGGTTCAGTCGGTTCAGAATCCCGTGCGTGCCATTCGGGCTCGAGGCGCACACCATCGATACCGAGTTCTTCGAAGAACTCGAGATGCGCTCGCAGGTCGTCGTTCATCGATCAGCGGGTCGCGGCGGCCGCGCGCGTCCCGAGGAGGCGCTCGACGCGATCGAGGATGGCATCGGCGACGCGCGCTTTGCTCTGCACGGGCAGCGTCTCTTCGCGATCGTCGCCGATGATCGTCACGGCATTGGTCTCGACGTCGAAGCCCGCACCGGGGGCGCTCACATCGTTGGCGACAATGAGGTCCACCTTCTTGCGCCGGCGCTTGTCGCGCGCGTTGGCGACCGGATCTCCCGTTTCCGCAGCAAAGCCGACGAGCACGAGCGGCGTCGCGCGGCGCGCCGACGTCTGGCCGAGATCCGCGAGGATGTCCGGCGTCCGCTCCAACACGAGCGTCAGCGGATCGTTCGATTTGACAATCTTCTCCGCCGCCGGCTTTGCCGGCGCGTAGTCGGCAACGGCTGCGGCCATGATGACGACATCGGCGTGTTCGGCCGCACGCATCACCGCGGCGTGCATTTCCGCGGCGCGGCGAACGCGGATCACTTCGTCAGCGGCGGGCGGATCGAGGCTGGTCGGGCCGGCCACGAGCGTCACGTTGGCGCCCCGCGCCTGCGCGGCCGCGGCGATCGCAAACCCCATCCGTCCACTCGATCGATTCCCGACGTAGCGCACCGGATCGATGTCTTCGTAGGTCGGTCCAGCGGTCACGACGACCCGCTTCCCGCGCAGCACCGAGTGGCGCGGCGAGACGATGCGATCGGCGGCCTCGACGATGTCCTCGGGCTCGGCGAGGCGTCCTTTGCCGATCCAGCCGCACGCCAGATACCCCTCGCCCGGTTCGACAAACCTCGTGCCCCGTGCGGCGAGCGCCTGCAGGTTCCGCTGCACGGCGTCGTGGGCGAGCATGTTCGTGTTCATCGCCGGCGCGATGAGCACGGGCGCTTTCGTGGCGAGGTAGAGCGAGGTGAGAAAGTCGTCCGCGATGCCGTTGGCGAACTTGCCGATGACGTTCGCCGTACACGGCGCAACAAGCAGCAGCGCGATGTCGTCCGCGATGGCGATGTGCTCGACGCCACCCCAGCGCGCTGGGGGCCCCGGCTGCCACGCGTTCGCGCCCGGCTTCCACTGCGACGTGATGACGGGCCTTCGCGTAATGGCTTCAAACGTCAGCGGCCCGACGAAACGCGTCGCCGCCCGCGTCATCACCGCGACGACGTCGTGGCCGCGCTTCTGGAGGCCGCGGCACACCTCGACCGCCTTGTAGGCGCCGATGCCGCCCGTCACCCCTAGAGCGATTAAGGCCACGGTCTATTGAGCTTCGTCGACCTTGACGACCTTGCGGCGCAGGATTTCCTTCTGCGCGATGGCGATCTTCTTGTTGCCCTCCTCGCGCGGTACGGCGCCGGCCAGCAGCTGGCGCGCGCGTTTGCCCGCGAGGACGACGAATTCGAAGCGATTCTCTTTCGGTGCTCGTTCCATAACAGTTATGACGTCTGTTCCCTGTGAAAGGTCTCGATGATGTTCTCGGCCGCCCTGCGCACCACCTTCACCCGCGACCGCTCGGCCAGCACGATCGCGCGCAGGCGCTCGACCGCCGCGTCGAGCTCGTCGTTCACCACCACGTATTCGTAGGAGGTGAACTCGTTCACCTCACGGCACGCCGCCTCGAGACGCTGCTGGATGGCGGCCTCCGAGTCCTTGCTCCGCCCGCGCAGCCGCTGCTCGAGAATATCCGCGGACGGCGGCAGGATGAAGATGCCGATCGACTCCATGCCGCTGTTGCGCACCTGCCGCGCACCCTGGACGTCGATGACCAGCACGAGATCCTTGCCGCTGGCCAGGCAGCGCTCCGTATCGTCGCGGCACGTGCCGTAGTAGTTGCCGAAGACGTCGGCCCATTCGAGGAGCTCGCGCGCGACGACCATCCCCTCGAAGCGCTCACGGCTGATGAAATTATAGTCAACGCCGTCCTGTTCGCCGCCGCGCGGCGACCGCGACGTGTACGACCGCGACATGCACAGGTTCGGAATCCGCTGCACGAGCTTCTCGACGAGCGTCGTCTTTCCGGTGCCCGACGGCGCCGAGACGATGAAGAGCAGCCCGCGGCTCCTATTCAACGTTCTGCACCTGCTCGCGCATCTTTTCGAGCTCCGCCTTCGCGTTGATCACCAGCTCGGAGATGTGCAGACCGTCGGCTTTCGAGCCGATCGTGTTGACCTCGCGGTTCATTTCCTGCAGCAGGAAGTCGAGCTTGCGGCCGCACGGCTCGGCACTCTCCGTCAGCGCATTCCAGTGCGCGAGGTGCGCGCGGAAGCGGGTCACTTCCTCGCTGATGTCCGACTTCTGCACGGTGCGCACGATCTCCTGCGCGATCATCGCTTCGTCCACCGGCAGCTCGAGGCTGATCTCGCGGACGCGATCCTGCAGCCGCGATTCGAGCTGGGTGCGGCCTTCATCCGCCGCGGCGGTGACGCGCGTGATGAAGGCGGCGAGCGCGTCCTTGCGGCCGTCGAGATCGGCGCGCAAGTGGCCGCCCTCGCGCACGCGCATCGCGTCCAGATCCGCGAGCGCCTGCTCGACCGCCGCTTCAACGCTCGCCGTCAGCTGCGCCTCGGCCTCCGCATTCGGCTCCGTCGCCCGGTCACGCACGCTGATGGCCTGCGGCAGCCGCAGCAGGTCCCCCGGCGTCAGCGTGCCGCTGACGAGCCCGCGCTCGCGCGCCCGATCGATCGCCGCCGACAGCGCATTGGCGAACTCCTCGTTCAACTCGACCGACGGCGCCGCGGGACTGCGCAGCTGCATCGAAATCTGCAGCTCCACCCGGCCGCGGGCGAGCCGCTTCTGCAGCAGGGCGCGGACGCGCGGCTCCGACTCGCCGAGCGATTGCGGAATGCGCAGCTGGATGTCGAGAAATCGATGGTTCACCGCTCGCACGGTCACGCCGATGGTCGCACGCTCATCCTCGTGCGTCAGCGAGGCGAACCCCGTCATCGATTTGATCATCGCAGGCGGCAGCGAAAGGAAGGAAGGAGACACGTCCTCATACGCGTTCAGGTTGTTCCGTCGGCTCCTCCTGCAGCTGCAGTTCATAGAGTTTCGCATACGCGCCGCCCCGCGCGAGCAACTCGTCGTGGCGGCCCGTTTCGACGATGCGGCCGCGCTCCAGGACGACGATGGCGTCGGCGCGGCGGACCGTGGACAGCCGGTGCGCGATCACAAAGGACGTGCGGTTGAGCATGAGCGTCGACAGCGCGTCCTGGACCAGCATCTCGGATTCGGCATCGAGCGACGAGGTGGCTTCGTCGAGAATCAGGATCGGCGAGTCGCGCAGAATCGCCCGCGCAATCGCAACACGCTGCCGCTGACCTCCCGACAGCCGCTGGCCCCGCTCGCCGATTTTCGTCTCGTACCCGCGATCGAGCGCCGTCGCGAACTCGTGCGCATGCGCGGCCCGTGCCGCCGCCTCGATTTCGGCCTGCGACGCGCCCGGACGGCCATATGCGATGTTGGCCGCGACGGTGTCGTCAAAGAGCACGGTTTCCTGCGTGACGATGGCAATCTGGCCGCGCAGCGACGGCAGCGTCACGTCGCGCACATCGTGGCCGTCGATCGTGATCGCGCCGGCGGTCACGTCGTAGAACCGCGGAATCAGGTTGACGAGCGTCGTCTTCCCGGCGCCGCTGCGGCCGACAATCGCCAGCGTCTGACCGCCGCGCACGGTGAACGACACGCCGCGCAGCGTCGCATCCTCCGCGCCCGCGTAGGAGAAGTGCACGTCGCGGAACTCGATGACATCGTGGAACCGGGGCAGCTCCTCGGCACCCTCCCGCTCGTGGACCTCGCTGTGCGTGTCGAGCATCTCGAAGATCCGCTCGGCCGCGGCGATCGCCTGCTGCAGGTTGGCGTTCACGCGGCTCAGCTTCTTCGCGGGCCCGTACATCATGAAGAGCGCGGCGATGAAGCCGACGAATTCGCCGGTCGTCAGGCGGCCGGCGCCGATCTCCTGGCTGCCGTACCAGAGCGCGACGGCGAAGGCGACGCCGCCGATGAACTCCATCAACGGCGGCAGCACCGACAGCGCACTGGTCACCTTCATGGCCGTGCGATAGAGGAACTCGGATGCGCTCTTGAACTTCTCCGTCTCGCGCTGCTCCGCGCCGAACGCCTTGACGATGCGGTGACCGGTGAACGCCTCCGCGGACACGTGCGTGATCTGCGCCAGCGCTTCCTGGCTGCGCCTCGTCGTCCGGCGGACGCGCTGGCCAAGCCGCACCAGCGGATAGACGACCAGCGGTGCGCCGGTCAGGCACACCATCGCCAGCCGCGCGTCGTAATAGAACAGCAGTGCGGCAAAACCAATCAACGACAGCGACTCGCGCGCCAGGTCGCCAAGCGTTTCGGACACGGCCTGCTGAATCTGCGCCACGTCGTTGGTGATGCGCGACATCAGCTTGCCGCTCGTCTGCGCCGAGAAGAACGCCGCCGACTGGCCGAGGATGTGCGTGAAGAGCACGTTGCGCAGATCGCGCACGACGCGCTGCCCCACGTCGGTCATCCAGTAGCCGGACAGATACGCACCGATGCCCTTGATCAAGTAGAGGACGAGGATCGCCGTGATGATCTGCGCCAGCTCCTCGTGGCGTGGCAGCACCCGGTCGAGGATCGGCTGAATCAGCGCGGCGACGCCCGCCGACGCGGCGCCGTAGACGATCATCGCGATGGCGGCGGCGATGAGCCGGCCGCGATACGGCCGCGCGTAGGTAAGCAGCCTGAGGAATGCGTTCACTCGGTGAACCGGTATTTCAGCAGCACCCACAGCGCGACGAGCCCATCGCGCCACCCAATCTTCTTCCCTTCGTCATACCCGCGGCCGTCGTAGGTAATCGGCACCTCATAGACACGATAGCCGCGCTTGAATATTTTGGCCGTCAACTCGGGCTCGATGCCAAAGCCGTTCGACTGCAGCGCCATCGACCGGAGCACCTCGGTCCGCATGACCTTGTAGCAGGTCTCCATATCCGTGAGCATCGTGTTGTAGAGCACGTTGGTCAGCAGCGTCAGCAGCCGGTTGCCGAGGTAGTGCGTGAAGAGGAACACCCGGTGCCGCCCCAGAAACCGTGAACCGTACACCACATCCGCGCGCCCCTCGCAAATCAGGCCGATGAGCGCCGGAAACTCCTCGGGCGAGTATTCGAGGTCGGCGTCCTGAATGACGACGACATCACCGCGGACGGAGCCGAACCCCGTACGAAGCGCGGCGCCTTTGCCGCGGTTTTCCGGCTGCAGCAGCAGCGTGAAACCGAGCTCCCGCTGGAGACGCGTCAGGATGTCGCGCGTGCCGTCGGTCGAACAGTCGTCGACGACGATGAGCTGCGTCCGCAGCGGCACGGCCACCACGCGGCGGATGATTTCTTCGATCGTCGCCTCCTCGTTATACGCTGGCATGACGACCGACAGCAGCGGGTCGGCGAGCTTTCCGCGGAGCCGCGACATCACCCTGTTGTCGACACCGGACCGAAGCCGCGCGGGTGCGCGGCATGCCACTTCCATGCATCGGCCACAATCGTGTCGAGATCGGGGCGCTCGGGCGCCCATCCGAGGTCGCTGTGGATACGCTCGGCCGATGCGAAGAGCACCGCGGGATCGCCGGCGCGGCGCGGCGCCGTCCGGCAGGCGACGCTGCGGCGCGTCACACGTTCGACCGCAGCGATCACGTCGCGCACGGACGAAGGCCGCTCGGTGCCGACGTTATACGTCGATGATGCGCCACCCTGCTCGAGCCGCCGCAGCGCGCGGACGTGCGCGTCGGCCAGGTCCATGACGTGGATGTAGTCGCGCAGGCACGTGCCGTCCGGCGTCGGGTAGTCGTCGCCGAAAATCTGGAACGGTGCACCGCCGGATGCGGCATCGAAGGCACGCGGGATGGCATGAATCTCGGGAACGTGATCCTCGCCGAGCTCGCCGCCGGGATCGGCGCCTGCGGCATTGAAGTAGCGCAGGGTTATCGAGCGGATGCCGTACGCCCGTTCGAAGTGCGGCAGGGCCTGTTCGATCGCCAGCTTCGTCTGACCGTAGGCATTGATCGGAGCGGCAGGATGCGTCTCGCGAATCGGCGTGTCGACCGGCTCGCCATAGACGGCGCAGGTCGAGGAGAAGACGAACCGCTGGCACCGTTCCGCCACCATCGCTTCGAGCGTCGCCAACGCGCCGCCGACGTTGTTGCGGTAGTAGCCCATTGGATCGCTCACCGAATCGGCGACGATGAGCCACGCGGCAAAGTGCATCACCGCGGACGCACCGCTGTCGCGCAGCGCGCGCCGAACGGCATCGACATCGCGGATGTCGCCCTCGATGAGCGGCGCACCGAGCGTCGCCTCGCGGTGGCCCGCCGACAGGTTGTCGTAGATGACGGTGCGGTAGCCGGCGTGCCGCAAGACCTTCGCGGCGTGGCTGCCGATGTAGCCGGCGCCCCCGGTCACCAGCACGGTGGACGTGTTCCGCTCAGCGCCGACCAATGGAGTAATAGGTGAACCCGCTCTGCTTCATCTGCTCCGGCGTGAACAGGTTCCGGCCGTCGAAGATGACCGGCGTGCGCATCAGCTTCCGCATTTTTTCGAAATCCGGCCGCCTGAATTCGTTCCATTCGGTGACGATGGCGAGACCGTCCGCGCCTTTGAGCGCGTCGTAGTTCTTCGTCGCGAAGCTGACCTTGTTGCCGAAGATGCCCTTCGCCACCTTCGTCGCTTCCGGATCGTAGGCCTGCACGTCGGCGCCTTCCGCGAGCAGCGTCTTGATGAGCGGAATCGACGGCGCCTCGCGCATGTCGTCGGTGCGCGGCTTGAAGGCCAGGCCCCACACCGCGATCGTTTTCCCTTTCAGCGACCCGAAATGCGCGCGCATCTTCGCCGCCAGCCGGGTCTTCTGCGCCGCGTTCACCTCTTCGACGGCTTCGAGGATCTTGAAGTCGTAATTCTTCTCGCTGGCGAAATGGATCATCGCCTTCACGTCTTTCGGAAAACAGCTCCCGCCGTAGCCGACGCCAGGGAAGAGGAACGACGTGCCGATGCGGCGATCCGACCCGACGGCTCGGCGCACCTCGTCGACGTCGGCGCCGACGGCTTCGCAGACGTTGGCCACCTCGTTCATGAACGAGATGCGCGTCGCCAGCATCGCGTTGGCCGCGTACTTCGACAGCTCGGCGCTCGCGCAATCCATCATCATGATCGGCGCGCCGGTGCGCGTGAACGGCGCGTAGAGTTCGGTCATCAGCTCACGGGCGCGCGGATCCTCGGCGCCGATGACCACGCGATCGGGTTTGAGAAAGTCGTCGATGGCCGCGCCCTGCTTGAGGAACTCGGGGTTGCTGACCACGCTGAACGGATGCGTCGTCTCGCGGCGGACCACCTCACGCACCTTCGCGGAAGTGCCGACCGGCACCGTGCTCTTGTCGACGATGACTTTGTAGCCGTTCATCGCGCGCGCGATCTCGCGTGCCACGTCGAGCACGTACTTCAGATCCGCCGAGCCATCCTCGCCCTGCGGCGTTCCCACCGCGATGAAGATGATGCTCGACGCCTGCACCGCTTTGGGCAGCGTCGTCGTGAACAGCAGCCGGTTCTCGTGACGGTTGCGCCGCACGAGCTCCTCGAGCCCGGGCTCGTAGATCGGCATCTTGCCGCCGCGCAGCATCCGCACCTTGGCCGCGTCCTTGTCGACACAGACCACGTTGTTGCCGCTTTCGGCGAAGCAGGCACCCGCGACGAGCCCGACATACCCGGTACCAATAACCGCGATTTTCATTCGTTTTGTGTCTCTTCGGCCGTGATTGTACTCTGCCGGTGTGCGTATCCTCGTCGACTACCGGCCCGCCCTGCGGGAACGAACCGGCGTGGGCGGGTACATTCACGAGCTGGTACGTGCGTATACGGCGCATGCCGATGACGAAGTGTTGCTCTTCACGAGCTCGTGGAAGGATCGGCCGCCGGCGGGCGTCGCGTCGGATACAGGCGCCCGCGTCATCGATCGGCGCATCCCCGTCCGCATTTTGAACTATCTCTGGCACCGGCGCGAATGGCCGCCGGCCGAACTGCTGACCGGGGCCATCGACGTCGCGCACTCCCCGCATCCCCTGCTGATGCCCGCCCGCCATGCGGCGCAGGTGGTGACCATCCACGATCTGTTCTTTCTCGGGAACCCGCAGCAGACGAGCGCCGAGATCCGGCGCGATTATGCGGCGCTGGTGACATCGCATGCAACGCGCGCGCAAGCCGTGATTACCTCGACGCGATACGGGAAGGATCAGATCGTCAGCCGTCTCGGCGTCGACGAGGGGCATGTCTACGTCTGTCCGCCGAGCATGCCGATCTGGCGGGGCCTC
>JADMIO012731287.1_pt1 | contig 12046 bp, 12 predicted proteins | sample 8958161 | NCBI WGS metagenome assembly JADMIO01 (sample SAMN16585339, study PRJNA669376) | soil metagenome | isolation source: Crop rotation soil | place: USA: Cullars Rotation, Alabama | collected 2011
GCGACAACTTGTCCACGTGGAATTCTAAGCTTAGGATCCCAATGTGCTGGAAAGCCCTGGTGGCGGACGGCGATCGCACGATCGTGGTGCTGGAATATGCCGGCATGAGCTCGGGGGGAACTCTCTCGAACTCGGCGCCCGAATATACGCCCACCAATGCGGATTTCCTCGTGAAAGGCAATGTCGTCACGAGCAACGAGGTCAACACGGTGAATTCGCTGATCTTTAACAACGAAGGCTTTCTCAAGGTCTTCAACACGCTCTTCGTGACGAGCGGGAACTTCACGGTGCCGACGGGCACGGGCACGATTGATGGGGACGGCACGGTGATCACGCCGGGCGGCTTCACCAAGCTCGGTGCGGGATTGCTGAATCTGCTGGGCGACTTGAAGGTCAACGGCGAGGCCACGATTGCCTCCGGCAAGCTGGCGGTGAACGGTACGCTGACCGCGCAGGATGTGCTGGTGCAAATCGACGCATGGCTGAAGGGATCGGGTCTTATTAACGGCAATGTCTTCAACAGCGGCACGATCGCGCCGGGCAACTCGCCGGGAACGCTGACGATCAACGGGAATTTCACGCAGAGCAAGACGGGCACGTTCGAGCTGGAAGTGGCAAGCACGAGCGTGTTTGACCGATTGATCGTGAGCGGGAATGCGTCGCTCAACGGACGCTTGCGGGTGAAGAGCTTCCAGGGCTTCAAGTTCCAGTACGGGCAGCAGTTCGGCTTCCTGCAGGCAGGCTCGATCAATGGAGCCTTCAGCTCGGTGGAAATGCCGAACCCGGAGAAATTCCGTGGGCGGCTGATCCAGGTGGGCGATCCGACGCTGACCCTGGTGGTGGCGCCGACGAGCTACACGCTGGTGGCGCAGAACCAGAACCAGGTGAACGTGGCGAAGGCATTGGATACGTTCATTCCGGCCAAGAGCGGAGACAAGCTGGCGGTGAGCGAAGCGCTGGATGTGCTGACGACGGATGAATATCCGACGGCGTTCAACGCGATCATGCCGGGCTTCATCGAGAGCCTGGGAGACACGACGGTGGAAGAAGCGTATTCGGAAAACCAAATCCTTGCGCAGCGGTTGAGCGGGGTGCGGTTGATTGGCCAGCGCGGGTTCACGGCAAGCGGCATGGATATGCCTCTGGTGCACGACAAGGACGGCAAGAGCGTGCTGGATGCAAAGAGCAAGAAGGACATCATCGCGCCAACGACCGAAACCAAGTGGGGTGTGTGGGTGCAGGGCAATGGTATCTTTGCGAAAGTGACGGATGTGAGCCAGGTGCCGAATTACCGTTTTGAGAGCGGTGGATTCCTCGGCGGAGCGGACTACAAGTGGAATGAAGGGTTTACGACGGGAGTGTACGCGGGCTACCAGGGGACGTACTCGAAATCGGCGAACAACGGCAGCTCGACGATGAACACGGCGCTCTTCGGCGTCTACGCGACGTACCAGAAAGGCGGGTTCTATGCCGACACCATCATTGGCGGAGGATATACGAATTACAATTCGCACCGGCCAATCCAGTTCGGTTCGATTGACCGCACGGCGAACAGCCAGCCGGATGGCGGTCAGCTGACGACGTATATTGATGCGGGCTATGACGTGAAAGTTGGTAATTTCACCTTCGGTCCGATTGCGACGGGGCAATACACCTACGTGGGCATCGCGCCGTTTACCGAAAGCGGAGCGGAGAGCCTGGACCTGCGGGTGAGCCAGCAAAATATCAGCAGCATGCGGACGAATTTCGGCGGGCACTTTGCCTATACCTGGAATGTCACGGACAAGATCGTGATCGTGCCGGAGCTGCGGCTCTTCTGGCAGCACGAATATCTGGATGATCCTCGGACGATTGGCGCGGCGCTGGACGGAGGAAGCGGAGCGGGGTTCAACTACCAAACGACCGCACCGGGGCGTGATTCGATGAATGCGGGAGTGGGAGTGACAGCGCAGATCGGAGATCATTGGAATGCGAACGTGTATTACAATGCGAATTTCGGGCGGCAGGATTTCCTGAGCAACGTGATTTCCTGCGGACTGGGCGTGAAGTTCTAAGGGGCTATTTCTAATACCGGGGAAGAGGGGGTGACTTTTCCGGTTTTCCTGTTATCCCCAAAGTTCTCATGAGGTTGCGGCCGGGCATTATTTTATTCCTCCTGCTTTTTGGGTTCTGGACGGGAGTCCGGGGCGAACCGGCGGCAGTGGTATCGAAGGTGGCGGCGCCGGACTGGGTGGTGGATCATCCGGTGGATCTGGCGGCGAAGGAACCCGTGGAGGGGCTACGCGACGGGAGCTGGATTTTACTGATCGATGAGCAGACGAACGGCTCGTCCGTAACGGCGTACGAGCACTGCGCGCGGAAATTCACGACACAAAATGCGATCCGCTCGGCGTCGCGGATCGAGGTGAGCTTCAACCCGGCGTACCAGACGCTGACGTGGCACAAGCTGGTGGTGTACCGGGACGGGCAGGTGCTGGATCGGCTGCCGCAGCAGGGGATCCGCGTGCTCTCGCGGGAGGAGAACCTGGATGAGAATCTCTACGACGGAAGTGTCAGCGCGGTAATCGAGCTGGAGGATCTGAAGGTCGGCGACGTGGTGGAGTATGCGTACAGCATTCAAGGGGCGAATCCGATTTTTGCCGGGAAATACAGCGACTCATTTTCCACGACATGGTCGTCTCCGGTGCATCAACTGAGGATCCGTCTATTGTGGCCGGAAGGGCGGGCGCTCTCGCGGCGGGAGAGGTTGAAGCGGCTGCAGACATCCACGGAGGAAAAAACGGGAGGGCTGCGGGATCTGCGCTGGGGGGCGGATGATTTGCCGGTGCTGCTGCCGGAGTCGAGCACGCCGGCCTGGGATTTGCCGATCGGCTGGCTGCAATTGAGCGAGTACCAGTCGTGGGGCGAGGTGGTGCAGTGGGCGCTGGAGCATTACAAAATCAATGACCCGCTGCCGGAAAAGCTGAATCCGGTGATGGATAAGATCCGGGCGCTGCCGACGGAAGAGGCGCGCATCCTGGCGGCGCTGGAGTACGTGCAGGACGAGATCCGGTACCTGAGCATCAGCGAAGGGGTTCACTCGCATGAGCCGTACACCATGGCAGAGGTGGTGCAGCGGGGCTTCGGCGATTGCAAGGACAAGGCGCGGCTGTTGAGCGCGATGCTGCGCAGCCTGGGCCTGGACGCGGCCCCGGCGCTGGTGAACACGAGTTTTGAGCAGGGGATTGCGGAGTGGCTGCCGACGCCGACGGATTTCGACCATGTGGTGGTGCGGCTGAAGCTGCCGGAAAAAACCTACTGGCTTGATGCGACGATGAGCCACCAGCGGGGACCGCTGGCGGAGCGGTTTTTTCCGGATTACGGCAAGGCGCTGGTGATCGAGGAAGGCGGGAAGGGGCTCACGACGGTGGCGCCCGGTGGCTACGAGGCGGGCAGCACGAGCAGTGTCTCGCGGTATGTCGTCAAGGCGTACAACGAGGACGTGAAGCTGAAGGTGCATCTGACGTACCGGGGCTACGAGGCGGACACGGTGCGGATGTATCTGGCCAATGAAAGCGTGGAGGAGATCGGCAAGGATATGCTCAACTTCCGGGCGCGGTTGCATCCCGGAATCCGGGAGGACGGGAAGCTGGCCGTGCACGACGATCCGCAAGCCAACGAGATCACGATCGATCAGAATTACCTGATCCATGATTTCTGGCAGAATCAGCAGGAAGATACCGCACGGCTGGCGACGGAGCTCTATGCCTTCGCGCTGAGAGACGACCTGGCAGCGCCGGACGAACCACGGCGCAGCTTTCCCCTGGCCGTGACCCATCCACGCACGGCGGAGCAGGTTTTGATTTTCGAATTTCCCGATGATTCAAAATTTAAGGCGAAGTCGGAGACGATTCGGGATGCGGCTTTCAGCTACAGCCGTGACGTTTCGCAGTCGGGCCGGGTACTGACGATCCGGCATCAGTACAGGAGCCGGGGCAATGAGGTGTCGCCGCAGGAGATGGAGAAGTATTTGGGTCATTTGAAGGAAGCGCGGGATTTGCTGGATTATGTAATCACGATTCCGAAGGAGCTGACGCTGCCGGGAGCGAAACCGACGGCGCAGCCCGAACCACCGCCCTTGCCGCAGGGGGTGAACTGGCCGCTGGCGGTATTTGCCTTGGTTGTACTGGGGTTGAGCGTGGCCGGGGCCGTGATGCTTTATTTTTGGAAGCCGAGATATTATGCGCGGTATCGTGACCGGCGGTTGGAAGGGCTGGGGGGATGGCTGATCCTATTTGGGCTGGGACTTGTCTTCGGACCGGTGGCCCGGCTGCCGGAACTGAAGGGGATCTGGGCATTTATGCAGCTGGAGATGTGGGCGCGGGTGACGATGCCCGGGCAGCCGCATTATCATCCGATGTGGAGCTTCGTGATGTATTTCGAGACCTGCTCCGTAATTATCGTCACGGTATTCAATCTCCTGCTGATCGTGCTGTTTTTTCAGAAGCGGTTCAGTTTTCCGATCTTGATGATCTGGATGTTTGTCCTCCTGGTCAGCTTCAGCATCATGGATTATTTGCTCCTGTACTCCTTCACTCCGGAGACGCAGGGGCCTGCTTTTATCCGTAACATTATCGCGGCGCTCGTCTGGGGTTCGTACCTGAAAAAATCGAAGCGGGTGGAAGCGACATTTGTCCATGGCGGCAGACGGATGGAGGGGGAGGACCCGGCGTTGCAGCAGCTACAGCCGCCTCCGCTGCCGCAGCCGGTGAGGGAAATCAAGTTGCGGGAGCGGCGGCCCTCTTCGCGCCTGACCGGGTGGAGCGCGGGTCTGTGCTTGGGGGCGATTCTGATGATGGTGGCGCTGGTGATCTTGGCGGTGGCGGCGCAAGGGACCCGTGGCGGGATCGCAGAAATGATCGCCGTGTTGTGCCTGTTCGCCACGCTGGGGCTGGGCATCGTCGGCCTGGTGCTGGCCTTTGTGGCGGTGAAGGAGGAGAGAGGGTGGAGCGCGACGCTGATTCTTTCCGTGGTGGGGAATGGCGGCATAACGGGATTGCTCGGGCTGGCCCTGGCGTGGGGAGTCGTTCAGGCTGCGTCGGAGAGAGGGAAGCGGGCAGGCGAGACACTGGCCCAGGCGACGCCGTCGGCTTCTCCGCAGGCGACGCCGAACGTCGGACAGACGCCGGAGCACGTTCCGCCACCAGCCGAGGTGGCCGCGACGCCGGTGCCCACGCCGGAACCGCAATCGCCAGACGCCTGGTACGCTCAAGGCAAGGAGCAGGCGCAGGAAGAACATTGGAAACAGGCGAGTGAGTCCTTTGGCCGGGCGATCGAGGGCGATCCATCCCAGGTCCAGCCATGGATTGATTATATGAGCGCCTGCCGGAAAGCGGATGGAGATTTTGAGGCGGAGGAAAAAGTCCAGGCGCTCGTGAAGCGGTATCCCGATCTCGCCGTCGGTTGGTACGTGTTGGGCGCGATGCAGGCTGACGAAGGCATGCCCACGATGGGAATCGAGACGCTGAAAAAGGCGATCCAGATCGACCCTCATTTCGCGCTGGCGCACAATGCCATGGGTCTCACCTATCTTCAGCTCAAGAATGCGGCGCAGGCGAAGGAATGCTTCATCGCCGCATGTGAAGCGGACCCGCAGGGAGCCGAGTTCCTGAACAATCTGGGCTATTCCCTGCTACAGGAAGGCGCGCTTGACGCGGCGATCGAGAATTTCCAAAAGGCCCAGGCTGCGCAACCGCACCACGAGCGTTCGCTGGTGAATTTGATCTCGGCTTACAAGCTAAAGGGCAGCCTCGATCTCGCGGCCAAAACCTGCGATACCCTGGCGGAAACCAATCCTGCTCTCGCTGCGCAGGCCCGCAAGGAATTGCAGTAACCGGCGCGCCCGGCTTCTCCTGCTCTCGCCAGAGCATGGCTCAACGGGAGGCGCTTACGTGCCCTGGAAGTCAGGATGACTTTCTTGAGGTCAGGCGGGGTCGGTATCCTCAAAATCGAGGATGACTTTCCTGGCGGCGTTGATGCGCTGGTCGGACTCCGGGGTCAACTTGCGGTGGGCGATGCCCTGGTAATCATTACGCCGGGTGAAAAATGCGCTGCAGAGGTGGCGGGCCTTGTCGGTGCCGTTGCGGGTGCCGCCATGCCAGGTGCGGCCGTTGATGACGATGAGGGTGCCGGCGGGTGCGATCATGCGGATTTGCTGGGGATGTGGGGCCATCTTATCCTCGGGCTCCTGTTCTTTGGTCCAAAGGTGGGAGCCGGGAATGAGGCGGGTGGGGCCATTTTCCTCGGTGAAATCGCTGAGAACCCAGAGGGCATTAGCGGAAGGGAAGTCGCCATGATCGCGATGCAGAACCTGGTGGCCTTCGCCGGGCATGGCGGCGCGGGCCGTGATGGAGGAGAGACCGAAATTGCCCTCCATGATGTAATTCACCGCGGCCAGGGAGCGGGGATGGAAAATGCAGACGTCGAAGAGCGGGTCTTTGTTGATGAGGGTGCCGAGGCGCGTGGCGCCGGCCTCGGTGTGGAAATCCTTTCCGGCATTCTCGCCTTCCTTCGCGGCGATGGCCTCAATGCTGCGGGCGAGGGCGGCGGCTTCCTCCTTGGACAGCACACCGGGCATGACGACGTAGCCGTCGCGATCAAGGCTGGCTTTTTCCTCGGCGGTGAGGGTGGAGTCGGTGACGCCGATTTCGCCAAGGGCGGCGGCCACGGCGGCTCTGGTTTTGTCGTCAATGGCGAGTGGTTCGAGCGTGGCGGCGGGTGAGGCGTAGATGTCCATAAGATGGGTTGTTGGAAAAAAGGTAGTCCTGATGGTCCCGGCAGACAATGGAGGGAAGCTCCTTTATGATGGACAAAAACAGGTTTTGATCGATGGTTGCCCTGGTATGATTGTGTTTGACTCCATCGGGCATGGTTTCCTGCGCTCATCGGAGATGCATCAGCATGACGTGGCGGAAATCTCGATTTATTTATCGGGCAGCGGCGTGACGTGGTCGGGCGAGCAGGCGATTCCCTTCAAAAAGGGGACGATTGTTTTTTATCCGCCGAATGTGCCGCACGGGGAGGAGTCGAAGCGCGGGTACACGGAGTACTGGATTTTAACAAAATGGCGCGATCCGCGAAGTGAGATGAAGTCGGCGCGGGTGTTCCAGGATACGGCGAATGGGACTCTGGCCAAGATTGCCTCCGCGCTGATCGAGGAGCATCAGCGGGAGAATACGCCGGCGATAACGCAGGATTTATTTAATATCATATTGTCGTACCTGGATCGTTGGGAGGGGCGGAAGCCGCGCCATCCGCTGGTGGACAAGCTGGCGGAACAACTGATCAAGCGGATGCACGAGCCGGATCTGGAAGTCGGTGAGGTGATGAAGTCGCTGCCGATGTCGATCGGTCATCTGCGGGAGCATTTCCTGCAGGAGACGGGAAAGACGCCGATGGAATTCCTAACAGATCTGCGAATCACCGAGGCGAAGCGGTTGCTGCGGCGGGGCTTCAGCGTGAAGGCGGCGGGCGATCAGGTGGGTTATGTGGATCCGTATTATTTCTCGCGGATTTTTTTTCAGACGACCGGAGTGCGGCCCAGCATATACTCAGGCGGCAAGCTGGCTGTCTGAGCGGTGATTAAAGGCGTGCGGGCCAGAAGAAGTGGCCGAGGCAATAGTAGAGCGCACTGGCGACGGCGGAGGCGAGGATGGCGTTGAAGAGGGCCTGCGGATAAGGCAGCTTCAACCGGAAGACATTCCACAGAAAGCCGAGGAGAACCAGCAGGTTGAAGAAGATGGCGATGGATTTAAGAGTCATCGACGAAGCGTTAGCTGTCGTGGTGGAGGTGGACGGGCTTATGATGGGGCCGCGGTGTGGGGGTGGAAGGGGTGAGGATTTTTTCGTAGAGCGAAGGCCGGGTGGCGGCTGAGGGCCAGAAGAACCAGACGAGGCCGCCCAGGCCGCTCCCCAACAGAATTAGCGTGAGGAGGCAGCCGAAGGGGGAGAGGCGGGTGCGCCGAGCAACGGGCGGATCAAGGGGGGAATGGCAGAGGGGGCAATTCGCGTAGTTGAGGGGGATTTTTTTGGAGCAGGCGGGACAGATGCGGCGATGGCCGAGGGAGAAAAAGGTGATGATCCAGCCGATGGGCCCGAGGAGAAATCCGACGATGAAACCGGAAATGGTTTGTTCGCGGCCATAGCCGATGAGGGCGCCAATGAGGCCGCCGAGGCCGGCCCAGAAAAGATAGGTCTGCAGATCCATGGTACAGATGGATCAGGTATCACTCTGAGCGTCTGCTCACGCTTCGGGAGTGGGTGGGTTTTGTTCGTCGCAGGACTCAAGGAGGGCGAGGGCTTCCTCGGCTTGATCATCCGGCACCTGGAGGATGAGCGGCGCGACGGTGGAGGTGTGGGCGCTGGTGTATTGATCCACGATGACGACCTCGATGTCGTGGGACTGGAGGAAGGATTGCATGAGCCCGGCTTCGATCGGGCTGGTGAATTCGCGCAGGGTGGTCATGGTTATTTTTCCAATTTGAGGAAGGCGGTCCGGCCGGGCACTTCGATGAAAACGCCTTCGCATGGCTGGTCGGTGAGCGGAGGGAGTATGGGGTTTTTGGAGTGGTGAGTCAACGCGCGGTGGGAGTGGGCCAAGGCACCATCTCCTCACGGAGGCGGCTACGGAGTTAGCGTTGCCAGCCTTCTATGCGGAAGGTTTTTTCCAGAAGCTTGCGGTCGGGCTGGCCGGAGTCGGGAGTGAACCAGACTTCAAAGGTGGCGGCGTAGGGTTTGTCCCAGTCGCCTTCGTAAATCATGAGGTTGGCGTTGGCATAGAATTGCTGACTGGGATCGTCGGACCAGCCGATGAATTCGGTGGAGGATTTTTTCAAGGCGTCGGCGGAGAGCGGGGTGTGGCGGGTGGCCTCGAAGGCTTTGAGATAAATGGAGCCGGGCTCGCCGGGGTTGACCCGGATCTCGGAGGTGTAGATGCCGGGCTGGAAGGAATTCCGCAGCGCGAAGTCGGGCGAACCGGTCTTGATGCTGCCGGGGGGCACGATTTTCTGGATCGTGGCCCAGGTGGGATCGGCGGCGAGGGGTTGGAGTTCGTTTTGCAAAAAGGTGAGGGCGGCTTTGGTGAGGCGGCGCTCGGGCTTGGCGGATTGCTCAAAGATTTCCACGAGGATGCCGTTGACGGGGAGGAAGCAATCGCTGCCGGGCTGTCCATTTTGGATGGAGAGGGTGACGGATTGGGATTGATTCTCGGCCAGGTCGGTACGGTTGAGCTGGCGCCGGCTCCAGGGTTGTCCGGTTAAGCCCAAGGTGAGGCGGGATTGAAAGGGAGGCAGCTGTTTTTGAACCCGATCGAAGGTGAAGTGGGTGTAGTAGCCATTGAGGGTGTAGGTCCAGGCTTCGCCGATCTGCCAGCGGCGGGTGGCAAAGGTCTGGTCGCGCTCGCGGAAGACGCGCCAGGCAATGCTGGTGGCGAGGTAGCGGCGGAGGATGCCGGGGGCCCTGGCCTGGAGCTCAGCCAGCGCGGGGAGGCTGGCGGTGACGGAGGCATCATCGGTGCCGGAAGTCTGGAGAGAAGCGACGAGGGCGGCTTGAAAGGCATCATCGCCAGTACCGGGAGCATCGAGTTGGGGCAGGGGATCGGTGACGGCGAGCTCGGCAGGAATGGTGAGGTGGTCGGCGAAGTGGTCTTCGCTGGGACCAAAGAGAGACTTGATGAGGAAAAAGGCGAGGCCCGCGATGGCGGCGATGAGGCCGGCAAAAATGGCAAATTGGAGGAGGGCGCTCCGCCATTGTTTCCTGATGAGGTGATAAGTGGCGGCGACCAGGATGCCAAACAGGGAAACAATGAAGAGCAGGCGCAGCGCCAGATTAAGAAAGACGAGAGGCTTTAGGAAAGATGAGGAGAAGAGGAAGAAGTTGGCCAGATTCAGGAGGAATGGCAGCAGCAGGAACAGGATGGTGATGGCACCGGGGCACCACCATTTCCGGAGATAGAAGTCCAGGCAGGCGCGGAGATTCATGGCCGGAATGCTGCCGAATTTTTTATTAGCATAGAGGCGGCGTGGGAAGGTTTGAGCAGCCGTGAAAGCCGCAGATGGTTTCCCGTAGATTTACGGGTTGCTTTCCCGAGATGGCCGGTGAGGAAATTTCCTAGTATTATTATTGGTGCTTGATGCGCTGGAGCAGGGTATCGATGACGCGCTGGACGGGAAGATTGGCGGCAGCGGCAGCTTCTTTCACGCGGTGCTCGAACCAGGAGCCGTTCAGGGTCTCGCCGCTCTGGAACATCCGGGCGATCTCGTCATCGATCCTATCTTGTTCAGCGCGAGAGAGCTCGGAAATGCCGGCGGTGGCCGTGTGGGGCTTGCGGGTGAGCAGGTCATAGCGAATGAGACCAACGAGATACTCGGTCTTGGTCCGGTAGCCGGCTTCGGTGGCGCGCTTAACCAGGAGGTCGTCGAGGGCGATGGGACAGCGGAATTTCAGCGGATTAGTTCTCATGAAAAAGTTATTAACAAGGGGGAATTGTTTCGTACTCCAAAGTTGTGGGTTTGTACCTCAGCAGATTTGTTGCGCGGAGGGCTGATTTGTTAAATATAAGAAGTGTGAAAACGCTACTTCTTCTTCCCCGGTACGCGCGAATTCAGATTTCGCTTTTGCTCCTCAAGTTCGCGGATCGTCTCCTGGATGAGTAGCTTCAACGGCTTGCGTGTTTCCGTGAAGGTGCCTTTGAAACGTTCGGGATTTTCGGCGAGAGCCTTGATCAGATTTCTCGCGAGTTCGCTCACGCCGCCCTTGAGTTTATATTCGTCGGCGAGGGACTCGGCGAGTTTGTCGATTTCGGGGTCCCAAGTCACATTTCGCCGGACCATTTTTTGGGAATTTTCGGTGCTCATGCTATCGGGATCATACACACGCGGCGCATAGTGCGCAAATTCTCTCTTGTCCGAATACGTATAGTGCGTATCATGCGCACTATGAAAGAAAACGAAACCCCCAGCCGCCGGAGAAACATCTCGTGGGCGGACCGGGTGGATGAACTGGCGGTGGCCCTGGCGTTTGAGAAGCGCTTCAAGGGGGGAGTGAGCGAGTTGCTGGCGAGGCTGGTGATGGCGGAGGCGAAGCGGAAGCGGGGGATTGCGCATCTGCATCCGGCTGCTCCGGAGAAGGAAGGGAATCACGCCCTCACGGGCGGGGCTTCGGCGGAGGGTGGACAATGAAGCGGAAAACGGTGAAGCGGGCCGCTTCTTTGCCGCGGTGGTTGCAGGCTCCGGCGCTGGTGGGGGAGTTCCTCTGCGCGGTGACGGTGCGGCCGCCGGCGGAGGCGGAGTTGCGGGGATTCCTGCAACGGGCGGCGGGAGCGACGCGACCGCAGGTGCGGGTGGCGCTGCGGGCGATCTCGGAATGCTCGGAGACGTGGTGGTCGGCGTTGCGGCGCGGGCTGGGCGAGCCGGTCGTGAAGTCCTTGAAGACGACGAAGAAAGGGGCGGCGAAATGAACGGGGCGGCGCCGGAGGTGTTTTGGTTCGCCTTTGTCTTCATCGCAGGGGTGGCGGCATATGTGACGGGGTTTGTGAAAGGAGTGAGTTTTTCGGTCCGGGGGCGTGGTGCGGCGGATGAGGGCGATGAAAGGCGCACCACGCCCACAGGGCTTGAGGGTGAAAGGCACCACGCTCTCACGAGCGCGGCCACGGGAATAGCGGAGGCCAGACACCACGGGCTCACGCCCGCGGCTACGGAAGCAGCTACGCGGGTGGGGGAAGCGATGCGGCGGGGGAGGAAGTTTGTCCAGGAAAGGATGGTGGATTGATGAAGCTGTGGATCGGAGAGGTGTTGGTTTCCGGGCTGGCAGGATTATCGGTGGGGGGTCTCATCGGGGCGGCATGGAATGATTTTTATTATAATCTCGGCCGCCGTGATGAGCGGGCCGAGCAACTGGAAGGAGGCAGCGAAGTGTTGAAAGGGACAATCTATGTGCTGCGGGAGGTGGCGGCGCTGGAGTATCAATTCGCGGTACACGTGTGCCTGGACGCGGCGGGGGATCGGGAAAG
>JADMIO011441862.1_pt1 | contig 12045 bp, 8 predicted proteins | sample 8958161 | NCBI WGS metagenome assembly JADMIO01 (sample SAMN16585339, study PRJNA669376) | soil metagenome | isolation source: Crop rotation soil | place: USA: Cullars Rotation, Alabama | collected 2011
CGGGATTCGTTGTGTAGTAGCCAAGCAAGTAGTAGCCGGCCGTGTCTTCCTGCACAGATTTGAAAGCTTCGCTCAAATCACCAAGATCAAAAAACGAACGTCCACCAGTATCCGCCGCGAGCGTGATCAGCGTCTGGCGCGAATTGTCGCGCGCACCGTGCTGCTGGAAGACAGCTGCGCCCGTGAACGCGCCAGTGCCGCTGACGCTCGCCGTTCCCGCATCGCCGCCCGGTGGCTCCGCCAGCAGTCCGCGCGAATCCACCGTATAGATCGAAACGTTGGCGCGATTCGCGGCGTCGGTCGTAGCGCGCACTTGTGACCGGTTCTCCTCGCCCGTTTGCGTGATTCCGCTGGTGAACTGCAGTACTGATTTCTTGCCTGGAATTTCGCGCAGCATGTCAACCACTGATTCCATCGCAACTAGCTTGCGATCGGTATTGAATACGTTAAATTCCGTCTCATCCGCAGTGAACGCCGCGCCCGTATCGGGACTCACCGTGTCCCCGTTTGCTGCAGCCGTGTCGGCAGCGAGTTCGGCCAGCTCAGCCTCTTTGCCCGGCTGCAACGCATCCACTGCCCGATCCAGCAGATCGCGGTCGCTGGTGAAATCGGTGAGCACTTCCAGTTGATTTCCGAAAACGACCACGCCGACCAAGTCCGCGGGACTCATCTGCTCGCGCACGAATTTATGCGCCGCAGAAGTGGCGCGCTCCAGATCGGGCGGCTGCAGCGAAGTGATATCGAAAAACATCACCATCAGCCGGTGATCGCGTACCTGCTCGCGCACGACTTCGGGCTGCACGGAACCGCCAAGCGGAATCACCAGCGGCGCCACCCCATCGCCTTTTGCCGCCGTCTCAATCTTTTCGACGTCGAAATAATCGAATGACGCAATTTTCTGCTCGCGCCCGTCTTCAAACACGCTGAACTGTTCCTGCTTCAGATTTTTCAGCGGCTTGCCATCCCGGCCATTCACGACCACATCCACTTGCACCAGATCGACTGTTGTGCGAATTGTTCCGGGAATTGCCGGCTGACCCGGACGAATCGGCACGGGCCCTTGAATCCCCTGGGTGTTGGTCGTCGGAGTTGGTGTCGCAGAACTCGGCGCATTCTGCGCCGGCGCATTTTGCGCGCGCACAACTCCAATCACAGCTGCAAAACAGACAATCATCCCGATAAGCGAAAGCCGCACAGGCCTGCCTGCGCAGGCAGGCAAGAATGCCTGTGCGCGACCCTGGATATGCCGGGCTTTAAGTGGCACAGCCACTCCTGGCTGTGCGTTTTTTTGACCATTGCGCGCCGGTTGCATCAGAAATTGATCCTCGCGTTGATGCTCATGCTGCGCATCGGCCCCGCTCCTGTCACCCGTCCAAACGTCGCCGAATTAACGACCGTTGAAAGTCCCGTCAAATTCACCTGGTTCGTGAGGTTATTCACCTGCAGGCCAATATCCATTCGTTTTTGGTTCTCACGGTCGAGTCGAATCGTTTTGCGGGCCTGGAGATTCACGTTGAAAGAGCCCGGACCAATGATCGTGTTCCGCGGAGCATTTCCAATGCATCCGCCGGTCGGCGCCGCAAACGCCGCGGTATTGAAGAAATGCTGAACCGTCTGGTCGCCCGATGACAGCGACGGATCGCCAATCTCATTGGCTCTCTCTGAGTACATCCCCGGCAGAATCTGGCATGCGGAATCGTAGACCAGCGCCGTGAACGGGTTGCCGCTGCGCGCAGTGAACGTGCTGGTCAACGTCCAATCGCCAAATACGCTGCTGGCCCAACCCGAACGCGCGAACTGCCGGCGCTCGCCGAATGGCAGATCGTAGCCGATATTGGCATTGAACTGGTGCCGAACATCAAACGACGAAAGCCCGCGCTGCGCTGCGATATTGAAAACGTCCTGAACGATCACCTGCTGCCCGCCGCCAATCGTGCTGGCATCATCCACCGATTTGCTCAACGTATATTGCGCGCCAAAGCGCAAATAGCGGCTCAAGCGGCCCTGTAGCCGGAACTGCAGCGCGTGAAAGATAGAATTCGCAGCCGAGGTATCGTACGTAAATCCCTGCGCGTTTTGCACCACAGTCGTCTGTCCGCTGGCGAGCGAGAGATTGTTCGTTCCGGCAAAACCGAGCAGCGTGTCCAAATGCGTTCCCTTCGTTCCTGTGTAAACAATCGAAAACGGCGCATTCCTGAATAGCGGCGTCTCGAGTGAAAAATTCCAGACTTGCGCGTAGGCGAGCGTGTAATTCGGATCGATTGCGATTGTATTGCGCAAGGTATTCGGCGCTGTAGTCGGAAATCCATTCTGAATCGTCAGCACCTGGCTGGCCGTGCTCTGCAGCGTCTGGGCCTGCGCGAACGGCGGCTGGCTGGCCATGGAAGTCGCAAACTGGTTGTACAACTGCGAGTTGTACATGATGCTGTAGCCACTGCGGATCACGACCTGATGCTTTATCGGTGGACGCCATGCAATTCCGATCCGCGGCGCGAAATTATTGTAATCGCCGCGCACCAGCGAACTCGGCAGCGCTCCGCTGAAAAGTCCGGGCGTGCCCGGCACCACAACTGCCGCTTGCGTAAAACTCGAATTCACGTCGAGATTGGCGATGTGGCCATATTTTTCAACCCACGGCGTCACGGCTTCGTAGCGGACTCCCCACGTCAGCGAAAATCGTGGCGTAACGCGCCAATCGTCATTGAAAAATCCCGAAAACGCCCAGTCGTGGAAATAAGTCGCAGGCGTTCCGAATCGCAAATTCGTGGAAGCGGGTAGACCCAGCAGAAAATCGGCGAAATCAAGGCCCGTTCCCTGAATCGGGCGCCCCGAAGCATCGAGCTGCGACGTCTGTGCGCCGGAAAAAGTGAACGCGCCACGCGGCGTCGGATTCGTCAGCGTACTATTCAGCATTTTGCGCGCCTCCGCGCCGATACGGAATGTATGCTTCGTCTTGATCAGTGTGAAATTGTCAACGAAACGGAACGTTTCATTCCGACTCAGCGAAGGAACCGGATCGCGCGGATCAGTAAAATTCGTGAACGTAAGCTGCGGATAGCCCCAGTCAATCGGCGCCGTCGAAATTCCCGTTATGCCTAATCCGCCGGCGATGTTTTGCGCAAACGCGTACTGATTCAGCGAACTATTGCGATTGCGCGTAAAGAAAAATTGCACGTTATTGATCATCGTGCGCGAGAAATTTTGCGTCAGTCCAAGCGTGAGCGACTGTCCGCGCGTCGAAGAAGTGCGCTCAAATCCTGGAAAATTTTGCAGCGCTTCGTTACTGCCAATCTGAATGTTGTAAACGGCCTGAAAATGCAGCGTATTCGAGATGGTGTGCTGGATGCGGGCGTTGATCATCTCCTGATCCCGCGGAACCGCTCCCTGCAAATGATAGTTCTGCACCAGTCCCGGCGAATTCGGCGCGGGAATGTATTGCAGCAGTCCTTGCGCTGTCGGACTGATCATGCCGGCAGGAATGACGCTGCCGAGCGCAGTTCTTGCGCCCGATGCGCTCGAAAACGGATTGAAAAGCTGCGCGGCGCGATCGGAAAAATCGCCGGCGCGTTCCGCAAGTGTCGGCACGGTCGAATATTGATCGACCGCGGTGCGACCGCGAACCACGTTGAAATTCACGAAGAAAAATGTTTTGCTACTCCCGTCGTAAACTTTCGGAATGCGCAGCGGCCCGCCGACGCTGCCGCCCAAATTTTCATTCCAGGAACCAATCTTCGGCGCTTCAACTCCCGTCAGCGAATAAGGCCTCGCGTTGAGAGCCGAGTTGGAATACGTATCTGTCAGGTTGAAACGAACGCGATTTGCACGTTGTTGCGCCAACCGCGCCAATCCAAATAACTGCTGCGGTGCGCCGCGCGCCGGCGCATTGCCACCACGTCCGGGGCCGCCGCCTCGACCGCCCCCTCCTCCACCGCCACGGCCTCCACCACCTCCGCCGCCGGGAATGAATACGGGACCTCCGCCTCCACCAAATCCGGGACCCGCACCAGGTCCGCCACCAAAACCGCCGCCCGGCCCACCGCCAATCACAACCGGTGCGCCACCAGGGCCGGCCTGCTGACCGAACCCGGGCGCCACTACGCCACCCGGAACTCCAGGAATTCCTCCGCCCGGACCAAATGCTCCCGGACCGCCAAATGCGCTCCCAGGACCGAAGTCTCCCCCGGGGAAACCTCCGGCATTCTGGTCGCCTTGACCAACTGTTCCGTTCATCAGGAAAGCGTCCGATGCGGAGGCCTGTCCGAGCGCCTCATTTTCTGCAGCAGGCCCGGCAAGCTGGGCTACCGTCTCGGCATTGTCAGCGTTTTCCTGATCTTGCTGCTCGCCGTTGGCGTTGAGGTCGACCGCTTGAAAGCCGCCCGGCCCATTGCCTCCTGCGGCAACATTTCCCCCTCGGCCTGCGGCGAAGCCGCCGCGACCCGGTGCTGCGCCACCACGACGCCCGAATCCTCCAGCGCCATTCGCGTTTGCGCTATCCGCTGGCGCACTACCTGCTGTTGTGTCGCCAGCGCCCGCGTTCCCGCCACCTCCGCCAAAACCGCCGCGGCCTCGGAAACCGCCTCTGCCTTGACCGCCACCGTTTGCCTGTGCAGACGTATTTGGATTCTGATTCGCCGAAGCTTGGCCACTTTGCGCGGAATTAGGCTGCTGCGCATTCACGCGCGCTTCTTGATTGGGTGCGGCTCCTGCCTCGACGGGCGCATTCAGCGACGCAAGTGAAGCTACTTTCAATGTGAGTTGAATCGGCGGAGGCGGCGGGTTTACGGCAACGTCAGATTCACTCGTTGCTGTGTCAAATCCAAGCTGTGAGGCTTCAATGCGGTAGTGCCCAGCGGGCAAGGGCAAGCTGAAGCGTCCGTTCTCGTCCGTCCAGCTCATCAAGGCGCGACCGCTGTCCGTTTCAACAAGCCTCAGCGTCGCCCCCGGAACCGGAACGCCTCCGGGCGTTCGCACATTGCCCGTCACATTAGCTGTCGCTGAACCATTGCTGGATGAGCTTGGAGTTTGCTGAGCGGAAAGCGAAAACACAACTCCCGCCACGAGCACAAGGCTGGCCAGGAATGCTAAAAGATTTTTCGGCAAGTACCTATCACTACCCTTCTGACCTGCTCAGCGGTGTTCACTTCCTCGCTACCGCATGCTCGAATCGCTGTGCACTTAGACGGCTCGGAATTGTCTTTCGTTTCTAAACACGCCCACTAACTATTGCCAATTCAGAGCCGGAAAGTTCCATTTTACGACGTAATCTAAAGCCTACGCGGGGTTGTTTGGACAGGTTTACCTCGGTAGCGGCACGCCGTTGCGGAAGAAGATGCGATGGCAACACATGAACATACCCGTGAACGACAGGACAGCGGGCACAAGCCCCAGCAGGCTCCAAAGAGCCTGAGTGAATAGGTTAAACCTGCCGAAGTGCAGATTTGAAAGCCACTGAAGGAGTTCTTCACCGGTGCGCAGTTTGGCGTCAGCTGTTTGCGGCTCAAAAAAATCTACGGCCGCATTGAACGGAACAGGATAAGCGAGGTAGATTCCGGACAACCCCCAAAGACACACAAAGAGAAGGAACCAGAAGCCCGCGACGTTGTGCAGGTCCCAATTGACGCGGGCGAAACTGCCTCTCCAGTTCACGGTGAGGCTGCGGCGCCAGTGCGCTATTCCCGGCCACCATAAAAATGCGCCGGTCACGCATAGCACAAGCAAACATAGACCGCCCATCGCGTTGACCATGCGACCCGCATCTCCGGCAAGCAAATTCGCATGCAGATCCACAACCCCTTCAACTAGATTGAATAGTGGTGAATCAGGATTGGTCTCGATCTGATCGCGGAACACGATCAAGCTGCCGGTCGCGCTCATCACAAAAACGTAGGCGGAAGCCATCATCCCAGCCCACAAATGAATTTGAAAAACGGGCCTGTGTACGCGCGCTTTTTCCGGGTGCTCAAGCCACTCGTGCCACGCAGAAACTTTGGCATCGTGAGCGCCTGGGGCTGCTGTGTTCATAATGATTGGATGCTGGCTGCTGGCTCGCCGGCATGCACTCAATTAACTTGTGACGCGCCCATTAGGTGTTAACAAAGCAGTCATACCTTGACGACTTGCTGACAGCTCAAGTTAAGCCGAAGAGAAGCCGAGTAGCGGCCACTAACGCGTGAACGTAAGATGGAGTGGTGGATGATAGTGATCGCGCCGCTCGTTCAACAGGTGATTCCAGCATAGCTTCCTGGTTAATCCGGCTGCATCTCAGCGAACAGCACGTCTTTCTCGCCTTGACGCTAATCATCGGGGCCTTGACGAGCCTTGTTGTCGTTGCATTTATTTTGCTCACACAAAACGTCGGCTCGCACCTATATCCGCCTGGAGCTTCGCCACTGCGGCGCTTTCTTGTGCCGGTCGCCGGTTCCTTGGCCATGGGATATTTGCTGTACCAGTTTTTTCCAAACGCGCGAGGCAGCGGAGTTCCGCAGACGAAGGCGGCCCTTTACGCACGCGACGGTGTGATCACCGGGCGAACTCTCTTTGGAAAATTTTTCTGCACATCAGTCACGCTAGCCAGCGGTATTCCTCTCGGACGCGAAGGGCCGTCCGTGCAAGTCGGCGGCGCAATTGCGTCGGTATTAGGCAGGCATCTCGGACTTAGCACGGAAAAAGTGAAGGCGCTGCTGCCAGTGGGCGCGGCGGCAGCAATTGCCGCTACATTTAATACGCCGCTCGCGGCAGTGCTCTTCGCGCTCGAAGAGATCACCGGTGACTTGCACGCTCCCATACTGGGCTCGGTCGTACTCGGCGCTGCGACGTCATGGATCGTATTAAGGCTGGTGCTTGGTAATGAACCACTCTTCGCCGTCCCGCAGTATCAATTGGTGCATCCAGCCGAACTGATCATTTACGGCTTACTCGGAATCGCGGGTGGCGTCGTTTCCGTTGCATTCACGAAACTTTTGCTGTGGATGCGGCAAGCGTTCCAGCGCTTTCCGTACAAAAGCGTGCCATTCCAGCCGGCATTCGGCGGTGTGATCGTTGGAGCTGTGGCTCTGCTCGTACCACAAGTGCTTGGCGTGGGTTACGGATACGTAGGCGATGCGCTGAATGGGCGAATGGCGTTTCGTCTGATGGCCGTGCTGGTCGTGCTGAAACTGATCGCCACAGCTACCAGCTACGCGAGCGGCAACGCCGGCGGGATTTTTGGGCCCAGCCTTTTCATTGGCGCGATGCTTGGAGGCTCAATCGGCAGCGTCGCGCACTCCTATCTGCCTCAGTACACCGCCAGTCCCGGCGCGTATGCTTTGGTGGGCATGGGAACAGCATTTGCGGGCATCGTTCGCGCGCCGATGACATCAGTTTTGATGATTTTCGAGATCACCCGCGACTATGCCGTGATCGTGCCGTTGATGATTTCCAACCTGGTGAGCTATGCAATTTCCAGCCGCCTGCAACCAGAGCCAATTTACGAAGCTCTGGCGGTGCAGGACGGCATTCATTTGCCTGGAGCAAAGGGCGAGAGGGGCAAGGACCTGCATCCCGTTCGGACAGTCATGCGCGAACCGATGAATCTGCTGCCGGTGGAGCTAAGCGTTCACGAAGCTCTGGAAAAAGACGGCACCGGAAATCCGCAGACCTGGCTCGTGCTGGACCGCGAACGGCTGGTCGGAGTAGTCACGATCTCGCAGCTGCGAAAAATTGCCGCAGAAGCAGATGAAACACTCAGCAACATCGTTACCAGCGATCAGTTTGCCCACGTCCACTCGGACCATCCATTGCATATAGCACTGGAGCGAATGGGCGCTGCAGGCCTCGACCTGCTGCCGGTGGTGAGCCGCGCGAACCTGCACAAATTAGAAGGTGTCGTGACGCTAAGCGACATATTGCGACAATATGGTCTTTCGCCCCAGCCGGGATGACGGGAGTTCAATGAATTTTGCTTAACGAGAGCCCGCTTCCAGCTTTGCGGCGCTACAATATGAATATGGACGAGCGGCAATTCTATTTCGAGCGGCAGGAGACCAAGACGATTCCACTCGTCTGCCCCGCTTGCAAGAAAGAAGACAATTATCCGATTCGCTGGATGGTGCGGACGAAAAAGAAAGAGCTGCCGCGCGGCGCCGGCGCAGAGGACAAAAAGAAATTCGAGCAGGCGCGCTCGTATATGGTTCGCGTAGATGAACTGGTCGCCTGCCGCAAGTGCCGCAAGCGTTTTGAGCTGACCGGCCAAAGCGTCGTGCTCATCAGCGACAACGCCGGCGGCCCGCCTCCTCCCGATTTCGACCCCGAAACATTCGGCAATCGCTAACTGGGGCTTCATGCCTGCTTAGCAGCACGCCAAGTCTTTGCGATACTTTCGGAGAGATTCTTCGGGGCGAAGATCGCCCCTCAGAATGACAACTGCGGAAGGTGTCATTCTGAGCGAAGCGAAGAATCTCTCTTCTGCCGCTCCTTTTCCTCCGACTGCTCTAGATCTCCGGATACATATCGAAAAAAGCTTCCAGCGATTGACGAAGCGTTTTTTCGATTTCTTCCTTGCTGCCTTCGATCAGGTGCATGGTGATACGGCTGGTGCGCCCGTCCTTCAGTTTCAGCGTCGCTTCGCCGATTTCGCCCAATTCGTCGGAAGGAAATAATCGCAGACCGTAGACCAGAGCCAGATTTGCCATGAGTGCTCCTTAAACCTTGTTCGTTTGGCAGATAGATTGTGTGGCACCGCCGCCCTCGGCTGTGCGTTGTTCATCAGTTCGTGTCATGCAGCATCATCGCACATCGGAGTACACTACAAGCATCCGTCATAGGTTGTGCGGCATCCTAGAACCGACATTTGTTCAATCGATATTTCTGACAGCTAGAAGAGTCTACTTACGAGGCTGGCAATGAACCGACTTGCATTGTACTCACTCGCGCTATTCACGTTTTCTGTCCCTCTCTATGCACAGCAGCCGGATCAAAATGGCGCGTCTGCGCCTGCACCCGCGCAATCGGCTTTGTCTCAAAACGTTTCAGGCAGAATAACGGTTCCAGCTGGCACAAAACTCCCTCTGGTCTTGCACAATGCCGTCTCCACGCGCAGCGCGCGCGTTGGCGATCCCGTTTATCTCGAAACGGTTTTCCCGATCGTGCAGGACGATAAAATCCTGATCCCCGCCGGCTCTTACGTGCAGGGCGAAATCACGCAGACGCAGCGTCCCGGCCGCGTGAAAGGCACGGGCGAAATGCGGATACGCCTCACAACCCTGATTCTCACCAATGGCTACACAGTCCGGTTCGACGCGATTCCTTCGAATGCCGGCACAGGCGGAAATGAAAGTACAGGCAAAGAAGGCGAGATCAAGGGCGACACCGACAAAGGCACCGACGTAGGCACGGTCGTAAAGAGCACGGGAGTTGGAGCAGGAATCGGAGGCATCACCGCGCGCAGCGCACAAGGCGCAGGCATCGGGGCAGGTGCTGGCGCCGCGGTTGGATTGGCTGCGGTGTTACTGACCCGCGGGCCTGAACTCGAACTGCCTCGCGGCACCACACTCGACGCGGTTCTTGATCGCCCGCTCTCGCTTGACGCGAGTAAGGTCAACTTTACTGAGCCGGGACGCGCATCTGAAATGTCCGGCCCGCCGAATCGCGAACCGGTCCGCAGCCGCAGCCCTTTCTAGAACTAAGAATCTATTCTTACTTCCAGCTCTCTACTGCTTTGCGCTGCAGCGATTGCGGCGTCAGTTCTGATATTTCGAATCGGATGTTGCCCGGCCCCGCCACATTTGTAATCATCGAGCCCGTAGAAGAGGTACGCGGGTCGTCCACCATGACTCCGCGCTGGCGCAGAGCCGCGACAAAGGCCTTGATGTCTTCGACTTGAAGACCAACATGGTTAATACCAACGGGCCGACCCTCTCCGGAGGGCTGCAGCTCGATAAATGTATTCTTGCTGGCTTGCATGTAGGTGAGCGTTGGCTGGCCCTGAGGATTCCGATTCGTAAACGCCTCGGAAAATCCGAATTTCTCGATAAAAAATTTCTTCGCATCGTCCATATTTTCCACATACAGCATTGCGTGGTTCACGCCGTCCATGCCCGGCAGCCTATTGCCTTGCGCGAACGTCGTGGAAATCGCCGTGCCGAGCAGCAGCCCCATCAAGAATCCGGTTGGAATGCGCATTTTGAAAACTCCTTTTCGCAACGTTTTTTGATATAGGAACGCGAATGGCGGGAGCATACCACTGCTGGGATTAAGATGACAGCACCGCGCGTTCTAGCTTGCGTTTACTTCAGGCGCCGGTCGCGCGTGACGCCGGTAACGGGCGGAGGAATGACGTAGGCGTCATGCGCCGCAGACGGATGATTCACTTTCGAACGCCGTCCCTGCTGCTGCAAACGTCTGTGGCCTTCATTCCAATCCGGCAAGTCGGCAGTTTCGTGAGTCCAACGCACGAGCGCGGCTTCGTCGCACCACTCGAGCAACTTTTTCATAACTGCGCCATGCTCGCCGTTAATCATGAAAGACTTCATCGCGCTTTCGTCTTGCCATGCGGTCATGGTCCAGAAAGCGTTGCGGCGGTCGCGAAGTACCATTACCCCAAGGTTTCCTTGGGCTGCAGCGGCCTGATGCGCGGAGCGATTGGAGTGAATGATGAACGACAGCATGTAACGCCACGAACGCACGCGCAAACGCGTGACTGAGATCAACGGCACGGCCTTCTCCGACGCGCTCAACGACTTCGCGCTAACGCTAAAAGCATAACATTTAGAACTTGAGGATGAGTTTCCCGGGATTTCGTATGAACCACGCCGAAAGCTACAATAGATTTGGAAGCGCTCTAACTCAAACGTGAACGTACTTCTGATCTCGACTTATGAACTCGGCCATCAGCCGTTTGGCCTGGCTTCACCTGCGGCCTGGCTGCGCGGGGCTGGCGCGAGCGTCACTTGCATCGACCTGTCGCGTGAAAGTTTGCGCGAGGATGCGATTCGCGCGGCTGATTTCATTGCGTTTTACCTGCCGATGCATACGGCGACGCGCCTTGCGGCGCGGCTGATTGAGCCCATTCGCAAGATGAACGCGCGCGCGCAGCTGTGCGTTTATGGGCTGTACGCTCCGGTGAACGCCGATTATTTCCGCAGCCTCGGCGTGCAGACCATCATCGGCGGCGAATTCGAGCATCTGCTCGCTCGAACTCCAGCAGTTGTCATTCCGAGCGAAGCGAGGAATCTCTCTGAAATTGAGGATAACGGCGCGATGGTTTCTCTTGAACGTCTCAAGTTCGCGGTTCCGGATCGCTCCGGCCTGCCGCCGCTCAGCAAATACGCTCATTTGATCTTGCCCGACGGCAGCCAGCGCGTCAGCGGCTATACAGAAGCGAGCCGCGGCTGCAAACACCTTTGCCGGCATTGCCCGATCGTTCCGGTCTATAACGGCGCGTTTCGAATCGTGCAGCGCGAGATTGTGCTCGCGGACGTTCGCCAGCAAGTGGAAGCAGGCGCGCAACACGTCACGTTTGGCGACCCCGATTTCTTCAACGGCCCTTCGCACGCGATGGCCATCGTCGAGGCGCTACACGGCGATTTTCCAGGCCTCACTTACGACGTCACAATCAAGATTGAACATCTACTGCGTCATTCCGATCTTTTGCCGAAATTGCGCGATACGGGATGTCTTTTTGTAACCAGCGCGGTTGAATCGGTGGACAATGAAATTCTGCGAAAACTTGATAAAGGGCACGCGCGCGCTGACTTCCTGAAAGTCGCGCAGACTTTTCGCGAGCTCGGTCTCGTGCTGCAGCCGACCTTTGTGCCGTTCACGCCTTGGACAACGCTCGACGGTTATCGCGATCTGCTGAATGTGATTGCAGAAAATGATTTAGTCGAAAACGTCACGCCGATACAGCTTGGCATTCGCTTGTTGATTCCCGCCGGTTCGCGATTGCTGGAATTGAGTGATATTCGGGAGCGGGTCGGCGAATTCGATGCCGCGGGCTTGCTTTATCCGTGGAAACACCGCGACAGCCGAGTGGATGCGTTGGCGTTGCAGATTCAGGCGATCGCCGAC
>JADMIO011678523.1_pt1 | contig 12045 bp, 8 predicted proteins | sample 8958161 | NCBI WGS metagenome assembly JADMIO01 (sample SAMN16585339, study PRJNA669376) | soil metagenome | isolation source: Crop rotation soil | place: USA: Cullars Rotation, Alabama | collected 2011
CGCGCACACGTAGCCTGCGAGTGCGAAGGTCGTGCCACTGTCAATCTCGCGTCCCGCCGCCTTGTTGCCGCCCTTCCACGCGCCGCCGTGGATGATCACGATGCCGGGCGACTTCGTCCCTGCGGGACGATTCTTCGGCAAATAAAGATCCAGCTTCTCGGCGCGATCGGCCGGTAGATAGGTCACGTTTCCACGAAATTCGACCCCGGCTGGAATCATCGCCGATGGATCCGCATGCACGACCAGGCCTGGCTCCGGTGGCGTTGCATCCGGTATGTCGGCGGCGTGCAGCGGGCTGAGCGCCGCGAGCAGCAGTGTCAGAAAATATTTCATCAGGGCGGGTTTCAAAATCACGGACAGGGAAGGGGAATCTGCCATACGGGCCAATCTCCGTAGAGCCAAAAGCGGCGCGCGGAAACTGAAGGTTTGGCTTCACGCTCTAGGAGGCCAATCCGGAATTGCGAACTCAAGGGTCATCAGGATCGGCACGGAGAAAGCCACTCGGGAAAGCCGCATGGCATCCGCAGCCAGTGCTTCGTCATGTGTGGACTGATGGAGGCGCGACGCGCACAAGGAGGGGCGCTTTGATAGCGCCCTGTGCCCTGCAGGGGCACCCATGACGATAGCTATTGCGAATGCGTACTCGCTTTTTGCCAACGTGGCCATTGAGACCCCTACCGGGGTCCAGGGCGCTATCAAAGCGCCCCTCCTTGTGCTCGAAGCAGTTCCATCACTCGGCACATGACGAAGCACTATTTCCTTGTCCGACAAAAGGCGCTTTCCACGCGCGATTGGAACCGCCAACGTTTTTGCGATGAAACTTCGATTCCTCCTCTTCGTTACCTCCCTGTTTTTCGCGGCCACTCACAGCAGTGTCTTCGCTGAATCGATAACCCAGCCGCTTCCCACGGGCGTCAAGGCTGAGTTCAATATTCAATATGTGCCTGACGGTGATCCCGCGCAGACGCTGGACATCTACCTTCCCGAGCAGCCAGGCGAAAAGGCGCAGCCGCTCCTGGTTTGGATTCATGGCGGCGGCTGGAGCGCGGGGAGCAAGTCGGAACGCGCGTACATCGAGCAGGTCGCGCGCGGCTACATCTTTGCCAGCATCGAGTATCGCTTTAGCCAGAAGGCGATCTTTCCGGCACAGGCGCAGGATTGCCAGGCCGCGATCCGCTGGCTCCGTGCGAACGCCAAAAAGTACAACATCGACTCGGATCACATCGGCATCGGCGGAGCTTCGGCTGGCGGACATCTCGTGGCGCTGCTCGGCACCAGTGGCGGCAAAAAGGTCTTCTCACCCATCGGCGGCAATGAAGACCAATCCGACCGAGTCCAGGCCGTCTGCGACATTTACGGCCCGGCTGATTTCTACACGGTCATTGCGCAAGCCGACGCCGACAAGAATGTGAAGAACATCTTCAAATGGAATAACGGCGATCCCTATTCGAAGCTGATTGCGGCCAAGCTGGGCGAAGACAAAGAGAAGTGCGAGGCCGTGAGCCCCACGCATTACGTCAGCAAGGACAATCCGCCGTTCCTCATTCTGCACGGCGATCATGACACCCTCGTTCCCTTCGCGCAGAGCGAGGAACTGACCGACCTGCTGAAAAAGGCTGGCGTTGACGTCACGCTCCAGCGCCTTCCGGGCGCCGGTCATGGAGGCCCCGCGTTTAGATTTCCCGCCGTGCGCAAACTGGTCGAGGCATTCTTTGACAAGCACTTGAAGGGCGTGGACGCCAAGATCGAAGCGCTGCCGGATGCCGAAGTGACGATTACGCCGAACCCCGCCGCGAAGTGACGAACAAGCATTGTGCCCGATGACCAGATCCAGATGAAAGCCGCCACCTTCCTTCTCCTCACCTCGCTTGCCATTAGTTCAATTCCGGCTGGCGGAGCCGACGAGGCCGGGCAGGCAAATCGGACCGCGCTGAGCCCTTTCGGCATCGGTGCCTGCAATCAGACTTCGCAGGAACTCGATAAATGGATTCCGCAGATGGCCGGGATTGGCCTCGGGAATATGCGCGCCTGCCGGACGAGTTTCGGCGATGTGGAACCCGAAGAAGGAAAGTGGACTTGGGAAAGGTTGGACAGCCAGTTGGACTACGCGGACACGCAGCACATGGAGTTCTTCGGCTTGCTGCTGGGAACTCCACGATGGAACAAGTTGGACGCACCGGGCAGCATGCCCGTGAACAATCTTCCTGCATGGTTCGAGTACGTCTCGGAAGTCGTGAAACACACGAAGGGCAGAATCCGCTACTGGGAAGTTTGGAATGAACCGCCGAATTTCACAGGCCGCGATCAAACGCCTGCGGACTACGCAAAGCTCGTCGTCAGCAGCTACGACGCGGCCAAGGCTGTCAATCCCGATTGCCTGGTCGGTCTCGCGGCGAAATCGGTCCATGTGAATTACCTGGAGCAAGTCATCAAGGCAGGCGCGAAGGATCACTTCGACTACATCACGCTGCACCCCTATGAAGTGCTGGGCACGGTGTCGGGCAACGCAGGCACCGAGGCGGTGTTCATGAACATTGTGCCGACAGTCCGGAAGATGCTGGCCGCGCAAAACCCTGAGAAGGCGAACGTGCCCATTTTTTTCACCGAAATCGGGACCGACACCAAGAAAGGCACGGACATCCAGGCGCACACACTCGTGAAGGCTTACACGATGAGCGTGGCGCAAGGCGTGGCGTGCATCAATTGGTTCGAGGGCATGGACGGCGACAGCGGCCCGATGGGCCTGCTCGAACGCGGCGGCAATCCACGTCCGGCGTACAGGGCGATGGCGCAGTTGATCGAGCACCTCGGTGCGCATCCGACCTACCTCGGATGGGTGCTGCTGAACCAACGCGACTACGGCTTTGTGTTCGAAGGCGCAAAGACGACGGTGCTCGTGACATGGGCCTGGCGGGGAAGGCCCGACCTCGTGGACTTCGGCGAGCCGATGCAGATCGCCAATCCGCTCACGGGCAACGTTGCCAGGGCCATCAGCTATGAACTCACCAGTGCGCCAGTGCTCGTGCTCGGCGTGCCTGCCGATCTCTTGAAACAGGCCGGTGAAAATAAGGCGAAGCCGCTCCCGTGGGGTGACGATGACCCGAATGCGACATCGGTCTCCGTGACCATGGGTGCCAGGAACACCGAAAGCGGGCTGCACACCCTTGCGGGAGAATCCGTCGCCGCGGATGTCATTGCCTATGGAGGCTCGGCGCGGGCTGGCGGCGTTCCCGGCGGCAATCTGTTCGTGGTGAATCCGAACTTTCTCAGCTACACCCCCACGCCGATCGAAATCACCGCCGTCGTCCGCCGCAACGCCGCGAATGACAACGCTGGTTTCAAACTCGTTTATGAATCCGCCAACGGTTTCAAGACCGCAGGCACCTGGTACACGGTGCCAGACAACAAGAAGTGGCACACGGTGAGTTGGAAGATCGATGACGCGCAGTTCGTCAGCTACTGGGGATACAATTTCGCGCTCGAATCCGACGGAAACAAATTCAACAAGTATTACATCCAGAGCGTGACGGTGACGAAGCGCGGCGAGTAGCTGGATGCAAAGGCTCGAACAGCGTGACTTTTCTAATGCGGAGAGTCTTGTAAACGCCTGAATCCTCCGGTTCAAAAAGGTTCGATCCGCCCATGCAAAACAGCGAAGACGCTTTTTCAAACCTCGGCGTGGCAGCCGCTGCCTGCTGCTGGTATCGTTCGTGGATGAAAAGGCGGACCTTCTTCCGTGTCCTCGGTGCGATTGCTGGCACGTCCCTGGCGCTCGCCGAGAGCACGCCCACGCTCGACGTTCATGAATGGGGAACTTTCACTGTCGTCAGCGGATCGGACGGCCAGCCGATTCGGTGGTATCAGCCGAGGAAGACCTTGGCGGAGTTGCCCGCCTTCGTGATCCCGCAGGGGCAGTCGATCAACTCAAACTTCCCGCGCGGAATCACGAAGAGCGGCCCGGCGCAGGACGCGGCGGAACTGCCCGCATTAGCGCTGCTGCAGGGCCCGTCGATCAACTCGAGCCGCCCGCGCCAGAACCAGTTCACGAATGGCGGATGGGGGACCTTGACTCTGTCGCCTGCGGCTGCTGACCAGGCGCAGGATGCGGCGGAGCTGCCCGCATTAGTGCTGCCACAGGGCCTGTCGATCAACTCGAGCCTCCCGCGTCAGAACCAGCTCTCGAATGGCGGATGGGGGACCCTGACCCTGTCGCCTGTGGCTGCTGAACAGGAGCCGGACGCGGCGGAGCTGCCGGCATTCGTGCTGCCGGAGGACCGAATACGCCCAACGAGGAGAATCCCCGGCTTTGTCGTGGCAGGGAAGACGGGGACGGCGACCTGGTCGGCGTCGCAGGGTTTCTTCGTTCGCATGGAGACGCCGGTGATCTATTTCTATCCCAACGAGGCCATGCCGGTGAGCGTGGAGGTAAGCATGCGGCGGGGGCACATCACGGAGTGGTTCCCGCAGCACGCGCTCGGCGGAGCGGATGGCATGATGCGCTGGGCAGGAGACCTCTCCAGCCCGGCGGATCCCGCCGCCGTCTCGCGCTTGCTGCCGGTTGATGCGGCCCATGGCGCGCGCTACGCCCGCGCGCGGGAAGTTCCGGACGCGTGGTTTTTTCACACCGATGCTGCTGCCAAAGCCGCGCGTGTCGCCCATCAGGTCCGCATCCTCGTCGAAAAAGTGCGCGCAGGTGCCGCAGCCACACCTGCCGCCGACGATTCGGCCGAGCCGCCGCCACCAGAGTCATGGGAGAAGTTCATCTTCTACCGCGGGGCCGGCAACGAGTTGCCGCCATATCGCGTGGAAGCGCTTCCAAACGGGATGGTGCGCCTCTCGCATCATGGCGATGGCGGCGGAATCCGCGCCGCGTTCTTGCTGGAGATCGGCAGTCGCGGCGCGCGTTGGGGACGCATCGATCCGCTGCCGGAGATGACTGGCAACCAAGGCACGCCGTTTGTGGATGGCGACTTGAAGATGCCCGCGGCTGCTTTGCCAAAGGGACAGGAGGACCTTGGCGCCGCGATGCGGGTTGCGCTCACCGAAGCCGGGCTTACTTCCGATGAAGCGAAGGCGATGGTCGCGACCTGGGGCGACCTGTGGTTCTCGGAAACCGGAACCCGGGTGCTCGCGATCCTGCCGCGTGCCTGGGTGGACTCGGTGCTGCCGCTGTCCATCACGCCAGCGCCGTCGAAGCTTGCACGCGTATTCGTGGCTCGCTTCGAGGTCTTCACGCAGGAGCGTGAGCAGGCATTGCTCAGCCTGCTCGGCGCAGGAGAGAAGCCGGATGCAGATGCCCTGGAGAAGTTCCGCACCCTGCACCTCGACCGCTTCGCGACCGCGGCGCTCGAACGCGCCCGGCGGCTCGCCGACGAGCGGATGCGGAAGACGTTCACCGAACTACAGGCCGACTCCCCACCACCGCGCAACCCCGCTGATGACAAGCCAGCCAACCGATGAACCAACGCGCTCGACTCCTGAGGACACACTGTTCCCGCCATCCGGGACATCTTGGTTGTCAATCAACTCGTTGATTCGCATCGTCGCGACCCTCGATGTCCGTCGTCGCCGCGCTCACTCGACCAACATCCGCCGCCCCGCTCTCCAGTTCGTCAGCTACTAGAGATACAACTTCGCGCTCGAATCCGACGGAAACAAATTCAACAAGTATTACGGTGACGAAGCGCGGCGATTAACCCGATACAGAGACTCGCGCAACAGGCGCCGGACGGCTGATTCATTTCCAATCGAACCTTGCTCACTCTTCATCAACCCACTCCCACCCGTCCCGACCGCGTCGTCATCATGGGCGCGGGCGGATTCGTTGGCCGTGCGACCCTCGACAAGCTCAAGACCGACGGCGCCAACGTTGTTCCGCTCACGCGCCAGGAAGTGGATCTGCTCGCGCCGGACGCTGCGCAAAAGCTCGCCGCACAGCTCACGCCGGCCACAGAGACTGCGCTCGCTCAAGACGCAGCCACCGGAGGGGGGACCACGCTCATCGTCACCTCGGCGCTCGCGCCGGTGAAGAACACGCCGATGCTACTCGACAACCTGCGCATGATGCAGGCCGTCATCGCTGCCGTGAAGGCCGCGCCCATTGCCCACCTCATCTACATCAGCTCGGACGCCGTCTATGCCGATTCGCGCGAACCGATGACGGAGGCGTCGCCCGCCGAGCCCGGCTCGCTCCACGGCGTGATGCATCTGGCCCGCGAGGTCATGTTGAAGAACGAACTGCCAACTGTGCCACTGGCGTTCGTGCGCCCCACACTCATCTTCGGTCCGGGCGACCCGCACAACGGCTACGGACCAAACCGCTTCATGCGCCTGGCGCAAGCGGGCAAGGACATCGTCTTGTTTGGCGAGGGCGAGGAGCGGCGCGACCATATCTTCATCGCGGACGTGGCGGAAATCGTCCGCCGCTGCGTCCTGCATCGGGCGACCGGCATCGTGAACGCCGTCAGCGGCACCGTAATCTCGTTCAAGGAAGTCGCGGAGTTGGCCGCGGCGCGTTTCGAGCCACGGGTGAAAGTTTCCGGCACACCGCGCGTTGGCTTGATGCCCCACGGCGGTTACCGCGCGTTCGACGCCAGCCTCCTGGCCCGCGTGTTCCCTGATCTGAAGCTCACATCGGTGGGTGCCGGGCTGGACCGGATGCGCTGAAAGGCCGCAGCATCGACACGTTACCGCTCGGTAACTCTTGGAATCGTGAGTCCCGCTACAGCGTTTTAATCAGAACTGTAGCCGCGGAGTGTGGAAAATTGTGCGTTTGGGTAGGGCGGGTTTTCAACGCGGCGTGCCGGGTATTTTACCCGGCACATCGCACGTCGAAAGGCTTCCCAATGCCGAAAACCCCTCTGCAAAACGGACGCGCACGGACGTTCGAAGGGCCGGGTAGGATACCCGGCCCGGCGGGTTAAAAACCCGCCCTACCCGAGACACGCGCGTCCTGCTTACGGCTACGGACTAACTCAAATCGCTCTAAAACTCCGATCCTCATGGTGAATTGCCGGGTACCGTTCTGAACGGATTCCTCTCGGGTGGTTCGTTATGCGGAACGGCATCGAGCACTCCTCGAATGATCCAGTTCATCGCGGGCACACGATGGCGCAGCCACACGGAAAGTGGTTCCGGCTTTGCGCCGAGCGCGGCCTTTGGCTCCAGGGCGGTGCGACCGAGGGACAATCGGGACGTTCGCCAGTCGATGGCATCCCCGATGGGCGCATGCAGCAGACGCAAATAGATGGGGATTCCCTGGCTGGCGGCCTCACGGTCGAAACCGATGTAGTAGGCGATGGTCGTTTCGCGATCCCTCAGCGAGGTGACAAAGCCCAGTATTTCATCACCTCGCCTCGCAATATGGCATCGGAACGACTCGCCCAGCGTCTGCGCGAGCCCGGGCAGGTAGTCTTCGGGAACGGTGACGAGCTTGACGGAGGCGTTTCTCTGGACTTCGCAGTACAGCTCGTGCAACCGGGCGGAACACGGCCGGAGGTCGGTAATCCGCTCGATCACAACCCCGGCGGCCGCGAGCTTTTTCATCTGCGATTTCGCGCCACTCCGATTTTTCGAATCGAGTGCGCCGAGGTAATCTTCGTAGCTCCTCCAGGCAGGCTGGATCGCGAGCACCATGTCAGGCTCGGTTTCCAATGGCCGGTAGCTCAGGCGGTGCAGCGCATCGCCAGGACTCTGCGCCGCAGTGAAATCCTTGATCATCACGATGTTGGTCTGCCCCGTCAGCCGCTCTGCCCGGCGAATCCGGTAGAGCGCCTCGCCCACCGCCGACCACACTCCCGGCATCTCCACGCCATCCTGCATCGTGATTCCGTGAAACCCCCAGCAAAGGAGATTGCCCGCGACGAGAAGCCGTTCGTTCACTCGCTTCGTCCCAATTTTCCTGGCCGCGCCCAGCAGTCGCTTCACGACGGACTTCCCTGAATCCTGTGCTCCCGCATTCGCCGCCGCCCCGGATTGCAACCGCCTGCCAGTCACCTGCACAATTTGCACCGCGAGCGCCGCAACGGCAATGCCGTCGCGGAAAATCATCGCATAACGCGGAACCAGATTTTCCGGTCCCTGCCGTTCGATAATCCGCAGGACGTCCCGACGCATCCAAACACTGCCGTTGCGCGTCAATTCATCCCACCGCGGCGCATCGAGAAAGTCCACGGAATCAGCGATGAGAAATCCGAGCCCAGTCGAACGATGACGCGCACGGTGACGTTCACGAATCGCCCGGAGCGAACGAGCCGCTTTTTTGATGCTGTGAATGGGACGTGAGATTTTCACGGTATGCGATGCACTCGGCCTGGCCGACGTTGCGGCCCGTTGTGTCATAGTCGTTCCAAAAAGTCACTGCGCACCCTGACACTCGCCCAAATTCTCCGATATTTTACTTTTTTGGTTTCTTTTTTCGAGCAGTGCGGTTCCCTGCCCGCGTTCCCCCTCAATGTGGGACTGGCCTATCCAAGCGATGGTGTGGGTGCTTCTTTAGGCTTCATCCGGCGCAGGCGTTGAGATTTCTTCAGCCTCCCAATATCGCCACAACGATGGGCCAGAGTTAAATCTTTCATCGAGATCCTTTAGAAACGAAGCGATGAACGTGCTGAATGACCGCTTATCGTATGGCAGAGGGTACCAACCTTTAATGACAAAGTCACCGTCGTCATCTTGATAAGCACGTGATACAACCAGCATACGGTTAACTGCATTAATGTCACTGAAGTAGTTTGCAATTTCCCCTTCCGCAAGTTTACGATTTGGACCGAAAATGACCTCGAACAGCACTCCTCCATCTACCCCAGAAGCAAGTAAATTATACGCTGTTTCATGCTTAAAACCAATGAACTCGCTGTCGTGTACCTCACCGGTGTAGCCGAAATATTCGAGGTGCGCTATAAGTGCAAGGCTCGTATCAGCGGGGATGTTAGTATATTTCATATTGAACTTGTTGCGGTTGAGGCAGCCTTCTTGTTGCGTCGTCTATTATGCAGCGTCGCCGCACCGGTCTGGGACCTCATCCGGGAAATTGCGTCAGCAGGTGCGGGCAAAGTTTTGCCGATTTGGTCGTGCGCTTCCCTCAGAAGTTTTGCCTTACATTCATTATCACGGCGGAGTTCGGCAATGATTTCATCCTTAGTTGAACGCATGAAAGCCTTATAGCTATTCATGTCTTTTGGCATTTCACGGAGGAATTTTCGATACGCTGCTCCCATCTTTTCCGTTTCGCTAACTCGCTGCTCCATCGCAACTAATGTCTTCTTTTGCGTTTCGACTAAATCGTTTAATGCCTTCAGCCGTTCGCGTAATCCTTTGACAAGATACCAAACAAAGTAACTCATTCCGCCACCTTGCAGAATTGATGTAATTACCGTTGTGACTTGTTCTGGCGTCATAATTCCCTGTGGAGGTGAAGGGAGAAGACCATCAGGAAGCATGTTTTGCAACATTAAAGACTGGCGGTCAGCGAGCGAAGCAGAAGGTCGCAGATCTCGAACGGGCTACGCGGGGTCCTTCTTCCACCTTCCGCAAAGTTTGTCGCATCCTGCGATGAGTTCGGTTGGGGAACCACGGTTCCCCAAACCGCAGGTGCCGGGGCAGCACCGGCATGGTGCATCATTTTTAGCTTCCGAACTGTAAGAGTTCTGCACTCCGCTCTGCGAAGGCGGAAGTTCGAGGTGCGAATGCGTGACGCGACAGCGTCGTTTCTCATTGGTCGCGGAGCGCATTCTGCATGGATGCCGGAGCGTCAATCCTAGCGGGAGCACCACTTTTTCAGATTGCCGCTCCGGAGGCTGTGCGAAGAGCGCTCCGCGATCTTTCGATTGGCGCATTCGCGTCACGAATTCCTCCGTGGCAGAGGCCAGCAATGCACTCCTCTCGTAAGGAGACCGGACCATGCCGAGGCAGCGTGGTCGGTCATAATGGAAACCATGATGTAACAGCCAGCATTCGATCCCTGTGAAGATCGCTGAACGGGGCGGTACCGTCGGCCTCCCCATTTGCAAATGCGCGCGATACTGAAATCGCTGTGATGGCTGCGATAGAATTGACTTTGCGCGGCGACGAGTCCAAGAATTATCGATCCACGGCCAGTCGCGCCGAAATATACTCTCGCTCGTCATGAACGAAAAACCTTCAAATACTAATCGTACTGGCGAGCCGGAACTCACAGCAGGCGAATTAATCGAGCGCGAGTTGACATCGCGGCCATCGGACGATCCGTTACGGCACAATCTGGCAGAACTGCTGATCGCGATGCGAGTACAAGAAGCGAGGAGCGAGAAGCTTGAGCAGGTTGTCAAAGAGCGCACATGCTCCGCAGACGTTATTGGGACATTTTTGGAGCCCCACAAAGAGAAGGCGCATGTCGTGGTGAACGGGCGAGATTATTGCTGCAACGTTGATCCATGTATCAGCCTAGCGCACCTCAAACGCGGAACCCGGGTGCTGTTGAATGAAGCCCGCGTAGTCGTCGGCGATCTTGGCTTTGAGACGAGCGGACCAGTGATGAAGGTCGCCAAAGTGCTTGCGTCGGACCGGGTGCGAGTTGGCGGCGAGCAGGGGGTGCAATCGCTGGTGCTCCAGCGAAGCCCTGAGGTGCTGAAGGAGAAGCTGAGAATCGGCGACGAGGTGCGCGTGGACATGAATTCGCGGGTGATAATTGAGGTGCTACCAATGCGAAAGACAGACGATAATTACCTCTATACCGTTCCGGATCTGTCTTGGGACAGAGTGGGCGGCCAACGCGAAGCGGTACGGGCAATCAGAGATGCTTTTGAGTTGCCGCTGCTCCACCCAGACTTGTTCAAGAAATATCGGCACGCGCAGCCAAAGGGCTTCTTACTCTACGGTCCTCCCGGGTGCGGCAAGACGCTAATTGGTAAGGCCACTGCCTACAACCTAACACAGAAGCTTAAGGAGCAGACCGGCGAGAAGCTTCACGAATATTTCCTGCATATCAAGGGCTCCGACATCCTGAACATGTGGGTGGGGGAATCGGAACGGATGATGAGCGAAATTTTTCACCAAGCGCGAGAAAAGCGAAGTGAGGGTTATTTGCCGTACCTATTCATCGATGAAGCGGAGAGCATTCTTGGCATAAGGCGCGCAGGCCGGTGGAACAACATCCTAAGCACTCTGATCCCGATCTTTTGCACGGAGATGGACGGGATCGAGTCGCTGCGCCAAATGGTTATCATCCTAGCCTCAAACCGTGCCGACCTCATCGATCCAGCAGTCCTGCGCGCCGGGCGCATTGATCGGAGGATAAAGATCAATCGACCGAACAGGGAAGACGCGGCGGAAATCTACAAAATCTACCTTACGGTTGATCTTCCGTTCGATCCTCATCTGGTGGATCAACAGGGAGGCGTAAAGGAGGCAGTCGACTACCTTGTGAATAAGACCATTGAGCAGCAGTTCGCCCAGGATGAAGCCAACAAATGGCTCCAAGTCACCCTGCGGAGTGGACGGAAGGAAATGCTCTATCGCGGCGACCTGTGTAGCGGAGCAATCATCGCCTCGATCGTTGAGCGGGCGAAAGTGCATGCTATCAAGCGCGCAATTGCCAGCACCGAGGAGGAGGGCATCACGATGAGCGATCTCATTTTTTCACTGGAAAACGAGTACGCGGAGAGCGACATTTTCCCGGTCAGCGACAACACCGAAGATTGGATAAAGCTGATCGACTACGATCCCGAGAACGTCGTGAAGGTTTCGCCGGTCCGCTCGATCGACTCGGGTAACCGCAGTTCGCCGGCATCTATCGTTTGAGCCCGCAGTCATGCAGATTGCTGGGAATCGATCTCCGGGCTTATCGATCCGTTTCTTGCGGCAATCTAATGGGTGAACTCGTGGAATGATAGACGCCCGGCGGGCTTTCGAGGCTGGTTCGCTTTTGAGTATGCTACAATTCCCAATTAATGCGCCGATTCGGTTCGTTCGAGGAGCGAGGTCAAATATGCGCGTGGCTCGTTGTCGAGGGATAGCTTTCCAGCACATTGGGATCCTAAGCTTAGAATTCCACGTGGACAAGTTGTC
>JADMIO011081546.1_pt1 | contig 12044 bp, 10 predicted proteins | sample 8958161 | NCBI WGS metagenome assembly JADMIO01 (sample SAMN16585339, study PRJNA669376) | soil metagenome | isolation source: Crop rotation soil | place: USA: Cullars Rotation, Alabama | collected 2011
GGTTCCCACTGTGCTGGAAAGTCGAGTTGGTGGCCGCCGAGATGTCTGCCCCGGTCTTGGCGTCGTAGTAGTTGATGAAGATCTTGGCATCGTCGCCAGGCTTACTCAGGAGGCCCATCGCATTTGTCTTGACCACGTTCTTGATCGACTGGTCCTGGCAGGCGGCGCCGCCGTAGCCCTTCTGGCCAGTGACAGCGTAACGAGCCCCTTCGCGGACGGCCAGGATCAGCGAACTACGAATGAAGATGGCCATCGAAAAATCGATGATCGCGCAGAAGATCGCGAACAGGGGGATGATGATCAGCGCTGATTCGAGCATCGCCTGCCCGCGCTGTCTTCCGTTCAACTTTCGCGGCGAATTGTTTACTTTACCCATCTTTCCTTCTTGCCCCAGTTTGGCTCCGTACTGGAATCAAAACCATGGACGGTTAGTAACACGTGTACTAGTCCTGTTGGAATATCTCAATGATGAGGCTACAACTTATGTCGGCAGTTCGGCGATTCGCGGTTAGCCTTAGAAGGCATCAATTGGTGTCTTACTTCGCTTTTTAAGCACTGTACGACGCGCACAATACTGCCTTTTGGATGAGGCTCTGAGGGAAACGCACGACGCCACGATTTGCCGCCCTACATTAGGGTTCCTCCCGCTCATTCATATCGGCTGCGGAAAGCAGATGCTCGCCTGAAAATAGGGAACGATAGAGACGTAGTTCGACTTACAGATGGAAGGGGATAGTTATGTCTTGTAAAGCGGCCGGAGGCCCAATCGGACCTCCGGCCAAAAGGAATTTAATGCTCTTGATGGTCTTCGGTCCGGTCGGATGCGTCAAAGAGGAAAGGATCGTCCTCGTCGGGAACGTAGACCCCGTCGTCCGGACCGTGTATCAGCTTATGCTGTTTCCGCTCTTCTCGCTTGGCTGCTTTCTCGCGTTGCTTATCCTGGCGAGCCAGCTCTTTCTGCCGCTTCTTGAACGTCGTGCTTGATCGACCAGCCATAGATTAATCTCCCTGATAAAAATCCGGCGAGGCAGGAGCGCCCGGCCGGCTCATTATTATAAAAATTACCAGCGGGGTTCGCGCCGCTGCCGGCCGCCACCACCGCCGGAGCCACCTCCGTCACGATCCCGGAATCCGCCGCCGCCGCCGCCGCCGTATCCGCGCCCGCCACCGCCGCCGCCCGGACGGGGTCCACGATCCGCCTTAGGACGAGCTTCATTCACATTCAACGCCCGGCCGCTCACGTCTTTGCCGTTTAAGCCCGAGATTGCCCGCTCGGCCTCGCCCTCGTTTGTCATCTCGACGAACGCGAATCCTCGCGACCGTCCGGTTTCCCTGTCAGTCATGATACTGACCCGTTCCACCGCGCCATAAGTTTCGAAGAGCGATCGGATTGCCTCTTCGCGGACACCGAAATCGAGATTACCTACAAAGATATTCTTCAAGTTACTTCTCCTTAACGATTTGAAAGCGGGCTATTCGGGGCTGACACGAAGGACGAACAAAGTTCGCAAACGCTCGGCCGAGCTTTGCGGGACATTCAAATACAATTTGAGTGTACCAATCCCCGCTTTGGACTTGCAAGGCAGCGCCAGAGGACTCATCCACTAACCGATCCTCCACTTGCTTTAACTTATCAGATTGAGAAGCCTAATGACCAGCGGCTTCCGCTACAATGGCGATTTGCAATCAACGAAGACGCGAGTGGCGGTGGTGGGCGCCGGCCAGTTCGGCCGTAATCATGTGCGCGTGGCGCGCCAGGCGGAAAACGCTGAATTGGTGGCGGTTGTCGACACGGATGCCGGCCGCGCCGCCGAGTCGGCGGAAGGGGCCCTTGCGCTCACCGATCACCGGGAGCTCGCCGGACGGGTCGATGCGGCAATTATCGCGGTCCCGACCACAGCGCACGCCTCGATCGGGGTAGATCTGATGCGGGCGGGCATCGATGTCCTGGTCGAAAAACCGATCGCTCCGGACCTTGAATCGGCAGACCGGCTAATAGGCGCTGCTCGTGAGTTCGGACGGGTCCTACAGGTAGGACATCTCGAGCGCTACAACCCGGCGATCCTGGCTCTTGAACCCGTCGTCACACGTCCCCTGTTTTTCGAAATTCACCGGATGAACGTGTTCAGTCCGCGGAGCTTGGACGTCGACATCGTGCTCGACCTCATGATTCACGACCTGGACGTCGTACTGGCGCTCGTAGGTAAGGCGGAACTCCAGGAGATCAGAGCCGCCGGGATCTCGATCCTTTCGGAAAAGGTGGACATCGGAAATGTGCGGCTCCAGTTCCAGGGGGGATGTGTCGCCAACCTGACGGCCAGCCGAGTGTCGACCGAGCGCATCCGCAAACTGCGTCTGTTTCAACCACACGAGTACATTTCACTCGACTACGGGAAACAGCACGCGGTCAAGTTTCACGTAGGGCCTGACCGTCAAATTTCGTTCGCAGATTTGAAAGCTGCTCCCGGAGAACCGCTGGCGCTGCAGTTTGACGCCTTCCTAAACAGTGTTGTGACTCGATCTGAGCCGAAACTCAATGGAGTGGTGGCGCGTCGAACGCTCGAAGTCGCTCTGGCGATTCTTGATAAAATGAAAGAGCATTCCGACGTAGTCTCAGAATCCCTGGTGAGCGGATGGACCCCGTAACCGAGACGCCGAGCGATCCGGAACTCCATCTCTTGACGGATTGGGGCGCTGGGGGAACCCGTGTTCGCTGGCGCGAAGCGGCCATAGGTTCCATTCTCTTCCACATCGGCCTGGGGATTTTTCTGATCCTACTTCCTGCGGGCGGAGGCTTGGCCCCCAAACGAATCGAAGCCAAGCTGGAAGTGACCCCTCTAGTCGCGCCGCCTTTTGAACTCACACAGCCGGATCCGAACAAGGGTAAGGTCAGCAAGAGCGTCAACATCGAAAGCCTTTTGCCGCGTCCGGCGATACAGCTACCGCGATCGGCACCCTCGACCACGAGACCCGCCGCCCGGACGCCCGCGGAGCGTCCGACGCCGTTTGTAGCCCCGCCGGCGCCTACGAGCGCGCCTGCGCCGGTCCCGCAAATTGCTGAGGCTCCGAAGATCGAAACCGCGACTAATGACGGTCCAATGACGAAGGCTCCCATCGGGATACCGCAGGCCCCTTCTCCGCCCCCGCAGCTCCAGACGGAGGAAAAGCCGAAGCTGGCGTTCGAGACTCCGGGAGCTCCTTCGACTTCCCCAAGACAGGGCACAGGGAAAATCGCAATTCCCAGCTCGTCCGTTTCGGAGATGCTCCGCTCGATGCCCCGCTCGGGATCGGGCGGCGTGATGGTTGGCGATGTCGGGGCAGGAATGGGCGGGCTGGGAGAAGGAATGAATCTTCCTCCGTCGCCCGGGAAGGTGGGGAGCAATCTGGAGCTGTTGAGCGATCCGTTGGGTGTGGACTTCCGCCCATACATGTTGCAGGTTCTGGCCGCGGTTCGCCGAAACTGGTTTTCGATCATGCCGGAGAGCGCCAAGCTTGGCAATCGCGGAAAGGTGGCGCTTCAGTTTTCGATCGACCGGGGCGGACAGGTGCCCAAGCTCGTCATTGTGAGCCCCTCCGGAGTTCAGGCGCTTGACCGCGCGGCAGTAGCAGGAGTCAGCGCTTCCAATCCGTTCCCTCCCCTGCCGTCAGAGTTTCGCGGGAATCAGATACGGCTTCAATTGGTCTTCTCCTACAACGTCCCGTCGAATTGAAATCATGCAATCGAAATTTGCAGCCGCGATGGGTGCGTACGCGGTCCTCGCGATTCTGGGAGGAGTAATCCTCACCGGGAAGGTTCGGGGCGCGCTCTGGATTTTTCTGGGAGGGCTGGCAGTGAAGACGGTGATAGCGATGATGGCGCGGAAAGAAGAGGATCGAGAAGAGCAGGAATGAGCATTAGCATAAGGGCGCGGGCCGGACTGCGGTCAGGTCGGAGCCGCGCGCGTAAGCGAGCGGAAGAGGACATCGGATGCCGTTCTCACCTCCCTGACCGTCGGTGCTCTGTTGAGTTGTAGCGCTGATTCGCCAGCAACTGGCTAGAGTCTGACGATATTCTTCGAAACAAAGCCTTTTAAGGCGTTGCGGGTGTCTACAATCAGCGGCGCATCCCGGACAAGAGTTTTGTAGTCGAAAACCGAATGGTCTGTGACTATCACGACGCAATCGGCCTTCGCCATTGCATCAGGGTCGGTGCACAGTTCCAGTCCATCGAACCGGATTCTCGGCACGTGCGGATCGCTGTAAGTCAGCTTGGCCCCTCGGCGCTCCAAAAGCTGAATAATATCGAGCGCCGGAGACTCACGCACATCATCGATGTTCTTCTTGTAAGCTACACCCAGGATATGGATGTGAGAGCCCTTGAGTGCTTTCGAGTGCTCGTTGAGGGCGTTCTGAATTTTCTCCACTACGAACATCGGCATCTGGCCGTTGATATGTCCGGCAAGCTCGATGAAGCGCGCCTCGATGCCCGCCTGTTTCGTCTTCCAGGAAAGGTAAAAGGGGTCGATCGGAATGCAGTGTCCGCCTAACCCCGGTCCCGGATAGAAAGGCATGAAGCCGAACGGCTTGGTTGCCGCCGCTTCGATCACTTCCCAGACGTTGATGTCCATGCGGGCGCACATCATCGCGATCTCGTTGGCGAGCCCGATATTGATCATGCGGAACGTGTTCTCGAGCAGCTTCACCATCTCGGCGACCTGGGTTGAGCTGACTGGGACCACTTTTTGAAGCGCCTGGGCGTAAAACAGTGCGCCCACTTCGGTGCAAGCCGGAGTCGCCCCGCCGACCACTTTCGGAATGTTCACCGTCTGGTAGACGGGATTGCCTGGATCCACACGCTCGGGCGAGAAGCAAAGGAAAAAGTCGCGGCCCACCAGAAGCGTTGCGCTTTCGAGCATTGGTAGAACGACTTCGTCGGTGGTGCCCGGATACGTGGTCGACTCGAGAATCACCAGCATGCCTTTGTGAAAGTGCTTGGCAATTTCCTGGCAGGCCGACACGATGTAGCTCATGTCGGGATCCTTTGTCTTACGTAGCGGAGTGGGCACGCAGATATTGATCGTGTCCAGCTTGGAGATAACGGAAAAATCCCGTGTCGCGCTGAGCTTTCCGCTGTCGACGAGCGGCTTCAGAATACCCTCGGGAATATCGGCGATATAGGATTTTCCAGCGTTGACCTTGGCGACTTTTTCCTCGCTGAGATCGATTCCCGTAACCTCGAATCCAGCCTTGGCGAACTCTACGGCTAGCGGCAATCCGACATAGCCAAGGCCGACTATCCCTACCTTTGCCTGTCTGTTGCGTATCTTCTCCTCAAGTATTCGTTGCATTGTTTCTCCGGTTGAATCTTAGAGGTAGAATTCGCCGCCTCCGATAATTTGTGCGGGACCTTCGAGGAAGATCTCGCTTTCTGTTCTGAGTTTCAAAGGACCTGCTGGGGTCTGGATTGTCACCGGACTTTCGATGAGTTTCAACTGTAGCCCCGCAGCGGCCGCTCCTGTTGAACCCGTGCCGGAACTCATCGTTTCGCCCGCGCCGCGCTCAAAGAACCGCACGTCGAGAGTGTGTTCATCCACGCGCCGGATGAAGGATACATTCGTTCGATTCGGGAAATGGGGATGCTTCTCGATTTCAGCGCCCATAGAGCGCCAGTCGAGATCGAAATCGGAAACCTGCACCACGCATTGAGGATTGCCCACATCGACGATCGTTACCGTTTGGGGACCGCTGGTCAGATCGAGGGTGGTTCGATCCCCTTCCGGAAATGAGGGACGGCCCATATTCATTTCGAACAGGAAGTGAAGGCCGGAGTGCTCGATTAAGCGCAATTCCTTGACGCCCGCGCCGGTTTTGATACGTACCGAATCGGCGGCTAGCCCTACGTCAACGAGAAACGCCGCTGCGCAACGCGTCCCGTTGCCGGAGAGTTCGGCCGAGCTACCGTCGGAGTTGTAGAGTTCGATCGCGCTATCGTAAGATCTCTCGCCCGGGGGTGGTTGGGAAATGAGGATCCATCCGTCGGCGCCGACGCCGGTGTGACGCTCGCAGATGGCCCGGGCGGTCGCGGCCCGGTTGTTCCGCAGGGAGTCGTTCATCCACGTCAGCAGAAAGTCGTTGCCTGCTCCATGCGCTTTTGTGAAAGGAATTCTCATTAGTATTCGGCGGCAGCGCCTCGAAGGCCTTCGCGCCGGTAGATTTCCAGTACCGGCGCATTCTTCACGACGATGGTCTTCTGTAAAGTGTATCGTGGACCACGCAGAAAGGCGTGAATGACAGAGGTTTGCACGGGATCGCCGCCATGTGCGACGGCCCACTCTTCCCTAAGAAACAGTTCAGGACGGGCGACGGCGGCCGGCCATACCGGCCAGTTGTCCCAGGTCAGCGTGTCGTGAAGAGGAATCCCCGCCTGCCGGTAGATCCCGCTGATATCGCCGAAAGTCGTGAAGATTCCCGACCCGGGGCGATAGTTCGCGCTCAGGAAATCGGCAGCTTGCCTGGTCCAGGCGCGCCGCGCCACAGAGTTGACCTCTGATTCTTTCCAGGTGAGGACATTCTCGAGGCGCGGATCGATGACCCAAGGCGCTACGCCGATGGCAACGACTGCTACACATGCAATCGCTCGTGCGCGTTGAGGTGTCCAGGCGACTAGCGCGGCTGCGGCGAAAGCGGCGATCGGAAGCAGCGTCAAGCCGTAGCGGGTGTTGTAGTAGCTGAATGGGGTCAAAACCGGCACAAAAATCGGAAGCTTGGCCGAGTGTACACTCCACACGTAAAAGGCCGGGGTGAGCGCAAGCATGATCAGCGGCCAGATCGCTTTCTTAGCAAGCGCGCCCAATGCGCCGGCCAATCCGATCCAAACAACTGGAGCGCCGAGAACCAACGCCCCGGCTGTGCGGAATTGCTGCCATGCAATCGCCCAGTTACCATCTCCCGGGTAGGTCGCGCTGCCTTGGATCGCTTTGGCTGAATCCGGGCCGCGGTAGAAGGCAAGCGCATCTCCCGCGTAGAACCAGTTGTGCGCCAACCAGGAGATTGGTCCAGTGATGGCGAGAACGGCAAATAAAGCTGCGGTAAGCAGACGGCGCCGCTTTGCCGCAATCAAGAAATATACCGTCACAAATGGGATGAGAAACCATCCTTCATATCGTGTGAGAGAGCCCGCCGACGCTGCAATACCCGCTATCAGGGGGAGCAGCACAGATTGTGTTGTGCGGAACCGGACCGTGCAATAGAACACGATCATCAGACAAGCCATGGCGATGACTTCCGTCATCGGGATGGATTGCAGATACAGAAGATTCGGATTGAACGCGAGTGTTCCGGCAGCGGTGAAGCCGGCGGCGCTGCTTCCGAAAATCGACTTCGCCGCCGCGAACAGCAGTACGCCTGAAAGAACGAAGGAGGCTGCGGATGGAATGGCGCCAGCGAGCCCGGTGCGCCACAATCTGTCATCCATGACGAAGGGGACCATCAACAGGTGTGGAACTGGAAGCCATACCGTTCCAAGCTCGCTCGCACCCGGAGTGCGGGAATCGAAGATGCGACGAGCGTGATTGAGGTGGGCCTCGGCGTCGCCGTAGTAGAGCGTGTATCCGCGCGCCTGGACGAACCACACGGCCGATGCGCTCAGCAGCACAAGCAACAAGGTGACGAGCAGGATGTCCCAGGTGTTTCGCAATAATGACAACTCAGAAGTCCGTGAAATTCTTGAACTCCTGATAGCGGGCATCGATTTCGGAACGCGTCAGAGTGCGAAAGCGGTCGACACCGAACTTTTCACAGCAGAAGCTTCCCATCACCGATCCATAGATCACAGCGCGGCGCAGATCGTTGTGGGGAATCTGGCCGTCTCGGGGATTGACGCCCTGGCCGGCCAGGTAGCCGATGAATCCGCCGGCAAAACAGTCGCCTGCACCGGTGGGATCGAAGACTTCTTGCAGAAGGTATCCGGGAACCATGAAGTGAGCATCGGCACGGAACAGAATGGCTCCGTATTCTCCGCGCTTGACGACTAGCGTGTGAGGTCCCATCGCCAGAATTTTATCAGCGGCGCGGAGGAGGTTGTTCTCACCGGAGAGCAGCTTGGCTTCGCTGTCGTTGATCAGCAGGAAATCCCACTCGGCGATAGTCTTCAGTAGATTCTCACGGTGATCGTTGATCCAGTAATTCATGGTGTCGCCGCCGGCCAGACGCACGCCGTTCATCTGGGACCTTACGCTGCGCTGCAGGTCCGGCTGGATATTACCGAGCAGAAGGTAAGGTTGCGACTTATAAGATTTCGGAAGCTTAGGTTTGAAATCGGCGAATACATTCAGATCAGTTCTAAGAGTGGTCCGGTCATTCATGTCCGCCGAATAGACACCGGCCCAGAAAAAGGTCTTTCCCGGAGCCCGTTCGAGACCCTCCAGGTCAATCCCCCGCCCCGCGAGCAGATCGGCATCTTCCTGGGCGAAATCGTCGCCAACTACGGCGACAATACTGACCGGAGTGAAATAGCTGGCTGACAGAGCAATATAGGTGCATGCGCCGCCGAGCATGCGATCCACTTTCCCATGAGGGGTTTCCACGCCGTCGTAGGCGACCGAACCGACCACAACCAATGACATTGTTAGATTGTAGCCAATGCCCTTTGCCGTTTCACTACGGAAAGACCAGGTCTAGGAGTTTACCCCTAGAAATCCTGACTTGACAGTATGTACAACCTAAGGGGAAGTCGGGGAATATAAGGTTTATGACTGAGACCGTCGCCCCGGCGAGCCTCCTGACAGGTAGGTTGATCCTATTCAGCTACTTTCAGTTGCTCGATCTGCTGACGACGGTGGGCTTTCTCATTCATGGTGTGCAGGAAGGCAACCCGGTGGTTCGATTCGCCCTACGCGCTGCGCCTAGCCCTTTGGTAGGCCTCATTTTGGTTAAGATTGTCGCGATCGGCATCGGATACTATTGCTGGCGGCTTCGCCGCGAAGCACTGCTCACGCGTATCAATGTTCTCTTCGGTGCTCTGATCTCCTGGAATCTGGTGGCCCTCATCATCGGATCGCTGCAAGTGATCGAGCGGTAATCTACTCTTCTCTCAACGCTTCCAGTGGTTTGCGATCCAGAATCCTGAAACTGGCCAGCCAGCCCGCCGTGTTGGCGACTAAGGCAGTAGCCGCGACCGCGATCAAATTCGGCAACGGCTCGAATCGGAACTGACCCTCAAAGAATCGATTCAGCAGGAGGCCGGAAAACCCGGTCGCAAGCAGACTACCCATCAGCCCGGCGACCGCACCCAGGATCAGAAACTCCACGGAGAAAATACCGGCGACTTTCTTGCGGGTAGCGCCGAGTGTTTTCAGAATTACCACTTCGCGAATGCGGCGAAATCGGGTCCCAGCCACACTCGACGCAAGAATAATCACGCCGGCCAATATCGTGAAGAGAGAAATAAATCGGATCACGAGCGCGATTTGATCAACCACGCCTTGAACAATTTGTAGGACGTCGGCGGCGTTTATTACTGTCATGGTCGGGAATTTTTCGTAGGCGACGCGCTGCAATGCCGGCACCGCGGACGCCTTTACGCGCACGCCGCCGAAGTAGTTCGCGGGCAACCCGTCGAGGGAGGCGCGGTCGAAGATGAATTCGTTGGAGGAGCCTGGACGTATCTGTTCGGTGCGATGAATCGCGGCGACTTCGACATCTATCGTGCGGCCGAAGGAATCGAAGACCATGCCCGATCCCGGACGAACGTTCAGATTGCGTGCGGCTTCCTCCGCTACCGATACGCGGCCCGTTTCCTTGGTCCACCACCCGCCGCTGAGGACATCGGTGTGCTCGGGTTTTGTGTCGGACCAGGTGGACGGCCGATTTTGCAGGTAGCGGCGTGACGATCCTTCACGGAAGAGCGTCTCGATCGGCGCGCCGTTGACGGTCAGGATCTTCACCTGGACAGAAGAAACGATCTCCGGCACCCGTTCGACGCCGGGTTGCGCCGCGATCAATTTCTGGACTGCGTCTTTCTGGTCTGGGGTGATGCCGACCAGGAAGACGTTCGGCATGCCTGGCGGTGCGCTACGTACGATGTCGGCGAGCATAGAGTGCTGGACCAGGTAGATCGTCAGAGAAAACATAACGCCCAGGCCGAGCGCGACCAGCACCGCGCGAGCCTGGTTGCCAGGCCGGTAGAGATTCGCCATGCCGTGCCGTAGATTCGCGGGAAGCATAGCGCCGGCTCCGCTTCGCAGAAACATTTTCAGGGAACGGAGCAAGACCCATGCAACACCCGATAACGCGATCAGGCTGACCAGGATGCTCCCGATGAAATAGGCTCCGAGGCGCAGTCCGTCGCGCGCTGTCCCATCCGAGAGCCAAGCCGCAATCGCTCCAAGGCCGCAGAGGATGAGTCCGCCGACGGCCCAAGACGACCGGCTGTTGCGCAGCCGTTCCCGCCATCCGGGTTTCGATTCCGGCATTTCACGTCGCAGGACGAGTCCTGGATGGACGCGCCGGATGGAGAGTAGGGGCGGCAAGGTGAACAGCAGCGTCGTCAGGAGTCCCGCAGCAAGGCCTTGAACGGCCGCCATCCAGTCCCATGCCACATCGATCTGGAGCTGAAAGTAGCGCGCGATCAGGCTCGGGAAGATCTTCTGTACCGCAAGTCCCAAAGTAATCCCAGCAGCTCCGCCTGCGAGACCGAGGACCAGCGTTTGTGCCGTATAAATCCTGATGATTTGTCCCGAGCGGGCGCCAAGGCATTTCATAATGGCGATGCTGTCCATCCTCTGCTGGAGATGGGAGTGCATCGCGGTCGCGACGCCGAGAGAGCCGACGATCAGCGCGATCAGGCTCACCAGACTCAGGAACAAGGTCGCGCGATTGAGTCCGCGCGTGATGGTGGGATGTGTTTCCCGAAAATCGATTACTTGCGCGTCCGGAAAGGTTCTACGTAAGATCTGCCGGGTTTCTTCGACCCCGGGTCCGCCTGGAGTCAACCGAAACAGATACCTTTGCGCCGCGCGGCTGCCGGGCAAGATCAGTCCGGTACGCTCCAACCCCGCGCGAGTCATCATGGCTCGCGGGCCGACGTTGAGCGAACCGGACATGCGGTCGGGCTCAGTCTCGACGACTGCAGCTATCTTGAACTCTTGGCCCCCGGCCCGAACTGAATCGCCGACGTTAACTTTCAGGCGAAGCAGCAGATCATCAGATACGGCGATTGAGTTGGCGTCCAACTTATCCGCCAGCGCGCTCTTCGGATTCAAGACCACAGCTCCGTAGAAAGGGTAGACTTGCGGATCGATTGCTTTGATCGAGATCAAGGCGGGGTCGGCGACCGCGGGAGAGGAGACCATCGTTACGGTCTCGGTTACCTGCGTCCACCGCACGCCGCGAGCTTCAAGGTTCTTGATCTCGGCCATTTGAGTGCTCGATGGCAATCCGAACATGCGCGCCGACAGGTCGGCAGCCATCAATGTTCGGGCATCACGGAGCAGAGCGGTGCGGAACGCCGTGCTGAATCCGCGGACTCCCGTCAGCGATCCGACGCCGGCCGCGACCGCAAGAATTACGAACAGAAATTTAGCCCGCGACGCTCTCGCTTCCCTGCCCGCAATCTTGAAGGCGATCATTCGCGCTCCCGATCCGCGGCTGCGGGAACACCTTCCCGCAGCTCATCGCTCAGAATCATGCCATCGCGCAGCGTGATGCGCCGGTCGGCATAGGATGCGAGTTCCTGATCGTGCGTGACCAGCAGCAAGGTCGTCTGTTCCTTGCGATTGAGCTGCAGCAGTAGGTCGAGCACGAGGCGTCCATTCTTCGAATCCAGATTGCCCGTAGGTTCGTCGGCCATCAGGATAGGAGGACGCATCACGAACGCGCGCGCCAGGGCGACGCGCTGTTGCTCGCCTCCGGAGAGTTGTACCGGATAGTGATCCCTCCGATCGAGCAATCCAACTGTATCGAGCAGTTCGCGTGCCCGCTCCCGGCCGCCCTGCATGCCACCGGCGAGCTCGAGCGGCATCAGCACGTTCTCCTCGGCGGTGAGCGTCGAAATCAACTGGTAGGAC
>JADMIO012720462.1_pt1 | contig 12044 bp, 10 predicted proteins | sample 8958161 | NCBI WGS metagenome assembly JADMIO01 (sample SAMN16585339, study PRJNA669376) | soil metagenome | isolation source: Crop rotation soil | place: USA: Cullars Rotation, Alabama | collected 2011
CGCGACAACTTGTCCACGTGGAATTCTAAGCTTAGGATCCCAATGTGCTGGAAAGCCGCTTCAACATCCAGGATCGCGTGGATTTCATCCTCGCCGACTCCGATCATGGCGCCGATGCGGGGAAGGTCGAGGTCTTCCAAACGCTTCGCCGCGCCGCGAAATTCGATCATGCGGAGTGCTCCGGGATTCACAGGGTGGGGTGTTCGTGGTAGGAATGCCCTGCGATGCAGGGAGATTCAGATGTTCTTCTATGGTGACTTCGGGACACCGGAAGGCAGTCAGCGCACGAAGTTCGCTATTACGTGCCAACTCGCGTTTGTCGTTGCGCTGTTGTTTGTAGTTCTGCCCCTCGCAGCTTATTTCAGCCGCACCTAACCGCCATCGCGATCAGACGGGGAGTGGAGAATGAGAAGCCTAGTGTCGTGGTTGCGATCCGAGGGAGCGTCCCTAGTCGGATCACAACACGCTTACGGTGAAGGAGAGAAACTCCTTGAGGCCGCCCATAAAATGGAGCGATTGGAGAGTCTTCTTACTCAGGCCCATTATCATTTGCACCAAGAAGGATACCTGCGTCTCGCGCATGAGATCGAAGCAGAACTTGGTGATCGCCTCACCCCCTCAAGCACCGTCTCGCCTCCCTCACCACCTTCTTCGTCAACCCCAGCCTCTTGATCCACGTCTTCCGGTCGGCATCCGACATTGCGACGATCTCGGCTTTGTACTGACGGACAAGGGAGCAGGAGTAGGCCGCCGCTGACTCAGAGAAGGCCAGCAGCGCGAGAAACGCGATGGCGTACCTCACCGGCTCACCGTCACCTTACACGTCCCTGCCCGGCCGCAGAGCTTGCGCATGGCCGCAGTCGAGAGGTCGATGCACCGCCCGCGCACGAACGGGCCGCGGTCGTTGATACGCACCACCACGGACGACCAACCCGCACGCACCGTCACGTAGGTGCCGAACGGAAGCGTCTTGTGGGCCGCCGTCATGGCGGAGGGATTCATCCGCTCGCCACTCGCCGTCTTCCGGCCGCCGTAGCCATCCCCCGTGCCGTAATGGCTCGCGATGCAGGTTTCGGCTTGGGCAGGAAGGCAGGCAGCACAAAGCGCGCCGGCAAGGGCCAGCGTGGCGATAGGAAATCGCATCAGACCTCACTTGTAGGTTGATTCAACCGACGCTAGATTCGGCCCCAAATGAGGGGCCGAGATTTGCTGATCGGCGGATTGTTAATCACCGCATTGATTGCGGCGGCGCTTCTATTGAAGCGTGAATGCGCTCCCGGAGATACCGGGGTGTCCATCGCTGGATGGCCGGTTTCAGGTTGTCCTAATTAAGCAAACGTCAGTCGATCAAGGTACGGCTGCGGATCGGCAAGCATATCGTTGATAGCCGCGTTGTTCGCCGCTACATCCGTTTCGACCACAGGAGCTCCGTCGAAGTCAGCCGCGATGACGACCCCGGTCAGGGAGTTGAACGCGAGGAACGGCTTTCCAACTCCGGGCTTCACCTTCACGAAGGCGCCAACATCGATGCCGGTCGCCGTGGTCAGTGTCTTGGTCTGCTCAACGCCGCTGATCGTAATCGGGCAAACGAGCTTCATGAGTTCCTGCGCCACTTATTGCGCCCTCTGAATGGACAGACCCAGCGCGGCAGGCGTTGCCGAATCGCCGTTCCTGTCTGTGATTGTGACCTCAACGTAGTCGGCGTTCGCATCGGTCACGTCAGCGAACAGTCCTCCACCACTCGCTTGTGCGAACGTGATGTAGTTTGCGTCGGGCTGCGGAGTTGCGAAGAACGCCCAGATAATTCCGGTATCCAGCAACATGGCGGCACCAAATCCTGCCGCCACATCCACGCCCTGTACGTCGCCATCCTCTACCGTGAGGCGGGCTTGGGCGATGACGGAGGCGCGCAGAGGTTCAGCGATTGGCTCAGGAGCGACATACGGATCGGGTGTGTTGCCTGCCGCAAGCCACCGCTCGTATTCGGCACGGTCGCTATTTCGTGGATCAGCCGGGATGCACGCCCCATCAGCCAATCGAATGACGTTGTCGTTTGCTGTAAGACGATATGGAGCCATGAACTTAAATCTCTGCGCTCGCTGTCCAGCCTTCGTACCAACCGACAATGCCGGTACCGCTGGCACTCGCCCAATGTTCGGCAGACCTGACGTTGATCGCGGTAAGAGAGTTAGTGGCAGCGTTCACGATATTTGTGAAAGTGCCCTTGGTCATCGTCGGGGTCGCACGCTTCTCCGCGAAGTAGATCGTCTGACCCGCCGCGTTTCCGGTTTGACCGTACCCAGCCCAATGCGTGTTTCCCGTCTCGTAGTACCACTTGCACTGGATAGAAAGCAGCGGCGCCGAAATGAACTCAAACACCTTTGCCTGCGTCCCAATTTCGAACTGCACGTCGGTGATATAGAGCGTGTCGTTCGCGTTGTAGTTCTTGTCGTCGTTCCACACGACCACGGCAAGATTGTTGCCCGAAGCGCCTGCCGTAGCCGTCACCTGATAGCGCACGTCGCTCGTGGTGACGCCCAAGTTCGAAGGCGTGTTTAGCCATGCCCAATTCGCGGCGAGCGTCGGCGTCACTCCATCGGCGCCCCATGACGAGACCGGATCGCCGGTCGTGGCATCTTCGGTGCTCGTCCACTCGGCAATGCCCATCTTGATATTGCCAAGGCGGGTATTCGACACAACGAGGTTTGCCGAGAACACCACAGCCTGACTGCGCATGTCCTTGCAGTTGATGCCTTCGATGACCTGGAAGGCGCCACCCTTGTCCGTTGTGCCGGTAAATTTGATGAGGCCATTAAGGCGCCCGCCGCCCAACGTCGTATCGCGCGCTTTGCAGTCCGCGCTCGCTTCACCGATGTAGCGCCAGCGGTCCGCCCAATAGGCGTTGTCGGCGGTCGTAGTCGAGGCTCCCGCGTTACGCTGGTCAACTTGAAATCGACCGTTAATTAGCTTGTTCCGGCCGACGAGGCGGAGATTAACCTGCGCCGTATCGACGTTCGCCACATCCGACAAGTTGTTCGCGGCGAGCATGTCGCCGCCGCCGGCCGGTGCGGCCCAAGTCCCATCGCCGCGCCAGAATGTAGACGCGGAAGCAGACGTGCCGCTGTTAAGGTTGGCAACAGGGAGGTTGCCCGTAACGGCATTCGAGGACGCGAGATTGACCGCGCCGAACGCAATCGCTGTGCCGCTACGCCGAAGCACCTGATTGTCAGAGGCCGCCGCAATGCTCGCAACGTCCGCCGTTGCGTTCCCCGCGACGCCCAGAACCGACAGTGCGGAACCCTGCGCAAGATTGGCGAATGGCAGATCGCCCGTCACGCCCGTCGTGAGAGGCAGACCCGTGGCGTTTGTGAGCGTGATAGAGGAAGGAGTGCCGCCCGCGCCATTGAACGTAACGAAGGCGCCCGCGCTGCCAACGTTGATTCCGAGCGCAGTTGCGACACCAGTTCCAAGGCTGCTGATACCCGTTCCGCCTCGCGATGGCGCGAGCGTACCGGACCACCCTACTGTGATAGAGGTCGCAGCAAGCAACGCAGACGCAGGCGTGCCGCCAAGCGTCAATGTGACGTTGGTGTCATCCGTTTTTGTGAGCGCGCTGGGACTAGCAATGTCTGAAGCTGGGATCGTGCCGACCGTGACAGCGGCGCCCGTTGATGCCTGCTTGAGATACTGCGCCGTGCCGCCGGTTGCCGACAGATCGGCATTCGTTCCGCCATAAGCGAGGCCGACCTTCGTGCCCTGCCAGGTGCCAGTCGCGACTGTGCCGAGCGTCGTGATGGTGTTCTGGCCGACATACGAGGTCGAGATGTCGAGCGCAGGAGCGCCAGCGACGCCGTCGCCATTCGTGACCGTCAGGCGGTTGGCCGTGCCCGTGATCGTCCGCAACGCCCACGTATTGATACCAGTCCGCGCCGGAATGCCCGTCCCCGCCAGCGCCGCGATGGCGGAAAGATCAGCATCATACGGCTGCACAACGCCCGACGTGACGTTCGCCGAAACCGTAACCGTCCCGCCGTTGAACGTGACCGTGATGCCGTCGCCGCCGACAATGCGCGCAGGAAAGCGCGTTGTGGTCTTCACCGAAAGCTTATTCGAGCGCCTGATCTTGGCCTTGAGCGTGAGAGCCATCAGACGTAGCCCTCATAGACGTTGATCGTCCCTTGTCCGGCGTTGGCTTCCGAGCCGTCGTCAAACTTGATGTGCAGTTCCCAAGAGTACTCACGAGCGCAAAGGGCGCCCATCTGGTCTGCCGAAACTACGACTTGCAAAATCCCATCTGCGGCTTGCGTCGTGTCGATCCCGTCCGAATCAGTGACCGTGATGGCATTGCTGTGGCCGCCCTTGTGATCGTGGATCACGAACGTGATGGCGTCGAAGTCCGAGACATCGAAAGCCACGCCTGTATCGTCGTCAAACACCGTGACATCGACCGTCAACGTCTCGTTGTTGGCGATGTCGCCGAGGGACTTGGATGCCATTTCCCCGCCCCTACAGTTTCATCAACACGGTGACGGGGGCGGAACGCTGCATGATGTTATGCGCCGTACCGGAGCCGAACGGAGTGCCCGTAAAGGTCGGGGTGCCGCCGGTGAATGTCGGCGTCGTCGGCGTTCCCGTAAACGTTGGGGTAACGGGCGTGCCGGAAAATGCAATCGAGCCAGAAGCGGAAACGGTCTGCGTCTGATCCATCGTAGCAATGCCGAGACTGCTGTTTTGGCTCGCGATAGAAGTTCCGCCGATTGGAATGTTGTTGATGCGCCCCCATGCGAACGACCACGTCCGCGAGTCGTTGACTGATCCCGCAGGCGTGATCTGGGAAATCGAACCAGCCGGGGTGATCTGGGAAATCGTGCCTGTCACCTGATTGATGGAGCCCGCTGGCGTCGTGACCGGCAGATGCGCCGTCAGGATCGTATGCGTATTCGCACCCAGCACGGATCCCGGCGCCGTCCCGCTGCCTGTCACGACAGGCGCCGAAGCAACCAGGCCCGCCGCGCTGTTGCCCATGTCGTCAAAGCCAACGAGCGCGACGGACCGATAGTCCGGCATCGCAATCGACTTGTTCGCCGCGTAGTCCGACGCTGCGTTCGATCCGCGCCCACCCGTGACGGGGCATTGGGCGTTGTCGTAATTGTCGTAGAGGTACGTATAGAGATCGACCGTATCGGCGTTGGCGCGTTCGGTTGCGCCGGAAGCTGCGTTACCGATGGTCCGGCCGTTACACCTCACCGCGCCAGTGCGCGTGCCGTTCTTGCCCGTGAAGATGAAGTCGCCCGTGTTGAGAATGGCCGTTTCATCAAGCTCGAAATCGTCCGTGAACGGCGCGGGATTGGGAACGTCATCCATCTCGAACAGTTCGGTCCCGCCGGCTGTTTCGATCAGTTCCTTATAGGTGCCATAGGGGATGAAGACCGCAGGCCAGCGGCCGTTGCCATCCGCCTCGACAGGGTTCTCATGCGGCGTCGTTTCGTCCGCATCCTGATAGACCACGTAGGGCGTGGACGTGCCGGCAGCGAAAAAAGAGGCAAGCGCCCCCGGCGCGCGGTCGCCGTTGTCGTCAAACTCATAAGAGCCTGAGCGAGGCCATCTGGTGCCCATCGGGGCTCCTCAAAAGAAAAAGGCGCCCGGTGAGGGGCGCCTTGGTGGCGATACGGATGATACAGAGAGGCGGCTTTTGCCGGTCTCGGGCGGGTGTTAGGTTTGGCGAATGCGCTGGTATTTCATCGCCGCAAGAGCTGGTCTGCTGATCTATTTCGTGGTCGTCATGCTGCTCGGATGGCAGCCGTGGAATACGCTACTGATTATCCTCGGCGCGGCCTGTGGCTGGGGCCTGTATCGCCTTGAGAAAATCGGCCGGTTGCGCTCGACTTCCGATCTGACCGTTCAAGGTGTTGGCGAGATTGCGGCTCGCGAGATTGAAAGCCGCCATCGATCGCGGTTCTGGTTTTTTGGCCAGCGCTTCATAGGCGCGAGTCCAGCGAGCGACGGCCGCCGCCGAGGCGGGCTTGGAAAGGGCGCGGGCCATCAGGTTATTGCCGACCACAACGCTAATGGCCGTCACAGGCTCAATCAGGGAGCCGGTCAAGAACCCAGCGGCGGACCCACCCATCATGGTCATGGCAGCGCCATGCCCAGCGGTCCCGGAAGTGTTGGCAAGTTTCCCAGCCTCGATGAATTTCTTGCTTACGGAAGCGATGTCGTTCAGATGCGGGAGAACGTCGCCACTCCCGACATCCTTGAAAAGAAGCGTCTTCCCCCGGTCTGACAGCTTAGCAAAGTCGTTCAGGAAGATCGCCGGATCGAACTCGCCCTTGCGATTGACCCCAAGACGAGAGATCGCCGTCGAGGCAACATCCTGCCATGCCTCTTTCGGCACAGCCGCACGCGCCATCGTTAGCGCCTTCAAATCCCCCGTAGGGCCGTTGCTCGCCATTCGAACAAGCGCGGTCGAAATGCCCTCACCGCTTCGATCTGACCCAAGGGCCTTGGCGATGTTGTCTTTCCATTCCTCGGCAAACTTGTTCATCGCATTCGCGCGATTGAACGCGGCGGTCGCCTTGTCGCCGCCTGTTGCTGCGACGGTAGCCTTCAGATCGTCCGAAAGCGTGCCATAGATGCGGCGCAGTTCGCCTTGCGACATCCCCTCTGGGAAAACGCCAGTATCGAGCATCTCGCCAACGCGCGTGCGTAGATCCTTCACGCCGGCATAAGTCAGTCCCTCCGGACGTTCGATCCCGCCAAACACGGTCTTCACGGCCTTGCCGGGGTCGGCCTCGCCAGACGCGAAACGCCGCGCCACAATGTCGTCAACGGCCGCGCGCGTTGCGCTCAGCGGCCGTGTAGCGTTGAGATCAACCAGCTTGTCGACTTCATCATACGCCTCGCCGATGCGCTTCTTGATGGTCGGCTTGAAGTACGTTTCAATCCCCGACTTGAAACCCTGCCCGGCCGACATCGCGTCCGCAGCGCCGCCAGCCTTTTCGACCGCCGCACCAACCGCATCTCCCGTTTGTCGAACTGCTGTTTCGATCCCTTCGCGCATAGGACCGCCGCCCGGCATTCGGTTGGCAACTTGTCCCATGAATTTCGTGATCGAACTGTCGGTCCCAATCGCCCGAGGAAGATCGACGCCGATGTTTCGTGCCGCAGTATTTGCCTCCAATTTTGGAGCCATCTGCGGGATGACGCGCTGTGCAGCACCAGCGGCCAGCATACCGCCCGGCGCTGAAGCCAGCGGGCTCGCAGCCGCCAGTTTCGCACTGCGTTCGATCACATCAGGATTGATACGCCCGTCTTCGCCCGTGACCTGCACCTTGCCGGCAGCAACATCGCCCGGCAACGTCGCACCCTCATAGGCCGCCTTAATCATGCCGATGAGAGACACTTTATCCTTCGGCGGGTTCTCCCAAATCTGAACAAGGCGATCCATGACCGCTGCGGGCGGCGCAGCACCAGCGCTAGCGCCTTCCGCGGCCTTTGCGGCCAAAGGCGCGCTCACCCCCTCCCTTGCCGTCCTGAAGTTCTGCCCCGGCTCGTCAATAAAACGCCCGCCGGTATCGGCCAAAGCTTCTGCCGGCGGGCTAGGTGCCTGCGGTGAAGAGGAGGAAGCCGCAGGAGGGAGGAGGTCATCGAACAAGCCAACCTGACGGCGGGCCTGCGAACTCATGTCGGTCGAACGCGCGCCGTCATAGCGCTGCGCAAATGATCCTGTAGCGTGGTTCGGCTCAATCCCACCCGGCAGCGAAGTCCACGTCCCGGAGAGATACCGGCCGATACCCGCAATAGCCTGCGGGTTGCCTTGCGCTTTCTCCAGATCGGCCGTGAGATCGCGGCCAGTCTTGGTCTTGTACGTCTTGTTGGCGAGATGCCACGCACCAGCGTCTTGGCTTTCCGGCGAGAAGTCCGGCAATCCGGCCTCGCGCTTCACCTCGTCCCACGTCGACCCGAGAAACTGATACCGGCCCGCGGCCGATGAAGTCTTGCCTGCGTTCGGTCCGCTCGTGATCGGCACAGGCTTGCGCGGATGGTCCGCATAGCCTTCGAACTGCCCGCCGCCGTACATCGTGTTGTAGCCCGGCGATTCTGACCCTGCGATCGTATCGAGCAACGCGCGGCCGACCGCCGGGATTGGCGCTCGCTCGCTCTGTTTCGGGATGAGATCGTCAAAGAGGCCCATCAGTAGATCGCGCCTGCCGAGCTGTTGCCTTGGGGCAAATCGAGGCCAATGGCCTGAAGACGCTGGCGCACGGCGTTCGCATCCGCCCCGCCCTGAATGGCCTTCATGGCTTCAGCAACGGTCGCCTGCGGGTTCGCGCGCGCGGCCGTGATGGTTTCCTTGTTCTTCCATGACGCCGCCTGTGGCTGAGGCTGAGCTTGTGGCTGGTTTCGCTTTGGGGCCGGGTTCGGGACAACGTTGCCCTTTTCGTCAAAGGTGTTGTCCGGCCGATAGCCGGGTCCTGCCGCCGCTGCGATGCCGCGAATGGCTTCAATGCGGTTGGCGCGCTTCTGCGCAAGCTTCTCGGCAGAGTCGCCCGGCTGCGGAAAATACTGCTGCGTCGCGTTCGCAAATTCAGTGGCGGCGATTGCCGCGCCCGACTCTCGCCGGAGCACGGCGTTGATGAAGTCGCGCTGGGCCTGATCGAACTTCTGGAAATTGTCGCTGACGAGGAAGTTGCCTGCGATGGGGACGCGAGCCATCCCCTGTTGTTTCAAGCTGGTCGCCGCCTCGACTACTGACGGATCGCCAAGAATCTTCTCCGCATTGAACATGCGAGACGAATAGAGCGCCGCTTTGGACTGCTCATCGTTCATCCTGCCTTGCGCGAAAGGATTGGCAGGCGTGTCCGAAACTCCTTCGATCTTCGGCGCCGAAACTTCCGATGTGGCCTTGTTGATGCGAACGAGACGCTTCCCGCCCTGCCCGTCATCGATCTCGCGGTAGTCGTATCCGCGCGCGGCCTCTGCCGCCTGCTGGGCCTGAAGCGCAAACGACCGATCGACATTACCCTGCGCGCGGTTCGCTTCCTGCTGGCGAAAGCCGAAATCGCGGTCGTCGCGGCGATTTGCCAACGCGAGTTGCGCAAGAGACAAGTTGGCCGGGAGGCCCTGCTGTTGGAGATATTCTTGCGTCTGCGCACGGTCGCGCGACTGCTGGTAAATCTGCCCCAGATTGCCGAGCGACGTGAAGTCGACTTCAGGAACGATAGAGGCCATTTACCAGCCCCATTTGTTTTGCATGAACGCCGACGACGGAACGGCCGCGGAAGCCGCACTGCCAAGCCCGCCCGCACCACCGGCCGCCAGCGATGCCAGATTGAGCCCCAGCCCCACCGTGTTCTTCCATCCCGCCAGATCGGCCGCCGCCTCGTCCCCATACGTCTTGCCGATCTGCGGCGCGAGGTTCATGTCGGCCGCGTTGATCGAATTGTTCGCCCCGATAGTATTGTTCGCGAGCGCGCCGCCCTCGCCCGTGTCGATCCCGGCGAGGCCGCCGTAATACTGGCTGGCGAGATTGGAGAGCGCGCTACCCTGCCCGGTCGCAACACCCGCCTTGTTCGCACCCGCGTTCGCAAGGAGCGAGGCGCCTGTGGTGCCGAGCGAGGCGAGGTTGCTGTTGATACCTGCGTTGCCCGTCGCCGCGCCCTGCGTTGCCGCAAGCTCGTTCTGGCCAAGACCCTGGAGGCGAGAAAGCCAGCCCTGAAAGTCGTTGTTCGCCGCATCGGTCGCATAGTTCACCGCGGCCTTCGACGTGTTGCCGCCAACAAGCTGGCCCGACGCATTGGCGAGACGTGCGAGCGAGCTGATGCCAGAGTTGACCGTGTTTTCGTAGCCCAGCGATGGCGTGTAGGCGTCCCGCGCGCGGTTAGTGCCCTCAGCGCCGTTGATGCCGAGCGCATCCGAATAGAGGCTGGCGCCCTGTCCGGCGCGCGCCGCAAGATCGGAAAGCGACTGATACGCCCCGCCGCCCGCCGTCAGGTCGTTGCGAGCCTGCGAAAGCTGTCCAAGCGCGCCCTGCGTGCCTTGATCCAGGTATCCGAGCGCCTGACCGCCGGCCGTGTTAATCGCGCCAGTGGACGCACCATAGCCCGTGCCGAGGTTGCCGCGCGCGTTGCCGAAGCCCGCCTGAAGCTGGCCCGCAGCCGTGCCCGCGGCCGTGTTCGTGCGATTGGCAACATTGCCCTGCGTCTGTTGCAGGAGCGCGCGATTGTCACGCGCTGCCTGTTCGGCGCTGTCACCAGTAAAGAGGTCCCAGAGTGCGATGACACGTACTCCTTATGCTGTGCGCATGAACTCGCCATGAAGCCGTTGCTCGGCTTCGCGACGTGCCGCGACTGCATCTTTGAAAATCTTGAAGCGCCCTAACTGGCGCTGCCGTTTGCCGAGCCCGATGTAGGCCTTCCACGACTGATGGCGTGCTTCCCAGCAGACACCCTTGACGCCGCTCGTGTTGTTTCGCGGCACGCCCGTGTTGCACCGGTTCTTGCTATTGTCGGCGGCACGCAAGTTCGCCAACTGATTATTCAGGCGGTCGCCGTCGATATGATCGATCTGGTCTTCTGGATCAGCACCAGTCTGAAGCTTCCAGATGATGCGATGAACGAGGAAATACGAACGACCAACACCAACCGTGAGGTAGCCCTTCCGGCCAACCGTCCCCCCGCTGGGGCGCCAATCTTGATACGCTGGGCCTGAGAATGAGGTTGAACGCGCCAGATCAGCGCGCCAGTTGTCGGCGTATAGGCAAAGAGGTGCCGCAGCACTTCCAATGAAGGAAGCGCTTTCAAATCAGATCGGCGCATGATGTTACGGCGGCTCCAATTCTGTCAGCGCAGCTTGAACGCGCTCGGCCCAGCGATCCCACTCACGCTGTTTCGACACGAACTCGCGCGAGGGGCGGCCGTCCGGCTCGGCAATGCGAGCGGTTGGCGAAAGAGGCTGAGGAACGGGGATGAGCGGGAGGGTGTAGGGCATTAGGCCGCCCTCACCTCAACAGCCCGCATCGTGGCGCCCAAGAACGTCGCGATCACAGGATCGGACACACGCACCCGGAACCGAATGCCCTTGCCCTTGGTCATGCCGCATCGGCTCACACGCACAAGCTTGCCGTATTCGCCCTGCTTGCCGAGCTTGCGATGGACCTCGTTGCCCCACGTCGCGCCGCCGTCGAGCGACCACGAGATCATTGCGGCCGGGTCTGTCTCGATGGGATCGGCGCCAGCCGCATTCCCCTGCCCCGCCACGAAGTCGAAACAAACGTCAGACACCGCAAGCCGCTCTGGGAATTTCGCGTTGTCGCCGCTGATCATTTCGCTGACCAGCGCATCGCCAAACTCGAAGCGATAGGTGTTATCGACAGACGCAAGCTTGCCGGTCGTGTCGTCTCCGACGATCCAGCGATCAAAAGCCCGAACCGACCGCCGCGCACGCCAGTCATTCCGGCCATACGACGCCCGCTCGTTCCATTCGCCCGTCGTGGCGTTTCGTTCCCACGTCCACTCGCCCGGAGATGTGATGGCCCAAATCGCGTTCTGGCCATCCATGTAGACGCAGCACTCGATCAGCGATCGATCCGCAGCCGACGCGATGGCGCGCACCACGTCTTCATTCCCGACCGGCACAGGCGAATAGCCCGAAAGCTGGTACGGGATATTGTCTTCCCCGACCCAGAACAGTTCGCCGATCCACCCTTCCTCAAAGCCCGCAACCGCGTGCGTGCCGATGATGCCGCGCGGGATTTCGATCTTCTTGTATTCGAATGGGAACGGGCTCGCGCCAGTCTCCTCGTAGACCTTGATGGCCTTGTCACCGAATGCGAACAGTTCGCCGCGGAAGTAAACCACCCGCCGGCCGGTCATCTGCGTGGACTGGAATGAGTCGGATTCGACCGTGACGGCGTTGAGGTCAGTCGCCCAAAGCTCACCCGAGCCCGTCAGGCCGACGATATAGCCGTTTGCACTCGCCACGCTGATCACTTTCCAGCACAGTGGGATCCGAAGCTTGGAATTCACGTGACTTGAAGTCGCGGC
>JADMIO011000863.1_pt1 | contig 12043 bp, 6 predicted proteins | sample 8958161 | NCBI WGS metagenome assembly JADMIO01 (sample SAMN16585339, study PRJNA669376) | soil metagenome | isolation source: Crop rotation soil | place: USA: Cullars Rotation, Alabama | collected 2011
CGCGACAACTTGTCCACGTGGAATTCTAAGCTTAGGATCCCAATGTGCTGGAAAGCCAGATGATCCGCTTGCCGTCAGGCGAGAAGAACGGCCCGCCATCGTACCCGGGCACGTTCGTCAGCCGCGTCTGACCCGAACCATCCGCGCGCATGATGTAAATCTCGGCGAAGTAACTCGGATCGACTTCGAGCTGCTTCTGCTCCTCGGCGCTCAACGTGCGGTTGTATGCATCGCGCATCGAGGTGAAGACGATCCACTGCCCGTCAGGCGAGTAACTGCCTTCCGCGTCGTAGCCGCGCGCGTTCGTGAGACGCGTGTAGGTCGGCGCACCGCCATTCGCACCCGGCTTGTACGAGTAAATCTCGAACTCGGGGTCGTAGTCCCACGAGTAACGGCGCGTCTTGCCCGAGGCGCGGAAGTCGAGCTCTTCCTTCTGATACTGCTTCGACTTCGGATCGTGATGCGTCGACGCGAACTCGATCTCGTTGGTGCCGGGCCTGAAGAACGAACAGGTCGTCTTCCCGTACCCGGGCGAGATGCGCGTCGTGTCGCCGGTCGTCATGTCGAGCGAATAGATCTGGTAGAACGGGTTGCCAGGCTCGCGCTCGCTCTGAAAGACGAGCTTCTTGCCATCCGGCGCCCAGTACCCTTCGCCCGCGCGCCGGCCTTCGACGGTCAGGCGGCGTATCCGGGTAAGAAAATCCACCTCGTGATTCGGCGTTGACTGGGCCGCAAGCGCTGTGGTCAGAGCGGCCACGCCAACGCCGGCGAAGATCAAGCGTTTCATCGCGCAAAGGGTAGCATTGATCCGTGCGCCTGTCCGCGCTCCGCAACCTCTCGCTGCGCGACTGGTTCATCGCCGTCGGCGGCGCATTCATCATCGTCACCGTCGTCATGGTCCTCGTCTGGACCGGCCGCCATGCCGTCGCCATTTACCGGCTCAATCGCGGCGTCGGCGGCACGACCTTCTACGACGCGGCCGGGCGGCCGTGGTTCGCGCTCGACGAGCAGCGGAAGGACGTCCCCTTCGAGCAGATTTCGCCGCACTTCAAGGATGCGGTGATCTCGGTCGAGGATCACCGTTATTACGCGCACTTCGGCATCGATCCGATCGCCATCACGCGCGCGGCAGTCTTCAACCTGCGCTCGAGCGGCGAGATGCAGGGGGGCAGCACGATCACCCAGCAGCTGGCGCGGACGCTCTATCTGTCGAATGCGCGCACCTTCGCCCGCAAGGCACAGGAAGCGGCGCTGGCGGTGATGCTCGAAGTCTTCCTGAGCAAGAAAGAGATCCTCGAGCTCTATTTCGATCGCGTCTACCTGAGCGGCGGCGTCTACGGCGTCGAGTCGATGTCCGAGAAGCTGTTCGGCAAACACGCCTCCGACCTGACGCTCGGCGAGGCGGCCATGATCGCCGGCATCATCCGCGCGCCCGCGTCGTATTCGCCGTGGACGCATTTCGACGCCGCACGCCGCCGCAGCTTCGTCGTCCTGCAGCGGATGCGCGAGGAAAAGAAGATCACGCCCGCGCAGGAGCAGGCGGCACGCGCCGAGCAGATCCACATCAAGCCGCTGACCTCGGTGTCGAACGCGCGGCAAGGTTACGCGAAGGAATTTCTGCGCCAGCAGTTCCGCGACATCTACGGCGGCGACAACCCGCCGGACTGGAAGGTTCACACCAGCTTCGTTCCCGAGATCCAGGACGCCGCGGAGGCGGCCGTACGCAACGGGCTCCGTGCCCTTGGCGGCGGCAACGGCCTGCAGGCGGCGCTCGTCGCGCTGGAACCGAACAGCGGGAACATCCTCGCGATCGTCGGTGGATCGGATTTCTCGGTGACGCCGTACAACCGCGCGGTGCGCAGCAAGCGGCAACCGGGCTCCGCGTTCAAGCCGTTTGTCTACTCCGTCGCCCTTGGAAACGGCATGTCGCCGGTCTCGACGCTGAGCGGCATCAGGCAGGTCGCCGTCAGCGCGCCCGAAGGTGTCTGGATTCCCCGCGACGAGCGCGCCAGCGAAGAGGACACGCTCACGCTGCGTGAAGCGCTGCTCGAGTCGAACAACGCCGCCGCGGTGCTCCTGCAGCAGCACGTCGGCTCGCGTCCTGTCCTTCGACTGGCCAACGATCTCGGCGTGCGTGATCAGCCTGATGTGCCGTCGCTCGCGCTCGGCAGCGGCCTCGTGACGCCGCTCGATCTCACCGCCGCATACGCCGTGTTCCCGACGCTCGGCTATCGCGTGAAGCCGCGCGGCGTGATCGACGTCGAGAACGCGGACGGCGAACGCGTGCATCGGACGAACATCGAGACGGACCAGGTGCTCGACCCGCAGGTCGCCTTCCAGATGCTGACGATGCTCGAGGACGTCGTCGACCGCGGCACCGGCGCCGCGGCGCGGCGCCTCGGCGTGCACGGTGCCGTCGGCGGAAAGACCGGGACGACCAACGACTATCGCGATGCGTGGTTCGTCGGCTTCAATTCGGCTGTCGTGGTCGGCGTGTGGGTCGGCTACGACCAGCCCGAGCGGATTCGCGTCGGCGGGACCGGCGCGCGCGTCGCCCTGCCTATCTGGGCGGACTTCATGCGCCGCACCGCGCAGCGGCTGCCCGCGCACGCCTTTCAGCCGCCCGGCGACATGCGCACGCAGGAACTGTGTCACGTCTCCTACCTGCGGCCGGTCGAAGGCTGTCCGACCTATGTGGAGTATTTCAAGGACGGCGACGATATTCCTTCACGCCTCTGCACCATCCACCAGGGCAACATCAAACAGCGCGTCCAGCGCGCGGTGCAGGGGATCTTCGGCGCCATCGGTCGCGGCCTGAAGGGCATCTTCACAAAGTAAGATCAAGGGCGTGCACCGCCCCTCCGGCACATTCGAGTCGATGGTCCTGCAGAACATCGACGAGATCATCTTCACGCTGCATCCCGTCGGGGAGAAAGGTGCGGCGCTCGACTTCGTGAGCGTGCGCGTCATCGACGTCCTCGGCTACACCCCCGACGAAATGATCGCGCTCGGCAACACCATCATCCATCCCGCGGACCTCGACAACGTTCAGCAGAAGACGCGCGAGGCGTTCCGCAGCTCCGCGACGACGACCTTTCAGTACCGCATCAAGCATCGCGACGGACAGTACCTCTGGTTCGAGAACCGGTTGCGCGGCATCGCGTCACAGGGATCCGCTGGTCCGACCGTGTTTGGCGTGGCGCGTGACATTTCCGATCGCCTGCAGGTGGAGGATGGGCGGCGCCGGGACGAAGAGGACCTGCAGCAGGCACACAAGATGGAGGCGCTCGGCCGCCTCGCCGGCGGCATCGCGCACGACTTCAACAACCTGCTGACGACGATCGGCGGCAATGCCAGCTTCGTCCTCGAATTGCTGCCGGCCGGCGAGAGCACGACACGCGACGCGCTCGGCGACATCCTCGCCGCCTGCGATCGCGCCGCGCGCTTCACGCGCCAGCTGCTCGCCTTCAGCCGCAAGCAGGTGCTTCGTCCCGAGCCGCTGCAGATGGGAACGGTGATCGGCGACATGCAGCAGATGCTGTCGCGTCTGCTCGGACCCGAGTATCAGCTGAATGTCCGGCTCGCGCCGGACCTGCCGCCGATTGCGTCGGATCGCGGCCAGATCGAGCAGGTGCTGCTCAATCTCATCGTCAACGCGCGCGATGCCATGCCGGCCGGCGGGCCCATTTCGATCCGCGCGCGCCTGACGGCCGCTGCCGATGCGGACGCCCTCTCGCGGATGCCGTCACACCCGGCGCAGGCCGTGGTCCTCGAAGTCGCGGACCAGGGCGGGGGCATTCCGGCCGAGATCCGCGAGCGCATCTTCGAGCCGTTCTTCACGACGAAGGGCCAGGGCAAGGGGACGGGTCTCGGGCTGGCGGTGGTCTACGGATTCGTGCAGCAGAGCGGCGGCCACGTCGAACTGGCCAGCAGCGCCGGCGGAACGACCTTCAGCATCTTCCTGCCGCCCGTCTCGGCCAGCCATCCGGCCGTGGCGATGGCAGCACCCGCCATTCTGGTTGACGACCGGCCGCTGACCGTCATGGTCGTGGACGACGACCCGGGCGTGCGGCACCTGGCGTCGGCGATGCTGCGCCGCGCGGGTTACACGGTGATCGAGGCGAGCGACGCCGCGGAAGCGGAGCGTCTCGCCGGCGAACAGACGAGCACCATCGACGTGCTGCTGACGGACATAGTCATGCCGGGTATCCGTGGCCCTGAGTTGGCGCAGCGGCTGCGCACGAGCCGACCGATGCTGCGCGTCGTCTATATGTCGGGATATCGCGACACCGAACCGCTGGCCGACGTGCAGCGTGGCGAAGCGGTCTTTCTCGCCAAGCCCTTCGTGCGCGCGGCTCTTCTCGGAGCGGTCGCGCCGCTGGCGAACCGTGAAGGGCGGATCGCGCGTCCAAGGTAAAATCGACAACTTATGCGTAGCTCGTTCGTTTGGCTCCTTGTCTGTACCGCCGCGGTTGCCGCCGCCTGCAACCGCACGGGGGCAGAGGGCCCTGGTGGCGGCGGCGCCGCGGGGGGCGGCCGCGGCGGCGCCTTTCCGGCGATGGACGTCAAGACCGTCACCGTGACGCCGAAGCCGATTCCGCAAACCAGCGAATTCGTCGCCACTGTCAAATCCCTGCGCTCGACGAACATCCAGCCGCAGGTCGAGGGTTTCGTCCGCCAGATCATGGTGATGGCGGGCGATCGTGTGCGGGCGGGGCAGCCCCTCGTGCAGATCGACCCGGAGAAGCAGCAAGCGACCGTCGCCACGACGCAATCGCAGCGCGCGTCGCGCGAAGCGGATCTCGAGCTTGCCCGCCAGCAACTGGCCCGCTCACAGAAGCTGCTCGATGCCGGCGCGATCAGCCAGGCGGAGCTCGAACAGGCGCAGACCGCGGTGAAGACCGCGCAGGCGCAGCTCGATGCCGTCAATTCGCAGATTCGCGAGAACCAGGTGCAGCTCTCCTACTACCGCGTGACGGCGCCCGCTGAAGGGGTCGTCGGCGACATCGCAGTGCGCCAGGGCGATCGTGTGACGCCGCAGACGCTGATCACCACGATCGACGCGCCGGAAGGCCTCGAGGCCTACATCAACGTGCCGCTCGAACGCGCGACGCAGCTGCGCCCCGGGCTCAACGTGCAGCTGCTGGACATGGACGGCAACGTCATCGCGATGAACCCCATCACTTTCATCGCCCCGCGCGCAGACGATGCGACACAGACGATTCTCGTCAAGTCCACGCTGCAGCATCGGCCGCCGGGCGTCCGCGTGCAGCAGTTCGTGCGCGCACGCATCGTCTGGACCGAGGAGCCGACGCTCGCCGTGCCGGTCATCGCCGTCAATCGCATCAGCGGGCAGTATTTCGTGTTCGTCGCCGAGGAAGGGCGCGGCGGCATGGTCGCGCATCAGAAGCCGATTACGGTCGGCGACCTCGTCGGCGACAGCTATATCGTCCGCAGCGGCATCAAGGAAGGCGAAAAGCTGATCGTCTCGAACCTCCAGAAGCTGCAGGACGGCGTGCCCGTCAAGCCCGAGGCGTGAGCCCTGAGGCCTGATTCCTGATGTTTGTCGATACCTTCATCCGCCGTCCGATTCTCGCCACCGTCTGCTCGCTCGTCATCGTCCTCGCCGGGGTGCTCGCCATCCCGCGCATGCCGATCGCGCAGTACCCGCAGGTGGCGCCGCCGACGGTAAGCGTCGTCGCTATCTACACCGGCGCGAACGCCGAGACCGTCGAAACCGCCGTCACCACGCCGCTGGAGCAGGCGATCAACGGCGTCGAGGGGATGCTCTACATGACCTCCTCGAGCACCAACAGCGGCGCCAGCTCCGTGGTCGTCACCTTCGATTCCTCGCGCGATCCGGATCTTGCCGCCGTCGACGTGCAGAACCGCGTCAACCAGGCGCTCGGACGGCTGCCGGCGGAAGTTCGTCAGCTCGGCGTGACGGTGCAGAAGTCGGCGACGAACTTCGTCATGGCCGCCGGCGCCTACTCCGATCAGGGCCAATACGATTCGCTGTTCCTGTCCAACTACATCGACGTCTACGTCAAGGACGCGCTGAAACGCGTGCCCGGCGTTGCCGACATCTTCATCTTCGGCGCGGGCAACTACTCGATGCGCATCTGGCTGGATCCCGCGCGCCTGGCGGCGCGGCATCTCACCGCCAGCGACGTCGTCAACGCGCTGCGCGAGCAGAACGTCAACGTGGCGGCGGGCAGCGTCGGCGATTCGCCTGCACCCGCCGGCCAGACGTATCAGCTCAGCGTCCGTGCGACCGGGCGCCTCCACGAAAAGTCCGAATTCGAAAACATCATCGTCAAGGCGGGGAATGAGGGCGCGCTCGTCCGCCTCGGCGACGTCGCCAACGTCGAACTCGGCGCGGAGAGCTACGGCAACGTTCTGCGGTTCCAGGGGCGTCAGGCCGTCGGCTTCGGCGTCATCGCGCTGCCGACCGCCAACGCGCTCGACGTCAACAACGGCGTGATGGCGGAGCTCGCGCGGCTGTCGAAATCGTTCCCGCCGGGACTGCAGTATGCGGTCGCCTTCGACACGACGACGGTCGTCCAGGAATCGATCAACGAGGTGCTGAAGACGCTGGCCATTGCCGTGGCGCTGGTCGTCCTCGTGATGTTCCTGTTCCTGCAAAGCTGGCGCGCCACGCTGATCCCGACGCTGACGATGCCGGTTTCGCTCATCGGTGCGTTCGCCTTCGTGCACCTGCTCGGGTTCTCGATCAACACGCTGACGCTCTTCGCCATCGTGCTGGCGACGGGGATCGTGGTCGACGATGCCATCGTCGTCATCGAGAACATCGAACGTCACGTGCAGGACTACAAGAAGGACGCGCCCCAAGCGGCGTCAGATGCCATGGGCGAGGTCTTCAGCGCGGTCATCGCCACGGCGCTGGTGTTGATCGCGGTGTTCGTCCCCGTCGCGTTCTTCCCGGGTACGACCGGGCGCCTGTATCAGCAGTTCGCGGTGACGATTGCCTTTGCCGTCGCCATTTCCGCGTTCAACGCGTTGACGTTGACCCCCGCGTTGTCGGCGTTGCTGCTCCGGCACGCGGAGTTGGGGAAGGGCTTCTTCTTCGGCGCGGTCGAGCGCGTCATCCACCGCGGTACCAACGGTTACGTGTGGACGGTGCGTGGACTCATGCGCGTGCGCTGGCTCATGGTCGTCGTGTTCGTTGGTCTGCTCGGCGCGACCTATTTCGTCTACACGCGGTTGCCGCAGTCGTTCTTCCCCGAAGAGGATCCCGGCTACCTGATGACCATCGTGCAGGCGCCGGCCGGCGCGTCGCTGCAGTACACGGCGAACGTCACGCAGCAGGCCGAGGGGATTCTCTCGAAGGTGCCGGAAATCGAAGCCGTGTTCTCGGTCGCCGGGTTCAGCTTCGCCGGAAGCGCGCCGAATCAGGGGCTGATCTTCGCCAAGCTGAAGGACTTCGATCAGCGGCCCGGCGATGAGCATCGGCTACCCGCGATTCTGGGGCGGCTGCGCGGCCAGCTGTTCGGGATTCAGAACGCGTTCGTGATTCCGTTCGCGCCACCCGCCATTCAGGGACTCGGCGCCTTCGGCGGATTCACGTTCGAGGTGCTCGATCAGGGTGGTGGCACCAACATTCAGAACCTGCAGGGCGCGGCGTTCGGCTTGATCGGCGCCGCGCAGAAGTCGACGCGCGTCACGGGACTCTTCAGCGCGTTCACCGCCAACGATCCGCAGCTCGCGGTCGACATCGATCGCGAGAAGGCGCGCAGCCTCGGCCTGCCGATCAGCGAGATCACCAACGCCATGCAGATCTATCTCGGCTCGGCGTACGTGAACGATTTCGACTTCAACAACCGCGCCTATCGCGTCTACGTGCAGGCCGACAAGCAGTATCGCGCCGATCCGAAGGCCCTCGGCCAGTACTACGCGCGCACCAACAACGGCGACATGGTGCCGCTGGCCAGCGTGGTGCGCGTACGCGAGACGACGGGTCCGCAGGTGATCAGTCATTACAACCTGTTCCGTTCGGCGGAGATCAACGGATCCGCAATGCCGGGCACCAGCTCCGGCCAGGCGCTTCAGGAGATGGAGAACCTGGCGGGACGCGCGCTGCCGCAGGGATTCGGCTACGCCTGGTCGGGGATTTCGCTCGAGGAGATCAAGGCGGGACGGCAGTCGGCCTACATCTTCGGGATTGCGATCCTGCTCGTCTATCTGACGCTCGCCGCCCAGTACGAGTCGCTGGTGCTGCCGTTCATCGTGCTGCTCGGCGTTCCGCTGGCCGTGCTCGGCGCGCTGTCGGCGCAGTGGCTGCGCGGCCTGCAGAACGATCTGTACTGCCAGGTCGGTCTCGTCATGCTGATCGGCCTTGCCGCGAAGAACGCGATTCTGATCGTGGAGTTCGCCGAACAGCTTCGCCGCCGCGGCATGTCGATTATCGATGCGGCCATCGAAGCCGCGCGCATCCGGCTGCGGCCCATTCTCATGACCTCGCTCGCCTTCATCCTCGGCGTAATGCCGCTGGTGTTCGCCTCCGGAGCAGGGCAGGAAGGCCGGCACTCCGTCGGCACGGCCGTCGCGGGCGGAATGTTCTTCGCGACGTTCCTCAACGTGCTGTTCATTCCGATTCTCTATGTGGTCATTCAGACGCTGCGTGGCAGTGGCCCCGGGCCGGCACCCGTCGACCGCGCAACCAGCCATGCATAACCACGAAGGCGCCCTCCGGGCGCACGCCATGAAGCACACGAAGACCCTGACCTTGTTTTCATCGTGGTCTTCGTGTTCGCCGCACGGCCTTCGTGGTTTTGCTGTCGCGGCGATTCTGCTCGTCGCGGCGAATTCAGTTCAGGCGCAGGCGCTCGAACGACTCACGTTCCAGCAGGCCATCGACCGCGCCATCGCCAACAATCCGACGGTCGCGGAGGCGACGACGGGCATCATGCGCGCGGAAGCGATTCTGCAGCAGACGCGCTCCTCGTCGCTGCCGACGTTCAACGCGTCGCTGGCGACGAATTTCACGAACCCGGTGAAGTTCGACACCGGCAGCGGCACCGCGACGGTCGTGCCGGGCATCCAGACGCAGACGACGCCGCTGCTCAGCGTGCCCATCCTGACGCCGGTTGCGTGGGCGCAACGGAATCAGGCCGGCGACCAGGTGATCGTCGCGCAGCAGAACGAGAAGGACGTGCGCCGGCAGGTCGCGGTGGCGGCGGGGCAGGCGTATCTCGCGATCATCGCGCGGCGCCGGGTGCTCGATCTCAACACGCGTGCGCGAGAGAACGCGCAGGCGCATTTCATGTTCGCCAACCAGCGCTTCCAGGGAGGCCTCGGCAGCCGTCTCAACGCGATCCGTGCCGAACAGGAGGTCTTCACCAACGAGACGCGCATCGAGGAGGCGCTGCTCGGGATCCAGCTCGCGCAGGAAGCGCTCGGCGTCCTCGTCGGCGTCGACGGTCCAATCGATGCGGTCGACTATCCGACCTTCGACATCCCGGACGAACTCGGCCAGCTGACGAATCGGACCGACATCCAGCTAATCCTCGCGCGCGAGGCAGCGGCGCAGCGCGTCTACAGCGACTCGTGGAAGGATCGCCTGCCATCGCTGACCTCGGCGTTCACGCCGTCGCTGCTCGAGCCGCCCGGCGTGTTTGCGAAGGCGTTCTCGTGGCGTGCGCAGGTCCTCTTCGCCGTGCCGCTCTACGACAGCGGCCTGCGCGCGGGCGAGAAGGCCATGCGCCTGGCGGATCTGAACAGCGTCAAGTTCCAGCGCGCGAATCTCGAGCGTCAGGCGGCGTCGGACATCCGCGTCGCGCGCGACGCCGTGGCCTCGACGACGCGGGCGTTCGCCGCGGCGCAGCAGGCGGCGGACCGCGCCAATCAGGTCGTGATGATCACGGACGTCGCGTTCCGTGAAGGCGCATCGACCAATATCGAGGTGCTCGACGCGCAGCGGCAGGCCCGCGACGTCGAGACGCAGGCCGCCATCGCCGAGGACGCCCTCAAGCGCGCGCAGCTCGATTTGCTGGTTGCCCTCGGTCGTTTCCCGCAATAACGCGCAATAATGACAACCTTGAGTCGCCCCATCACCCGAGTCGTACTCCCGCACGACTGATCACCGGAGCCGTACTTCAGAACGGGGCGTCACCGGAGTACGACTCCAGGCCCCCGCGGGGGTCCGAAATCCGCTACAATCCGCCGCAGTCTCCGGACAACCAATGCTGCGGAATCTGCACGTTTGGCGCTGGCAGATTTGTTGCTGCCCGCGCGTGACCAACGTGGTCCCTCCGATTGCGCTTGTACTCGCCGCCCTGGCGTGGCTGGCCATGGGGCAGACGTGCGTCTACGCGCAAGCCGGCCCCACACCGCCGATCGTCCAGCAAGCCGGCGACGTGAACGTGCTGATCAAATCGCAGTACCGGCGACTGACGTTTCCGCAGGGAATCCAGCGGATCGCCGTCGGCGACACGGAAATCCTCTCCGCCGAGGTCATTTCCACGCGCGAAGTGCTGCTCCTGGGACGACAAATTGGGCGCACGACGCTGATTGTCTGGTTCACGAATGGAACTTCCACGGAGTATCGGTTCTCCGTGGAGCGGGATCTCTCGGTCCTCGAACGGGCCCTCAAGAGCGTGAACCCCTCCATCGCCGTCGAGAGCGCGCCCGACCGCGATGCGCTGATCCTGACCGGCAACGTGCCTGACATCAACGCTTCGCTCGCGGCGGAAGCGATTGCACGCAATTATCTGGATGCGGGCAACACCCGCACCGGCGGCGCGCAGCCGCTCGTCGCGACGCCGCCCGGCCCCGAGCCACCCGCCGCGCCGCCGGCACCCGGCGCTGCAGCACCAGCGGCCGCACCGAACGCCGCGCCGACACAACTCCAGGGCGGCGTGCCGACCTCGGGCACCGTCATCAACCTGATTCAGCTCCAGAACCTGCCGCCGCTTCCCGAACAGAAGATCGGCGACGCGATCCGCCAGGTCGGCGGCCAGGACGTCACGATTCGCCGCGTGCAGCGCGGCAACATCCGCGACGACGCCCGCGACACGCTCGTCCTCGAAGGGCGCGTGCCGAACCAGATCGCGCTCGTGCGCGTGCTGACGCTCGCGGCGCGGCTCTTCGCGAACCAGACGATCAGCGCGGAAGACATCCGCGTGCTCGCGGACGAGGGCGGCGCGCTGTCGGATCAGGCGTCGGCCGCCGCGTCGAGCGTGCAGACGCAGCTTGGCGGCGGCGCGACCTCGTCGCTCTTCGGTGGCGCGCGTGGCGCACGCCTCACGAATCAGATTCGGACGAACCTGGGCCGCGCGAAGGCGATCGAGGCTGCCGGCGGACAGATCCTCTCCTTCATCGAGGTCGAGGATCTCCCGCAGGTGCGCGTCGACATCCGCCTGTGGGAAGTGAACCGCACCAAGCTGCGCGCGCTCAACCCGAACGCCGCGCTGCTGCTGTCGGACTTCCGGCAGCCGTCGCTCAATCCCGCGCAGTCCGCGGCGCTCGTGCAGGGCGATCAGGCCGCACGCGTCGGCGCAGCTGGTGCCGCGATTCAGAATGTGCTGTCGTTCCTCAACGGCACGTTGCTGAACGAGCTGCAGTATTCGGGCGCGCACATGGCGATCGATGCGGCGCTCTCGTTCCTGGAACGGAACGGCGTGGCGCAAACGGTCTCCTCGCCATCGCTCACCGTCCTCTCGGGCGAGCTGGCGCAGGTGCAGGTCGGAGGAGAGATCCCGGTGCCGAGCGCCTTCTCGCCGGCGTTCGGCACGACGCAGGCCGGCGCCGGCGGTCAGCAGAATGCGGGCGCGGTCACGCCGGGTGTCTTCAGCTCCGTTGAATTCGTTCCCTTCGGCGTGCAACTGCAGATTCGTCCGCTCGTCGGAGACGACGGGATGATCACCCTCGATGTGCAGCCGATGGTCGTGACGCCCGATTCGGTGCTGACGGACACGATTCGCCAGGCCACGGGCACCGCGGTTCCGACGACCGCTTTTCAGACGCGCGCACTGCGCACCAGTTCGCGGCTGCTCGACGGACAGGCGCTGCTCATCGGCGGGTT
>JADMIO011478759.1_pt1 | contig 12041 bp, 8 predicted proteins | sample 8958161 | NCBI WGS metagenome assembly JADMIO01 (sample SAMN16585339, study PRJNA669376) | soil metagenome | isolation source: Crop rotation soil | place: USA: Cullars Rotation, Alabama | collected 2011
CCGGCGGCGGGCCCGCCATGCTGAAAGCAGCCGGCGAGGCGGCGCGGGCCGTGAATCCAAAGACCAAAGTGATTGCGGTGACGGTGCTGACCAGCCTGAACGAGACCGATCTGAAAGCGATGGGTGTATCCGGTTCGCCGGGCGAACAGGTGGCCCGGTTGGCGCAACTCACCAAAGCCAATGGCCTGGATGGCGTGGTCTGTTCGGCGCATGAGATCGCGCCTCTGCGTGCCGCCCTGGGCAAGGATTTTATGCTGGTGGTGCCGGGCATCCGGCCGGCCGGGGCCGATCTCAACGATCAGAGCCGGGTGATGACCCCGGCCGAGGCTTACCAGGCAGGAGCCGACATTCTGGTGATCGGCCGGCCCATTACGGGGGCTCCCGACCCCGCAAAGGCAGCCCGGGATATTACCCAAAGCCTAGGTTTTTGAAGGCCTTAGATACCGGTCCCCGCTTTGCTTGATTTCGCTGATGGGGCGGACCATAAGCCCCATCCCATGTCTGCTCTGGTCAAAATCTGCGGCATCAATTCGGCTGGAGCAGCCGATGCGGTGCTGCGCGCCGGGGCGGAATTCGCCGGCCTCAATTTTTTCGCGCAGACACCTCGCCATGTATCGCTGGAACAGGCCGTCGGCCTGGCGGACCGGATGCGCGGCCGGGTGAAGCTGGTGGCCCTGGTGGTGGATGAAGATGACACCGCGTTGGCGCGCATCGCTGAAGCCATCAAACCGGATTTCTTCCAACTGCATGGCAAAGAGACGGTATCGCGCACTGCCCAGATCCGCACCGGCTTCGGCATCCCCGTGATCAAGGTGCTGGCCATGGCCGAGAAAAGCGATTTGCAACAGATTGCTGCTTATGAGCCGGCGGCCGACATGCTGATGTTCGATGCCAAGGCCCCGGACAATGCCGACCGTCCCGGCGGCCATGGCGCAGCTTTTGATTGGCAAATGCTGAAAGGTCTCACCGTGCGCCGCTTCTGGTTTCTGGCCGGCGGCCTCAATCCGGAAAATGTCGGCCGCGCCATCGCCATCAGCGGCGCGCCGATGGTGGATGTGTCCTCAGGGGTGGAGAGCGCGCCCGGCGTGAAAGATGAAGACCTGATTGCCGATTTCGTCACGGCAGCGCATCAGCAGGCAGCGGCATGAGCCCCACGTCCGTGAGTCAGGCCCCCAACTCTTATCGCACGGGTCCCGATCCCAAAGGCCATTTTGGCGCTTATGGCGGGCGCTTTGTCGCCGAGACCCTGATGCCGCTGGTTCTGTCGCTGGAAGCTGCCTACGAAGCGGCAAAAGAGGATCCGTCATTCCAGGCCGAACTGGATGGGTTGCTCAAGCATTATGTCGGGCGCGAAAGCCCGCTTTATTTCGCGGAGCGCCTGACCGAGCATTTCGGCGGCGCCAAAATCTATCTCAAGCGCGAAGACCTTAACCATACCGGCGCGCACAAGATCAACAACTGCCTGGGCCAGATTCTGCTCGCCCGCCGCATGGGCAAAACCCGCATCATCGCCGAGACCGGCGCCGGCCAGCATGGCGTTGCCACCGCCACGGTCTGCGCCCGCTTCGGCCTGCCTTGCGTAATTTATATGGGCGAAGTGGATATCGAACGGCAAAAGCCCAATGTCTTCCGGATGAAACTTCTGGGCGCGGATGTGCGTGCGGTTTCCTCCGGCTCGCGCACCTTGAAAGATGCCATGAACGAAGCGATCCGTGACTGGGTCGCCAATGTCGGGGATACTTTTTACATCATCGGATCCGCAGCCGGCATGCATCCCTATCCCATGATGGTGCGCGACTTTCAGACCGTGATCGGCAATGAAACCAAATCCCAAATGCAGGCGCGCGAAGGCCGTCTGCCGGATCTGGTGACGGCCTGTGTCGGCGGCGGTTCCAACGCCATCGGCATGTTCCATCCGTTTCTGGATGACGCTTCCGTGGAAATTCATGGCGTGGAAGCGGCCGGCGACGGTGTTCAAACGCCGCGCCATGCCGCCACCCTGACCAAAGGCTCGCCGGGGGTGCTGCATGGCTCCCGCTCTTATTTGTTGCAGGATGGCGACGGCCAGGTGATCGAAGCCCATTCCATCTCGGCCGGCTTGGACTATCCGGGCGTGGGGCCGGAACATTCCTGGTTGAAGGATAGCGGCCGCGTGAAATATTTCTCGGCCACAGACAAGGAAGCGTTGGATGCCTTCGTTCTGCTTTCCAAGCTGGAAGGCATTATCCCGGCGGTGGAATCCGCCCATGCTCTGGCGCATGTCGCGCGTATCGCGCCACAGATGAAAAAGGATCAATTGATCGCCGCTTGTCTGTCGGGCCGGGGTGATAAGGATATTTTCTCCGTTGCCGCCCATCTGGGAGAAAAGCTGTGAGCCGCATTGCACAGCGTTTCGCCGAGCTGAAGGCATCCGGCCGCAAAGCCTTTATACCCTTCATCAGTGCCGGCGATCCGGATGCGGAGACCAGCCTCGCCATCATGGAGAAATTGCCGGCGGCCGGCGCCGACATCATCGAATTGGGCATGCCTTTCTCAGATCCCATGGCGGACGGACCGGCGGTGCAGGCGTCTTCGCTGCGCGCCTTGAACGAAGGCGCCAATATGGTTCGCACCCTGGAGCTGGTGAAGAAATTCCGCAAAAGCGACAACAGAACCCCCATCGTGCTGATGGGCTATTTCAATCCCATTCATGCCTATGGCGCGGCGCGTTTCACCAAAGACGCGGCGGCGGCCGGTGCGGATGGTCTGATTGTGGTGGATTTGCCGCCGGAAGAAGACGAGGTGCTGCGGGTCCCGGCCGAGGCGCATGGGCTGGACATTATCCGCCTGGCGACGCCGACCTCGGATGACGCGCGGCTGGCCACCATTCTCAAACATGCCAGCGGCTTTCTTTATTATGTTTCCATCGCCGGTGTGACCGGGACCAAGGATTTCGATTCCTCCCAGGTTGCGGCGGCGGTGTCCCGCATCCGCAAGGCGACCGATCTGCCGGTGGCGGTGGGCTTTGGCGTCAAGACCCCCGCCCACGCCTCCGAAGTGGCGCGCATTGCCGATGCCGTGGTGGTGGGTTCAGCCATCGTGAACCATATCGCGGAAAAGATGGACAAGCCCCGGGCCGAATTGGCGGGGGCGGTGGTGGAACTGTGCCGGTCCCTGGCCGCTTCTACCCATGCTGGCTTCGATAATGAAGTTGGGGGTGATAAGGTGCGGGCATGAACTGGATCACCAATATTGTCCGGCCCCGCATCAAGAAATTGATGGCGGGCAAGACCGGTGGCGGCGATACCCCGGAAAATCTTTGGAAGAAATGCCCGTCCTGCGGCGAAATGATCTTCCATCGCGATCTCGCCGCCAATCTGATGGTCTGCCCCAAATGCGGTTATCACATGCGCATCGGGCCGGCAGAGCGCTTCTCCTACATCTTCGATCCGCATTCCTTTCAGGAGCTGCCGCCCGTCACGGTCAAGCAGGACCCGCTGCTCTTCAAAGCCGAAAAGAAATATGCCGATGAGTTGAAGGCGGCGCGCGCCAAGACGGCCCGGCCGGAAGCCTTAAGCGCCGCGCGCGGCACCATTGACGGCCTGCCGGTGATCATCGCCGTGCAACCCTTCGACTTCCTGGCCGGTTCGCTGGGCATGGGGGTGGGCGAAGCTTTTGTCCGGGCCGTGGAAACTGCCGTGTCCGAAAACCGGCCTTTCATTCTTTTCGTGGCATCCGGCGGCGCCCGCATGCAGGAAAGCGTACTCTCGCTGATGCAGATGCCGCGCACCACCATTGCGGTGGAGATGCTGCGCGAGGCCGGGCTGCCCTATATCGTGGTACTGACCGATCCCACCTATGGCGGCGTCAGCGCCTCTTACGCCATGCTGGGTGACATCCAGATCGCCGAACCCAATGCCCAGATCGGCTTTGCCGGCGCCCGTGTCATCGCCCAGACCATCCGCGAGAAACTGCCGGAAGGCTTCCAGCGGGCGGAATATCTCCTGGCCCATGGCATGCTGGACATGGTGGTGCCGCGCGGCGAACTGCGCCTTACGCTCTCGCGGGTGGTGCATCTGTTGCTGAAAAAACCACGCCCGCGAAACCAGAAACTGCAGCCGCCCGCCAAAAACGGCAACGGCAAGGCTGTTGCGGCGGAATGAACGAAGTACCTCGCAGCACGGCGATCCTGAACCGCCTGTTGCAGCTTCATCCCAAGAAGATCGACCTGGCCCTGGATCGCATATTGCGGCTGCTGGGCCGCCTGGGCAATCCGCAACTGGCATTGCCGCCGGTGATTCATGTTGCCGGCACCAATGGCAAAGGTTCGGCCTGCGCCTTTTCCCGCGCCATGCTGGAAGCGCAAGGGCTGCGCGTGCACATGCATACCTCGCCGCACCTGGTGCGCTTCCATGAGCGCATTCGCATTGCCGGAGAGCTAATTTCCGAAGAAGAACTTTGCGCCACCCTGGAAGAGGTGGAGATGATCAATGACGGCGCCCCCATCACTTTTTTCGAGATCACAAACGCCGCGATGTTTCTGGCTTTTTCCCGCCGCCCCGCCGATGCGGTGGTGCTGGAAGTGGGTCTGGGCGGGCGTTTCGACGCCACCAATGTCATTCCCCATCCGGCCATGACCATCATCCAGCCGGTTGGCCTGGACCATCAGGAATTTCTCGGCAACGACATTGCCACCATCGCGGCGGAAAAAGCCGGCATCATCAAACCGCTTGTGCCGGTGGTGATCGGGCCCCAGGATGAAATCGCCCGCGAAGTCATTTTGCGCCAGGCCGACCGGCTGTCCGCCCCGGTGCTGATGTTCGGCCAGGATTTCCAGTCGCGCCAGGAACATGGCCGTATGGTCTATGAAGATGGATCGGGCCTGCTTGACCTGCCGCTGCCCAAGCTGATTGGCCGCCACCAAGTGGAGAATGCCGGTGTCGCCATTGCCGGCCTGCGCCATGCCATGCTGGACGGCAAAAGCATGGGCTGGGGCGAGGAGGGGGCGATTGAACGCGGGCTGCGCAGTGTGGACTGGCCGGCGCGGCTGCAGCGCCTCAGTCACGGGCCGTTGATTGCCGACGCGCCGGACGACGCCGAAGTCTGGCTGGATGGCGGCCACAATCCCCACTGCGCCGCGGCAGTGTCGCGCGCCATCGCCGATCTGGAAGAAAAGATCGACCGGCCGCTTTACCTGATCTGCGGCATGCTCCGGACCAAGGATGCGGTAGGATTCCTCACCGCCTTTCGCGGCCTGGCGCGGCATGTGGTGACGGTGTCCATTCCCGGTGAAGCCGCCAGCATGGGCGCCGGTGCTTTGTACGACGCGGCGCGGGCGGCGGGGCTGGACGCCGCGCCGGCCGAAGACCTGGAAGATGCCATGCTGCAACTGAATGCCTGGGCCCGGGCGCATGCGCGCGAAACCCCGCCGCGCATTCTCATTTGTGGTTCGCTCTATCTCGCCGGAAAGATCCTGGAAGAAAATGGGTGATGGGCAGACCGGTGAGTCCCTCCGGACGCTGGATCAGACAGCGGTGATGCAATAGTCTGCGGCAGCTGGATGCAATGGTCAGACACCGGCCATGTGCTGGCGAGAGCGATAATAAGCTGAGGAGGAACAGCATGAAAAACACCGCGCTGAAAGTTTTGTTCACGGCGGCGATTTTGGCTCCCGTGGCGGTCACTGCCCAACCCAGGCCGGGAAATCCGACCACGGCCACCGTCATTACCAAGGAGCAATTCGACAAAATCCGCGAAAGCGAAATGCCGCGCGGCCGCGATGAGAATGCAAAGGTGGTCGATATCGGCGATGGCTGGAGCATGGAAGTGGGCGTCATTCATCGCCAATCCACCCGCAATCCGCTGCCCGCGCCGCCGGCAGCCGCCAATCCCGCCGCGGCAGCCGAGCGCACGCCCTGCGGCGAACAGATGGCGACGCCGCCTGCCGACGCCTTCAAGGGCGCGCTCACCCATGACAACCAGACCGAAGGCTATCTGATCACCTCCGGCGGCGGCACGGCCTTCATTGACGGCCACACCATCAATGGCCGTCACAGCACCGCCAATCCGGATGGCGGCCCGAACGGTCCTGGTTGCGGCGGTCTATCGGTTGGATCACGCAAAGTCGAAATGAAAGTCGGCGACGTGCTGATCGTGCCGCCGGGCGTGGTTCATGGCTGGCTGGATATCCCGGACCATGTCGATTATCTCAGCTTCCGCCCATCGCATGGCGTGATGAAAAATGGCTGGGTGAATCCCACCATCGCCGGCAACTGACGCCTCGACATTCCGGCTGCACCATGCCGATGGCGTGGCGCAGCCGGAACAGTCCGGTTAGTTCACCGTCGCTGTTCCATTGAGCAGGGCCGTGGCCTGATCCAGCCGCGTGGCATAGGCTTTCAGCGCCACGGAAGTCAGCACGACATAAACCGGAACATCCTCGAAGCGTTCATCCTCGATCGCTTCGCGCACCCCCGGCATGGTCTTGGCGCCATAGCCGGTGAAGCGGCCGGGGGCATAAATCAAATTCTTATACCAGCCGCGTCCCGGCAAACCCTGTTCCGACAGCAATGTCTGGTCCAGGGACTGCATCAGCGTCAGCAGTTTGGCCCGGTTGGACGCCGATAATTTTGCGCCATTGGCCGCCACGGCCGCATCATAAGCGGCGGCGCTTTTCTTCAATCCGTCCACCGCCTGCTCCAGGGCCGCGAAATCGAAATTCGGCACCGGTTTCAGGGCGGTGGGATCGGCATGCGATTTGCTGGGATCGGCGGCAAGCTCATAGGCTTTGGTCGAAAGCAGCGTGGCCTGGTTTTCCGCAACCCGCCGGCGTTCATCCGCCAGGCTTTTCAACTCGGCGACATATTGCGCCGAGGCATCGGCAAAATCCCCCGCCTGAACGATCGGCAGGTCGGAATCGGCGGCCAGGATCACGGCGCGGCCCACGGTTTTGGCCAGCATGGCGTCATAGACAAAGCCGGGATCCACGAATTTGCTGTGATGCTCGAAGGTGTCGTAGCGGGAATGATAGACGCCGTTGGAATTGCCTTCGCCGCCATAACCGAAATCGATCGTCTCCAGCCCCAGATGCTGCAGGAAGGGGCTGTAATCCGAACCGGAACCCAGTGGTTCAATCGGCATGTTCCTGGTTCTGTCGCCCGCGCGCCGCGCCATGAAACGCATATGATCATCGCCCATGGCCATTTGCAGCTTGGCGCGGCGGCGGTCGGCCACCGGCTTGCCGGTCTCCGGGTCGGTGAGGCCGGCCATCACCTGGCCGGCGAATTGCTCCAGGTCCTCGCTGCCGCTCACATTCAGCACGCCGCGGGAGTTGCCGTCACTGTTGATGTAGAGCACGGCTTTCTTCTGCAGCTCGTCAGCATGGGTCTCGGCCCATTCGGTCGAACCCAGTAGCATGGGCTCTTCGCCGTCCCAGCTGGTGTAGACAATGGTGCGTTTGGGTTTCCAGCCGGCCTTTTTCATGGCGCCCAGCGCCTTGGCTTCTTCGATCATGGCGCTTTGTCCCGCCAGCGGATCGGAGGCGCCGAACACCCAGCCGTCATGATGATTGCCCCGCACCACCCATTGGTCGGGATAGGCCGAGCCTTTCAGCATCGCGATCACGTCATAGACGGTCTTCAGGCTCCATTCTGATTTCACCATCATATGCACCGGGGGTCCGCCGCCGCCGACGCGATAGGTAATCGCCATGTGACCACGCCAGGGCATCGCCACCACCGGCCCATCCATCGCCGCCATCATCACCGAAGCATCGGCATAGGAAATCGGCAGCACCGGAATCTTCAGCACCGTGGCGGCGGTTTCGCGGGTCAGGCGCTCAGCCTTGTCGGTGGCGCCGACGCCGGGTGTCAGGGGATCGCCGGGATAGACCATCATGTCCATCACCGAGCCGCGCTGGATGCCGGCGGGAGGCCGCGCCGGCCCGTCGGGATAGGTGCCGTCGATGGAATAGCCGTCATCGGCGGGATCGGAGTAAATGATGCAGCCGATGGCGCCATGATCCTGCGCCAGCTTGGGCTTCAGTCCGCGCCAGCCTTGGCCATAGCGGGCGATGACGATCTTGCCCTTGACCGAAATGCCATATTGTTCGAGGCGCTGATAATCCTCCACCCCGCCATAATTCACATAGACCAGGGGCGCGGTGACGTCGCCATCGCCTTGATATTCGACATAGGCCGGAAGGGCAGGGTCTTTGGCGGTGGCGCTGGAGTCGCCGGGGATGGGCGGTTCCTGCAGGGTGGCGGTGAAGGGCTTAGGGCCCAGCATCTCGAGCTTTTCTTCCAGCGGCGTGGGATAGAGAACCTTGAACTGCTCGATATGTGCGTCCCAGCCCGCGGCCTTGAACTGCGCCAGGATCCAGTCGGCATTGGATTTGTCATGCGGCGAACTCACATGATTGGGTTCGGCCGAAAGATACTTATTGATGTCCCGCACATCGTCGGGATGGATAAAGCTGTCGAACTGGGCTGTCAGGGAGGCGTAGTCAGCCGGTTGCGCCAATGCCAGGCCCGGAAAAACAAAAGCGGCCAGCGCGAATATTGCCGAACGACGCATGCAAACCCCCGTTCCTTAAGGGGGCCATGCTAGGAGCAGGGAGAAATTTCGTCACGCCCAAAGATTGGAAAGGGTTTACCGAAAGCCGGCTTAGATTGCGGACTCTATCCACTCTTTAATCTTGGACTTGGGCAGGGCCCCAACCTTGGTGGCGGCAACCTGGCCCTGGCTGAAGATCATCATCGTTGGAATGCCGCGCACGCCATACTTGGTCGGCACATGCGGATTTTCGTCGATATTGATCTTGGCGATGGTGAGCTTTTCGCCCAGCTCATTGGCCAGTTCGTCCAGCGCCGGGGCGATCATGCGGCAGGGGCCGCACCATTCCGCCCAGAAATCCACCAAAACCGGCTTTTTGGAATCCAGGACATCGGCCTGGAAGGAAGCGTCGGAAACTTTGATGGGCATGTTTTTGTCCTTGGATGAGCGCTGACACTATATCTAGGAACGCCCCCCTTCGGGGTCAAGACGGGCCGAAAGTGCAGCAATTTGGCCGTCCAGGAGCGCATCGGACAGCCGCAATAGCCGGGGGCCGTCGGTCCAGACCAGGCCGCAAACGATTCGCCGGCCGGGGAATATCCGTGCCGCGCCATCGCGGTACAGCGCCATTTGCGCCAGATAGACCGGGTCCACATCCTCTTCGCGGGCCGGCGGCGGGCGGTTGGTTTTATAGTCCAAAATCAGAACCTGTTGCGGCGTCACCGCCAGCCGGTCGATGCGGCCTGTGACCAGTGCTTTTTCACCGAAAGCGGGAAGTCCAGATTGGAACGCAACCTCCGCCTGGCTGTCTGGCCCGAACGCTGCGGCAAAATCGGCATGTTCCAGCACCGCCATGACTTCGCCGGCGAGTTCCGCGCCGAAACCATTCTGTTCGCAATAGGCCAAAGCCGCATCGCGCCGCTTGTCCGGCGAAAGGTCCGGCAACCTGGCTAGCAGCGTATGGGCCACTTCACCCCGGCGGAATCTTTTCGTGCCTTCCAGCGGTGACAGCCCCGGCCCTTCACCGGCCTCCGCCGCATCGGAGGGACGGATCAGGCGTGGGCGCGCCTGTTCCGGCGGCGCGGGGCGGTTGGCCCAGCCAGGCAGCGAAGAAATTTCGCCGGGCGTAAGCTTGGTTTCGCGCGCATCATGCCCGGCATGGCCGAACGCCCGCAGAGCGGTTTCGCCCCGCGTCAGCGGCGTACCCAATTCCGCCGCCGCCGCTTCCGCCAGCCGATACCAGGTCAGATCGCGCGGCGCGATTTTGTTCTGGAAACCGCAGACATACAGCCGGTCACGGGCGCGGGTCAGCGCCACATAGAGCAGGCGGCGATGCTCTTTCAGGATTTCCTCTTCCATCCGCCTTTTGGCGGCCTTCACCACCGGCGGCGCTTCGGCATCGGCCAGGGGAAACAGCACACCCGCATCCGTGTACAGCAAATGACCTTTTTTCCACGGCATCTCGGGTAGCCCGGTGGTATCGGGCAGGATCACGATATCGGCTTCCAGGCCCTTGGCGCCATGCACCGTCATCACCCGCACTTCGTCGCGGCCGCGTTCCATGTCGCGCTTGATCTCATTGCCGCCTTTGCCGATCCAGGCCAGGAACCCTTCCAGCGACGGGGTGCGGTTTTGCTCATAGGTGAGAGATAAAGTGAGAAATTCCTCGATGGCGTCACTGGCTTCCGGTCCCAGCCGGGCGATCAGGCCGGCGCGTTTGCCCAACCGCGTCAGGGCGTGGCTGTAGAATTCAAACGGCGGGGTATAGTCGGCCCGTTGCAGCATCTCGGACAGGAATTGATGCGCTTGCGCGAAATGTTTGCCCTCGGCCTTGCCCAGGGCAAACCACATTCCGTCGCTGCGGCCATGGCAGAGGGTGAACAGCTCCTCTTCCGAAAGCCCGCATAAAGGCGAACGCAGCAGCGCCGCCAGATTCAGTTCATCGTCCCGCTGCAGCACAAAGCGGCCAAGCGCCATCAAATCCATCACCGCGATCTGCTCAGTCAGGACAATGCGGTCGGCGCCGGCCACGGGGATATCCCGCAATTTCAGCTGCCGGATGATTTCGCCGCCAAAAGGCTCGCGCCGTGGCAGAAGAATCATAATGTCGCCGGGCCGGATGGGCGCGTCATGGCCGGGCAGGGCCAGTTTCCGGCCGACCCAGTCCTTGATCTCGTCGGCCAACCGTGCCGCCAGTTGGACGATGGGGCTGGATTTCTGCTCCACATCCACCGGGCGGTAATAATCGATTTGCGGCGCCTCGGGCGGCAGCAGCACTTCCCAGAACTCCACCGCACCCCGCGCCTGATGACGATGGGCGACATGTTCGGGAATGTCTCCCCGCGAGGTGAGGCCCGCACGCGCCGCCTCGGACGCGAACACCTGATCGACATAACGCAGGATTTCCGGGGCCGAGCGGCGGGACGTGGTGAGGGGCTGCTCGATGAAGGGAAGTTCAGCGCGGACAAGTTCGGCTTCGAAATGCCGGCGATTGATATCGAATTCGCGCGGATCGGCGCCCTGGAAACTGAAGATGGATTGTTTCTCATCGCCCACCACGAACAAGGTGCGCGGCAGCTTGGAGCCGCGCACCTGGCGGGAGAAAAACTCGCCCGTCAGGGCGCGGATGATGGCCCATTGCTCCGGGCTGGTATCCTGGGCCTCGTCGATCAGGATATGATCCAGCCCTTCGTCCAGTTTGAACAGCACCCAGGGCGCCGCCCGGCGCTTTTCCAGCAATTCCAGGGTGCGGACAATCAGATCGTCATAATCCAGTACACCGCGCCGCTTCTTGGCGGCGGCATAGGCATGGCGCACCTTGGCAATCACGGTCAGCGCCGCTTCCGTCAGCGCGGCGGCACGGGCAGCGCGGCGCTGCTCTTCCACATCACAGAACTGCTCCTGCAGCCGATGCAGGAAAGTCAGAAGGTCTGGTCTGGCCTCTGTCAGCTTTTTGGTCGCGAGTTTGGCGCGGGGCTCACCATCTTTTTTCAACACATAGCGGCGCAAAACCGGATAACCGGTGGCGGAAAAATCGTGGGTGAGGAATTCCGCCAGGATCGCGCCATTCTCAGCGTCGGTCTCGGTCCCGCTGTGCAATAAGTCGCGCGCCGCTTCCAGGTTTTTGATTTCCCGGCGCAGGCCGGCACAGAAATCGCCCGCCACATCCGCGCCCCGGACAGCGCCATGGGCCTGCCACACCGCCTCTTCGAAATCGGCTGTGCCGGCGAAGAAGCGGTCCAGCTTGCGCCGGTCATTGCCAAGCGCCGCCGCCAGGATACGGTTCAGGTTTTCTTCGCCGCTTTCCCCAACCAGGAAACTGATGGCAGCTTCCAGTTTGGCATCGCTTTCGGCCCGTGCCAGCACGCCCTGGCGCGCTTCCGCCACCAGCGCCCGTGCCGAACTATCGTCCAACACATCGAAGCCTGGCGGTTCACCGGCCTCGATGGGAAAGCGCGACAGGATGATTTGACAAAAGGCGTGAATGGTAAGGATTTTCAATCCGCCCG
>JADMIO010806593.1_pt1 | contig 12039 bp, 12 predicted proteins | sample 8958161 | NCBI WGS metagenome assembly JADMIO01 (sample SAMN16585339, study PRJNA669376) | soil metagenome | isolation source: Crop rotation soil | place: USA: Cullars Rotation, Alabama | collected 2011
CTTTCCCGACGCTTCGATGGGCAACAGGCCGACGCCATCCACTTCCTCGAACCGGACCCGCATTCCGGGCGCGGCCGCTGCTACCAGTGCCGGCAGGCGAAAGACCGGCGCGCGATCGGTGACGACGACCGCGGCGCGAGCCGACAGCGCGTGGAGCAGGCCACGTCCGGCGTGAGCGGCGGGTTCGACGTACGGGTAGTAGGCGACGCCGGCGCGCGCGAACGCGTCGCGGTTGTCGCGGATGCCGTCCAGTACGAAGCGGTGCAACCGGTCGCTGGCCCAGCGGTAGGTGCAGTCGAGCGCTTCGAGCACCAGCAGCGGCTTGCCGAGGTGCCGGGCCCATGCCGCGGACCGATCGAGCGCGAAATTCCACGTCGGCCGGCGCGCGCCAATCATCCAGTAGAGGACGTAGTCGCCGTCCGCAGCCGGCGGCAGGTCGACGACGGCCCGGACGCGGTCGGTCGTATTGGCTGGGGATGCGGACATCCGGTCCGTCGATCATCCCCCGAAACAGTCGCCTCATGGGCACGCATAAGATGGCGCTCCGGGCGACCCCTGGAACGCCGCAGGCGTTCCAGCGACTGGCACTGCCTCATGGGCACGCCGGGGATGGCACTACAGCGGCCTACTGCGCGCGCAACAGGAGGACCGGGATCCGGACCATGTGGCGCACCTTGCTGACGGTGGTGCCGCGAATCAGGTCGTTCAGGAACCGGTGGCCGTGCGTGGACATGGCGATCAGGTCGGGGTGCCGTTCCTCGGCCAGGCGAATCAGCTCGCTGGCCGGATCGCCCATGGCCAGCTCGGTCGTCACCCGCAAATCGGGCATCGACGCCGCCAGCTGCTCCAGGTAGAGGCGATCGGCCTTCATCTCTTCGGATTCCCGCAGCTTGAGGGAATCGAAATGGCGGGCCGCCCATCCGTCCGCCACATGCACCAGCAACAGCTCGGCCCCGGTCATCGCGGCCAACTGGCGCACGTGGCCCAGGATGGCCTGGTCGGCGGGCGAGTTCTCGACGGCGACCAAAATCCGGCGGTACATCGAAGGGGCCACCAGCTAACCGCCCCGCGAAGCGGAGCAAAGAGACAGAAAGACGTTCACCCTCCGATCACGCCTGGGTGAACGTCTGATAGAGCAGCCAGACGTTGAGTGCGGCAATGATAACCGCCACCAGCCATGCCAGGGCCTGCGTCCAACGGGGCGCGACGAACGGGCCCATCTTCTGCGTGTTGCAGGTGAAGCTGACCAGCGGGAACACCGCGAACGGCAATTGCAGACTCAGGATCACCTGGCTCAGGATGAGCAGGGCGCCGCTGCCGCGCTCGCCATAAATCGCGATCACGATGACAGCCGGGATGATGGCGACGAGCCGGGTGATGAGCCGGCGCAGCCAGGCCCGAAGGCGGATGTTGACGAAGCCTTCCATCACGATCTGCCCGGCCAGCGTGCCGGTGAGCGTGGCGTTCTGGCCCGAGCACAGCAGCGCCACGGCAAAGAGCGTGCTCGCGGCGGTGGTGCCAAGCAGTGGCGACAGCAGCTTGTAGGCGTCGGAGATGTCGGCCACCCCCGAATACTCGGTACCGTGGAAGGCCGCGGCCGCCACAATCAGGATGGCGGCGTTGATGAAGAGCGCCGACATCAGCGCGATCGAGGAATCCAGCGTGGCGAAGCGGATCGCCTCCTTCTTGCTGTCGTAGGTGTCCTCGTAGCGGCGCGTCTGCACGATCGACGAGTGCAGGTAGAGGTTGTGCGGCATCACCGTCGCGCCGAGGATGCCCACGGCCACGTAGAGCATCGCCGGGTTGGTCAGCACCTCGGTGCGCGGCACGAAACCCAGCGCCACCGCCAGCGGCTCGGGCTTCGACAGCCACAGTTCGAAGGCGAAGCACGCAGCGATGCAGACGATCAGGGCGAGCACGAGAGCCTCGACGTAGCGGAAGCCCTTGTGCTGGAGGAAAAGTACCAGCATCACGTCGAGCGCCGTGAGACAGACACCCCAAATCAGCGGAATGCCGAACAGCAGGTTCAGCGCGATGGCGGCGCCAATCACCTCGGCCAGGTCGCACGCCGCGATGGCGATTTCGCACAGCAGCCACAGCACGACCGTGGTCGGCTTCGAGTAGCTGTCCCGGCAGGCCTGCGCAAGGTCGCGCCCGCTGGCGATGCCCAGGCGGACGGCCAGGGCTTGCAGCAGGATGGCCATCAGGTTCGACAGCAGGATGACGCTGAGCAGCGTGTAGCCGTAGCGGGCGCCGCCCGCCAGGTCGGTGGCCCAGTTGCCGGGGTCCATGTAGCCCACCGCCACCAGGTAGCCCGGCCCCCCGAACGCCAGCAGCTTGCGCCAGAACCCGGCATGGGCCGGGATGGCAATCGAGGCGTGAACCTCGCGCAGGCTGGGGGCTTCCGGCTGGCTCCGCCAGCCACTCTGGCTGTGTGAGGGCGTCGTCAAAGGTCCCGAATAAGTTTCGGCCATGAAGTTTGAATAGTCTACAGTTGATGTTTTGAGTAATCTAAAACAATGTTTAGAGCACTCGGATTGCCGGCGTTTCTTTGGCTTTGTCTCTTCGGTACCGGGTCGGCCCAGACCGCTGGGGCGGTGAGCGGGGTCGTCGAGGACGCGCAAGGACTACCGGTCCCGGGTGCGACCGTCCGGCTGCGCCAGGCGGTCAGCGGACTCGAGCGGCAGACCGTGTCGGGCGGCGACGGCCGGTTTTCGGTGCTCAACGTCCCCCTCGACCGGTACACCCTGACGGTCGAGCTGGGGGGTTTCGCCACGCTGGCCCGCGTCATGGTGGTCGACTCGAACGTTCCCGTGCAGCTGCGGCTGTTGCTGGACCTGGCCGGAACCGCCACGACCGTCACCGTGCGACCGGATGAGGCGTTGGTGGACAAAACGTCGGCCGGCACCCGCCATCAGATCAGCATGAAAGGACTGGAACAGCTGCCGAGCGCGGTCGGCAGCCGCGGCATCGAGTCGGCACTCGTGACGTTCCCTGGCTTCGCCCAGAACGCCAACGGCGCCATCCACCCGCGAGGCGCGCACAACCAGATGACCTACGTGGTGGACGGCCTGGCGATCAGCGACCAGCTGACCGGCGCCTTCGCCAACGCGCTGGACGCCGGGGTCGTGCAGCGCGTCGAGCTGGTCACCGGCAACGTGCCAGCCGAATTTGGCGCCAAGGTCAGCGGCGTCGCGCTCATCACCAGCCGCAGCGGTCTGGGCACCGGTCACACGCTGACCGGCAACGCCACCGTCGCCGGTGGCGGCTTCGGCACCATTCAAACCAGCGTCCAGGCCGGCGGCGAGCGGCGCGGCACCGGCTATTTCGGCTCGATGACCTCGATGCGCACAGATCGGTTCCTGGATCAGGTGTCACTGGACAACCTGCACAACGCCGGCTCGTTCACACGGGGATTCGTGCGGGTCGACCGGCAGTTCCAGGGAGGCACGCTGCTGCGGTTGCAAGGCATGGGCGGACGCTCGGGGTTCGAGGTGGCGAACCTGCGCTCGCAGCAGGCCTCAGGCCAGGACCAGCATCAGCGCCTCGCGGATGGCGCGGTGTGGATGTCGGTGCAGCGCTCCCTTGATTCAGCGTCGTCGATCGAAGCGACGGCCGGGTATCGCCACACCACCGCCGCACTGACGCCAAGCACCGGTGACACGCCCGTGACCGCCCGCCAGGACCGCTCCCTGGCGACAATGACCGGAGCGGTCCGTTACTCGCGCCTGGTGCGCGGCAGCACGTGGCGCGCCGGCACCGATTTCCAACGGTTCCCGGTGCGGGAGTCGTTCGGCATGGCCATCACGAGCCGGGACTTCAACGTGCCCGGCTCGCCCGGGTTCAACGCCGCGCTGGTGCCGCACGACCTGACGCGCGGCGGCTCGCCGTTCCGGTTCAGCGACAGCCGCACCGGGTCCAACATGAGCGCATTCGTGCAGTCCACGCTGCCGTGGCGCCGGATGACCGCATCGGTAGGCGCCCGCGTCGACCGCTACTCGATGCTGGTGCGGGCCCACGCCGTGCAGCCGCGCCTGGGCGTGTCCTACGAACTGCCCGATGCCCAGGGAGTGGTGCGGCTCTCCTACAACTACAACCTCCAGACGCCCCCGAACGAGAACCTGCTGCTCTCGAGTTCGCCAGAGGCGGCCGCGCTGGCGCCGGACAGCGTGAAGGAAGCGCTGGGCTCGACCGTTCAGCCCATCCGGGCGGAGCGGCAGCACGTCCTGGAAGGCGGGTACCAGCGCTCGTTGGGAGGCACCTCGGTGCTCGACCTCGTGGCCTACATGAAGCGGTCCGTCGACCAGCAGGACAACAACAACTTCTTCGACACCGGCATCATCTTCCCCACCTCGCTGCAGGCCATCCGCGCCGAGGGCGTCGAGGTGCGTCTCTCGATGCCGACCTACCACGGACTCTCCGGCACGATCAGCGCAACGATCGCGCGCGCCGTCTCCACGCCGCCGTTTACCGGCGGGTTGTTCCTGGGGCAGGACGCGGTGGATCTGTTGTCGACAGGCCCTTTCCGTATCGATCACGATCAACTGGCCAGCATCCACGGCACGGTGCAGCACTCCGGCCCCCACGGCGTGTGGCTGGGCGGATCCGTGCGTTACGACAGCGGGCTGGTCTCGAATCCGTCTGATCCCGTAGAGGTGGCGGCCGACCCAGACTTCTACGACCTGCTGCCCTATGTGAACCTGACCGCCGGCGTGCCCCGCGTCAGGCCTCGCACGATCGCAGACCTGGCCGTGGGTTGGGACGGACGGCGGGCGGATCGGCGCACGTGGAGCGTGCAGATGCAGATGACGAACCTCACCGGCCGCACGGCGCTCTACAACTTCCAGTCCGTGTTCGTGGGCACGCGCCTCGTACAGCCCCGCACCATGTCGGCGAGGGTGACGCGGCATTTCTGAGGGATGGTGGATGGTCGCTTCCGGAACTGATCCACACTTGAGTCGCGCATGCTGCCGTCGAGCACGGTCGAGAACTACCTGAAGGCCATCTACCTGGGCACCAGGGCCCAGGATCCGCCGCTGCGGCTACTGCCGATGGGCCAGTTGGCGGCCGCCCTCGGGGTGGCGCCCGGCACCGCGACGACGATGGTCAAGGCCCTCAGCGAGCCTGGACTCGTGGAGTACGAACCCTACGTCGGCGTCGGCCTGTCGGCCGCCGGTGCCAAGCTGGCCGCGCTCGTCTTGCGGCGACACCGGCTGATCGAGCTGTTCCTGGTGCGGATGATGGGCTACTCGTGGGACGAGGTGCACGATGAAGCCGAGCTTCTGGAGCACGCCGTCTCCGACCGCCTCGTGGACCGCATGGACGAGATGCTGGGACGGCCGGAAGTCGATCCGCACGGCGATCCGATTCCGGATGCCGACGGCCTGATCAAGCCGCAGGAGGCGCAGACGCTCTTGACCTGTCCGCTGAACACGCCGGTCACGGTGACGCGCGTGCTCGATCAGGACAAGGCGTTCCTGCGCTTCATCGAGCAGCATCATCTGAAGCCCGGCGAACCGATCGAGGTGGAGGCCCGGGACGCCGCCGCCGACAGCGTGCGCATCCGCGCCTCCGCAACGCGTCAGGTCACGATTGGCATGCGCGCGGCGTCGAAGCTGCTCGTGCACCAGTCGCGACCGAGCGGAGGGGCGGTCGTTCGGAGGGGCGGTAGTTCGGAGGGGGCCTAGAGGCGCGGCGTGACGCCGAGTGCACCGAGGTGCGTCGCATGGAATGCGCTCGGGTACTTCAGACCAAGCCCCAGCGCGCGATCCAGTCCGATGTGTGCGATCCAGATGAGACAGATTGGCCACGCACCCGGAATCACGGCGCCATAGGCCAGCGCCGCCAAGGCGGCCGGACCCAGGTAGGTGTGCACCGTGTTGTAGGCGAGAGCGCCGATCCGGGCGCCCGCCAGATAGCCCAGTAGACCCAGGTCGGGCAGCAGAATCACGGCCGCGAACAGCGTCCAGGACGCACCGATTGCGTGGTAGCCGGTCACCGACGCCAGCAGCACGGCCAGGCCTTCCGCGCGCAGCAACCGACGCGGCGTTCCGGAAACAGCGGTGTCCATCGGCAGGTCTCCCGCACCGAGTATGCAGCGGCGGGCGGGCTAGCGGGCGAGGAACTCGCGCAGCACGGCCGCCAGCTCCGGTCCCGACGCGGCCACCCAGTCGCCGGCGGCGAGGCGGTCCACCGGCATGCGCGCGTAGCCGAACCCGAACGACACCAGGCAGCATCGCGCGCCGGCGCCTTTCGCCGTCACCCAGTCCACCAGCGAGTCGCCGACCATCACGGTTTCCGGGCCCGTGGCGGCGGCGGCCGACATCAGCGCCATCAGGCCCTGTGGCGCCGGCTTGCGTCCGTGCGGGTTGTCGCCGCCGACCACGTCGTCGAACAGCGCGCGCACACCCAGTCCCGCCAGCAGACGCTCGCTGTGATGCAGCGGCTTGTTGGTGAGAATCGCCGTGCGAGCGCCGCTACGCGCCGCCCGCACGGCATCGACGATCCCCGGATAGAGCACCGTCGTCTCGAGCAGGTGTGCATCGTAGAACTCGAGGAAGCGGGTCAGGGCAGCGGGATCGTCGGATGGGAGGCCCGCCGCCGTCAGGGCGCGCCGCACGAGCATGGCGGCCCCCTCACCGACCATCGCGGTGACCGCTTCGAGCGACAAGGGTGTGCCGCCGCGCTCCGCCACCAGCCGGTTGGCGGCGGTGGCAAGATCCTGCCGGGAATCGACGAGCGTGCCGTCGAGATCGAAAACGACGAGGCGCGGCACTACGCGGCGCCGTAGGTAGCGCAGGACGTCGGCGTCTCCCACACGGTGACGCGCGATACGGGCAGGCCGTGCTCCCTGGCCACGTCGAAGATGAGGCGCGCGATTCCTTCCGCGGTGGGGTTGGTCGCGACCACGAACACCGGCTCGCCCATGCCCTGCAGCACCGGCACCAGCGGGTCGTCCTTGCGCAGGATCATCTTGTGATCCAGCTCGCGGTCCACCCACGTCTTGATGGCGCGCTTGATGTCGTTGAAGTCCATCACCATGTTGCGGCCGTCGGGCGCGTCGGACCGCAGCTCGAGTTCGGCCACGGCGTTGTGGCCGTGCGGGTGGGCGCACACGCCGTTGTAATCGAGGAGGCGATGCCCGTAGCAGAACTCGATGCGCTTGGCGACGGAGTACATGTCCGTAATGTTACCCTCGGGAGCGCGCCGCCCCAGGCGCGCCCCGACCCATCCCCGAGGAGCACTCGTGAGCCACGCACCCACCACGCCGTCCGCCTCTGGTCGCGCGACCGTGGTCCTGTTTTCCGCCGGACTCGACAGCGCTGTGCTGGCGGCCGCGGAGGCGCGACACGGCGAGGTGCACCCGGTTTATGTGAACGCCGGCCTGGCCTGGGAGGCGAACGAGATGGCGATGGTGGACGCGCTGCTGGCCGCCCCGCCGTACGCGTCGCTTGCACCGCTGGCGTGTCTCAGCTTTCCGGCCACCGACTTGTATCCACCGTCACACTGGGCAATCGTCGGCACACCGCCAGGCTTCGATACGCCGGACGAGGACGTCTATCTCACCGGCCGCAACGTGATGCTGCTGAGCAAGGTTGGTATCCACTGCGCCCAGAAGAAGATCTCGCGCATCGCCATCGGCCCCCTGGCCGGCAATCCCTTCCCGGACGCGACACCCGAATTCTTCGCGTCGATGGCGCGGGCGCTGTCGCTGGGCCTGGCTCACGACCTGACGATCGACGCGCCGCTGGCGCACATGCACAAGAGCGACGTGGTGAGGCTGGGTCTCGAACTGAACGTGCCGCTGGCGCTCACGCTGTCGTGCATGAATCCGGACCAGGGACGGCACTGCGGCCAGTGCAGCAAGTGCCGGGAGCGGCGGGACGCGTTTCTCGAGATAGGTGCGGCCGATCCCACGGACTACGTGGTCGGCCCGGCGAGGTAGCGAACTAGTCACCCCGGTCCACTTCGGGCCCGCGTGCGGCGAAGGCAACGCAAGCCAGCACAGGAAGGCGCGGGTACTTGGGGAACCGGGAATCCATGGTCGCGTAGTGGCAGCGGAGAAACTGGGACCCGCGCTCGCTCGTGATGATGCGCGCATGCTCGCAGCGCGCGCACAGGCCGGCCCTGGAGGCGGAGAACGCGCCGGCGCCCGAGGGCGTCACGACGCGGCCGCGTAGGCCACGCGACCGTCCACGATAGTGTGGCGCACGCTGAAGTCGGCGCCCAGCACCGCGATGTCGGCCACGGCACCGGCCTCGATCACACCGTAGCCGGCCAGCCCCAGCTGCCGGGCCGGCGTGCCGGCGCACATCGTCGCAGCGTCGACCAGCGAGGCGCCGCATGCCATGACCAGCGTGGCGAAGATGCGGTTCATCGTGGCCACGCTGCCGGCCATGGTGCCGTCGTCCAGGACCGCCGCGTGCGAGCGCGCGTGGATGCGCCGCCGGCCCAGGCTGGCCGTCTCGCCGACCGGCAATCCCGCGGCGGCCGTACCGTCGCTGACGGCCATCACGCGCGACGCCCCCTTCATGCCGATCGCGAAGCGGCACATCGCGGGATGCACGTGTACGCCGTCCACGATCACCTCGACGCTCACCCGGTCCGACTCGATGACGGCGCCGACCACACCGGGCGCCCGGTGCGACAGCGGCGTCATGCGGTTGAAGAGGTGCGTGGCCTGGCTGGCGCCGGCTTCCACCGCGGCCAGCGCGGTGTCGTAGTCGGCACCCGTATGGCCCAGGGACACCTGATGGCCGGCAGCCACCAGCGTCCGGACGAGATCGATGCCGCCTGGCAATTCGGGCGCCAGCGTGACGATGCCGACGTCGGCGCGGTGCCGGGCGATGGCGGCGAGTACGTCGTCGCCCGAGAACGTCTCCGACCTGGGCACCGGCGGACGGGTCTTGCGGCCGCGACGGCCGCTGCTGCCCTGAACGGATGGAGGCAGACGCAAACACTCGAGCGGCTGGGCACCGGCGTACTCCGGGTTGATGAAGTTGCTCTCGAGATGTGCCGGCAGCACCCGGGCCCCATCGCCGGCGGCGCCGCGGTGCGCGGCCACCTGATCCAGGAAGAATGTCAGCGCATCGGGGGCACACGCGACGGTGGTCGGACAGAACGACGTCACCCCATACCGCACCAGCGTACGGGCCATCCCGGCCAGGGGCGACCCCGCGTCCAGCGTGTCATGACCGCCGACGCCGTGGACGTGCACGTCGATGAACCCGGGTAACACATGACAGCCGCGCGCATCCACGACCGTAGCGTCGGCGAGCGCCGTGCCCGCCGCCTCGACAGCGACGATGCGATCGCCCTCGATCAGTACGGTGCCGCCGGACATGACGCGGCTGGGCAGGACGACTTCGCCGCCACGAATCGCGATCATCGCTTCTCGTCCTTGCGGTCCCGGACCGCCCACTCGGGATGCAGATGCAGCTTCCGGCCCTCGAGCGGCAGGCGTTCGCCGTCGGGCGCGACGGATGGCCGCAGCAGATCGTGGTCGACGCGGCGCAGGATCTTGATCAACCCGTCCTCTCGAGGCGCCGACAACACCAGCACCCCGCCGCTCTCGTGGGGCGGATAGCGCCGGTCGTCCAGGTAGTCGTGATCGAGCGTGACCAGCGTGCGGCGCAACTGGCGAGAGAGACGAAAATGGGCGCCATCGGCGGCACGGCGCAGGTCGTCGTGCTCCATCACGAAGTAGACGTCCCACTTGAGCGATGTGCGCATGGCTTCCACCACGCGCGCCGGCATGTTGGCGTCTACGTAGACGCGCGGCGCCATCGCGGCGCGATCGACATGCGGACTGAGCTCGGACGCCAGCGTGCCCATCGGATCGTGGCCGATCGCCGAATCAGGACGGTTCCTTCTCGCGCAGCGCCTGCTGCGCCTCCTGCCGGAGCGCGGCGACCAGAGCCTCGCGCTTGTGGACCAGTTCTTTACGGGGACGGCGATTGTGGGCCGCGCCCACCGCGTATTCGCAGAACAAGGGAAACGCGATGGTCGAGTCGGCGTAGGTCACGACCGTGTCGGGCAGCACGCCCGGATTCACCTTGCCCCAGCTGACCGCCTCGGCCGGCGTCGCACCCGACAGCCCACCCCACACCACCTGGTCGGTGGTGATCTGGATGAAGAAGTCGTTGCCGCCCTTGGGAATGCCGTAGACCTCCCACAGCGTCGGCTGCCCTTGCAGGTAGAAATTCTTCGGCGACCCGCCGCCGAGTATGACGCAGCCGTTCTTCTTGCCGGCCAGGATGAACGAACACACCTCGTTCACATCCTTGTTGGGATCGATCATCAACCGGCTGCCGTTCAGCAGCTCGTGATAGGCGACGTTCATGCCAATCGAGCTGTCGCCCGGCGACGACGTGTAGATCGGCACGCCCGCCGCAGCAGCCGCCGCCAGGACCGAATACTCCTGGCAACCTGGATGGTGCTCGAACAGGTCCAGCCCCAGCGCGTAATGCAGGTCGGCCGTGGACACCGGCTCGTTCTTGCCCCAGCGGACGAGGAAGTCGCGCACGTAGGCGTCAGTTTCCAGAAGCACGGTCGCGGGAAAGAGCACGTCGTAGATGCGGATGACGCCTTCCTCGTAGAGCTCGACGTCGTTCACGAAAGGCGAGCCACGGTGCAGCGTGAAGTTCAGCGCGTAGTGCAGGTCGTGGTAGAGGTTGGCGCCGGTGCTGATGATGAAATCCACCATGCCCCGCTCCATCAGCTCGACCACGCAGCCGCCGAGTCCGGCCGGCGTCATCGCGCCGGCGATGGTGAGCGCGATCGTCGTGTCGTTCTCGGGCAGCAGCATCTTGTCGGTGAAGATGCGGCATGCCTCGCCGAGGCGGGCGGCGTTGAATGCCTGGAAGCCTTCGTCGATGAGATGTCTCACGTCCGCGCTGCCGCGCGGACGGTAGTAGCGGATGGGACGGCCGGACAAGGCTTTCGAGCGCGGTTTCGGCTGGTCGGGAGCACCGGAAGAGCGATACGGCATTGCCGGTAGCTTAGCATTGCTGCGCACCGCGCTAAGTGTCTGTGCCGGCTGCCGTTGCCGGTGATTTCGATCGGCCGCGGCGAGAAGATCCGGATCGTGTTCGAGTGGATCCGCCGTGGCCGGGTGGCGTGGGCGCCCGAGCCCGACGGGCGCTAGTGCCCTCGGACCAGGCCCACTAAAGTCCGATGGCGTGATAGCCGGCGTCCACCATCAGCACCTCACCGGTCACGCCCTTGCTCGCGTCGCTCAGCAGGAACGCCGCCGCTTGAGCCACGTCCGTGGTGTCGACATTGCGACGCAACGGCGCCTTCTCCGGATAGACGTGGAGGATGCTGGAAAACCCCTTGATGCCCGCGGCGGCCAGGGTCTTGATCGGGCCCGCGGACACGGCGTTCACGCGCACGTTCTTCGGGCCGACGTCGGCAGCGAGGTAGCGTACGGACGATTCGAGGGCGGCCTTGGCCACGCCCATCACGTTGTAGTTGGGGAACACGCGTTCGGATCCGAGAAAGCTCAGGGTCACGACGCTGCCGCCGCCGCGCTTTTCCATCAAGGGCAACGCGGCGCGGGTCAGCGCGACCAGCGAATACGCCGAGATGTCGAGCGTCGTACGGAAGTCGTCGCGCGTGGTGTCCGTGAACGATCCTTCGATGGCCGCGCGCGGCGCGAAGGCCGCCCCGTGCACGACGAAATCGAGGCCATCGAACTCGGCGTCGATGCGCTCGAACACGGCCTTGATGTCGTCGTCGGATCCGACGTCGCATGGAAGCACGAGCGGCGGCTGGGCAAGGCCGGCAGCCAGCTCGCCGACATGCTCCTCGAACCGGCCTTGATAGGTCAGTACCAGGCGCGCGCCGCGCGCCGCTACCGCTTGCGCGATCGCCCAGGCAATCGACCGCTTGTTGGCGACCCCGACGACCAGACCATACTTCCCCGCGAAATCGCTCACGCCGGACGGACCTCGATGGATGGATGAATGAGAAGCCGGCCGGAACCCGAACTAGCGGCCGCCCTTGCGCCCCGCCCCGCCCTGACGCGGTCCGGGAAAG